>Ga0207671_10000020_pt1 | contig 309636 bp, 273 predicted proteins | sample KBSC24metaG_FD_184352 | JGI IMG/M metagenome (GOLD analysis project Ga0207671, IMG submission 184352) | Corn rhizosphere microbial communities from Kellogg Biological Station, Michigan, USA - KBS C2-4 metaG (SPAdes) (version 2) | ecosystem: Host-associated > Plants > Roots > Rhizosphere >...
CGAAGCAGTGAACGGGTAGTACCCATTCTGCCCGGCAACAACGGACAGCGACTGAGTGGGGCCATCCGCCGTCATTGTCGCCACCGCCCCAGGGGCAAGCCCGATCTGCGCGGTGGCGGGCAAGCCATAATCCGGCTGGACCAGCACGGTGTAAGTCCCGCTGACCGGGACGTTCTGCAGGTTGATTACGCCCGACTTGTAGATACCGCTGCTAGTCACTAGCGTCGTGCCGTCCGGTTTGAAGACCGTCACCGTGAGGTTGCCGCCCGAGGGCGTGGTCACCGGGTTGGTGATGGAGACGGCGTAGTACTGCCCCGCGACGCCGCTGAACGGCAGTCGGATGGACTGCCCAGGCCGCGTCAAGCTGATCGGCTGCGACTGGCCCGACGTCAAACCGGCCACCAGATCACGCGTCAAGGTGATCTGATAGTTCATGGTGGTCAGGCTGTCCGAGCCCACGATCACCGAGTACTTCCCGCCCGCAAGATTGGACAGCCCGAGGCGGCAGCTCGAACCTGGATTGACCTGCTCGCAGGTGCTGTTCGAAGCAATCAGGTTGCCCTTCGGATCGAACACCTTCGTGTTCGACGACGTATACGTACCGGCGGAGTTCTTGATACTGCTCAGAGCCAGCTCAAGGTTATCCCCCGGCGCCGCGGTGAATGTGTAGTACGCATTGAGCCCAGGCCCCGCCGTGGTCGATAGGCTCGGACCATCGATGATCAGTTCGCCGCCCGGCTGCCTGGTGAGCTGCAGGGAGACATTTTCCGTCGAACTCGACGACGGCCCCACCGTCACTAAATAGTCAGCGTCGGCCTTCAATGCCGGCATGTTCAGCGTGGTGGCGATCGACTTCGTCGCGGTGACCACCTGTGTCCCGGTCGAATCACTCACCGACACGACCACGTTCTGTCCCTGCGGCGTGGTCGCGACGGCTGGCACCTGCAGTACCAGCCCGGTGATGGCCTTGAAGAGCAACCGCTTCGACTGGCTGTTGATCGCGGTGATTACCGGAGTGACATTCGAGTCATCTACGATCAACGGCACCGCCGCCTCTAACCCCATCGTCACATTCGCGGCGGATGCGGCGCCGCCCGCGCCAATGCCCCTGACGTAGACGGAGTATGTGCCCGCCTTGCGCAGTTTCGGCAGATGCAGGCTAGGCGACGAAGGCGACAAGGTGCCGGACACCACTTGCTGGTTGTTGGTGTCGTAGACGTTGTAGGACAGCGACGTCGCTGTGCCCAGTGCGTTGAGTTGGAGACTCAACCAAGTATTGATCCGGGTGTCGGTGGCATCGAACAGGAACGCGCCATATTTGCCGGAAGGCAAGGACAAGGCCTGCACGCTGCCAATCGGGAGACGTGCCACCGCCGCGATATTGGTGGAGCCGATAGCGCTGGGGACCACCAGCAGATCGGTGGGGCTGGTCGCCGTGCCGTAGGCGGTCTGCACCGTGACGCGCCCTGAGCCCAGGCCAGCCGGTGCAGTGAACATGATGCTGGTGTCGGTGATCGTCGTCGTCACCACCGGCTGGCTGTTTAACGTGACATTGGTCTGCCCCGCCACCGGCGACAGATGCTGACCCAGTACGGTCACCACGTTGCCGGCCGCCACAATGGACGGCGTCATCGACGTGATCACCGGCGGTAGACCGCTACCGTCAACGATAAACGAGTCGATGCTGCTCGCCGTATTACTGCCGACCGTTACCGAGATCGGACCGGTGGTTGCTCCTGCCGGCACCTGCGTCACCAGCGTCATCGCCGTCGCCGAGAGCACCGTTGCGGCCGCGCCATTGAAGCTGATGCTGTTCGCTGATGCTGTGGTGCTGAAACCCTGGCCGCTGATGGTGACGCCCAGGCCCGGCCCGCCATGATTCGGTGCGAACGCGAAGATGCGCAGCTGGCCGGCGGGAACATCCAGCACCTGCTGCAGATTGCCCATGTTGTCGTAGACGTACTGGCTGCCGCTGCCATCGGCCAGCGTCGCCGCGACCAAGCGTCCGCTACCGTCGTAGGTATACGTCTGCGCGAAGGCGCTGCTCAGCCCAAGTGCGTAGAGAAGTACGGCCAGCAGGCCAAAGCGCAGAAGAGCAATGCGCGCGCGCGCAGCACACCGTTCGCCATCCATGAGCATCGGCTTGACCCTTGCGGTTGTCGATTTTGGACATGGGCGAACCCATGCCGTCACTGATCCTTGTCCGCCGTATACTCCTACGACAAGCTGACGCCTTTCAATCAGCAAGATTTTGCGATTGAGGTGCCGCGGCATTACAGGAGTTCGTCGTCGTGAAGGATTCACACGGGCAAAAACTGTCTACGCTTTGCGTTGCCGCCCTGCTTGCTTTGGGCGGGTCGCTAGTAATGCTACGTGCCGCCGCGGATCCTGCTCCATCACGGGATCAGGCCTCGCTGGTCACCCTGGGTAAGCAGTTGTTCTTCGATACCCGGCTCAGTGCGGACGGCAAGACCAGCTGCGCGAGCTGCCATCGACCAGAACACGCTTACACCGACAACCAAGCCGTTGCTCGCGGCGTGTCTGGTCTTACCGGGACGCGCAATACACCGAGCCTATTGAACGTGCCGGCGGCTGGGGCGCTGTTCTGGGATGGTCGTCGCGAGAAGCTCGAAGAGGCCGTTCTCGATCCGCTGGCCCATCCGCGCGAACTGGCTTTCAGCGATGACGCGACGCTGGATGCGGTGATGCGGTCACCGGCCTATGGCAGGTCCATGGCTGATGCATTCGGCGGCAAGGCGGGCGTCTCCGCTTGGCGCCCACGTATCGGCCTGGCGCTAGCCGCTTACATCAAGTCCTTACCGCATCCCGAGAGCGCTTTCGATAGCTACCAGGCTCAGCACAACCTCTCCGCTTTCAACCAGCAAGCGCTTGAAGGACTGCGTCTCTTCAGCGGCAAGGCCGGTTGCGCTTCTTGCCACCGGATCGAGGGTTCGCCCGCACGCTTCACCGATGACCGCTTTCACGCCACGGGCACTGGCCTGCAGAAGGTCGCGCGTAACCTACCGGCCTTGACTTCGCAGGCCACCGCAATTGCCACCGATGGCGCCACGGTGGGATGCGAGATCGCCGCACACGCCGACCTCGCCGCCACGGGTCGCTTCATGGTGACGCACCAGCCGGCGGATATCGGCCTGTTTCGCACACCGTCCTTGCGCTATGTGGCGCAGACCGCGCCTTACATGCACGATGGCAGTGTGGCTACGCTTGAGGACGCGGTCGATCAGGAGGTGTACTGGCGTGGCTTATCCAGCGGACATCCGGTATCGCTGACGGTATCCGAGCGTCAAGCCTTGATCGTGTTTCTGCGCTCGCTGTCCTCGGACTCGGCGGCCACGCACTAACCCCTTGCAGAAGCCAGCATGCGAAGACGCAGATCCGCTCCGGCGGCCCGCACGGCATGGCGAGCCTTCTCCGCACCTGCGGCAGAGCCGATATAGAGCACGGTCAACTGCGGCACCGATCGGGCAGGCACGTCATGAAAAGCCGCAACGAGCACCTCCGCAGTTCGCTCGGGATCGGCCCCTGTCACCGCGATCATGTTGCCGGGCACGGCAGTCTGATCTAGCAGGCTATGGATGACGGAGGTGATATTGCCGCGCTCATCGACAGCAACCGCAGCATCGCCGGGCGGAACGATGAACGTATAGGGGTGCGTGTCCGGATCATGTGTCTCCGCCAGAATGACCTTTCCCGCAAACGCTCGCCAAGCAGGCAGGTCGTCTGGACGCGACGGGGGCACCAAATCATTCGGAGCTGTTCTGGATGTGGCGTCAACAGCCGGGTCCGCTGAGTGGCTGCAGCCCATCAACAAGAGAGCCAATACCCACGGACCTAGAATACTCAAGATCTTCATCAAAAGACGTCCTGTCTAACGGTCCGATCAGACTACCCGTCCATCACTACGGCTTGCAACGCAAACTGCATCGCCACGCAGGAAGCTCAGCCGACGGCATCGAGCACATTGAAGCACCGGCTTATAGACCAGCTGACCTTGTCATCACACCAAAGATTTGAGGAGAGCACGTATGATCCATTTCAATGAGCGCGAACTGCCCATGGCCGCGTATCCAGTTAATCTCAATCAACTCGTCACCGGCAAGGCCTACTACCAAATAACCTACGATGGCGATGACAAGGACATGGAAGCTCCGCTCGTGCTCTCCATGGTCTTTATCGGCATGAACATAGATGACGATGAGACGGACACGGTCTACTTCCAAGACGCCCTCTCCTACGACTTTGGCATTCGCCTTTCCGACGACCCAGAGTCGGGAACGTTCATGCTCTTTCGCTGTACACCGGACGGACTCGGGGCAATCTTTGAATTTGATCAAGCATTAGACGAACTGATGAAATGTTCAATTCGACGACAACGGGGCAAATAGAACGTGGCCAGCATCGGACACCGCTACTCATGCACATTCCGCGTCAAAAGTAATCGGAAGCGGGAATGACGCCCCCGCAGCCTCCACCCATACCATCAGTTTACGGGGCTATGCCATGGCGCGACCGAATGGATTGAATGGCCGCCTCAGCCGAGAGCTTCACATCGCGCTTCCTGGAGACAAGTGCCACGCTAATCAGCGGGATGGCGCGGGGCGTACCCATACGATTCAACGTAGCATGAGCATAGATTCGGTCATACGGGTCTGTCGTTCCGGCGAGCAACTCTAGGATATGCTCCTCCGCATCTGGCGATAACGCACCATGCAGAGCCCCAAGGGCAGCATGTCGCACTACCCACCGCTCGTCTTTCAACAGTGAATAGACCGGCTCAAGAGAAAGATCCATGGTTAAGCTCAGTTTGGCGAGACTGGCCAGAAGTTGGTGCAATACATACTTATCACTTTCTACGGATGCTCGCGCGAGCAGAACAGAAGTTGCTCGCGCCGTACCGGTATTGCTCCCGATGCATCCCAGCACGAAATATGCCGCACCTCTCTCACGCTTAGACTTACTGACGCGCACGAGTGCATCGATCTCGTCGACCATTCCTTCATCTGCAAGTTGCTCTGCCTCTCGATAGGCAAGCCACGCGACGGATCGGTCGGAATGGGTGATGACCTCCTTGACGGTCATTCGATTCAATAGGTCGCGAAGCGGCGTAAGCGTCATGAGCAAGCATCCTAGCGACAGCCATTTCTGTCAGCTCCGTCTTTATGCGCCATCTTTAGATCAAGCACAGGTACCGAATAAGGACATGATTCACTCGGTCGCTTGCCAACGGAGATACCATCCTTTCCAAACATGATCTTACGCGATGCCTGCCCCAGATCGAAAACGAACAGCTCATCCTGCAGCATGGTCGGCCGCGATCATTAGCATCGACTCAGCACGAATGCACCCCCATCCGGGGAGCATCCTTTACTACATGATTTCGGTCAGGCCGAGGAAAAAACACGTACCGGGGCAGACATCTTTGACCTGGGCACTTTTCAGCCCTTCAACATCACTCTGAAAAGTAGTGGTATTTCGACACGACTCGATGATCTTTCGAGTAGCCGATGGCCCAAGCGCTGAGGAAGTATTCGTAACGAACCTCCTTCGCGCACAAACCGTCATTTTTTCCTCGGAAATGGGCATCGTCACCCCACCAAAGGTTTTCACCGCAGCCTCGCACCGTGTCTGGCACTCCCATACGTTCCACCACGGAAGCCTCGGTTTCGCCCCACTGAATCGTCTCGAACTTGCGCCCAGCCCAGGCATCGAGAGCCCAGTTTGCTATAAAGAGCGAGCCACCTGTTGCCACCGCGACCACGGGCGCAATGAGCGTAACCAGAAGAAGCTGAAAGATCGGTTTCAAGCTGCCCTCCTAGCGGGCCTATCCTGTGTCCGATCCTGCCGCTATGAGCGGCGCGGGAAGGGCAAAGAATATGTCCACTCAGAGGTGAGAGCGGACAACTTCCCCGCAGTTATCTGGCATCCGAAACAGAAACATTAACTCTCGTCCATGGGAAAAACGTGCAAACCTGTGTCCTTCATCTTCATCGACGCGAGCAGTTCATGGACGACTCTTGCTGTAATAGTCGGAGCAGGAACATCTTCTTGTTGCCCCGCAAGCTCTGGATGCAGCCACAGCTCTTGGATGGCTATCCGCTCCGCCTCTTCGCTATCCGGCGCTTCGACACGCTTAGTCATGAAGAAACCGCACAGTGGACTACCACCCTGACTCAGGCGGAAATTAGCTCCCTCCAAGAACACGGCATAGCAGCCCATTAATTCTCCAAGGTCCAGCCAAGTACGCGCTTCGGAGCGAAAGTGCGCGTTATGGCGGAGACGACAGCAGACCGTTTAGAGCGAGCAACCGCGCCAAAACGTAGTGGCCGAACGCCGCCAACTCATTTTGGGATAAATCCAGCGAAGACAGCTCTTCCCATTCGTAGTCTTTAAGCGTCACGAAGACTTCGTGCTGCCATGCCCTCGAATTGCAAAGCGCCAAATTCCTGACATCATCCAGCACCACCCGAAGTCGACCGTCGGGCATCTTCAATAAACTACAAGTGACGCCGTGCCCGCCTCTCTCTTTGTCGCTGCTATCCAAGGGAACCCCTCGTCTATCGCTAATACTTGCCATAAGTCAGAACCGAGCATCTCAATGCTTCTGGACCATGCAGCCTGTGCCGTCGACTCGCCACTTATTCACATCACCACCGAACGGCAGCGATAAGCAACACCATCACTCATCCACTGCCACAGTCGGGCATCTCACGCCATGCCAGTCGCATGGAGCGCTATGCGACCGGCGTGTAGGAGATATGGCACAAGATTCGGAAAGTGCTCAATGCCCTTCTTCGCGAGCTCCTCAACTACGACACTCATCGCCTTCTCGGGCATCTTTCGCAGGATTTCGAGTGCACCCGTCTTTTCTTCGGGCGTCGCCTTTGGATCGTTTGCGACACCTTTTTCCAGGAGCTGACGGATGGTGTCGTCATGCATGCGAATGGTCACGACCCCGAGAATGGCGGATAGGCCGCCATCGTCCGCCAAGAAATCTAAGCCTCTATGGGTCAGCTTGACGGGCCAGCGGCACGACCTATCCCCGGTACCGGAAAACATAGGTTTACCCTCAATCAAGCCATGCTCCCAGAGGTAGTGCAGGTTCACCGTTAGCCTGCGGCCAGATTCGTCACCACCAGCCTGGTAATGCTTAAGGTGCGGATACTCATCTTTCATCTCCGTCAGTAGCTCACGCTGCATGTCTCGGTCGAGGAAATCACCCATCGTCGCCCATCCGTTTCGCTTACGTAGTGTGGTGCTATTCGTAGTATCGATGGTTCACGTTATTGCCGCAGCTATAACAGCGCCGATAAGCGCCGCCCATGCGAGCATAGCCCGCGCGTTCACGGCCAAGCGCCCCCCCGCAGTGAGGACAATCGGTTCCCGCCCCGCGCCGCCACTGCAACAGCCTGCATGTCGGAATAACCAGCAATACAAGTGCGGTCACAACCATGAGCAAGCGCGCCCAGCGCACGACCGAAAGCAACCCGGCTAAAGCCGGACTAGCCTGCCAATCTGAAAGCACCGCATCCGCCACCATAGCCGCCAGCAACATAAATGCGACGGGAGCATACGCCCGCACTGCCACCCAGCCCCATTGATCCATAAGCCCTCCCAGCCCAGTTGCCAAGGTCCATTCTTCAGGCGCCAGATCTCACTGGGTGAGATTGGCTTGCGGCGCCGTCGTGACGAAAGGTTCTGTATGTGAAATCGGGGCACCCTCGGGCACGCAGTCCAGCGTAATCATTAGGCCGCCCCAGTCCAGGCTGCTGACCCGGTAGATAGGAATGGTACGTTCACGCAGGCCACTCAGGAATCTGTGCATCTGCGGAGGGCGAGTGAAATAGCCAGGGGCGCGATCTTCCGCCTCGCTCGCATTGGAATAGAAGATCGCACGCGATCGCTGCTGAACGGAGAGATCGCCCGGTTGAATAGCCACATCTTCCAGCTCACCATCCAGGAATCGGCAAAGGATGAATTCGTCGATCACCGGAATACCCATCGCGGGAACGCCCACGTGCGTGCATGTGCTGAGGATGACTAGGGGTATGACTTTGAATTTTTCGGTAAGCGCCATTCCGAATCGCTTCGCCTCAGCCACAAACTCGGTGCGATTATCCGTCAGGGATTTCGATTTACGTTGCGCTTGTTCCGCAGCGTCCATCACCGTCTTACGGTGCATAGCCAAGCTCTTTGCATCGGTTGGCTCAAGGATGCATTTGGCTTCCGCGACAAATACCGTGTTTCCGATGGAGAAGATCAAATCAATTTGTTCATCGCGATCGCCGAATGGCTTGAAGGTATAGTCCTTCTCGATGCACACGGCCTCAGCCGAAAGAAGCTTTGATTTCTTGATGGCGTTACCGGCAATCGCTCTGATATACGCCTCGAAGGCCGGCCCCCGTCGCGCAAGATCCATGCCGGCTTGCCGCATCCATACGTCGACAAGACGCCTCAACGCCGGGGATGTAACTGCTGCAAAGACCGGCGCGACCGTATCCCTCCCTACCGGAATGAGGGGCTGTGCCCAAATTTCTTGGCCCGGTCGTCCTCGATACGTAAAAAACTCCACAAGCTGTTCGCCCTTACGTCGACTGACTCCCATGGCTATGACCAGTGCATCAATGAGGGCGCTCGTCTGCAGTACTGGTGCGTACTCAGAAAGCGAAAAATCAGAACTCTTGCTCTTGATGATGCGGGCATGCTTGTCACGCATGGATTCAATAAGAATGAGCGAGGCGCGCGACACAACTGTCCAGGTATCGATAAGTGCCGATAGCGTCAAGCCTTCAAGGGTCTCTTGCGGCTCGGCGAGCAGCGCCTCGTAATAGGGCTCAGCTGCATAGGCGCTCTGCAGCGCGATCTCTTGCATGGCATCCGTTGCTATTCCAGGCTTCGATATCTTTATAACTTGACGCTTCCCTTGACGTTCAATGCCGCACACCTCGCGCACCTTTAGTTTCGCACCTCTCCTTAAAACTTCACGCTGAAACCTACCCGCTGTCATATGGAAGGCCATCGTCAAGGAGGCTCGCCGAGCCATGCCAGCCCTGTAGCCGCGCAGCACATCGAGATCTTGCGGGAGGAACGCTTTCGTCGAACCATGGTCATACATTCTGTAATTGTTCCAGAGGCAGTCATCCCAGAGGTCCTCTGCAATTCGATAGCTGATGCCGAGATTTAACTCAGCCGCCACCTCTGCCCAATCAATCTGATTCATCCGCGGATTGCCCGCCAAGTCTGGCTCTTCCTTCAAGATGATGCGGATAGGTATTTCTATGCCATCGACAAGGCTTTCCACGACCTCACTAGGGGACCATTCGAATCCGCCAGGAAGTTGGAGCTTCACGGCGGTCAGTTCTTCCATGGTGTACCTCTCCTTCGGCTCAGCCTCCTTCTCTCTAAGCAACTGTTCTGACGCCTGCTCCGTCTTATCCTTCGTCACGAGGAGGTCGTAGTTCACAATGGCCACGAAAGCGCGGAGTTTACTCGTCGCAGAAACGTCTACCGAATCCGAAAGCTTTAACACGCTTCGAATGGCTGTCATTTTTTCATGCAAGGCTAAGCCTGCATGAAAAATGTCCTCATCGGCCGCATCCGGCGAAGACGTTTCTGAGAACGCCGCCCTCCATTTGTCTGGCGCGAATGTGCGCCGCAATGGGCCTGCGACGCCATTGTCGCGAACCCGCCTGATGAACTCCCCCATGATGACCTCGCATTCCCTTCGTTATCGGCTCGGACCTTCGAGCCAAGACCCTATTCATCTGTTACTTTCAAGCAGCGATTAATACTTAAAGTTAGCCACCAAGAGAGAGCAAAGTCTCCGACAGAAGCTCTTTGAACTTTTCGCTCGGCCTGTGCAAATTGGCAACCAACCGCCGCCCCGCAATGAGCAGGCTAAGCCCCCTTTCACGAGCGAACATTCTTTCTTATCCGCGACATCAAGACAGCTGGTCGAGTGCGTCACGCGGAAGCCACAGCTCATCGCGCACACGTGTTATAGCGACATAGATGGCTTTGACATGCCGATCCCTCTCATCTTTTGAACGCATATCGGCAGACAGAGAGAAGCAACAGCGCGACAAGGTGACCGTGCTAAATTCAAGATTCTTGCAATGCTCCAGCAAACCGAGCACTAAAGGGTCCATATGGCCACGTTGGGTCCGCAGCAAATCCTCAAGATCACTCTCACTAAAACCTCGCTCAAATAGCCGAACGACAGGAGCGTGACCGCTGCTCTCCAAAAAGTGGGCGAGGGCGTCCCAGCTTTTGAAATCCCGCAAAGAGTAACTTTTTGGCCAATCTCCCGTCCGGCGCAACAAGATGGCATCCGTGGTCACCTCACGCAGCATTGTCTCGGAGGCCCTCACCATCCCGAAAGGAATGCGTTTGCTCTTCAGCCTTAAGGCATCCTCCAATAATTTCCAGATGCTGCCATACACACGTAATCCGATCGTGGGCAAGTCGCTGTCCGAGGCGTAGGCCCGAGGCCGCGTCATATGATCGCGAGAGCCGAGCATGTCGTCGTCCGCGAGCCTTTCGCTGTGTCGATCCAGTACCGACTGGAACAATGGGATCGCCTGCTCGCCGGCACGCACTGATTGAGCCATCGTGAGCGCCTTGGTATGCGGCGCTTTCGGCGCCCTGCCCGAAAGGCACTGATACGGATCCCCCATCGTGACGCATCCTTGCGGATAGCGATGGAGCATCGCATACCAGGGGGCGGGCAAATCGTGGGCTTCGTCCACTAGTAAGGTGCCTAGCGGCGGAATTTCCGCTCCCTCCGTATCCAGCCACTTGACCAAATGGTAGAGCTGAAAGCCCAGGGTCGGTTTATCCTTGGCCGACGATAACGCCGACATAAGCGCCCACACCTTCTGGGCCCATGCGACATAGGCTGCCGCCTCATCCAGAAGTCCCGCATGACCCGCCCGCCGCGCAAGGTCAATGGTGATCTCCTGCTCGGGGCTGTAGCACCATAGCCGGATGATGCGGTAAATCGTGATCAGAACATGCTCCGGCGTCTTCCCACCTAGCGAAGGCACGCCGATGACCTGCGCCTGTTGAGCCAGGGTGCCAACGGGCTGGCCGATGCGCGGCGGAAGTCGCCATTGCACACTTCGCCTCCTCACCAGTTCTTTTGCCATACGCGTCGCCAGCTGATAGAGCGTCACGCTTCGCATGACCCCATAACCGGCTCGCTGCTGGAAGGCTTGGTGATGCGCCAACGTAGGCGCTAAGTGGGTGTATTGGCCTCCCGCCTGTGCCAAAGTCAGAATCACATGCGTCTTACCCGTGCCGGCATACGCAATGAGCGAAAATCGCTCATCGGGAGCCGCCGCGATGGCAATGGCGGCCCTCGCTTGGTCGCTTGACCCACGAAGGGCTACGCGTCGGCGGTGATTCAGCGGCGCCTTCTCGTCATCTATCTCTTCATCATTTGTATCTTCATTATCTGCCTCGGACCATGCATCTCCCGTCGCCGGCTCGATGGTGACCTCATACTCGATCAGCGTATCCCGGCATCGCTCTTGAAAGGCTTCCGTATAGCGTCCATCGGCACCGCACCATGCTCGACGAGCCATCTGCTCTTCTGGCGCAAAGCGAATGCCCCGATCAAGCAAGGACGCCCATAGGTCGACGTGAGTCAGCCGCAAAATATCCGCACGAGCCTCTCGAAGGCATGCTTCCAGGTCATCCATTGATCGGGCCAAATAGGCATCATGCAGCTCGAAGAGCGCTCGCGACATCGTCGCACGCGACATAGTGGTCGACCGTACCGCCATCAGCATCACGAGGAACGCAACGCGTTCTATCAGCAGATCGGGCATGACGCCCTGCGTCACAAAATGCTCTGCGGTTTGTTGCGTGGTGGGAAGGTAGTACGCAGACAAAGAAGACGGCATGGTGAGCACCTAGGGGCAGATTGTCGTCGTGATGCCTATTCGAAAAGCGAGAAGAAATCCCCCGCCTCGGGAGAGCTGATCATTGACCTTGATGGGTAGGCCACGGTCCATGCCGCATGGATGTCTTTCAGATCTTTCAGCCCGGTCGCCAAGGCAAAGTCATAGCGGGGTCTGATCGTCGTGCGTATGCAATCCCGCGCTTGGCAACGAAAGCGCATTTCAAGGAGCGTATGGGAAGAGGAGCTGGCGCTCCGCCACGATCGCTGTCCCTCACGGTCACCATCGCCCCTATACGTCGACCGGGTGATCTCTTGCCAGCGATAAAGCTCGGCCTGTCGGAAACAGGTGGGCTCGACGGAACCGAGCCCCGCCAAGACGCCGATTAGGTTCGCGGTTAAATCGCTGGCGCGAACGCGGTAGACCACGTCGGCTTGCTTGTCTCCCATGATGAAGACGGTTCGCCAGTCATCCCGAATGGGATCATGAAATGCTTTGCCATCCACCTCAATCGCAATGCGGCGGCCATGGCGGTCAATCAACAGCATATCCAACCGGAAACGGCCCGCCACTGTCTCCACCCAAACCTGGGTTTGAAAGTGGGTGGCAGGATCCATCGACTTGATCAGACGCTCGCCAAGGCACTCCTCGGCGGGACTGTCATACATACCCGCCCATAGGTCGGGGAGGCGCTGCAATACGTCACGTATATGCTGGAAGGCCATGCGCGCAGTCTACGCGGCGTTTTCTCATGCCACGAGACAATAACTCTGTGGATAACCTTGGGATACATCGACAAAGGGAATGGTTCGTTGGCTCGGATCGGCTTTCGTCACCGATACCCCAGGCATAGGAAACCAAAGGAAGTGGTTTGCCGCGGCGAAGGAAGGCCAGGATTCACTACGGCCGGATTCGTGCCTCACGGGTTCTACTGCCACTCGCTCACCATACGCAGTTGCTTCGCCAGGATGAAGCGAAGTCTCCACGTCGCCATGGCATGCCTGCTGTTTCACGCGCCCGGCCCGGAGGTGCTTGCACCCGTCCGTCCCACGTGGCTTCCGACCTTGCCGGGCTAGCCCCAGGCCCAGGCTGGCACCATGCCGCCAAGGATTGCGTGGCATGAAATCGCGAAGTCAAGAGGTTTTAGTCGCCTTTTCCACTGCGTGCATCTTGAGTTGTTCTGAAATGGAGCATACACAACAGCCCTTCGTTGCTTACCAACCTAGGTCCGACCATCCTGTTCATCGCTCTCGCCGCTGCCTGCAGCGATGCAGAAAAAGCGACGCACGCGACAACTCTTTAAAGATATTCCACAATATATTCAAATAGATGGAGCTTTCATGATCGGCATTCCTTCCACCGGGGCACTTACCCGCGCCGCTATTTCGGCGGTCTGCTTCGAAGGCCTCTCGGCCGAAACATGCGAAGGGCGGAAAGCGATGCTCGCCATCATTGATGAAAGCGGGAAGGTGATCGAGGCAGGCCCCGCCGTCGCGCGGGAAGCTTGGAACGTTACCCTCGCTTGTTACAAGCAATTCCTAGCCGGACAAGGGCATCTTCGCGTGTTCTCGGCCCCTCCAAAGGCCATAAACTAGAATGCCAAGCGGCCTCGCGGCCGCTTTTTTTGGAATCGATTAAAAGTTTATATAGCGTTGACTTTGGGCAAGCAAGAGAAAGTAACTCGGGCCGCGGCAGCGGCACGAAACCCTCGCCTGAAAGGCGAGACACATTCGCGGTAACGCGACAATCAAGCGCGGTCGTTACTGGATGACTCGCTTCGCTCGCCCCTTCGGGGCCGCCCTTCGGGCGTTCTTCGCGCTACGCGCTCGTCCGGCCTACGCCGGGATGACGAGCAAAGGCGCCGACTGCATGGCTAAAGCAGAAGCATTGGGGCGAGTCCCGGTCCCTCACCCCAACCCTCTCTAGCACAGGGACTACCTCCGGGCCGCCCGAAGGGAGGAGAGAACAGCGTTATGGCTGCAACAGGCGCTCCCGCAGCCCCGAATGCCGCAGCGTCAACCGCTGCGTGGCGATATCCACCACGTGCTCGCCGCCGACCAGGATGAAGCGCCGCCGCGCCCGGGTGATGCCGGTATACAAAAGCTCGCGCGTCAGAATCCCGCTGTCCTGCGCCGGCAACACCAGCGCCGTGGCATCGAACTCCGAACCCTGCGACTTGTGCACGGTCATCGCGTAGACCGTCTCCAGCTCGCCCAGCCGCGACGGCAGCACGAAGCGGATGCGCGTGCCGTCCGGGCCCGCCGACGGCCCCGCGGCGACGAATGCCACGCGCAGGCGCGGCACGCCATCCTCGCCAGGCACCAGCAACGCCACGCCAACGTCGCCGTTCATCAGGCCGAGGTTGTAGTCATTGCGCGTGACCAGCACCGGGCGGCCCTCGTACCAGAGGTGGCTGGCGTCGATCAGGCGCGCGCGCCCGAGGATGTCCTCGATCTGACGGTTGAGTCCCTCGGTGCCGTAGTCGCCGCGGCGCAGCGCGCACAGCACCTGGAAACGGCCGAAGGCATCGAGCACGCGCTGCGCCCAGGCCTCGTGCGCGGCATCGCCCGAGCCGGGCGCGGGGCGCTCGTGCCGAAGCAGTTCCAGGTAATGGCGATAACCCTGCAGCGCCTCGCTCTCGGCGGCGAAGCGTTCGCCACCGCCGCGCAGCACCAGGTCAGCCAGGTCAGCCTGATCCGCGGCATGCGCGATCCACGCGATATCGGCGCTGGGCGTGGCGAACAACTTCCGCAGTCCAGGCAGGTCGCCAGCGTTCACCGCCTGCGCCAGCCATCCGATGCCGCTGTCGGCGCCGAAGCGATGGCTATGCCGCAGCATCACCACCTGCTGGTCCAGCGCCTGCGCATCGGCGGCGGTCCACGGCCCGACGTCGTCGCCGGATACCTCGCGCAGCCAAGCGGCGGTGTCGCCGTCGTAATGGCCGGCTTCCGCGCGCCGGCACAGGTCGCCCAGCACGGCGCCGGCCTCCACTGACGACAACTGATCCTTGTCGCCCAGCAGCACCAGCCGCGCGCCGGGCGGCAAGGCGGCGAGCACAGCGGACATCATCTCCAGGTCCACCATCGACGCTTCGTCGATCACCAGCACGTCCAGCGGCAGCGGGCGCGTGGCGTCGTGGCGGAAGCGGCGCGTATCCGGACGCGCGCCGAGCAGGCGATGCAGCGTATCGACCTGCGCAGGAATCGCCGCGCGCGCCGCGTCGTCCACGTCCAGTTGCGCCAGCTGGCCCTGGATCGAGGCCTGCAGGCGCGCCGCGGCCTTGCCCGTCGGCGCGGCCAGGCGGATACGCAGCGGCCGCTCGCCGGCGCGCAGGCGCAGCGTCTGCAGCAGGCCGAGCAGGCGCACTACGGTAGTGGTCTTGCCGGTGCCGGGGCCGCCGGTGATCACGGTGAAGGCGCCGCGCGCGGCCAGCGCGCAGGCGATGCGCGGCCAGTCCGGCGTGGCGTCGTTGGAAAACAGCCGGGCCAGTTCGGCGCGCAGATGCGCCGGTGCGGCATGGGGCTGCGCGAGGCGCGCACGAATCGCCTCGGCAACCTGCCGCTCGTGGTTCCAGTAGCGACGCAGGTACAGCCGCGTGCCATCCAGCACCAGCGGCGTGGCATCGTCGCCGGCGCCGATCCATGCCGGCGCGCCGGCTTCAGCCAGGACGCGCGCGATCGCTTCGCGCCATGGCGCCGGCCAGGCCTGTTCTTCGGCCAGCGCTTCCCATAGCGCCAGGTCGAGGCACAGATGGCCATCCGCCACGCGCCGGCTGAGCAGCGCCGCCAGCAGCAGCCACGCGCCATCGGCCGCGGCATCCTGCTCGGCCAGGAAGCGCGCGAAGGCGACATCCAGCGGGCGCAGGCGCTGCTGCTCTTCGGCGGCGAACAGCGCAAGCAGGCGATGATCAGGCGGCATCGGCGCGGCCTCCCTCGGCGAACAGGCGGTCCATCGCCTCGACCAGGGCCAGCGGCAGGCGCTCGTGGTGCACACCGTGGCCCGCGCCGTCGATGCCGCGCAGATACAGGTACAGCACGCCGCCGACATGCCGCTCGTAGTCGTAGTCCGGCAGGCGCGCGCGCAGCTGGCGGTGCAGGGCCAGGGTGTAGATCGCGTACTGCAGGTCGTAGCGCTCGCGCAGCACCGAGTCGCGCACCGCCTCGGCGGTATAGGCGCCCGCATCCGCACCCAGCCAGTTGGACTTGTAGTCGACCACGTAATAGCGGCCGCCGTGCTCGAACAGCAGGTCGACGAAACCCTTGAGCATGCCGTTGAGCATGTCGTGCAGCAGCGGCAGGCGCGGGCGTCCATCGAGCGTATGCGCGGTGACCAGCCGGTCCAGCGCCAGCGTGTCCACTTCGTTGACGGCGAACCAGAACTCCAGCTCGGCACGGTAGCGCGTCAGGTCGGACAGCTCCGCCAGGGCCAGCGAGCGCCCGTTGCCCAGCGGCAGCGGCGTGCGCAGCAGCGCCGGCACCCACTGCGCCAGCAGCGCGGCCTGCGCCTGCCAGCCATGCCGTTGCACGCGGCGCGCGATCAGTTCGGCGAGTGGTGCGGGATCCGCGGCGACGTCGGCAAAGCCTTGCTCGGCCGCCCATTCCAGCAGGTCGTGCAGGAAGGTGCCGGCCACCGCGCCGCGCGGGAAGGCATGGATGCCGCTGCCTTCGGCGGCGGCGACGGGCGCCGGCTTTTCCGCGCCGGCTTCGGCGAGTACGTCCTGCGCCGGCGTCTCCGGGGCGGCGGGAGCGGCGCCGGTGAGCTGCGCCTCTTCGTCGTACTTCAGCGCACTGTAGCTGGCGATCCACCAGCGCTCGCCGGGGCGGCCGGCGTAGCTGCGGGCGGGCCGGGTATCGGCGCCGTCGTGTGCGATCGGATGGAATACATGCGGTGCCGGCGTTTCCGGCAGGCCTTCGACGGCAATGGCGGTTTCGCCGCCGCGCATCGCCAGCAACGCGGGCAGCAGCGCGGAAGGCTCGATCGCCGCCCCGCCGGACAGCAGATAGCCGAACGCGGACTTGTGCAGCGCCGAGGCCTTGGCATTGCCGACGTTCACGCAGGCCACGCCGACCCAGCAGGCATAGCGTGCGCGGGTCAGCGCGACATAGAGCAGGCGCAGGTCTTCCTGCAGGCGCTCGCGCTCGGCCTGGGCCCAGGCCTGGTCGTCCGGTTCCAGGTCCAGGTGCGGCCGGCCGGCGTCGTCATGCCATACGAACAGGTCGTCGCGCTTCACTTCGCGCGCCGCGCAAACGAACGGCAGCAACACCAGCGGATATTCCAGGCCCTTGGACTTGTGCACCGTCACCACCTTGACCAGCTCGGCTTCGCTTTCCAGGCGCACGATCTGTTCCTCGGCCGCCTCGGCCTGGCCTTCGCGCGCGTCGGCGACCTGCTCGGCCAGGTGGCGGATCAGTGCGTGCTCGCCATCGATCGCGGCGGCCGCCTGCTGCAGCAGCTCGGCCAGGTGCAACAGATTCGTCAGCGCGCGCTCGCCGCCGTCGCGCGCCAGCAGCCGCGCCGGCAGGTCGAAGGCGTGCAGCAGGTCGTGCAGCATGGCCAGCACGCCGTGGCGGCGCCAGGTCTGCTGGAAGGCGCGGAAGCGCTCGCCGCAGGCCTCCCATCCGCGCTCGTCGGTATTGAGGCGATCCAGTTCGGCGTCGTCGCGGTCGAGGCTGCGGGTGGCCAGCGCGGCGCGCATGGCGCGGTCGGAGCCGGGCTCGGCGCAGGCCTTCAGCCACAGCAGCAGGTCCGCCGCCTCGGGCGCGCAGAACACCGAATCGCGATCGGACAGGTACACGCTGCGCAGCCCCGCTTCGCGCAGCGCGGCGCGCACCAGCGCCGCCTCGCGGCCGCTGCGCACCAGGATCGCGATGTCGCCCGGCGCCAGCGGCACCAGCATGCCGTCGGGCGTAGCGAAGCCGCAGCGCCGCTCGCGCGCGGCAGCGAGCAGGCCGGCCAGCCACGCCGTCGCCTGCGCGGCCATGCGCTGGCGATAGGCGGTGCTGCCGACGCACTGGCCTTCGTCCAGCACCGCCAGCTGCAGCGCGGGCACCGGCGCGCCGTCGAGCACCAGCTCGGCCGGGCGGCCGCGCGCGGCGACCGGATGGAACGGCAGGCCGCGCTCGCCGCGGCCGAACGCGAAGGCACCGTCGGCGTGGCGATCGGCGTGCTCGAACACGCGATTGACCGCGCGCACCAGCGCCGCGGTGGAACGATGGTTGGTGCCCAGCGTCCACACCGGTGGCGCCGCAGTCTCGCGCGCCTGCAGGTAGGTGTGGATGTCGGCGCCGCGGAAGGCATAGATCGCCTGCTTGGGATCGCCGATCAGCAGCAGGCCGAGCTCCGCGCGTGCGGCATAGAGGCGATGGAAGATGCGCCACTGCAGCGGGTCGGTGTCCTGGAATTCGTCGATCAGCGCGACCGGGTATTGCACGGCGATGGTGTCGGCCAGGCGCGCGCCGGCGGGACCGCGCAGCGCTTCGTCCAGGCGGCGCAGCATGTCGTCAAAGCCGAGCAGGGCGCGCCGGCGCTTGGCCAGGTCGACCCGCGCGGCGACCCAGGGCGTGGCGTGGGCGAGGACCAGCGGCTGGGCCAGGTCGAGTTCGGCGGCGCTGGCGATCGCTTCGTCGATGGCCGCGAACGCAGCGTGTGCGGGGGCAATGCGGTTCTTGTTGACCGCGCCATCCAGCCGCGACTGTGCGTAGCGGGCCAGCAGCTTGTCGTCGGCGTCGCCGCCTTCGGCCCAGGCGCGCAGCGCGGCCAGGTCCTGCGGCAGGCGTTCGGCGGGGTAGCTGCGGCCATTCAGTGCCTTGTCGCGCAGCGCATCTTCCAGTCGGCGTTCGATGGTTTCGCGGTCGGCCAGCCACAGCGTGCGTGCGTGCGTCGTCGCGTGCTGGAAGCGCAGCAGCGGCGCCTCCAGGATCGCCTGCACATCCGCCGCCCGCGGCAACGGCTGGCCGTGCAGGCGCAGGTCAGCGACGTTCTGGCGCAGCAGCGGCCGCAGCGCCAGCTGCAGCTCGCGCGGGCTGCCCCACCAGCGCGCCAGCAGCGCCGCCGCATCGCGCCCCAGCGGCAGGCACTGCAGGCGCCAGTAGTCGCGCACCGCTTCGGCCAGCAGTTCGCCGTCGTCGGTCTGGATGTCCTGCACGAAGGGATGGCCGCTGTCGAACGCGTGCTGGGCGAGCATGCGCTGTGCCCAGCCGTGGATGGTATGCACCGCGGCCTCGTCCATCCATTGCGCGGCCAGTTCCAGCTGGCGCGCGGCGGCGGCGCGTGCATCCGGATGCAGATATTCGGCGAGCAGCGCCGCAAGGAAATCGTCCGGGGCCGGCTGTCCGCGGAACACGGCGGCGCCTTCGGTGAGGCGCGCGCGGATGCGGTCGCGCAACTCCGCGGTGGCCGCCTTGGTGAAGGTCAGCACCAGGATCTGCGCCGGCAGCAGCGGCGTGCCGCTGCCATGGCCGAGCACCAGGCGCAGGTACAGCGCGGCGATGGTCCAGGTCTTGCCCGTGCCGGCGCTGGCTTCGATCAGGCGCACGCCATGCAGCGGCAGCTGTAGCGGATCCAGCGGCTGCGCACTCATGTGCCGTCCTCCCAGCGCACGTTCTGCGCGAGGGCGCGGTAGAGCGGCAGCCAGCGCTCGAAGCCGGCGTCGAGCATGGCCTGCAGCGTGGGCCAGGCGCGTTGCAGGTACGCATCCTCGTCCACTTCGGCGTGGCGCTGGCCGCTGTCGTCGCGGTCGTAGCACTGGCGCGCCGCGGCGGCCGCATCGCGGCCGTCGTGCTCGGCCTGCAGCCAGGCGAAGGCGGTCTTGCGCGCGAGCGGCAGCGGCGCGCGCATGCCGTGGCGCAGCGCGTCGAGCAGTTCGTCCAGCACGGCGCGCGCCTGCGCCGGATCGAGCGCGGGAAAGTACGGCTGCGCATCCATCGCGATCACCCGCGTCTGCACCCGCAGGCCGCCGGCATGCGCGAACAGGTGCGCGACCCAGGCGGCGACCAGCTTGTCCAGCCGGCGTCCGCGCGGGCGCGTCAGCAGCGGGCCCTGGATCAGTTCCAGGCGCACGTAGTCGATACCGGCCTGCGCAGGATCGGGCCGGCGCAGGTCCGACAGCCAGTCTTCCAGCGGCAGGCCATCGGCTTCGTGGCGCAGTTCGTATTTGTCGTCGACGCGTGGCCAGCGCCCGTCGGCGGCATGCCAGTGCGCCGCGAGGGTGCCGGCTTCGCGCGCGATGCTCTCCTGCCACAGCTCGCCGAAGCCGCCTGTCGGCAGCAGGCCCTGTGCGCCCAGCCGCTGGACGGCGTCGACGACCGCGCGCGATGCGGCGCCGCCATCGCCGGCCAGCGCCGCCTGCAGCACGCCCTGGATCGCCTGGTAGCGCTCCAGTCCGTCCAGCGCGAACGGCTCGTCGTCCAGCGTGTCGGCTTCCTCGCCGCCGAAATAGACCTTCAGGCGCTGGTTGAAGAAGTGGCGCACCGGCCGCGCCAGAAAGCTTTGCAGCGCATCCAGCGCGAGCGGCGCTTCCGGCTGCCAGGGCGCCAGCGGTTCGGCGGCCGTGCTGCGTGCGTCGGCCGCGTGTGCGCGCTGCCATTCGTGCGCATAGGTAAAGAGGCGGGGGTCGTCGTCGGCGCCGAAGTAGCGCCGGCTGAAAGGCTGCAGCGGGTATTCGGTGGTGAGCTCGCCGGGCAGGTCGTCCGCGTCCTGCGCCGGGCGCCAGCCCGCGGCGAGATAGTCGCGCAACTGGCCGACCAGCACCGACGGCGGCAGCACCGTGTTGTCGCGCACGCTGCGGCCGACCCAGCTCACATGCAGGGTGTCGCGCGCGGACAGCAGCGCTTCCAGGAACAGATAGCGGTCGTCCTCGCGGCGCGAGCGGTCGCCCGGCAGGGCCTGGCCCGGCTGCGCCATCAGGTCGAAATCGGCAGGGGTTTGTTGACGGGGATAGTCGCCGTCGTTCATGCCGAGCAGGCAGACCACGCGGAACGGAATGGCGCGCATCGGCATCAGCGTGCCGAAGCTCACCGCGCCGCCCATGAAGCGCTGCGACAGGCGGCTGGCGTCGATGCTTTCGAGCCAGTGCTCGCGCACGATCTCCAGCGGCAGCGGCTCGTCCAGCGCCGCTTCCGCGCAGGCGTCGAGCCAGGCGTCCAGGCTTTCGTCGAGGCGGCGCAGGCGGTCGCCGTCGGTGCCGTCCCCGCTGTCGAAGAACGCGGCGAGCAGGTCGCGCAGCCGCGTCGCCCAGACCATCGGCGCGGCGGGCGCGCGCAGCGCATGCCAATGCAGTTCCAGCTGGTCGAGCAGGCGGCTGAGCGGGCCGAGCAGGCTGGCGTCGAGGCCGCCGACTTCGCCGTAGGGCGCGGTGTCCTGCCAGGTCTCGCCAGGGCCGACCGCATAGCCGAGCAGCAGCCGGCGCAGGCCGAAGGCCCAGCTGTTCTGCGCCTGCGGCGGCAGCCCGAGGCTTTCCTTCTGCGCGCCGTCCAGGCCCCAGCGAATGCCGGCGCCCTCGATCCAGCGCCGCAGCGTGGGCAGGCCGGTCTCGTCGATATCGAACCGGTCGCGCAGCGCGGGCACGTCGAGCAGGTCGAGGATGTCGCTGACGGTGAAGCGCGATTCCGGCAGCGACAGCAGGTGTTCCAGCGCCACCAGCAGCGGCGCGGCGCCGCGGTCCGGCTGGTCGGCGACGGCGTAGGGCAGGTGGCGCGGATCGCCGGGCGGAATGCGGCCGAACACCGCCTGCACATGCGGCGCGTAGCCCTGGATGTCCGGCACCATCACGATCACATCGCGCGGCGCCAGCGGACGGCCTTCGCGCTGGGCCTGCTCGAACAGCGCGAGCAGGCGGTCGTGCAGGATCTCCACCTCGCGCTGCGCGTTGTGGGCGACGTGGAAGCTCAGCGAGTCGTCGTCCTCGCGCCAGGCGCGACGTTGCGCCGGATCGCCGGGCAGCGGCTCGAGATCGAGCACGGCCTGCTGCACCTGGTGCAGCAAGGTATCGCGACCGGGATCGGCGAACAGGTCGATGCTCGAACCCCAGGCGCTGAAGCGGCGGCGATAACGCTCCGGCTGGTCGAAGCTGTCGAGCAGGCGGATGTAGTCGCGCCCCTGCTTGCCCCACGCCGCCAGCAGCGGGTTGGCGTGCAGGTGCAGCTCTTCGTAGCGCGGCTGCTCGGGCAGGCCGGGCTTGCCGGGCTGGCGCCGGCGTTCGCCGCGCAGCAGCTCGCGGTCCTCGATGATGTCGGCCCAGTAGTGGCGGCAGGGATTGGCCACCATCAGCAGCACCTGGCTGTGCCGGGCCAATGCGGTGAGCGCTTCCAGCGTCTGCAGCGGCAGCGAGGAGATGCCGAACACCACGATGCGCCGCGGCAGCCGCGCCGGTCGTTCGGCCATCGCCTGCGCGCGCTCGACGAAGGCGGCGTGGACCGCGGCGCGATGGCTGTCGCGGAAGGCGGGACCGACATCGTCCAGCAGCAGTCGCCACAGCTGTGCCTGCCAGCGCTGTCCCGAAGGCAGCGGCGCGCGCCGGCCGCGCCAGTCGTCGGCCAGCTCGTCGACGCCGCGTTCCCAGTCGGCCAGCCAGTGCGCGCGATAGACCTGGTACTGGTCGAACAGGTCGGCGATGCGCGCGGCGAGCTGGTAGCGCTTGCGCCAGTCGGGCTGCTCGCCGAGGAAGTCGCGCAGCGGGCGGAAGTCGGCGTCGTCCAGGTGGCGCGGGATCAGCCGCAGCAACCGCCAGGCCAGGCGCGATTTGTCGAACGGCGAGGTCGGCGGCACCGCATCGCGGCCGAGCACCGCGCGATAGGCGTCCCACAGGAAGCGGCCGGGCAACTGCACCTGCACCGCGGCGCTTATGCCCAGGCCGCCTGCTTCCGGCGGCCGCGCCAGGGCCAGCTTCAGCCACTGCGCGATGCCGTTGCTCTGCACCAGCATCAGCTCGTCTTCCAGCGGGCGCAGCGGCGTGCGCTGGATCCAGGCGGTGAGCAGGTCGCGCAGATCCTCCAGGCGGTTGCCATGGATGACCATCAGGCCCGGTTCGATCGGCACGTCGAGGGGCAGGGCCAGGGTGGCGGTCACGGCCGGCGGCGCGAAGAGGTGGTCATGCGGGAATTGTGGCGGACATCGGCGTGGCACGCCACGCGTGCCGGTGTTGCTGCGCACCCGCAGCGAGCGGACCCTGAAACGAACATCGCCGCATGCGGTGAGGCATGCGGCGATGGGTGTTGCGGGTGAAGCTTGGCAGTGGGCCACGCATGTTTGTGCGCGGGTGACGCATTGTGCGCCAACGTATGTGGTCGGTGTCAATACTTTTGTGTCTGCCCGAACGCGGCGGCGGTGATCGATGCGGATGACGATCGACGCCGGCGAGGCGTCGTCATGCGACGCATGCGTCGAGGTCGGCGACTGTTTTCATGATCAGAATGTGTAGCGCGCGCGGCCATACCAATACGCGCCGTTGACGCCGATCGGCGAGATCACGTCATACGGAAAATTGCCGGCATAGTTGATGTCGCTGTTGGAACGGGTCGGGTATTGGTTGGTGAGGTTGTAGCCGCCCAGCGCCAGGCTGAAGCGCGACGTCAGATGCAGTTCGGCCTCGGCGTCGAGCTGCCAGCGCGCGGCATAGACCTGGCGCGGTTCGAAGCCGCCGCCGAAGTCGAACACGCGCACGGTCGAACCCTGCCGCGTGACGCGGCCGAGCAGGGACCAGCGGCGGTTGTTCCAGCTGGCGCTGAACGAGCCGCGCTGGCGCGGCGCGGCGTCGGTGAGCGTGTTGCGCTCCTCGTCGCCGAACAGCACGTTGCCGGCGCCGGTGGCGGCCAGTTCCGGCGGCGTGGCGCGCACGGCGCGGATATCGGTGTGGTTGCGGCTGTAGGCGAGGGTCAGCAGCAAGTTGCCGCCGGCCCAGGGCGTGCGGTAGTTGCCGACGAACTCGGCGCCGCGCGTGCGCGTGTCGACTGCGTTGGTGAAGAACGCCACGCTCTGCACGCCGGGGACGCCGAAGCGCCGCTGGATATGGCTCTCCAGGCCGGGGCTGCGGATGGTCTCGGACAGCGTGACGCGATCGGCGACGCTGATCCGATAGACGTCCAGGCTGAAATCAAGATAGTCGCCGAGCTTGCCGGTGAGACCCAGGCTGAGATTGCGCGAGGTCTCCGGCTTGAGCGCCCGTGCGCCCAGGCCGCGCGCGATGGGGTTGTTCACCGAAAGAATGCGGCCGCTGAGCAGCCTGCCGTCGGCGCCGTAACCGCTGGTGGTGGATTCGAAGCCGATCTGGCTGAGCGCGGGTGCGCGGAAGTTGTCGGACACCGTGCCGCGCAGCGCGAAGCCCGGCACGAACTCCCAGCGCGCGCTGAGCTTGCCGCTGCGGTTGCCGCCGAAGTCGCCGTAGTGTTCGTAGCGCGCCGCCAGGTCGATGAAGACCCGTTCGGTGAGATCGCTGGAGACTTCTGCATAGACGGCGCCGACGCGGCGCGCGATCCGCGCGGCATCCTGCGGCTGCAGACCGCCTCCGGCCTGGGCGCCGATCGGCGCAGCGGCATAGGTGCCGGCTGCGTACGAAGCCGGGTCGCCGGGCCGGGTGCGGAAACGCTCGCGACGGAATTCGCCGCCCACGGCCAGGTTGAGATAGGCATCGCCTACCGCCAGGCCGCGCTTGCCGTCCAGATTGGCGCTCTCCAGCGCGAAGCGATAGCCGCCGAGACGAAAGGCGGTCGGGCTGGCCGGACCCAGCGAGGCATTGAGCGAGCGGCGCAGGTCGTAGTCGAAGACGTTGCCGCCCACGTTGAAGCTGCCGTCGAGATCCCAGCCCGCCACCTGGCCGCGGATGCCGAGCATGAACTGCATGTCGCGGTTGCGGCCGACCGATTCGGGACGGTAGCCGTCGGGATAGACGGCCGGCACGTTGGCGCTGCTGTCCGGATAGCGGAAGTAATTGGCGCCGACGGTGCGTCGCCGGGCATACATGCCGAGCAGGTAGAGGCGTGCATTCGCGTCCAGCGGGAGTTCGCCGTTGAGCCAGCCGCTGTAGTTCTCCGATTGCGGATCGCCCGCCGCGTAGTTGCGCTTGCCGCGCAGGGCCAGGTTGGCGGGCGTGGGGTCGGCCAGCCAGTCGGGCACGGTGTCGCTGCCGGCACGGTTGGTGGCCTTGCGCCGGCCGGTTTCCACGCCCGCATTGAGAAAGCCGTCGCCGGGCAGGCGCGTGCCGAACCTGGCATAGGTATGGCCGCCGTTGCCGTCGGTGATGCGCTGGCGGGTCGCCGGGACATCGGTGCGATGCGCGCCTAAGGTGCGCACGACCTCGCCGCCGTCGGCCGCGTCGTCGAGGACGATGTTGATCACGCCGGCGATGGCGTCCGAGCCGTACTGCGCGCCGGCGCCGTCGCGCAGCACTTCCACCCGCTTGATCGCGCTGATCGGGATCGCATTGAAATCCACCGGCGTGGTGCCGCGCCCGATCTTGGTGTCGGTGTTGACCAGGGCCGAGGTGTGGAAGCGCTTGCCGTTGACCAGCACCAGCACCTGGTCCGGCGACAGTCCGCGCAGCTGCGCCGCGCGCACGTGATCCGAGCCGCCGGAATTGGATTGGCGCGGGAAGTTGAACGAAGGCAGCAGGTTGGCCAGCGCCTGGCCCAGTTCGCCGTTGATGGCGCCGGCAGTGCGCAGGTCGTCCCGGCTCAATACATCGACCGGAGCCGGCAGCGCGGTGGCGGTGCGTCCGCTGGCGCGCACGCCGATCACCACGATCTTTTCCAACTGGTGCACCTGCTCGTCTGCGGCGACCTCCCAGGCCTGCGCCTGGGCAACGAGGGTGGCCAGGGCGATCGCGGCGGGCAGGCGGGCGAGGCGGTACTTGCGGTGAAGAGCGGGCATGCTTCGCTTCCGTGTGGCGCGGCGGAATCCGCCGCAGCCGCATTTGTTCATTGCGAAAAGCTCGCGACAATGCTTTGCTTACCGCTCTTTCTATCCATTTGGACGTCCAAACGGCGACGGCCGGTCGACCGGCTCTTGTCAATGCCCCGCCGCCTGCCATGGATATCCGAATGGACGTTGCATGGGCCACACAAAGGAACCGACCATGATCTTTCTACGCAGGCTGCCGATGGTTCTGCTGCTCGGGCTGGCGACAGGGTGCGCCTCGCAGGCCACCGCGCCGGGCGCTTCGACCCTGCAGGGCGACGCCGCGCATCCGGCGGCGACGCGCGGCTGGGTGGAGACGCGGCTGTATTTCGGCCTCGGCCTGGTCGACCAGCCCGACGGCGGCGTGAGCGAGCAGGCCTGGCGTACTTTCCTCGACCAGGAGGTGACGCCGCGCTTTCCCGACGGGCTCAGCGTGATCGACGTGTACGGGCAGTGGCAGGGCAAGCAGCAGGCCGCGCCCGAGCGGCTGCGCTCCAAGCAGCTGGTGGTCGACTATCCGGATTCGCCGGAGAGCCGCGCGAAGATCGAGGCCATCCGCGCGGCATGGAAGCAGCGCACGGGCGACCAGTCGGTATTGCGGGTGACGCAGCGGGTGGATGTATCGTTCTGACTTTTCGTCATGCCGGCGCAGGCCGGAATCCAGCGGCGGAAGAGCAGGGGCGGTGCGATCGCTTTCACGCGCTTTTCGTTACCGGATTGTGGCCTGCGCCGGCATGACGGGCTTTGAAGGGACCTACTTTTGAACAACACAGCTTCGCGCCGCTGGCTCACGCCCGGCGACCTCAACGGCTTCCTCGGCCTGGTGGTGGACAACCTGTCCATCATGGCCTTCATCGCCACCGCCTTGATCGGCCTGTTCGGCTTCCCCGCCGACATCGTGTTCCTGCGCATGTTTCCCGGCACCGCGCTGGGCGTGCTGCTGGGCAATCTCGCCTACACCGCGATGGCGCGCCGGCTGGCCGCGCGCGTGGGCCGCGACGACGTGACCGCGATGCCGCTGGGCCTGGATGCGCCGACCAGCATCGGCATGGCGCTGCTGGTGCTCGGCCCGGCCTTTGTGCATTTCAAGCAGGGCGGCATGGACGAGGCGGCCGCCGCGCAGGCCACCTGGGAACTGGGCATGGCCTCGCTGGTGGTGATGGGCGTGCTGAAGTTCGTGCTGTCGTTCTTCGGCGGCGCGGTGCAGCGGCATGTGCCGCGCGCGGGGCTGCTCGGTTCGATCGCCGGCATCGCCCTGGTGCTGATGGGTTTCCTGCCGCTGGTGGAGATCATGAAGGTGCCGCTGGTCGGCTTTGCCGGCCTGGGCGTGGTGCTGTACGCGCTGGTGGCGAAGGGGCGCCTGCCGTTCGGCGTGCCGGGCGTGCTGGCGGCGGTGGCGATCGGTGCGGCGCTGTACTACGTGCTGGGGCCGCTGGGCTGGCTGGGCAGCGGCTATCACGCGCCGGCCGGATGGACCTGGCGTTTCGCGCTGCCGCTGCCCACTCTCAGGTGGATCGACGGCATCGCCTACACCGTGCCCTACCTGCCGTTGATCCTGCCGTTCGGCCTGCTGATGGTGGTCGGCGGCATCAATGTCACCGAAAGCGCGCGCGCGGCCGGCGATGAATACCGCACCCGCGACATCCTGCTGGTGGAAGCGCTGGCGACCCTGGTCGCCGGTTTCTGCGGCGGCGTGGCGCAGACCACGCCGTATATCGGCCAGCCTTCGTACAAGGCGATGGGCGCGCGCAGCGGCTATACCCTGCTGACCGGCATCGTGATCGGACTGGGCGGCGTGTTCGGCTATCTGTCCAACCTGGTGGAGCTGGTGCCGCTGTCGGTGCTGGCGCCGATCCTGGTGTTCGTGGCGATCGGCATCACCGTGCAGGCGTTCGAAGCCACGCCAATGCGCTATGCGGCGGCGGTGGTATTCAGCTTCTTCCCGGCGATCGCGCGCATGGTGACGATCAAGCTGAGCGATCCGACCTATGTAGCGCCCGCGCATTTCGCCGAGCTGTTCGGCCAGCATGGGCATGGCGTGGCGGAGCTGGCGGTGATCACCATCCTGGGCAATGGCTTCATCATTACTTCGATGGTGTGGGCCAGCTTCGTGGTGGCGCTGATCGACGGCAAGACCGGGCGCGCGGCGTTGATCCTGCTGCTGGGCGGTGCGCTGACGCTGTTCGGCCTGATCCATTCGGTGGATCAGGCGGGCGGCGTGTATCTGCCTTGGCTGCTGGATGCGCAGGCGCGTGCGCTGGTGTGGCAGTTCGCCGGGGCTTACGGCGTGCTTGCGGTGGTGCTGCTGTTGCTCAGCGTGCAGCGCGGGAAGCCAGCGGCGACTTCGACCTAGGCCTGACGATATAGGCCGTTTGAACGAGCCCGGCATGGCCGGGCTTTTTCTTTGCGTTCTGCGACGCATGCACGAATGGCGTATGAATTTGAGCAGGTACGGCGCAACTCATTTCGTCGCGTTTTGGATAGCCTGTACGCCGGAACGCAACGTTGGGCGTTCCCGGCATGGATCGCTGCGCCGCAAGGCGAAGGACGGGAAAGTCCGGCAGTCCAGTCAGGTGTCTTGAAAGGGGACCATCGATGTTGCTCAACAACGCCGGCGCACTGGTGGAGGACCGTATTGTCCTCGGGCCGGGTGAGCCGTGGGAGGTTTTCTTCTTCGTTTCGGAAGTGGTGGCGGGCGCAGGAAAGGGGCATTTCAACGACGCGCACCGCTCGCTGGCCTATGTGCTGCGCAAGCTGGGCCTGGCCTGCGCCAGGGCCATGCTGGCCAGGCGGCTGGGCTGGCGAAAGCATGCCGCGCCACGCTTCATCGCGATTCGCCGAGGGGACGAAGTGCTCGGCGCCATGTTGCTGGAGCCGCAGCAGCTCAAGGACGGTTCGCCCATCCTGCTGATCGAATACATGGTCGTGGCGGCGGCTGCCCGCCGTGCCGGCATCGGCAGGCAGCTGGTGGAATATGCGAAGCGGCATGCACCGGCCGGCGGCGTGGAGAGCTACTGCACCGAGGCGTCGCGCGGGATGCAGCGGCTGCTCAAGCGCCAGGGCTTCATGCGCACGCACCGGGCCAGGGAGATCCAGGTCGCCGCGGACGACCGGCTGTCGGTGCCGTCGCGCTGGCTCTGGCGGCCGTAACGCTGCTGCGCAAGAAAAAAGGGCCCGGCATGCCGGGCCCTTTTCTTTGACCGATGGAGTGCACCCTCAGTCGCGCGCTTCCAGCGCCCGGTTCAGGCGCAGCGCGCCCAGCGTGCAGATCGCGCCCGACAGCAGATACACCGTCACTGCGCCCAGCCCGAACTTGCTCGACAGCCCCAGCGCCACCAGCGGCGCGAAGGCGGCGCCGATCAGCCAGGCCACGTCGGTGGTGAGGGCCGCGCCGGTGTAGCGGAAGCGGATCGGGAAGTTCGAGGTCACCGTGCCGGCGGACTGGCCGTAGGACAGGCCGAGCAGGGCGAAGCCGATCAGGATGAAGGCGTCCTGCGCGGCGCGGCTGCCGCCGAGCAGCCAGGGCGCGAAGAAACTGAAGATGCCGATCAGGGCGGCCAGCGTGCCCAGGGTGGTGCGGCGGCCGATGCGGTCGGCGACGAGGCCCGAGGCGATGGTGCCCAGGATGCCCACGCCCGCGCCGATCACCTGGATCAGCAGCACCTGGTTGACCGTCTGGGTCGAGCCCAGGGTGATCCACGACAGCGGGAACACCGTGACCAGGTGGAACAGCGCATAGCTGGCCAGGGCCGCGAAGGCGCCCAGGAAGATGTTGTAGTCCTGCTTGCGCAGCATCTCGAAGATGCCGATGGGTTCGAGCTCGCGCTCTTCCATCGCCTGGGTGTATTCCTCGGTCACCACCAGGCGCAGGCGGGCGAACAGCGCCACCACGTTGATGGCGAAGGCCACGAAGAACGGATAGCGCCAGCCCCAGCCCAGGAAGTCCTCGCCGGACAGCTGGCTGTGCAGGAACAGGAACAGCGCGCTGGCCAGCATGAAGCCGATCGGCGCGCCGAGCTGGCCGAGCATGGCGTACCAGCCGCGGCGGCCCTTCGGCGTATTGAGCGCCAGCAACGAGGGCAGGCCGTCCCAGGAGCCGCCGAAGGCGATGCCCTGCAGCAGGCGGAAGAACGCCAGCAGCGCGATGGCGCGCCAGCCCAAAGACTCGTAGCCGGGCAGGAAGGCCATGCCGACGGTGGCGCTGCCGAGCAGGAACAGCGCCGCGGTCAGCTTGGTGCCGCGGCTCCAGCGGCGCTGGATGGTCATGAACAGGGCGGTGCCGAACGGGCGCGCCACGAAGGCCAGGGCGAACACCACGAAGGACAGCAGCAGCCCGTGCAGGCGGTCGCGGAACGGGAAGAACACCGACGGGAACACCAGCACCGAGGCGATGCCGAACACGAAGAAGTCGAAGTATTCGGAGGCGCGGCCGATCACCACGCCGACCGCGATCTCGCTGGGCGCGACCTGCGAATGGCCGGGGGCGGGCGTATCCGGCGCCGCGTGCGGGGAGCCGTGCTGGTCGGATCCGTGCTGATCAAAAGTGCTCGACATCGCCATGCTTGAACTTGAGAACCGGGGTAGTTCGCGTAAGGATCGCACCGGTGGCGTCGAACCGCCATGAGACAAAGTGTCCTATTCCGCGATGCAGCACGCGTAGGTTAACTTTTCAGGTCTCCCCCCATGCTTCTGGTCCCTTTCCGGCCCATGTCCTCCAAGGTTCTCCGCGGACTGCTGCTTCCTGCCGTCCTGTTGCTGTCGGGCTGCCAGACCGTGCTCATGTCGCCCTCCGGCGACCTGGCCGTGCAGCAGCGCGACATCATCCTTATCTCGCTGGTGCTGATGCTGCTCATCGTGGTGCCGGTGATCGGCCTCACGCTGTTCTTCGCCTGGCGCTACCGGGCCTCCAACCAGAAAGCCACCTACAAGCCGGACTGGGACCACTCCACCGTGCTGGAGCTGCTGATCTGGTCGGCCCCGCTGCTGATCATCATCGCGCTGGGCGCGCTGACCTGGGTGAGCACGCACAAGCTGGACCCGTTCCGTCCGCTGGAGCGTATCTCGCATGGCCGTGAGATCCCGGCCGGGGTCAAGCCGCTGGAAGTGGACGTGGTCGCGCTCGACTGGAAATGGCTGTTCATCTATCCGGAGCAGGGCATTGCCACGGTGAACGAACTGGCCGCGCCGGTCGATCGCCCGATCCAGTTCAAGATCACCGCCTCGACCGTGATGAACTCTTTCTTCATCCCCTCGCTGGCCGGCCAGATCTATGCCATGCCGGGCATGGAGACCAAGCTGCACGCCGTGATCAACAAGGCGGGCACGTATGAAGGCATCTCGGCGAACTACAGCGGCGCCGGCTTCTCGGGCATGCACTTCAAGTTCCTGGGCCTGAGCGAAGGCGAGTTCGAGCAATGGGTGGCTAAGGCGAAGGATGGCGGCGCGCTGACGCGCGAGAGCTACCTGCAGCTGGAGAAGCCCAGCGAGAACGAGCCCGTGCGCCGCTACGCCAGCGTCGTGCCCGACCTGTATCCGGCCATCGTCAATCTGTGCGTCGCGCCAGGCACGCCCTGCATGCACGAGACCATGGCGAAAGACGCCGCCCGCGCAGGCAAGCCTGCGGGCGAGCACGACATGTCGCACATGGAACACATGGAGCACTGACCGTGCGCCGTCCGATTCGCCTTATGCATTACGCCTTGCCGGGTGTCCAAGATGTCTGACCATCCCGATCTGACCAAACTGATCTTCGGCCGTCTCAGCTGGGACGCCATCCCGTTCCACGAGCCGATCCTGCTGGCCACCTTCGCCGCCGTCCTCGTCGGCGGCCTGGTGCTGCTCGGCCTGATCACCAAGTACCGCCTGTGGGGCTATCTCTGGCACGAGTGGTTCACCAGCATCGATCACAAGAAGATCGGCATCATGTACATGGTGCTGGGCCTGGTGATGCTGCTGCGCGGCTTTGCCGACGCCATCATGATGCGCCTGCAGCAGGCGATCTCCTTCGGCGACAACCTCGGCTACCTGCCGCCGCATCACTACGACCAGGTCTTCACCGCCCATGGCGTGATCATGATCTTCTTTGTGGCGATGCCGATCGTGACCGGCCTGATGAACTACATCGTGCCGCTGCAGATCGGCGCGCGCGACGTGGCCTTCCCGTTCCTCAACAACTTCAGCTTCTGGATGACCACCAGCGGCGCCGTGCTGGTGATGGCCTCGCTGTTCGTGGGCGAGTTCGCGCGCACCGGCTGGCTGGCGTATCCGCCGCTGTCGGGCATCCTGGCCAGTCCGGACGTGGGCGTGGACTACTACATATGGTCCCTGCAGATAGCCGGCGTGGGAACGCTGCTGTCGGGCGTCAACCTGCTGGTCACCATCATCAAGATGCGCGCGCCGGGCATGAAGCTGATGCAGATGCCGGTGTTCACCTGGACCGCGCTGTGCACCAACGTGCTGATCATCGCCGCCTTCCCGGTGCTGACCGCGGTGCTGGCGCTGCTGTCGATGGACCGGTACCTGGGCACCCACATGTTCACCAACGAGCTTGGCGGCAACGCCATGATGTACGTGAACCTGATCTGGATCTGGGGCCATCCGGAGGTCTACATCCTGATCCTGCCGATGTTCGGCGTGTTCTCCGAAGTGGTGTCGACTTTTGCCGGCAAGCGCCTGTTCGGCTACACCTCGATGGTGTACGCGACGATCGTGATCACCGTGCTGTCCTACCTGGTCTGGCTGCACCACTTCTTCACGATGGGCTCGGGCGCGAGCGTGAACTCGTTCTTCGGCATCACCACGATGATCATCTCGATCCCCACGGGCGCGAAGATCTTCAACTGGCTGTTCACCATGTACCGCGGCCGCATCCGCTTCGAGCTGCCGATGATGTGGGTGGTGGCCTTCATGGTGACCTTCGTGATCGGCGGCATGACCGGCGTGCTGCTGGCGGTGCCGCCGGCGGACTTCTCGCTGCACAACAGCCTGTTCCTGATCGCGCACTTCCACAACGTGATCATCGGCGGCGTGCTGTTCGGCGCGTTCGCGGCGATCAACTTCTGGTTCCCGAAGGCGTTCGGCTTCAGGCTCGATCCGTTCTGGGGCAAGTGCTCGTTCTGGCTGTGGGTGGTGGGCTTCTACTTCGCCTTCATGCCGCTGTACGTGCTGGGCCTGATGGGCGTGACCCGCCGCATCAGCCACTTCGAGGATCCCTCCCTGCAGATCTGGTTCCAGATCGCCGCCTTCGGCGCGGTGCTGATCGCACTGGGCATCGGCGCGATGCTGATCCAGTTCGTGGTGAGTTTCCTGCGCCGCGAGCAGCTGCGCGACGTCACCGGCGATCCCTGGGGCGGCCGCACGCTGGAGTGGTCCACCTCCTCGCCGCCGCCGGCCTACAACTTCGCCTTCACCCCGGTGGTGCACGACGGCGATGCCTGGTGGCAGATGAAGCGGCTGGGCTGGCAGCGTCCGCTGGCCGGGTTCATCGACATCCACATGCCGAAGAACACCGGCGCCGGCATCATCCTGGCCGGCATCAGCACGGTGCTGGGCTTCGCCATGATCTGGCAGATGTGGCTGCTCGCCGCGCTGGCCTTTGTCTCCCTGCTGGCCGTGGCGATCGGGCATACCTTCAACTACAACCGCGAGTACTACATCCAGGCCGCCGACGTGGCCCGGGTGGAGGCGGCGCGCACCGAGCAGCTGGCCAGCCATGTCTGACGCGAAGTCCTACGACACCTACAACACGGCCGCCGCGCCGCTGAGGTTCCACCAGGAAACCGAGCACCATCCGGAGAACGGCACGCTGCTCGGCTTCTGGCTGTACCTGATGAGCGACTGCCTGATCTTCGCCTGCCTGTTCGCGGTGTACGGCGTGCTGGGCCGCAGCTATGCGGGCGGGCCCACCGGCGCGGAGATCTTCGAGCTGCCGCTGGTGGCGCTCAATACCTCGCTGCTGCTGCTGTCGTCGATCACCTATGGCTTCGCCATGCTTGAGATGCAGCGCAACCGCGTGAACGGCACGCTGGTGTGGCTGGCCGTCACCGGCCTGCTGGGCGCGGGCTTCATCGGCATCGAGCTGTACGAGTTCGGCAACCTGATCGCCGAGGGCAACGGCCCGCAGCGCAGCGCCTTCCTGTCTTCGTTCTTCACCCTGGTCGGCACGCACGGCCTGCACGTGAGCTGCGGCATCATCTGGCTGATCACCTTGATGGTGCAGGTCAAGCGCAAGGGCCTGATCGGTCCGAACAAGCGCCGCCTGTGGTGCCTGTCGATGTTCTGGCACTTCCTGGACGTGGTGTGGATCGGCGTCTTCAGCTTTGTCTATCTGATGGGAGTGCTGCCGTGAGCGCGCATACCGACGTCCATGCCGCGCACGACGGCCACGATCATCACCACGACCCGCATGGCGAGCATCACGACGACGGCATCGGCCACGTCTCGCTGAAGGGCTACATGATCGGCTTCGTGCTGGCGGTGCTGCTCACCGCGGTGCCGTTCGCGCTGGTGATGAGCGGTGGCCTGAAGGATTCCGGCACCACCGCGCTGGTGATCCTGGGCTTCGCCGCCGTGCAGATCGTGGTGCACATGGTGTACTTCCTGCACATGAACGCGAAGTCGGAGGGCGGCTGGAACATGCTGGCCCTGATCTTCACCGCGGTGCTGGTGCTGATCACCTTGAGCGGTTCGATCTGGGTGATGTACCACCTCAATCACAACATGATGCCGGCCCTGATGGACCCGCGGAACCTGCCGTGACCTCTCTCCCGGCGGTGCCATGCCTCGGCTAGGCGCCACCGACGCGGTCGAACGCGGCCCGCGCGGGCCGCTCGTCTTGTCCCTGCTGGCGCTGTTCGCGCTGGCGGCATTCGCCGGCTTCGTCGCGCTGGGCACCTGGCAGGTGCATCGCCTGGCCTGGAAGCGCGACCTGATCGCCCGCGTCGAGCAGCGCGTGCATGCACCGGCCACGCCCGCGCCCGCGCCGTCCGAATGGCCTGCGGTGACGGCGACCAGCCACGAATATCGTCACGTGCGCCTCGCCGGCAGTTTCCTTTACGAGCAGCAGGTCCTGGTCACGGCGAGCACCGCGCTGGGCGGCGGCTACTGGGTGATGACGCCGTTGCGCCAGGCGGACGGTTCGATCGTGCTGGTCAACCGCGGCTTCGTGCCGGCCCAGACCTGCGGGCGCGACGGTCCCTGCGTGCCCGGGCCTGCCGGCGAAACCATGGTCACCGGCCTGCTGCGCACGCCCGAGACGAAAGTGTTCCTGCGCCACAACGACCCGGCGCACGCGCGCTGGTATGCGCGCGATGTGCAGGCGATCGCCGCCGCGCACGGCCTGGGCACGGTGGCGCCGTTCTTCGTCGACGCGGATGCCGATCCGCAGCATGCGGACGCCTGGCCGCGCGGCGGCCTGACCGTCACCCGCTTTCCCAACAGCCACCTGAGCTACCTGATCACCTGGTACGTGCTGGCGTTGATGGTGCTGGCGGCGGCGTTTTACGTGGGCCGCCACGAATACCGGCTGCGGCGCAGGCGGCGGGCCGGATAGGGCCCGGGGGCCGGAAATCTTTGCCGGCGGGCATTGACCTGTTGGCGGAGTCCCCGTATAGTTTCGCGCTTCCGGCGGGCGGTTAGCTCAGCGGTAGAGCACTGCCTTCACACGGCAGGTGTCACAAGTTCGATCCTTGTACCGCCCACCATCCCGATCGAAAAGAAGGCCACCCCCGCGGTGGCCTTCTTGTTTTCGCGCCGCCACCTTGCCGACGAAAGGGCATGGGAAGAGGCTGCGCTTACAATGCCCCGGCTGACCCGTACGGATGACCGCCATGCACGAAGCTCTCGCCAATCTGCACCTGATCACGCTGACGCCATGGAAAGTCATCGGCCTGCTCGGCACGCTGCTGTTCACCGCACGCTGGTTCGTGCAGTTCTACGCCACCAAGAAGCAGAAGAAAGTGGTGGTGCCGATGTCGTTCTGGTACCTGTCGGTCGCCGGCAGCGTGCTGACCCTGGCCTATTTCATCTGGGGCAAGAACGATTCGGTCGGCATCATCCAGACGGCCTTCCCGATGCTGGTGTCGATCTACAACGTGTTCTCGCACCTGCGCCAGCACAAGCCGGAGACGGTGCGGCCGGGCGGACCGGAAGAGACCTGAGCAAACCCAGGTTCCGTCAACCTCACGACGGCGTCATCCCGGCGCAGGCCGGGATCCAGTGGCGGCAATATCCGGTTGTCGCCGAGCGCTTCAGAAGCAGCTTTTGAGTGGCCATGCAAAGAGGTTGCGTGGTCGTCACTGGATCCCGGCCTGCGCCGGGATGACGTCGGGGTAAATCCGCGCCATCCGGCTAGTTCTTCCCCTCAATCCGGGTCGTAATCCAGGTTCGGCGCCAGCCACCGTTCCGCTTCCTCGCGCGTCCAGCCCTTGCGCTTGGCGTAATCCTCGACCTGTTCGCGGGTCAGCCGTCCCACTACGAAGTACTGGCTGTCCGGGTGCGAGAAGTACCAGCCGGACACCGCCGCGGTGGGATACATGGCGTAGCCCTCGGTCAGCTCGATGCCCGCGTTGGCGGTGGCGTCCAGCAGCTTGAACAGCGTGCTCTTCTCGGTGTGGTCCGGGCAGGCCGGATAGCCGGGGGCGGGGCGGATGCCGCGGTATTTCTCGTCGATCAGCGCTTCGTTGTCCAGCGCCTCGTCCGGCGCATAGCCCCAGAACTCGCGGCGCACGCGCTGGTGCATGCGTTCGGCGAAGGCTTCGGCGAGGCGGTCGGCCAAGGCCTTGAGCAGGATCGACGAGTAGTCGTCGTGCGCCGCTTCGAAGCGCGCCACGTGTTCCTCGATGCCGATGCCCGCGGTGACGGCGAACGCGCCCACCCAGTCCTGCTTGCCGGCTTCCTTCGGCGCGATGAAATCGCCCAGCGAGAAATCCGGCCGGTCCGCCGGCTTGTCGGCCTGCTGGCGCAGGTGGCGCAGCACGGCGAGCTTGCGGCCGTCCTCGCCGTAGACCTCGGTGTCGTCGCCCACCTGTGCCGCGCGCCAGAAGCCGATCACCGCGCGCGCGGTCAGCCAGCGCTCGGCGACGATGCGGTCGAGCATGGCCTGCGCATCGCGGAACAGTTCGCTGGCCTGCGTGCCGACGATCTCGTCCTTGAGGATGGCCGGATAGCGTCCCGCCAGTTCCCAGGCCTGGAAGAACGGCGTCCAGTCGATGTACTCGCGCAGCTCGGCCAGGTCGTAGGCGTCGAACACGGTGACGCCGGGCTGGCGCGGCTGCGGCGGCGCGTAGCCGGCCCAGTCGCAGGTGTAGCGCTGCGCGCGAGCCTTCTCCAGCGGCACCAGGCTCTTGCCGGGGCCGCGGTTGCGATGGCGCTCGCGCACTTCCTCGTAGTCGGCGCGTACCTTGGCCATGAAGGCGTCGACCAGGTCCTTGCTGACCAGCGACTGCGCCACGCCGACGGCACGCGAGGCGTCTTTCACCCACACGGTCGGCGCCTTGTAATGCGGATCGATCTTCAGCGCGGTATGCGCGCGCGAGGTGGTGGCGCCCCCGATCAGCAGGGGAATGCTGAACTCCTGCCGCTGCATCTCGCGCGCGACATGGCTCATCTCTTCCAGCGAAGGCGTGATCAGGCCGGACAGGCCGATCAGGTCGGCGTTGTGCTCGCGCGCGGCATCCAGGATCTTCTGTGCCGGCACCATCACGCCCAGGTCGATCACCTCGAAGTTGTTGCAGCGGAGCACCACGCCGACGATGTTCTTGCCGATGTCGTGCACGTCGCCCTTCACCGTGGCCATCACGATGGTGCCGTTGTTCTTGCCGACGTCGCCGGTGCGCGCTTTTTCTTCCTCGATATACGGCAGCAGGTAGGCCACCGCCTTCTTCATCACACGGGCCGACTTGACCACCTGCGGAAGGAACATCTTGCCGGCGCCGAACAGGTCGCCGACCACGTTCATGCCGTCCATCAGCGGGCCTTCGATCACGTCCAGCGGACGCGTGGCGAGCTGGCGCGCCTCTTCGGTATCGGCGTCGACGAAGGCGTCGATGCCGTGCACCAAGGCGTGGCTGAGGCGCTCGCGCACGGGCTTCTCGCGCCAGGCCAGGTTCTCGACGACGACTTCGCCCTTCCTGGCCTTGTAGTTGTCGGCGATCTCCAGCAGGCGCTCGGTGGCGTCGGGGCGGCGATTGAGCACCACGTCCTCGACGCGCTCGCGCAGCTCGGCCGGCACGTCGTCGTAGATCATCAGTGCGCCGGCGTTGACGATGCCCATGTCCATGCCGGCCTTGATGGCGTGGTACAGGAATACCGAGTGGATCGCCTCGCGCACGGTGTTGTTGCCGCGGAACGAGAACGACACGTTGGAGACGCCACCGGAAATATGGCTGAGCGGGAAGCGCCGCTTCAGCTCGCGGGCGGCTTCGATGAAGTCCACCGCATAGTTGTTGTGCTCCTCGATGCCGGTGGCGATGGCAAAGATATTGGGGTCGAAGACGATGTCTTCCGGCGGGAAGTCGAGCTGTTCGGTCAGCAACGCATAGGCGCGCGAACAGATTTCCACCTTGCGCTCGCAGGTGTCGGCCTGGCCCTGCTCGTCGAAGGCCATCACCACCACGGCGGCGCCGTACTGCTGCACCTTGCGCGCATGCTCGAGGAACAGCTCCTCGCCTTCCTTCATCGAGATCGAATTGACGATGCCCTTGCCCTGCAGGCAGCGCAGGCCGGCCTCGAGCACGGTCCACTTGGAGGAGTCGACCATCACCGGCACGCGGGCGATGTCGGGTTCGGCGGCGATCAGGTTGAGGAAGCGGGTCATTGCCGCTTCCGAATCGATCAGGCCCTCGTCCATGTTGACGTCGATGATCTGCGCGCCGCTGGCGACCTGCTGGCGCGCCACGTCGACGGCCTCCTCGTAGCGGTCTTCCTTGATCAGCTTGCGGAACTGCGCGGAGCCGGTGACGTTGGTGCGCTCGCCGACGTTGACGAACAGCAGGTCCGGCGTGATGACCAGCGGCTCCAGGCCGGACAATCGGGTATGGCGTGTGCTCATCGGATCAGGCGGCTTCGGCGTCGTCGAGGGAGGGGAGGGCACGCGGCGCGCAGTCGCGCACGGCTTCGGCGATCGCCTTGATGTGCGCCGGCGTGGTGCCGCAGCAGCCGCCGACCAGGTTGAGCAGGCCGTCGCGGGCGAAGCCGCCGATCACCGCGGCCATCTGCTCGGGCGTCTCGTCGTATTCGCCGAACGCGTTCGGCAGGCCGGCGTTCGGATGGGTGCTGACGAAGCAGCCGGCGACCTGGGCCAGGGTCTGCACGTGCGGGCGCAGGTCCGCGGCGCCGAGCGCGCAGTTCAGGCCCACGCTGAGCGGGCGGGCATGCGCGACGGAGTAATAAAACGCCTCAGCCGTCTGCCCCGAGAGGGTGCGGCCGGAGCGGTCGGTGATGGTGCCGGAGATCATCACCGGCAGGCGCGCGCCGCGTTCGCGGAACAGTTCGCTGATGGCGAACAGCGCGGCCTTGGCGTTGAGCGTGTCGAAGATGGTCTCGACCATGATCAGGTCGGCGTCGCCGTCGACCAGGCCGGCGGCGGCCTCGGTGTAGTTGGCGGCCAGTTCCTCGAAGGTGACGTTGCGGAAGCCCGGATCGTTGACGTCCGGCGACAGCGAGGCGGTGCGGCTGGTGGGGCCGAGCACGCCGATCACGAAGCGCGGTTGCTCCGGGGTCTTCGCGGTCCACGCGTCGCAGGCGGCGCGGGCGAGGCGGGCGCCTTCGAGGTTCAGTTCGTGCGCCAGGTGTTCCAGGTGGTAGTCGGCCTGGCTGATGCGGGTGCTGTTGAAGGTATTGGTCTCGACCAGGTCGGCGCCGGCTTCGAGATAGGCCTCGTGCACGCCGCGGATGATCGCCGGCTGGGTCAGCGTGAGCAGGTCGTTGTTGCCCTTGAGGTCGCAGCCGGGGTGGTCGTGGTGCGCTTCGTGCGCATGGTCGCGGCCTTCGACGAAACGCGCGCCGCGGAAGCCTTCTTCTTCCAGCCGGTGGCCCTGCAGCATGGTGCCCATGCCACCGTCGAGGATCAGGATGCGTTCGCGCAGCGCGGCTTCGAGCAGGGCGACGCGGTCGGGGTGGAGCCAGGGCAGGGCGCTCATGCGGATCTCCTTACGGCTTGCGCGCGAGCAGGCTGATCACCTCGAAATGAGGGGCCTTGCGCTCGCGGCTCAGGCGGGTACAGCTGATGTCTTCCAGGCCCGCGCGGCGCGCGTAGCCGGAGAGTTCCTCCTGGGCAAAGCCCAGGTTGCGGTGGTCGAACGGCTCCACCACGGCGCGGTGGTCGTGCTTGCCCAGGGTCACCGCCAGCAGGCGGCCGCCGGGGCGCAGCAGGCGCGAGGCCTCGGCCACGGCCTTGGCCGGCTGCTCGGCATAAGTGAGGGCGTGCAGCATCAACACCAGGTCGAAGCGGCGTTCGCCCAGTTCCAGCGCATGCATGTCGCCCTGGCGCACTTCGACATGGGCGAACGGCTGCAGCCGCTGCGCGGCGGCCTCGGCGACGCGCTCGCTGGAATCCACGCAGACGATCGAGCGCGCATGCGGCGCCAGCAGCTCCGCGGTAATGCCGTCGCCGGAGGCGATGTCCAGCACGTCGCCGGTTTCCAGCAGCTGCAGCAGCGAGCGGGCCAGGGTTTCCCAGGTGCGGCCGGGCGAATAATGGCGTTCCATGTCGCCGGCCACGGTGTCGGCCCAGCCGGCTTCGCTGGCGCGCTGGGCGAGCACGGCGGGGAGGCGGGCGGCGTCCTCGCGCAGCAGGGCGTCGTCGATGCTGTCGCGCAGCGAGCGGATCAGGTCGTGCTGGCGCTCGTCGCCTTCACGGTTGGCGCGGTAGTAAGCCGACACGCCGGCGCGGCGGTCGCGCACCAGCTCGGCTTCTTTCAGCTTGGCCAGGTGGGTGGACACGCGCGGCTGGGCCAGGCGCAGTACGGCGGCCAGTTCGGCGACGGTGAGTTCTTCGCGCTCGAGCAAGGCCAGCAGGCGCACCCGGGTGGGGTCGGCCAGCAGGCGCAGAACGCTGGAAGCGGTGGCTAGATCCATGCCGCATCCTTATATCGCGATGGAAAGATGTGAAAGGCTAGGACGGGACCGGGAGGGCGTCAAGGGACAAATTCCGGCGCGCGCCGGCGACGCCGGCGCGGCGCGGCCCGGAGGCCTTCTGCTGCACCGCACACGGGGCTTTTTGCGGCGCCGGCTAAAATATCGGGCTCGCTTTATTCCATTGCCCTCCCGGAGTCCCCCATGGATTTCAGCTTTACCGAAGACCAGCTTTCGATTCAGTCCATCGCCCGCGATTTCGCCCAGAAGCGCATCGTGCCGGTCGCCGCCGAACTGGATGCGAAGGGTGAATTCCCGCTGGAGAACATCCGCGAGATGGGCCAGCTCGGCCTGATGGGCATCGAAGTGCCGCACGAATACGGCGGCGCGGGCATGGATCCGATCGCCTACGTGCTGGCGATGATCGAGATCGCCGCCGCGGATGCGGCCACCTCGACCGTGATGTCGGTGAACAATTCGCTGTTCTGCAACGGCATCCTCAAGCACGGCAACGAGGAGCAGAAGCAGAAGTACGTGCGCGCCATCGCCCAGGGCGAGGCGATCGGCGCCTATGCGCTGACCGAGCCGCAGTCCGGCTCCGACGCCTCGGCCATGCATACCCGCGCCACCAAGAACGCCGACGGCGACTGGGTGATCAACGGCAAGAAGAGCTGGATCACCTCCGGCCCGGTGGCGCGCTACATCGTGCTGTTCGCCATCTCCACGCCGGGCATCGGCGCGAGGGGCGTGTCGGCCTTCATCATCGATACCCAGCTGCCGGGCTTCGCCGCCGGCAAGACCGAACCCAAGCTCGGCATCCGCGCCTCGGCCACCTGCGAGATCGAATTCAGCGACTACGTCTGCCCGAAGGAAAACCTGCTGGGCGAGGAGGGCAAGGGCTTCTCCATCGCCATGGGCGTGCTCGACGCCGGCCGCATCGGCATCGCCTCGCAGTCGGTGGGCATCGCCCGCGCGGCCTATGAGGCCACGCTGCAGTGGTCGCGCGACCGCAAGGCCTTCGGCCAGGCGATCGGCAGCTTCCAGATGACCCAGGCCAAGATCGCCGACATGAAGTGCAAGCTCGACGCCGCCACCCTGCTGACCCTGCGCGCCGCATGGACCAAGGGCCAGGCCGAGAAGAACGGCGGCCGCTTCGGCACCGAGGCCTCGGTGGCCAAGCTGGTCGCCTCCGAGGCGGCCATGTGGATCGCCCACCAGGCCGTGCAGATCCACGGCGGCATGGGCTATTCGAAGGAGATGCCGCTGGAGCGGTATTTCCGCGATGCCAAGATCACCGAGATCTATGAGGGCACCAGCGAGATCCAGCGGTTGGTGATCGCGCGGGCGGAGACGGGTTTGCGCTGATCCGTTCGCTACGCCACCGGCGTAGGTTGGGGTGAGCGCGAGCGAACCCCAACGGGACTCCACTTGTGCGGCGCCTGCTGGGGTTCGCTGGCGCTCGCCCCAACCTGCGTCGCTACGTTTGCATAAAACAAAAGCCCCGGCATGCCGGGGCTTTTGCTTGTTTCAGGGACCAGGTGGTCAGTGGCCGGACTGCGCGTCACCGCCGCCATGCGCCTGGCGGATCTTGTGCGAGGACTCGTCCAGCTTGTCGCCCAGGGCGCGGCGCACCACCACGTAGAACACCGGGATCAGCAGCAGGCCCAGGAAGGTGGCGAACAGCATGCCGCCGATCACGCCGGTGCCGATGGCATGGCGGGAGTTCGCGCCGGCACCGGTGGAGACCGCCAGCGGGAACACGCCCAGGATGAAGGCCATCGAGGTCATCAGGATCGGGCGCAGTCGCAGGCGGGAAGCCGTGACCACCGCGTCGAACAGCGACTTGCCCTGCTGCTGCTGTTCGACCGCGAATTCCACGATCAGGATCGCGTTCTTCGCGGCGAGGCCGATCACCGTGATCATGCCGATCTTGAAGTACATGTCGTTCGGCAGGCTGCGCAGCATGGAGAACACCACCGTGCCGAGCAGGCCCAGCGGCACCACCAGCAGCACCGCGACCGGGATCGACCAGCTCTCGTACAGCGCCGCGAGGCAGAGGAACACGATCACGATCGACAGCACCAGCAGCAGGGTAGCCGAGTTGCCCGCCAGGATTTCCTGGTAGGACTGGCCGGTCCAGTCGGCGCCGAAGCCCTTGGGCAGGCCGGTGTCCACGATGTTCTGCAGCGCGCCCATGGCCTGGCCGGTGGAATAACCCTTGCCTTCGCTGGCGACGATTTCCACCGCGGCATAGCCGTTGTAGCGGGTCAGCGCCGGCGAGCCCGTGCCCCAGTTGGTATGCACCACGCTGGAGATGGGGATCATGTTGTACGGGTTGGTGGTCGAGCGCGTCGTCGTCGTGCTGCCGGTGCCGGCCAGCGCGCTGGGGGTGAACACGTGGCTGAGCGCATCCGGACCCATGCGGAACGGCTGGTCCGCCTGCAGGTAGACGCGCTTGACGCGGCCGCCGTAGACGAAGTCGTTGACGTAGATCGGCGCCAGCGTGAGCTGGATCGCGGTGTACACGTCGCTGACCGACAGGCCCATCGATTCCGCCTGCACGCGGTCCACCTTGATGTCCCACAGCGGAGCATCGGGCAGGGAGTTCGGGCGGGTGCCCAGCAGCGCCGGGTTGCCCTGCGACTTGCCCAGCACCATGCCCATGGCCTGCATCAGCTCGCCGTGGCTCTGGCCCGCGCGCGCCTGCAGGTACATGTCGATGCCGCCGAACTGGCTCAGGCCGCGGATGGTCGGCAGGTTCACCACGAAGATCTGCGCGTCGCGGATGCCATGCAGCACGCCGTTGGCCTGCATGATCAGTTCGTCAGCGGTGATCTTGCGCTCGCTCCAGTCCTTGAGCTTGATGAAGGCCATGCCCGCGCTTTCGCTCTGGCCGACGAAGCTGAAGCCGCTGATCTGGTACATGCCGACGATGGAATCGTTCAGCGGGCTCTGCTTGATGCGCTCGCGCATCTCGGCCATCACCTGCTCGGTGCGCTTGATGGTGGCGCCCGGCGGCAGGTTGACGATGGCCAGCGCGAAGCCCTGGTCTTCGCTGGGCACGAAGCTGGTGGGCAGCTTGGTGTACAGGAAGCCGGCCAGCGCGCAGATCAGCGCGAACAGGATCATCCACCGCGGCGCATGCCGCGCGGCGCTGGAGATATGGCCGCTGTAGGTGTGGGTGACCCAGTCGAACATCTTGTTGAAGCCGCGGTACACGACGTTCTTCTTCTGGTCGTGGGTCGGCTTCAGCATGGTGGCGCACAGCGCCGGGGTGAACGACAGCGCGAGGAAGGCCGAGAAGCCCATCGACACCGCGATGGTCAGCGCGAACTGCTTGTAGATCACGCCCGAGGCGCCGGCCTGCAGCGCCGACGGCACGAACACCGCCGCCAGCACCACGGTGATCGCCACCACCGCGCCGGTGATCTGGCCCATGGCCTTGCGGGTGGCCTCCTTCGGCGGGAGGTGCTCCTCGGTCATGATGCGTTCGACGTTCTCGATCACCACGATCGCGTCGTCCACCACGATACCGATCGCCAGCACCATGCCGAACAGGGTCAGCTGGTTGATGGTGAAGCCCAGCCCGATCAGGCCGATGAAGGTGCCCAGCAGCGCGACCGGGATCACCAGGGTGGGGATGATGGTGGCGCGGATGTTCTGCAGGAAGATCAGCATCACCAGGAACACGAGGATGATCGCCTCGACCAGGGTGTGCACCACTTCGTTGATCGACACCTTCACGAACGGGGTGGTGTCGTACGGCGCGAACCAGGTCACGCCCTGCGGGAAGTCCTTCGCCAGCTCGTCCATCTTGGCGCGCACGGCGGTGGCCACGTCGAGCGCGTTGGCGCCCGGCAGCAGCTGCACGCCGAGGCCGCCGACCGGCTGGCCGTTCCAGGTGGAGACCAGGCCGTAGGTCTGCGGGCCGAACGACACGCGGGCCACGTCGCTCAGGCGCACCACGGTGCCGTCGCTGTTGGCGCGCAGGATGATGTTGCCGAACTCCTCGGGCGAGGAGAAGCGGCCTTCCGCCGACACCGTGGCGGTGAAGCCCTGGTCGGCCGGGGCCGGGTCGGCGCCCAGCGAACCGGCGGCGAACTGCACGTTCTGGGTGGACACGGCGTCGCGCACGGCGCTGGCCGAGAGGCCGTAGCCCTGCAGCTTGTCCGGGTTCAGCCAGATGCGCACCGCGTACTCGGCGCCGATCACGCGGGTGCTGCCCACGCCGGGAATACGGCCGACCTGGTCGGCCACCTGCGAGGCGATGATGTCGGCCAGGCGGTTGCCGTCGATCGCCGGGTTGGTGGACACCAGCGACACGAACATCAGGAAGTCAGGATTGTTCTTCGCCACCACCACGCCCTGCTGGGTCACGGCGGTGGGCAGGCGCGGCTGGGCAAGCGAGACCTTGTTCTGCACCTGCACCTGGGCGATGTCCGGGTTGGTGCCGGTCTCGAAGGTGAGGGTGATGGAGGCCGAGCCGTTGGCGTTGGAGGAGGAGGAGAAGTACAGCAGGTGGTCGATGCCGGTGAGCTGCTGCTCGATCACCTGGGTGACGTTCTTCTCCACCGTGTCCGCGTTGGCGCCGGGGAAGGTCGCCGACACCACTACCTGCGGCGGCGCGATGTTGGGGTAGGACTCGATACCCATGTTCAGCATCGCAATCGTGCCGACCATGGTGATGAGGATCGCTACCACCCACGCGAAAATCGGGCGGTCAATGAAAAAACTGGGCATGTCGGTCGACTCCCGTCAGTGCTTGCCGGCCGCGGACTGGCCGCCCGGCGCGCCGTTCGGCGGACCGGCGTCCTTGCCCGGCTGCCACGGCGAGGCCTTGGCGGGGGCGCCCGGCTGGACGGACTGGAGGCCCGACACGATCACCTGGTCGCCCGCAGCGAGGCCGCCGGTGACGATCCAGTTGCCGTTGCTCAGGTCGTTGGCGGTGATGTCCTTGCGCTGGACCTTGCCTTCCTGGTTCACCACCAGCACGTAGGCGCCGGCGACGTCGCGCGCCACGCCCTGCTGTGGCACCAGGAACACGTTGTTCTGCTGGCCCAGGTTGGCCTTGACCGTGACGTAGGTGCCCGGCAGCAGGCGCTTGTCCGGGTTGGCCAGCTGCGCGCGCAGGTTGACCGTGCCGGTGGTCGGGTCGACCGTGGCGCCGGAGAAGTCGAGCGTGCCCTGCTGGTCGTAGGTGCTGCCGTCCGGCAGCACCACCTGCACGGTGGTCTTGGTCGGGTCGTTGAGGCTGACGTGGCCAGCGCTCTGCGCGCGGCGCAGGCGGTCCAGGTCGCCGGCGCCGACGGTGAAGTTGATGTACAGCGGATCGAGCTGGTCGACCGTGGTCAGCAGGGTCGAGCTGGCACCGGCATCGGCGTTGCCGTTGCCCACGATGGCGCCTTCGGTCACCTGCTGCTGGCCGGCGCGGCCGTCGATCGGCGCGGTGACGCGGGTGAAGCCGAGGCTGATGCGCGAGCTTTCCACCGCGGCCTGGGACTGTTTCACCGCGGCGGCGGAGCTGCGCTCGCTGGCTTCGGCGCTGTCCAGGTCGGACTGCGAGACGTAGCCCTGCGGACGCAGCTGGCGGGCGCGCTCGGCGGCCTTGTGCGCGTTGGCGTAGGTGGCCTGGGCCGAGGCGAGGTTGGCCTGGGCCGAGTTGAGATTGGCCTGGTAGATCGACGGATCGATCTCGAACAGCACCTGGCCCTTCTTCACATCGGTGCCTTCCTCGTACACGCGCTTGAGCAGCACGCCGGAGACACGGGCGCGCACGTCGGCGCTGCGGAAGGCCGAAAGGCGTCCCACCAGGTCCTTGTTGAGCGGGGCGGAAACCGGCTGCGCCTTGACGACGCCGACCTCAGGGGTGGGCATCTGCGGCGGGCCTTGTTCCTTCTTGCCTCCGCAGGCGGCCAGCGCCAGCAGGCCAAGGCACAGCAGGGGTGTGCGCAATGACGAGGACTTCATGGGGACTCCATTTATAGGTATCGGGTGTGCGGGTGTTGCCGATCCCCGGATCGGCGCGCCAGGCGCGTAGCTTTCCGTGGCGCAGCATGCCTGCCTAGTGCCGCTCGTCCGTGTTGCGGCGGAGCGGTGGCTGTGAACAACGCATGCAGTGCCCCGGACGGGCGGCGGGCTTGACTATACCGGCCAGTTTACAATTTGCTTTGACAAATGGTCTAGCCCTGAATTCTTCGTGTTTTCGCCGCGAAGGGGGCGTGACGGGGTGTGACAGGGACCGTGCGGAGGCGCATGGTTCGCGGACTCATCCGGATGGAATCATCATTCAGAGGGATTCCTGCCAGGGTACCGGGTTCGGTGCGGATAGCCTGGCCTTTTTACCCCCATCAAAAGATGCTCGCGCAAACGTCGCATGTTGCGCCGCAGCGGCGCACGCACCAAAGCCTTGCCGGCAACGCGGCGACACAGCCATGCGAGCTGCCGGTTTCCGCGTTCGCCGCGAACACGCCTGCATCGCCATCGCCACGCGCCATGCATGGCCGCGCACGTCATGCGCTGCGCCATCGATGCGGCGCCATGCGCGAAACGATCGTCTGTCGAACCGCACGCTGAAGTGATTGCCGCAATGCAGGTGGCTATCGCAGTAGTGCGAGCGTATCCTTTTGCGGCTTTTCTGCCCCATCTCCGTCACTGCCAACATAGATGCCATGAACGCAATTCGTGCGGCCAGCGAAACATCGATCCAGGCTGAAGTTCTGGATGAACTGAAAAAAAACGGTTTCCCCACCCAGCGCCTTGATGAGGCGCAATTTTTTATCAGCGCTTTCTTCTCTCGCGTCGCCGCCGGCGACCTCGAGCTGCACACCGCGTCGGAATGGGCGGGGCTGATCGCCGGCCTGCTCGACTTCGTGCAGCAGCGCCAGCCGGGCCGCGCCGCGGTGCGCGTGTTCAACCCGCAGGCGGGCCACGCCGGCCGTAGCGTGGTGCAGATCGCCACCGACGACATGCCGTTCCTGGTCGACACGGTGAGCATGATCGTGTCCACGCGCTTGCAGATCCACGCGGTGATCCACCCGGTGGTGAAGGCCGTGCGCGACGCTTCCGGCCGCCTGCAGCGCCTGGGCGCCGACGACGGCGCGCCCGAATCGGTGATGCACTTCGAGATCGACCGCCTCGCCGACGAGGCCGAGATGGCGCAGCTCAAGACGCAGATCGAGAGCTCGCTCGAGGACGTGCGCGCCTCGGTCAACGACTGGAGCCGCATGCGCGACCAGGCCCTGGCCATCGCCGCCGACCTGCCGAACCGCCAGCTGCCGCTGAACAAGGATTCGATGCAGGAAGCGGTCGAGTTCATGCGCTGGCTGGCCGACGACAACTTCACCTTCCTCGGCTACCGCGAATACGAAGTCACCCAGGCCGACGGCGACGAAGTGCTGCGCTCGGTCGAAGGCTCCGGCCTCGGCATCCTGCACAAGCAGGAGCGCTCGATGGCACCGCGCTCGCTGCGCAGCATGGCGGCCAGCGAGCTGCCGCAGTCGGGCTCGACCGACGCGATCATCCTGACCAAGACCAATGCGCGCTCGCACGTGCACCGCCAGGGCCACATGGACTACGTCGGCGTGCTGCGCTTCGACGCCCATGGCAAGCCGGTCGCCGAGCAGCGCTTCCTGGGCCTGTTTTCCTCCAATGCCTACATGGCGCGCCCGCAGGACGTGCCGCTGGTGCGCCAGCGCGTGGAGGCGGTGATGGCCCGCTCGGGCCTGAAGCGCGATTCGTATTCGGGCAAGTCGCTGCGCCACATCCTGGAGACGCTGCCGCGCGACGAGCTGTTCCAGAGCAACGAGGACGAGCTCTACGCCACCGCCATCGGCATCCTGGAGCTGCGCCAGCGCGCCCGCACCCGCCTGTTCGTGCGCCGCGACCGCTACGGCCGCTTCTTCACCTGCCTGGTGTTCGTGCCGCGCGAGCGCTTCAACACCTCGGTGCGCGAGCGCATCGAGAACATGCTGCGCGACGCGCTGCACGGCGAACAGATCGATTCCTCCGTGCTGATGGGCGAGGCCGCACTGGCCCGCCTGCACATCGTGGTGCGCCCGAAGATCGGCGACCACGTGAGCTACGACGCCGCGGCGCTGGAGCAGAGCGTGGCCGCGATCGTGCGCAACTGGCACGACGACCTGCGCGATGCCCTGGTCAAGCTGATGGGCGACCACGACGGCGTGGTGCTGGCCAACCGCTACGGCAAGGCGCTGCCGGCCGGCTACGTGGAAGACGTGCTGCCCGCCGCCGCCGCCGAGGACGTGCGCCAGCTGGCCCTGCTGAAGGGTGACGACGCGGTGCGCATGTCGTTCTACCATCCGGAACAGCGTCCGGAAGAACTGCGCTTCAAGGTCTATCGCAGCGGCGCCGACATCGCCCTGTCCGAAGTGCTGCCGCAGCTGGAGAACCTGGGCCTGCGCGTGCTCACCGAGCACGTGTACGACGTGAAGACCGGCGGCACACCGCTGTTCATCCAGGACTTCGAGGTGCAGCCGGTCGGCAATCTCACGTTCTCGGTGGAGCAGGTCGGCTCCTTGTTCGAGGACGCCTTCGAGCAGATCTGGCGCGTCAACGCCGAGAACGACGGCTTCAACCGCCTGGTGCTCGGCGCCAAGCTGAGCTGGCGCCAGGTCGCCATGCTGCGCGGCTACTGCAAGTACCTGCTGCAGACCGGCGTGGCCTTCTCGCAGAACTACATGGAAGACGCCTTCAACCGCTATCCGGCCATCGCCGGGCTGCTGGTGGAGCTGTTCCTGGCCAAGTTCGACCCGCGCCGCGAAGAACTCGGCGCGGTCGAGCTGAAGAATGCGCGCGCCGCGCTGGCCGGCGAGATGCAGGCGCTGATCCCGGAAAGCGTGCGCCAGGCGCATCCGGCCCTGATCGATGGCCTGGTCGCCGCGCTGGAGCAGCCGCGCGCCGAACAGATCAAGGCCATCGAGGAAGCCATCGGCGTGCTGCTGGAGAACGTGTCCAGCCTGGACGACGACCGCATCCTGCGCAGCTTCGTGGCGCTGATCCGCGGCACCCTGCGCACCAGCTTCTTCCAGCAGTGGGAGGGCGCCTATCGCGGCTACATCAGCTTCAAGTTCGACTCGCACCGCGTGCCCGACCTGCCCAAGCCGGTGCCGTACCGCGAGATCTTCGTGTCGGCGCCGCGTGTGGAAGGCATCCACCTGCGCTTCGGCGCGGTGGCGCGCGGCGGCCTGCGCTGGTCCGACCGCCGCGAGGACTTCCGCACCGAGGTGCTGGGCCTGGTCAAGGCGCAGATGGTGAAGAACACGGTGATCGTGCCGGTGGGCTCGAAGGGCGGCTTCGTGGTGAAGCGTCCGCCGGCAGGCGGCGACCGCGACGCGCAGCTGGCCGAGGGCATCGCCTGCTACCGCATGTTCATCAACGGCCTGCTCGACATCACCGACAACCTGGTCGAGGGCAAGGTGGTGCCGCCGCACGACGTGGTGCGCCATGACGCCGACGATCCGTACCTGGTGGTGGCGGCCGACAAGGGCACGGCGACGTTCTCCGACATCGCCAACGCCATCTCGCTGGAGCACGGCTTCTGGCTGGGCGACGCGTTCGCCTCCGGCGGCTCCAACGGCTACGACCACAAGGGCATGGGCATCACCGCCAAGGGCGCGTGGGAATCGGTCAAGCGCCACTTCCGCGCGCTGGGCCGCGACAGCCAGACCCAGGACTTCACCTGCGTGGGCATCGGCGACATGTCCGGCGACGTGTTCGGCAACGGCATGCTGCTGTCGCGGCATATCCGCCTGCTGGCCGCATTCGACCACCGCCATATCTTCCTGGACCCGAACCCGGACGCGGAGCGCTCCTTCGTCGAGCGTGAGCGCATGTTCAAGCTGCCGCGCTCGAGCTGGGACGACTACGACAAGTCGCTGATCTCCGCCGGCGGCGGCGTGTATCCGCGCACGCTCAAGGCGATCCCGGTGTCGCCGGAAGTGCGCGCCGCGCTGGGCATCAAGGGCGACGCCACCCAGATGGCGCCGAACGAGCTGCTCAACGCCATCCTGAAGGCGCCGGTGGACCTGCTGTGGAACGGCGGCATCGGCACCTACGTGAAGGCGGCCAGCGAAAGCCACGCCGATGCCGGCGACCGCGCCAACAACGCACTGCGCGCCAACGGCGCGGAGCTGCGCTGCAAGATGGTGGGCGAGGGCGGCAACCTGGGCTTCACCCAGAAGGGCCGCATCGAGGCCGCGCAGCACGGCGTGTTGCTCAACACCGACTTCATCGATAACTCCGCCGGCGTGGACACCTCCGACCATGAGGTGAACATCAAGATCCTGCTCGACGACGCCGTGCAGCGCGGCGAGCTGGACACCGATGCGCGCAACCGCCAGCTCGCCGCGATGACCGACGAGGTCGGGCAGCTGGTGCTGTGGGACAACTATCGCCAGAACCAGGCGATCACCCTGATGGAGCGCCAGTCGGTGCGCCGCCTGGGCTCGATGGCCCATTTCATCCGCATCCTCGAGGGCGAAGGCCTGCTCGACCGCCAGGTCGAAAACCTGCCGAGCGAAACGGAGCTGACCGAGCGCAAGACGCGCGGCCAGGGCATGACCCGTCCGGAACTGTCGGTGCTGCTGTCGTACGACAAGATCAAGCTGTACCAGCAGCTGCTCGACTCGGACGTGCCGGAAGACCCGTACCTGTCGAAGGAACTGGTGCGCTACTTCCCCGAGCCGCTGCACGAAAAGTACGCCGAGCATATGCAGCGCCATCGCCTGAAGCGCGAGATCATCGCCACCGCGGTGACCAACTCGACCATCAACCGCATGGGCGCCACCTTCATGATGCGCATGCAGGAAGATACCGGTCACGGTCCGGCGGCGATCGCCAAGGCCTACACCGCCGCCCGCGAGATCCTCGGCGCGCGCGAGCTGTGGGCGGAGATCGAGGCGCTGGACAGCAAGGTGGCCGAGGAGACCCAGCTCGACGCGATCATGCAGATCTGGTCGCTGCTGCGTCATCTCACCCGCTGGCTGCTCAGCCGTCCGGGCGGCACGCTGGAGATCGCCGCGAATGTCGATCGCTACCAGGCCGGCGTCGCCGCGCTGTACGAGGCGGTCCCCGACACGCTGACGCCCACCGGCAAGGCCGACTTCTCCACCAGCCAGGAGAAGTGGGAAGGCCTGGGTCTGCCCACCGAGCTGTCCGTGCGCATGGCCCGCATCCCCGAACTGCGCGCCATGCTGGACATGCTCGAGGTGGCACAGCAGAGCGGCCAGCCGGTCGACCAGGTGGCCGGCGTGTTCTACGAGCTGGGCGAGGCGCTGGACCTGGAATGGCTGCGCAGCCAGATCGAGGCGCTGCCGGTGGAAGGCCACTGGCATGCCCAGGCCCGCGGTTCGCTGCTGGATGAGCTAAACCACCAGCACCGCGCGCTGGCCCTGCAGGTGCTGGCCCTGGCCGGCGGCAGCAAGGGCACCTCGCCGGTACAGGCATGGCTGCAGCGCGACGATGCGACGCTGAAGTACACGCGCAACATGCTGGCGGAGATCCTCACGCAGAACGCGGACTATCCGATCGCCTCGGTGGCCGTGCGCCGGCTGGCGCAGCTGGCAGCGGTGCCGGTGAACGCGTAACCACGTAGGTTGGGGTGAGCCACCGGCGAACCCCAACGATGCGGGACGCGTGAAGCCGTCGACGTTGGGGTTACGGGCTGCATCGGCAGCCCGCCCTTCGGGCCATCCGCTGCGCGGATGTTCGCTATGGCATCCTGCCTTCGCAGTCGCTGCGCTCACTCCAGCCTGCGCCGTCCGTTTGACAAAAAAGCTCCCACGGTAACGCGGGAGCTTTTTTCATGCGCAATGAAAAAGCCGGCACCCGAAGATGCCGGCCTGCTGCAGTACCGCTTGCCGATGGCTTACCAGCCGAACGCCATGCCCGCGCCCACCGACGCCTCCTTGCCGGACGCCGAGCCGCCGAAGGACACGTTGAAATTCGGCGAGAACTGGTGCGAGACACCCACCGCCACCGCCGACTTGCCGCCCTGCATGCCGACGCCAACGCCAACGCGGTTGGGTGTATTCACACCTTGCGCGCTGAAGGCCATCTGCGAATAGGCGGCGCTCATCGCGCCCATGCGATCGATACGGCCGTCGACCTGCTCGAACTTGCGGCTGGCCCAGTCCTTCGCCCCCTGCACCGCATCCTGCACCTGGCCCCAGTTGGCCGCATCGGTGCGCTCGGTACCGGCAGCGACGTTGGTGATCTGGCGCTCGGCGCCGACCGAACCGACCGACACGGTGTTGTCGCGATCGGCCACCGAACCGCCACCCAGTGCCACGGAGTTGTTGGCGCTGGCCGTGGCGTTGGAGCCCAGCGCGGTGCTGTTGTTGCCGGTGGCCTGCGCGCCGCTGCCGTTGGCGGTGCTGTTGTTGCCGGAGGCGACCGAGTTGGCGCCGCTGGCGGTGCTGCCGCTGCCGGAGGCGTTGGCGCCTTCGCCCAGGGCCGCGCTGTTGGTACCGGTGCCCGCGCCGCCAGCGCCGCCCAGCGAGCCGTCATTGAGGCCCTGCGTAATCTGGTTCACCTGGTTGTTCAGCGCATTGAGCTGGTTCTGCACGTCCTGCTGGAAATCGAACAGCTGGCCGCCGTTGATCGCTTCCATGCTTCCGTGAGCGATCGAACCGTTGGCGAGATTGCGCAGCACGGTGCCCTTGGTGCCACCGAGCATGGCGCTGCCCATGGTGAGGTCGTCGTACACAAGCGACAGCAACGGCTTGCCGGTTGGGCTGATCAGGCCTGCTGCCTTCAACTGCGCAATGGTCACCGCATCGCTGTCGGCGACACCATTGGCCACACCGCTCAGCACGCGGCCGCCAGCAGTGCCAGCGAAGTTGATGCTGGTACCGCCGGTGGCGCTGGCCACGGTGATGGCCTGGGTGGTGGCATCCTGCTTCACCAAGCCCACGGAGCCGTTATCGACCTTGGTTTGCAGCGAGCTGATATTGGTGGCGTTGGTGCTGATATTGGTGTTGGCCGTGGTCAGGGCGTTGTCCAGCGCCGTCAGCGCGCCGCCGACTGTGGTTTGCGTGCCGCCATTGGTGAGGTTATAGGTGGGGCCAGTAACCGCACCGGTCGTGGGGTCGATCTTGGCGCCACCGCCTAGCGAATTCACCAATGGTGATAACTGACCGACGTTCACGGCATCGGTGGAAGCTGTGCCGGCCGAGAGCGAAGTGATCTTGTGCGAGTTCAGGTCGAAGACGCCATCGATCGTAAGATTGCCTTTCAGAAAGCCACCGTAGCCGTTCAATACAAGGGTGCCGACGGGGCTTGAGCTTAGGCCACCAATGCTCGACACATTGCATAGAGCATCAGTTATCTGAACGGGCGCGCCTTCTACGTGCTGTGCACATCCGCCATCAACTCCGTCATTGACAATTAGCTGTCCAGCAAATGCGGGCGTAGCGAATCCGCCACTCATCATGAGCAAGACGGTTGCAATAGCGACAGCCTTCTTTTTGCTTCCCTTAGCCAATTCCGAAGTCACTACCCACTTTCCGGTAGAGGTATTCCGGACGATTCTGTAAATCGTATTCACTTAAAGCATCTCCACTTGATTTGAATGTGCGTGCACACGCCAACGCTTATCGCCAGGCTTGGCGATAGGTGGCATCGGGGGATCTCGCACACACGAGGTGCGGAGAGGGATGCGCATCGTAGGAATCGACTGAGATGCGATGAACCGGAAAAAACCAGAGATGCCAGTGTCGGCTGGGGCAGGGTGTCCACGGACTGGCGCTGGCGGCCGATCCAGCCAACCCTTGCACCCACCGTCCATCTACGCTCAACTGGCCGCCCATCCGCCGCCACCAAGCCCCCATGGCCTACGCCTTCGTCGCCAGCGAAACCTCGGTCGCCCAGCAGGCCCGGCGCAAACTGGTGGAGCGTTACGGGGAGGTGCCGCCGGAGCAGGCACAGGCGATCGTGGCCTTAGGGGGTGATGGCTTTATGCTGCGCACCTTGCATGCGCATCTGCCGCTGGCCATTCCGGTCTATGGCATGAAGCTCGGCCGCGTCGGCTTCCTGATGAACAAGCACCGCATCGACGATCTGCCCGGGCGGATCGAGCGGGCGCATGCCGCGGTGCTGTATCCGCTGGAGATGGATGTGAAGTGCGCCAAGGGCGAATCGCACCACGCGCTTGCGTTCAATGAAGTGTCGCTGCTGCGCCAGAGCAACCAGGCCGCGCATCTGGAAATCAAGCTCAATGAAACGGTAAAGCTCGACGCGCTGGTGTGCGACGGCATTCTGGTCTCCACGCCGGCCGGTTCCACCGCCTACAACCTTTCGGCGCACGGCCCGATCCTGCCGCTGGACGCCAATGTGCTGGCGCTCACGCCGATCAGCCCGTTCCGCCCGCGCCGCTGGCGCGGCGCCATCCTGCCGCACCGCACCCAGGTCAGCCTGCGCGTGCTCGATCCGAACAAGCGGCCGGTCAGCGCTACCGCGGACTTCCATGAAGTGCGCGACGTGCGCGAGGTGACGGTGAAGCAGTCGGGAGGGCCGGGCGTGCGCCTGCTGTTCGATCCGGAGCACAATCTGGAGCAGCGCATCCTCGACGAGCAGTTCGCGCCGGACTGAGCATCCTGGGGAATGCTAGATTCCGCTATTCGCCCGCACGGCCACGCCATGACCACCACGCTGCACGACGCCCACGATCCCGCCTCGGCCGGCGACAACCGCCTGGTGGTGGCGATTTCCTCGCGCGCACTGTTCGACCTGGGTGACAGCCACGCGCTGTTCGAGCGCGACGGACTGGATGCCTACCGCGCCTTCCAGATCGATCACGAGAACGAGATCCTCAAGCCCGGCGTGGCCTTCCCGCTGGTGCAGAAGCTGCTGGGCCTGAACAAGCTGGCCGGCGATGTGCCGCCGGTGGAGGTGATCCTGCTGTCGCGCAATTCCGGCGACACGGGGTTGCGCATCTTCAATGCGATCCAGCACTACGGCCTGGATATCAGCCGTGCGGCCTTTACCAGCGGCGCGCCGACTTCCGACTACATCGCGCCGTTCAAGACCGACCTGTTCCTGTCCGCCAACGCCGAGGACGTGGGCCGCGCGCTCGCCGCCGGCGTGGCCGCCGCCACCATCCTGCCGTCGGTGGCGCCGCCGCGCGCGACCGAGCAGCTGCGCATCGCCTTCGACGGCGACGCGGTGCTGTTCGGCGACGAAGGCGAGCGCGTTTCGCGCGAGGAAGGGCTGGAGGCGTTTCATCGCAACGAGCGCGAGCGGGCGGAGGAGTCGCTGTCGGTCGGGCCGTTCCGCGGTTTTCTCACCGCGGTGCACCGGCTGCAGGCGGCGTTCCCGGCCGAGACCTCGCCGATTCGCACGGCCCTGGTCACCGCGCGCTCGGCGCCCGCGCACAAGCGGGTGATCCTCACCCTGCGCCGCTGGGGCGTGCGCATCGACGAGGCGCTGTTCCTGGGCGGGCGCGACAAGGGGCCGTTCCTGGAAGCGTTCGGCGCCGACATTTTCTTCGACGATTCGCCGGCCAATGTGGAGTCCGCGCGCAAGTACGTGGCGGCCGGGCATGTGCCGCACGGGGTCAGCAACAGCTGAGCGCTAGACCAGCCTGGTGCGCCGCCACCACGGCGTCACCTGGCCCTCGCGCATCAGGGTGAACAGCCCCGAGCCCAGGATCAGCGCGATGCCGATCAGCATCGGCCAGTCCAGCCGGTCGCCGAACAGCCAGTAGCCGAAACCGATCGCCCACAGCATCTGGCTGTACTGGGCGGGCGCCACGCGGTTGGCCGGCGCGTGCTGGGTGGCCAGCATCAGCAGCACGCCGGCGAATCCGGCGAGCAGGCCATAGCCGGCCAGCAGCGCCCATTGGCGGGCATCGGGCCAGATGAAATCGGGCAGCATCAGCAATCCGCCGGCCACCAGCGGGCCGATCACGCCGGCACCGTAGAGGCTGATGCGCTTCTCATGCGCGCCGGCCATGCGCAGGGCGACCACCGACACCGCGCCGGACAGCCCGCACACCATCGCCGCCAGATGCCCCACGCCCAGCGCGCGAAACCCCGGCCGCAGCACCACCAGCACGCCGAGGAAGCCGGCCACCACCGCCGACCAGCGCCGCCAGCCCACGTGCTCCTTCAGGAACAGCACCGACAGCAGGGTCACGAAGATCGGCAGCAGGAAGATCAGCGCGAAGGCCTCGGCCATCGGCAGCGCGGTGAAGGCGATCACCGCGGCGATATTGCAGATCGCGCCGGAAATCGCCCGGATCCACCACAGTGACGGCTTGCGTGCCTGGAACACCTCGATCCAGCGGTCCCCCGGCCGCCGGATGAAGGGCAGGGCGCTGAGCATCAGCACGGCACCGAAGAACACCGCCTCATAGGCCGGCAGGCCGCCGTGCAGGGATTTCACGAAGGCATCGCTGATCGCGTAGGCCGCGTAGCAGGCGAAGCCCAGGAGGACGCCTTTGAACATGGGGGATCGGGGATTTGCGGCGGGAGCGGCCCATGGTCCCACAGCCGGCAGGATGAATGACACCCGCAAGGCCGCCGCGGGAGGGGCTTCCGGTGCTGCACCTCGTCATGACCCCGATGGACGCGCCCCGCTAGAATCAGGGGCTTCCCACCGACCGCACGGAACATCCGCATGTCCGCCCGCCTGAATCCGCTCGACCTGTACGACGTCCGCTCGCTGCTCACCGACGAGGAGCGCATGGTGCAAGACACCGTGGGCCGTTTCGTCGATGAACGGGTGCTGCCGATCATCGGCGATGCGTTCGATCAAGGGCGTTTCCCCAAGGAACTGATCCCGGAGATCGCCGGCCTGGGCCTGCTCGGCGCCACCCTTCCGGAGCAATACGGCTGCGCCGGCATGAACGGCGTCAGCTACGGCCTGATCTGCCAGGAGCTGGAGCGCGGCGATTCGGGCCTGCGCAGCTTCGCCTCGGTGCAGAGCTCGCTGTGCATGTATCCGATCTACGCCTACGGCACCGAGGAGCAGAAGCTGCACTACCTGCCGAAGATGGCCGCCGGCGAGATCATCGGCTGCTTCGGCCTGACCGAGCCGCATGGCGGCTCGGACCCGGCCAACATGAAGACGAATGCCAGGAAGGATGGCGGCGACTGGATCATCAACGGCGCCAAGATGTGGATCACCAACGGCAACCTCGCGCATATCGCCATCGTGTGGGCGCAGACCGAGGACGGCATTCAGGGCTTCATCGTGCCGACCGACAGCCAGGGTTTCACCGCGCAGGAAGTGCACAAGAAGATGAGCCTGCGCGCCTCGGTCACCTCGGCGCTGTTCTTCGACAGCGTGCGCGTGCCCGAAGCCAACCGCCTGCCCAACGTGAAGGGCCTGAAGGGTCCGCTCGGCTGCCTCACCCAGGCCCGCTACGGCATCACCTGGGGCCCGATCGGCGCCGCCCAGGCCTGTCTCAAGGAAGTGCTGGACTACACCCAGGAGCGCGTGCTGTTCGGCCGCCCGCTGGCCTCCAACCAGGCGATCCAGCTCAAGCTGGCCGAGATGGCCCGGCGCATCACCATGGCGCAGCTGCTCTCGCTGCAGCTGGGCCGCCTGAAGGACGCCGGCAACATGCAGCCGACCCAGGTCTCGCTGGCGAAGTGGAACAACTGCCGCATCGCCATCGACATCGCGCGCGAATGCCGCGACATCCTCGGCGGCGCCGGCATCACTACCGAGCACGTGGCGATCCGCCACGCGCTGAACCTGGAGTCGGTGATCACCTACGAGGGCACGGAAACCGTGCACCAGCTGGTGGTGGGCCGCGAGCTGACCGGCATCAACGCGTTCTGACGCCGATGGGGGCGCCGGATACCAGCTGGGTCGACCTGCGCATCGAGACCGCGCGCCTGCTGCTGCGTCCGCCGCGGGCGGAGGATTTCGACGGCTGGGCGGCCAACATGGCCGACGCGGAATCGGCCCGCTACATCGGCGGGCAGCAGCCGCGCGCGGTGGCCTGGCGCGGCTTCCTCACCATGGTCGGCGCGTGGTCGATCCAGGGCTACGGCATGTTCTCGCTGATCGAGAAGGCCAGCGGCCGCTGGATCGGCCGGCTCGGCCCCTGGCAGCCGGAGGGCTGGCCCGGTCCCGAAGTGGGCTGGGGCCTGGCGCGGGAAGCGTGGGGCAGGGGCTATGCGCTGGAAGGCGCGACCGCCGCGATGGACTGGGCCTTCGACCGCCTGGGCTGGACCGACGTGATCCACAGCATCGACCGCGACAACACCGCCTCGCAGGCGCTGGCCGTCCGGCTGGGCTCGCGCAACCGCGGCCCGGGCCGCCTGCCGGAGCCGTTCCAGGACGTGCCGATCGAGATCTGGGGCCAGACCCGCGAGGAGTGGCGTCGCCGCCGGCGCGCCTGAGGAGCCGCATGCGCGACGCATTGGAGCAGGTCATCGCCGAGGCCGTGCCGGAGTTGCACAGGCATTGCCGCGATCCCTGGCAGCTGATCGGCAGCGCCGCGGCCTGCCTGGCCGGCGCGGAGGTCAGCGTGGCCGACCTGGACGTGCTGACCAGCGCCGCCGACGCCACGCGCCTGGCCCAGGCTTGGCGCGATCGCCTCGATACGGCCTATGAACCCGCCGCCGCCGAACGCTTCCGCTCGAACTTCGCACGCTTCCGCTTCGACGCCATGCCGGTGGAGGCGATGGGCGCGCTGGAGCTCAACGACGGATACGGCTGGGAACCGGTGACGGTGAACGAGGTATTGCTCGTACGCGTCGCCGGCCTGGACGTCCCCATCCCGAGCGTGCCCGAACAGATCCGCATCCTGGAACGCTTCGGCCGCCCGAAAGACCTGCACCGCGCTGCGCTGCTGCGCGCGCTGGACGGCGCCGGCGCCGCTTGATATTGCCCACCCATTCCCTTTCTTCTCCGACCGGATCGACCACGCCATGACCGCGCTTCCGTTCTCCCTGAGTGCCCGCCACAAAGGCTTCAACCGCGCCGAGATCGTCGACCAGAACTTCATCGAGTTCGTACAGCTGTGGCAGGGCCATGCGCGGGCCGCGCCGCGCGACGGCGAGGCCGTGCTGCCGGGCAGCGCGCTGGATGCGCAAGGCTTTCGCGATCTGCTCGAATCCCAGTTGATCTCGCGCCATCTGGACTTGATGGCGCGCGTGCTGCGCGTGCAGAACAAGGTGTTCTACACCATCGGCTCCAGCGGCCACGAAGGCAATGCGATGGTGGCGCGGCTCACCCGCCATACCGATCCGGCCTTCCTGCACTACCGTTCCGGCGGCTTCATGGCCGAGCGCTTCCGCAAGCTGCCGGGCATGGATCCGGTGATGGATTCGGCGCTGTCCTTCGCCGCCAGCATGGAAGATCCCGCCTCCGGCGGCCGACACAAGGTGTGGGGCAGCAAGCCGCTGTGGGTACTGCCGCAGACGTCGACCATCGCCTCGCATCTGCCGAAAGCGTTCGGCACCGCGGTGGCGATCGAGCAGGCGCGCCGCATCGGCCACCCGCTGCCGGTGCCGCAGGACAGCATCGCGATCTGCTCGTTCGGCGACGCTTCGTCCAATCACGCCACGGCGCAGACCGCGTTCAACGCGGCGGCGTGGACGGCCTACCAGAAGCTGCCGGCGCCGGTGCTGTTCGTATGCGAGGACAACGGCATCGGCATCTCGGTGAAGACGCCCAGCGGCTGGATCGCCAATAATTTCCGGCAGCGTCCCGATCTCGATTATTTCCACGCCGACGGCCTGGATCTCGCCGAAGGCTACGGCCAGGTGCGTGAAGCGGTGGAGCACTGCCGCCGCACGCGCCGCCCGACCTTCCTGCATCTGCGCACCACGCGCGTGATGGGCCATGCCGGCACCGATTTCGAGATCGAGTGGCGCAGCGTGGACGAACTGTTCGCGCTGGAAGCGACCGATCCGCTGCTGCGCTCGGCGGAGATCGCCCTGGCCTCCGGCCTGTACACGCGCGAATCGCTGCTGGCGCTGTACGAAGCCACGCGCAAGCAGTGCTTCGCCGCCGCCGAGGAAGCCGACCGCCGCCCGCGCCTGGGCACCCTGGCCGAGGTGATGAAGCCGCTGGCGCCGTACACGCCGGCCGCGGTGAAGGCCGAAGCCGAGCGCACCGACTACGCCGCGCGCCGCGCCGAGGTGTTCGGCGGCGAGGACAAGCTGCCGGAGAAGCAGGCGCCGCGCCACCTGGCGATCCAGATCGGCCAGGCACTGCACGAGGTGATGGCCAAGTATCCCGAGTCGCTGCTGTTCGGCGAGGACGTGGCGCTGAAGGGCGGCGTGTATACCGTCACCAAGGGCCTGTTCAAGACCTTCAAGGGCAATCGCGTGTTCAACACGCTGCTGGACGAGACGGTGATCCTCGGCCTGGCCCAGGGCTACGCCAACATGGGCATGCTGCCCATGCCGGAAATCCAGTACCTGGCGTATTTCCACAATGCCTGCGACCAGATCCGCGGCGAGGCCTGCAGCCTGCAGTTCTTCTCCAACGACCAGTACCGCAACCCGCTGGTGATGCGCGTGGCCGCGCTGGGCTACCAGAAGGGCTTCGGCGGCCACTTCCACAACGACAACTCGATCGCCGCGCTGCGCGATATCCCCGGCCTGGTGGTCGGCTGCCCCAGCCGCGGCGACGATGCGGCGGCGATGCTGCGCACGCTGATGGCGCTGGCCAAGGTGGACGGACGCGTATGCGCCTTCCTGGAGCCGATCGCGCTGTACATGACCAAGGACCTGTACGAAGCCGGCGACGGCCAGTGGCAGTTCGCCTATCCCGCGCCGGGCGAGGCGCTGCCGCTGGGCGAGGGTCGCGTATACGAACAGGATGCCGACGACCTGGTGGTGTTCACCTTCGGCAACGGCGTGCCGATGGCGCTGCGCGCCGCGCGCGAGATCGAAAAGAAGCACGGCTGGCGTACGCGCGTGGTGGATCTGCGCTGGCTGGCGCCGCTCAACGACAAGTTCATCGCCGGGCAGGCGCGCAACGCCAGGCGCATCCTGGTGCTCGACGAGGGCCGCCGCAGCGCCGGCGTGGGCGAGGGCATCATCACCGCCATCGTCGAAGGAGGCTGCGGCGCGACGCCGCTGCAGCGCGTGGTGGGCGCCGATACGTACACGCCACTGGCCGGTGCGGCCTTGCTGGTGTTGCCGGGCGAGGCGGAAATCGTCGCCGCGGCCGAACGCATGCTGTAACGCACACCGCGCAGCGTAGGTTGGGGTGAGCCCCAGGCGAACCCCAACATGGCGTCACGCGTGAAGACGGCGATGTTGGCGTTCGTCTTTGACCACTCGACCTACGCAGATGTGCGCTATCGCGTGATCCAGCTCACGGCATGGCACAACAAGGGTGGCGATTCAGCCCTCGCGCCGTATGGTCGAAGTCCTTCGATCGGATAACGAAGAAGGAAAACAACCATGAAACATGCCGTTCACGCGCTCGTGATCGCCGCGGTCCTCGCCGTCGCCGCGTGCACGCAGGACGACACGGACAATCCGGTGACCTCGGCGCAGACCCCTGCGATATCCACCACCGCCACCGCCGCGGCGAGCAATGACGCTCCCGCGCCCGACAGCAGCGCGGCCGCGGCCGCTTCGGTCGCCGCTGGACCTTATCTGTTCGACCTGTTGCAGCAGTCGGATTTCGCCGCCGCTTTCCATGCGCTGAGCGGCGCCAAGGAGCTGCCCGAGTGGACACATCAAGGAGGTACTTCCACGCCGGCGCAGAAAGTCACGGTGGACGGCAAGAGCTTGCTCGAAGCCGCCGGCTGCAAGCCGCACGACTGCCCCACCGAGCGCATCGTGCTGCTGTACGACGAGAAGACCCATTCGATGTGGGGCGTGTTCGCGCGGCGCCAGGGCGAAGCGCCGACCGACGTCAGCGATGACAGCAACGATCAGCTGAGCTGGCTGGGCGAGCCGGATGACAAGCTGAAAGATGCGCTGAAAAAGAAGCTCTATTACCCGGAATAACGCGGCGCTTTACGATTCTTCCCGCACCGAACGCACCGCCGTGCGTTCGCGCGCGCGGCACACCAGCTTCTCGTCCACCCGTACGCGATTGCGTCCTTCCAGCTTGGCGCGATACATCGCGTGGTCGGCGCGCTCGATCAGTGTTTCCACCGTGTCGTCGGAGCGGCGCATGGTCACGCCGATGCTGACCGTCAGCAACTGCTGTCGACCGTCCACGGGAATTTCCAGCCGGTGCACGCGCCGGCACAGGCGCGTGGCGACGTGGATCGCCTGCGGCAGTTCCGCCCCGCGCAGCACGGCGAGGAATTCCTCGCCGCCGTGGCGTCCCAGCAGATCCTGTGGGCGCAGTTCATGGCTCAGCGCTGCGGCCACCGCCGCCAGCGCGTCGTCGCCGGCCTGGTGGCCCAGGCTGTCGTTGAGCGTCTTGAAGCAATCCAGGTCCAGGAACAGCAGGGCGATCGGCTCGCCGTGGCAGGCCATCGCCGCCTGCAGGTTCTCGCCGAGCGCGCGGCGGTTGAGCACGCGGGTGAGCGCGTCCACGTCGGCCAATTCGCGCACCACGTCGGTGTCGTGGCGCATCGCCAGCGCACGGTCGGCCAGGCCCAGCGAGAGCACGATGGCCTGCACCGCGCCGGCCACCAGCGCGGCATCGTCCAGCCAGTCCATGCCGGGCAGGGCGCCGTTGGCCTGCGCGCTGTCCAGCACGGTCAGCGCCAGCAGCGGCGTGAAGCCGAGCAGGAAATAGCGCGCGCTGCGCGAACCGCGCACGGCAGCGACCACGCCGGCGCACAGCAGCAGTACGGCGCCGATCAGCAGCATCGGGTAGTGCAGCGCGCGCGCCGGCGCGATCAGCGCGTCGACATGGCTGCTGCGCATCAGCACCAGCGGCGGCGCGCCCAGCGCGAGCGCGAGCGTCGCCGCGTGCAGGGCCGGGGCGAAACGCTGCAGATCGCAGAAGCGCGCGACGAACACCGCGGCGAAGGCCAGCGACAGCAGCGCCGCGCTGGGTGCGGCCAACTGCGCGGTGCCGGCCAGCCAGGCCCACTCCATCGGATGGAACACATAGCCGGTGTGGATGCCCTGGATCGCGCCATAGCAGAACACGTAGCCGGCGTACCAGGCGAAGGTGGCGTCGCGCAGCATCAGCGCCAGGCACAGCGCGAACGCGGCCATCGCCAGCATCACCGCGAAGCAGGCGCTGGAGAACATCAGCCAGCTCGCATCGGCGCGCAGGTAATCGCTCCAGGGGCGCAGTTCGAAGCGCAGCGGCGCGGTGCCGGCGGCATCCGCCTCGAAGCGCAGCAGGATCGGCGCCGACGGCGCGGCCTCGGCCGGAATGCGCCAGGCCAGCCGGCCATGCCCGTGCACGGGGGCGTCGAAATCGTCCAGGGCCAGCCGGCGCGGCGATTCACCGCGTTCGTACAGCGTCACCGGCGTCAGCGGCGGCGGCTCGATGGTGAGTGCGCGCTCCTCGGCCAGTGGCGACGGCAAAGGGCGCAGCACCACCCAGGCGGCCTGGCCGGGATCGAGGATGCGCGTCATCGAGGCGGGATCGAACGCGTGCAGCTCGCCGCGGTCGAACGCGGCCAGCACGCCGGCCGGGGTGTCGCCGGGGCGCGCCGCGGTCCACGCCGCCTCCAACTGCCCCGCGGACTGCGGCATGGCGCGCCACGGCAGGAATAGCAGCAAGCCGAGGACGAGCAGCCGCCGCCACCTGTGCGTTCCTGGTATCCAGCCTGCGACCACGGTACCCCCTGCCGGCCCGTCCGGCGTCCGCGGCCATCCTGGCCCGGCGCTGCCGTGCGGTTTGGCCTTGGATTCTGGCCGACTTGCCGCGGCAGACCCATTCGGTCGAATGGCCTAGGAAGGAAAGCAGGGAGCGTGCCATGCCCCGTGAAGGCCATGGCGTCACCTTGCCTTGACCGCGGCTCCGCAAGCTTGAACACCCCTTTCCCCGACGGAGCACCGCAGATGAGCATCAAGGTCGCCGTATTCGTGGGCAGCCTTCGCCAGGACTCGATCAACCGCAAGCTCGCCCTTGCGGTGGAGCGGCTGGCACCGAAGGATTTTTCGTTCGAGCACGTGCCGATCGCCGGCCTGCCGCTCTACAACCAGGATTTCGACGGCGACTATCCGGCCGCGTGCCGGCAGCTCAAGCAGTCGGTCGAGGCGGCCGACGCGCTGCTGTTCGTCACGCCCGAGTACAACCGTTCGATTCCCGGCGTGCTGAAGAACGCGATCGATATCGCGTCGCGGCCGTGGGGGACCAATTCCTTCGCGGGCAAGCCCGGTGCGGCGATCGGCGCGTCGATCGGCGCGACCGGCTCGGCGCTCTCGCAGCAGCACCTGCGCAATGTGCTGACCTATGTGGACGTGCCGGTGCTGGCACAGCCGGAGGTGTTCATTGCGTTCAAGGACGGGTTGATCGATGGGGACGGGAAGATCTCGAACGACGATACGCGGAAGTTCTTGCAGGGGTTCGTGGATAAGTACGTGGAGTGGGTGAAGCGCTTTCGCTGAAACTGGTTCGGCCATTCGACTGGAACGTCATCCCGGCGCAGGCCGGGATCCAGTAACGATCACGCCCGATGGTCGCGATGCGTTCGGGCGATGGATAGCGATTCGCACTGGCGACAGGTATTGGCCACTGGATCCCGGCCTGCGCCGGGATGACGCATGAGGCGATCGCGTGTGAGGTCCGTTGGGGTTCGCCGCCGGCTCACCCCAACCTACGTCAGCCCAACTGCCTGGCCAGGCGCTCCAACCACAGAAACGACACCAGCACCGCCGTCGGCACACGCTCGCGCCGCGTCGCCACCGCATCGAGCAGGTCCATCACGCCGTGCGCGTCGACCAGCCCCAGGTCGGCCAGCGCGCATTCGCGCAACTGCCCGGCCAGCATCGCCGCGTTCGCGGCGATCAAATCCGGAAACACCTGCTCGAACGTCTCCTTCCGATAACCCGCGGGAAACGTGTCCTCTCCCAGCTTCGCCTGCAGATACCGCTGCATCAGCGCACGCCCGCGGCGCTGCTCCACCGGCAGCTGATGGCAGAACCGGACCAGGTAGGGATCGCTCAGCGGATTGACCGGCCACAAGCCGCGCCGCGCGATATCCGCCGCGCGGCACGCCTGCGCGGCCAGCGACGTCGCCGGCACCGGGCTGGCCGGCGCGCCGAAGCAATGCAGGCTGCGGGCAGCTTCGCGCGCGCGTGGCGTCAGCAGCCGGTCCACCGCCGTCCGATGGGCGCGCTCGCGCCGGACATCGAAAGCTTCGCCCTCGCTCGACAGCTCGTGCCGGTAATCGGGGAACAGTTCGTCGCCGCCGACGCCGGTATAGAGCCGGTCGCAGCCCAGCGCCGCGGCCTGGTCCCACAGCGCGGCGCAGGCTTCCAGGTAGTACTCCTGATTGAAGCCCAGCGGCCGTCCCGGCACCGGACGCAGGTCGAGGCTGGGCGGCAGGGCGGCGATTTCCACGTTGTGGTCGTGCAGGCCGAGCCGCTCCACGATAGCGCCGCGCCGGCGCAACTGCGGCGCTCGCGTCTCGCCCTCGAGCAGGATGCCGAGGCTGGCGTGCGGGCGCTTGATCGCGGCGAGGCCGCAGGCGACGGTGGCGGAATCCATGCCGCCGCTGAGTTCGATCGCCGCGCGGTCCGCGACGAAGGGCCGTGCATCGATCGCCTCGCGCAGGTGGGCGGCGAAATCTGCCAGCCACGCGTCCGCTGCGCGCGGCGGCGCGGGCTGCGTGTCCGGTGCGGGCGGGGGATAGTGATGGCTGGCCTTGCCGGGTTCCAGCGACAGCGAGGCGCGCTCGGTCAGCATCACGATGCCCACCGCGAGCTGGCGCGCCGAATACATCGTGTGCAGCGCGAGGCGATGGCTGGCGATCTCGATATCGAGCGCCGTCGGCACGCGGGTCAGGTCGCCGGCATCCCACGACAGGTCCAGCCGGTCATCGCCGGTACGCGCGTAGACCGGCAAGGCGCCGAACACGCCCGCGCGTATTTTCACGCGACAGCCCGCCTGCGCCGCCTCCACCATCAGGTAATCGAGCGGCCACAGCAGGCATTCGCGGTGGCGCTGTTCGAACTCCGCGGCGTCGACATCCAGGCGCCGCACCGGCGCGCCGCCATCGGCGCGGCGCTCGCGCACGGCCATGAACCATTGCCCGTCGGTGCGCACCAGCAGGGTTTCCAGTGCGGGATGCGCGAACGGGGCGATGCGGCTGTCGCCGAAGCAGACGGCGCTGCCGTCCCAGTGCGGATCGAAGGCGAGATCGGCTAGCGCGATGGAGGCCTTGAGCATGGTCGTTCCATGAAAAGCGGGTCCATGAAAAGCGGATCCATGAAAATCGGATCCCTAAAAAATCGGTCCATGAAAAAGCCGCCCCGCGTGACGGGGCGGCTTTGCCATCGCCCGCGAGCGGGGATGGTCACGTGTGCGATGGCGGATTAACCGTCGCCGCCGCCGCGGCCGCCGAAGGTGCCGATATCGCCATCCCAGATGGTCTTCGGCGCGTGCTTCTGCATGGGGGCCTGTTTCTGCATCGGCGCGGACATCGGCACGCCGAACGCGTTAGCTGCAATCACGCCTTCTTCACGCACGGTGAGTTCCTGAAGTTCCATGTGAATGCCCTTTGCTATGAGCCGCGACAATGCGGCCGGCCGAGACTAGCACCGGGTTATCGCGTCAAACCAGAACTCCATCACGCCCGTTCGGCCCTTCACAAGACCTGCACATCAAGGCTTATTCGACGGGATTGGCGCCGACGCCGCAGATGCGCTCCAGCAGTTGCGCCTGCGCATTGCGCACGGTCTGGCCGCCGGGCGAGAGGCGATGGTAGTGGCCGTCGGCGTGCAGCAGGGAGGCGCTGCTGTTGTCGGCCAGGTACAGCTCCAGTTCCTTCTTCACGCGCTGCTGCAGCTTCTTGCTCTCGATCGGGAAGCCGGTTTCCACGCGCCGGTCGAGATTGCGTTCCATCAGGTCGGCGCTGGCCAGGAACAGTTCCTCGTCGCCGTTGTTGGCGAACCAGTACGCGCGGCTGTGCTCGAGGAAACGGTCGACGATGGAGCGCACGCGGATGTTGTGCGACACGCCGGGCACGCCCGGACGCAGGCAGCACATGCCGCGCACGATCAGGTCGATCTTCACCCCGGCCATGCTGGCCTTGTACAGCGCGCGGATCACCTTCGGATCGGTCAGCGCATTGACCTTGGCGATGATCTGCGCGGCGCGGCCGGCCTGCGCATGCGCGGTCTCGCGGGCGATCAGCTCCAGCAGGGTCTTCTTGAGGGTGAACGGCGCATGCAGCAGCTTCTTCATGCGCAGCACCTTGCCCATGCCGGTGAGCTGGCTGAAGAGTTTATGCACGTCCTCGCACAGCGCCTGGTCGGAGGTGAGCAGGCTGTAGTCGGTGTACAGGCGCGCGTTGCCGGTGTGGTAGTTGCCGGTGCCAAGGTGCGCATAGCGCACCAGTTCGTCGCCTTCGCGGCGCTGGATCAGCATCAGCTTGGCATGCGTCTTCACGCCGACCACGCCATAGATCACCATCGCGCCGGCCTGCTGCAGGCGCGAGGCGAGAGTGAGGTTGGATTCCTCGTCGAAGCGCGCGCGCAGCTCGACCACCACGGTGACTTCCTTGCCCGCGCGCGCGGCGTCCACCAGCGCGTCGACGATCTCCGAGTTGGCGCCGCTGCGGTACAGCGTCTGCTTGATCGCCAGCACGTTGGGATCCTTCGCGGCCTGGTGCAACAGGTCGACCACCGGCATGAACGATTCGAACGGATGCAGCAGCAGCACGTCCTGCTTGCCGACCACCTGGAACAGGTCTTCCTCTTTCTTCAGCGCCTTAGGGATCGCCGGCGTGAACGGCGGATAGAGCAGTTGCGGCGCGTGCGACTTGTTGGCCAGACCCATCAGGCGGGTGAGGTTGACCGGGCCGTTGACTTCGTACATCTCGGCGGCGGTGAGGCCGAACTGCTTGAGCAGGTAGTCGGTCAGTTCCTTCGGGCAGTTGTCGGCCACTTCCAGCCGCACCGCATCGCCGAAGCGGCGCGAATACAGCTCGCCGCGCAGCGCGCGGGCGAGATCCTCCACGTCCTCGGGATCGATGGTGAGGTCGGCATTGCGGGTCAGGCGGAACTGATAGCAGCCGCGCACCGACATGCCGGGGAACAGTTCCTCGGTATGCGCGTGGATGATCGAGGACAGCAGCACGAAGTTCTCGCCGCCCTCGCAGACTTCGTCCGGCAGGCGGATCAGGCGCGGCAGCACGCGCGGTGCCGGCACCACGGCCAGGCCGGAATCGCGGCCGAAGGCATCGACGCCTTCCAGCTGCACGATGAAGTTGAGGCTCTTGTTGACCAGCAGCGGGAACGGATGGGTCGGGTCCAGGCCGATCGGCGTGACCAGCGGCGCCACCTCGTGGCGGAAATAGCGGCGCACCCACAGCTTCTGTTTGTGCGACCACTCGTTGCGGCGGACGATGCGGATGCCGTGGCGGGACAGCTCCGGCAGCACGTGTTCGTTGAGGATGGTGTATTGCCGCTCGATCTGCTTGTGCGCGATCTCGCTGATCTCGGTCAGCGCACGCCGCGGCGCGATCGCGTCGGGGCCGACGATCTCGTGGTCGAAGGCGATCTGGCTCTTCAGTCCGGCCACGCGGATCTCGAAGAACTCGTCCAGGTTGCTGGAGAAGATCAGCAGGAACTTCAGGCGCTCGAGGATCGGCTTGCGCTCGTCCAGCGCCTGGTCCAGCACGCGGATGTTGAACTGCAGCTGCGAGAGCTCGCGGTGGATGTACAGGCTGCTGTCGTTGAGGTCTTGCGTGCCGCCCTGGATTTCGGCGGCGGGCGCCGCCGCGGCGGGAGTTTCTTCGACCGTCACGCTGGGGCGGTTTTCGCTGCTGGACATCTTCTTGGTCCTGTCCCCGTCAAGCGGGGTGTGGGAATGGGCATGCTACCCCGTTCGCGCGGTAGCCACGCCGACAGCCCGCCGGTCGTTCCGGGCCGGTTGCGCAAATCGTCATATTGCTGCGGAAATTTGACGGCGCGGTGACGGCGCTCAACGGCGCGCATAGGCATTCAAGGCCTCGGCGAGGTGATCGAACAGCTTGCGCACGGCGGTCTGGCGGCGCAGGTCCTCGTGCATCACCACCCAGCACTCCATCGGGATCGCCAGCTCCTGCGGCAGCAGCCGCACCAGCTTCGGCGTGCGCGCGGCCAGCGGCACCTGGCAGATGCCGATGCCGTAGCCGGCGCGCATCGCTGCCAGCGCCGCCAGCTGGTGATCGGTGCGCAAGGTGAATTGCTCGCGGCTCCACGGCAGGTGCTTTGGCAGCAGCGAGCGCATGTAGGGCGCCTCGTGATCGAAACCGATCAGGCTATGCCCGCGCAGTTCGTCCAGCGAAGCCGGTGTGCCGTGCCGGCGCAGATAGCGCGGATGCGCGAACAGCCCCAGTTCGATCCGTCCCAGCTGGCGCGCCACCAGTGCCTGCTGGGTGGGGCGGGTCATGCGGATGGCCAGGTCCGCATCCTTGCGCAGCAGGTCCTGCGAGCGGTCGGTGACCACCAGTTCGATCGTCACGCCAGGATGGGCGTGGCGGAACTCGGCCAGCATCGGCGGCAGCACTTCGGTGCCGATCACCTCGCTGGCGGTGACGCGCACCACGCCGCGCGCGACATCCTCGCCGGTGCTGATCGCGCGCCGCAGCGCCGCGGTGGCCGAGGCCATCGCTTCCGCATGCGGCACCAGGCGCAGCGCCAGCCCGGTCGGCAGCAGGCCCTGCGGCGAGCGGGTGAACAGGGCGGCGTCCAGTGCCGCTTCCAGTTCGCGGATGTGCCGGCCCAGGCTCGGCTGGGTCATCGCCAGCGCCCGCGCCGCGCCGGACAGGCTGCCTTCGCGCATCACGGCGAGGAAGGAGCGGTACAGGTCCCAGGAGGGTTCGGGCTTGGTCATGCATATTTGTATAGCAGATGTTCGTTCTTCATGGATTTTCTTATGGGATGGCCGGCGTCAGGCTGTGCCCATCCCAACGGAGAACGAACATGAAGCGGACGAAGACGGTACTGGTGGTGGGCGCCAACGGCGGCGTGGGCGGCGAGGCCTGCGTGGCTCTGCTGCGGCACGGCTGGCGGGTGCGTGCGCTGGCGCGCCGGCCCGGCAGCGTGGAAGGCATCGAGTGGGTGCAAGGCGATGCGATGGTGGCCGCCGATGTGGCGCGCGCCGCCGCCGGCGTGGACGTGATCGTGCATGCGGTGAATCCGCCCGGCTATCGCGGCTGGGAGCGGCTGGTGCTGCCGATGCTGGAAAACACCATCGCAGCGGCGAAGGCGACGGGCGCGCGCATCGTGCTGCCCGGCACGATCTACAACTACGGCTTCGATGCGTTTCCCGTGCTGACCGAGGCTGCGCCCCAGCATCCGGTCAGCCGCAAGGGCGAGCTGCGCGTGGCGATGGAGCAGCGCCTGGCGCAAGCCGCGCGCGAAGGCACGCCGGTGCTGATCCTGCGCTGCGGCGACTTCATCGGCCCGCGCAACACCAGCAACAGCTGGTTCTCGCAGGGGCTGGTGAAGGCCGGCACGAAGGTGCGTGCGGTGAACTATCCGGGGCCGCCGGAGCTGGGGCACGCCTGGGCGTATCTGCCGGACGTGGCGGAGACGCTGGCACGCCTGCTCGATCGTGCGGATGAGCTGGAGCCGTTCGCTTCGTTCCACTTCGGCGGCTATTGGCTGGACGGCCACCAGATGGTCGATGCGGTGCGTGCGGCGACCGGCGATGCGTCGGTGCGCGCGGCGCGCTTTCCGTGGTGGATGGTGGCGCTGGCGCAGCCGTTCGTGGAGACGCTGCGCGAGTTGTGGAAGATGCGGTATCTGTGGAAGACGGAGGCGCGGCTGGAGGATGCGAAGCTGCGCGGTTTTCTCGGCGAAGTGCCGCGGACACCGGTGGTGGAGGCGGTGCGCAGTGCGTTGGTGGGAGCCGGATGCCTCTGACGAGCCGGCAACGGCGCAGGCGTAGGTTGGGGTGAGCGCAGCGAACCCCAACGGGCGTTACATGGATGCGAGAAGGCGGAAGGTGTGTTGGGGTTCGCTGCGCGAACCCCAACCTACGTCGGACGTTTTTTCAGATGGGTGCGCCCTTGGCGCGCGGCCGTTGTTCTCCTGCCATGTACCGGCTCGGCGGCTCTCCCAGCACCCGCCGGAACGCCGCAGTGAATGCACTTGCACTGCCATACCCGAGCTCGACCGCGACATCGGTAATCGACTGCCCCCGCCCCAACCGCGTCAGCGCCGCCAACAGGCACGCCTGCTGCCGCCACGCCGCATAACTCATTCCGGTCTGCTGCCGGAACGTGCGCGTGAAATGGCGACGGCTCATGCCCGCCTTCGCCGCCATCGCATCGATATCCAGGTCCAGCGCCGGCGCATCCAGCATCGCGCGGCACAGCTTGTACAGGCGCGGCTCGGCCGGCAGCGGGGTGTTGAGGGCGAGCGTGGGCATGGCGCGGATCTCGTCCAGCAGCAACGCCATGAGCCGGCCGTCGCGGCTGTCCAGCGCGTACTCGGCGGGCAGGTCGACGGCAGCCTCGAGCAGTTCATGCAGCAGGGGCGAGACGGCGATGACCTGGCAGTGCCGCCACAGATCCCGCGCCGCGTCGGGCTGCAGGTAGGCGCTGCGCGTGCTCACTTCGCCGTCCATGTGCACCTCGTGCATCACGCCGGCGGGAATCCACAGCGCGCGGCGCGGCGGCACGATCCAGCTGCCTTCGGGGGTGATGGTCTTGACCACGCCGGTGGCCGCGTACAGCAGCTGGTGGCGCTTGTGCTCATGGGACGGCAGCACGAAGCGCGCGGGGTAGTCGTTGCCGGTGGCGACGATGGCGCGAGGAATGTCCTCGTAGTGGTTGACGCGGGTCTGGCGCATGGGGATGGCCCGGATTCGACGGATATTGACCCGCTGGCGTGAGCGGGCCGGCGCCGCCCAATCTAAGGTGCTGGCCTGGGCGCGGCAAGATGCCGTGCCCCACCGTCCCCCCGCACAGACCGCCGCCCCCATGCAGACCCGCGTCGAAGATCTCCCCCTGCCGGCCGCGCAGACCCAGACCCAGACCCACGGCAAGGCCGAGCCGCGCACCGACTTCGGCATCATCGGCGCGATCAGCTTCGCGCACCTGCTCAACGACATGATCCAGTCGTTGATCCTGGCCATCTATCCCATCCTCAAGGAAGGCTTTCACCTGAGCTTCGCCCAGGTCGGCCTGATCACGCTGACCTATCAGGTCACCGCCTCGCTGCTGCAGCCGATGGTGGGCATGGTCACCGACCGCAAGCCGATGCCGTTCTCGCTGCCGGTGGGCATGGGCTTTACGCTGTGCGGCCTGCTGCTGCTGGCCAACGCGCCGAACTTCGCGCTGCTGCTGGTGGCCGCGGCGCTGGTCGGCACCGGTTCGTCGGTGTTCCATCCGGAATCCTCGCGCGTGGCGCGGATGGCCTCGGGCGGGCGGCATGGCCTGGCGCAGTCGCTGTTCCAGGTGGGCGGCAATACCGGCGCCTCGCTGGGACCGCTGCTGGCGGCCTGGATCATCGTGCCGCACGGCCGCGGCAGCGTGGCCTGGTTCGCGCTGGCCGCCTTGCTGGCGATCGTGGTGCTGCTGCAGGTGAGCGCGTGGTATCGCGACCATCACGCCGTGCGCGGCAAGGCCAAGGCACGCCATGCGGCGGTGACGCTGACCCGCGGCCGGGTGATCGGCGCGGTGGCGATCCTGGGCTTGCTGATCTTCTCCAAGTATTTCTACATCGCCAGCATCACCAGCTATTACACGTTCTATCTGATCCACAAGTTCGGCGTGTCGGTGCAGAACGCGCAGACGCATCTGTTCGTGTTCCTGTTCGCGGTGGCGGCCGGTTCGCTGATCGGCGGCCCGGTGGGTGACCGCATCGGACGCAAGTGGGTGATCTGGGCTTCGATCCTGGGCGTGGCGCCGTTCACCCTGCTGCTGCCGCACGCGAACCTGCTGTGGACCGGTGTGCTGACCGTGGTGATCGGACTGATCCTGTCTTCGGCGTTCTCGGCCATCCTGGTCTATGCGCAGGAGCTGATTCCCGGCCGCGTGGGCATGATTTCCGGCCTGTTCTTCGGCTTCGCCTTCGGCATGGGCGGCATCGGCGCGGCGGTGCTGGGCAAGGTGGCGGATGCGCAGGGTATCGACTTCGTCTACGGCATCTGCGCCTACCTGCCGTTGTTGGGCGTGATCACCGTGCTGCTGCCGAACCTGGACGGACCCAAGCGGCTGGCTGCCAAGGAAAGTTGAGCCGTCCGGCTTGAGCCGCCGCTGCTCCGCCATGCCCGCGACGCGCTAGCATGGCGGGCATGGCCGCGCGATGGCGCGCGGTACGAGAGGAGTCGGCGATGCGTTCGGGCAATCCGGTTTTACGCGATAGCACCTTCCAGGGCCTGTTCGCCGAAGGCGAACGCATGACCCTCAACGGCACGGTGGGCAAGACCGGCCTGCTGCTGTTCCTGGCGGTGGTCACCGGCGGCTGGACCTGGCTGCGCTTCAGCCATGCGGCCGCGGAGGGCGGCAACGTCGCCGCCGGGCTGACGGCGATCGCGCCATTCATGTGGGGCGGTTTCCTGGTCGGCTTCGTGCTGGCGCTGGTGACCGCGTTCAAGGCCAACTGGGCGGGCATCACCGCGCCGGCCTATGCGATCGCCGAAGGCTTCGCCCTGGGTGGCGTGTCCGCGCTGTTCGAAGTGCGTTTCCCCGGTATCGTGCTGCAGGCGGTGATGCTGACCGCGGGCGTGATGGCGGTGATGCTGATGCTGTACCGCTCGCGCATCATCCGGGTCACCGACAAGTTGCGCATGGGTGTGGTGGCGGCCACCGGCGGCATCGCGCTGCTGTACCTGGTGGACATGGGCCTGCGCATGTTCACCAGCATCCAGGTGCCTTTCATCCACGAATCCGGCGTGCTGGGCATCGGCTTCAGCCTGCTGGTGGTGGGCCTGGCGGCGTTCAACCTGCTGCTGGACTTCGACCTGATCGAGAGCGGCGTGGAGCAGGGTGCGCCCAAGTACATGGAGTGGTACGGCGCCTTCGGCCTGATGGTGACGCTGGTGTGGCTGTACCTGGAGCTGCTGCGGCTGCTGTCGAAAGCGCGCCGCTGAGCTTGTCGACATGACGGAGAGGCCGGCTCGACGCCGGCCTTTTTTTGCCCGCTTACCAGCGCATGCCCTGCATCGCCGTCAGCGACATGCCGATCACGATCAGCGCGGTGAGGAACAGCGCGAACGGAATCAGCAGCAGCAGCGCGTAGAGATGCGTGCGCATGTCGTCGTCCCGCTCCTGCGCCGCGCGCAGCAGCACCAGGGCGAGGCAGGGCAGCATCGCGGCCGTCGGCAGGAACGGCGCCAGGCTCGCCGTGTGCTGGTTGAGCAGCAGCACCAGCGCCGACAGCAGCGTGGCGAAGCCGAGCAGGTGCAGCAGGATGGCGCGGATGCGCGGGTGGCCGATGCGGGTGATCCACCAGCCCAGGTAGAGCGGGTAGGTCAGGCCGCCGACGAACAGCCACGGCGATTCGCCGTGGACGTGCCTGGCGACCTGATCATAGGCCAGCGGCGGGATCAGCAGCACCGCGAAAACCAGCAGCAGATGCAGTGCGATCTTCCCGGCCAGCCTCATCGCTTATCCCTTGCCGATCACCACAGGTTCGGGTTCTAACGTCACTGCGAACTTGCCGTGCACACCGGCGATCACCTTCTGGGCGAAGGCCCACAGCTGGGCGCCGCTGGCCTGGCCGTGGTTGACCAGCACCAGGGCATGGCGGTTGGAGATGCCGGCGTCGCCCTCGCGCTGGCCCTTGAAGCCGGCCGCCTCGATCAGCCAGGCGGCGGAGAGCTTCCAGCGGCCGTCGGCGCCGGGCCAGGCGGCCAGCTCCGGGTAGTCGCGCCTGAGCGCCTCGCCGACCGCCGCATCGACCACGGGATTCTTGAAGAAGCTGCCCGCATTGCCGATCACCGCGGGGTCCGGCAGCTTGCGCGTGCGCAGGTGCACCACGGCTTCGGCGACATGGAACGGCGCCGGCTTGTCCACGCCCATGCGCGCCAGCTCCTCGCGGATGCCGGCATAGTCCAGGCGCAGCCCGTGCGTGCGGGGCAGGGCGAAGCGAACGGCAGTGACGATGTAGCGGCCCGGTTCGCGCTTGAACCGCGAGTCGCGGTAAGCGAAGTCGCAGTCCGCGCGGTCGAGCACGGCCACGCGGCGCTCGCGCGTATCCCAGGCTTCCACGCTTTCGATGAACTCGGCCACTTCGGTGCCATAGGCGCCGATGTTCTGGATCGGCGCGGCGCCGACCGTGCCGGGGATCAGGATCAGGTTTTCCAGGCCGGCGAAGCCCTGGCCCAGGGTCCAGCGCACGAAGTCGTCCCAGCGCTCGCCCGCAGCCACCGCGATGCGGGTGAGCTCGCCTTCCTGCTCGACGTGCACGCCGCGGGTGGCCATTGCCACCACGGTGCCGTCGAGGTCGCCGGCCAGCAGCAGGTTGCTGCCTTCGCCCAGTACCAGCAGCGGGCCGCTGCGCACGGCGGGGAAGTCGAGCAGTTCGGGCAGCTTCGCCGCGTCGGTGACTTCGGCCAGCAGGCGCGCGCGCGCGTTCACGCGCAGCGTGTTGCGCTGGCCCAGCGGGGCGTTCTCGATCAGCGCGTAGCCGCCCATGTCGATGCGCTGCACCGGCAATGCGTACGGATCAGCCGGCATGGGCGTCCTCGCTCTGGCGACGGATTTCGTCCACGCATTCGGCGATCAGCGCCGGGCCGCGATAGACCATGCCCGAATACAGCTGCACCAGCGACGCGCCGGCCGCGATCTTGCCGGCGGCATCGTCGCCTTCCAGGATGCCGCCCACGCCGACGATCGGCACGCGCTCGCCCAGGCGGCGGCGCATGCCGCGCAGCACTTCGGTGGAGCGCGCGTACAGCGGGCGCCCGGACAAGCCGCCGGTTTCCCTGCCGTGCGGATCGCTTTCCACCGCGCCGCGCTCGATGGTGGTGTTGGTGCAGATCAGGCCGTCGATGCCGGTGGCCAGCAGCACCTCGGCGATGCCGTCCAGTTCCGCCTCGGCCAGGTCCGGCGCGATCTTCAGCAGCATCGGCTTGCGCTTGCCGGCCTGCGAGCCCAGGCGTTCCTGCGCCTCGCGCAGGGTGTCGATGAAGTGGCGCAGGGTGGCTTCTTCCTGCAGGTCGCGCAGGCCCTGGGTGTTCGGCGAGGAGATGTTCACCGTGACGTAGCTGGCGTGCGCATAGACGCGCTCCAGGCAGAAGAGGTAATCCTCTACCGCCTTGTCGTTGGGCGTGTCCTTGTTCTTGCCGATATTGATGCCCAGCACGCCGCGGTAGCTTGAGCTCTGCACGTTGCGCACCAGCGCGTCGACGCCGGCGTTGTTGAAGCCCAGGCGGTTGATCACCGCCTCGTGGCGCGGCAGGCGGAACATGCGCGGCTTGTCGTTGCCCGGCTGCGGCCGCGGCGTGGTGGTGCCCACTTCGACGAAGCCGAAACCGAGCGCGCCCAGCGCGTCGAGGTGATCGGCGTTCTTGTCCAGGCCGGCGGCCAGGCCCACCGGATTGGGAAAATCGATGCCGAACACGGTGACCGGCAGTTCCGCCGGCGGCTTGGCCACCACATGCAGGAAGTTGCTGCGATGGGCCACGTCCAGGCCATACAGGGTGAAGCGGTGCGCCGTTTCGGCGTCGAGCGCGAACAGCAGGGGGCGAATGAGGGAATACATACTCAGCCTGGGTGGCCCACGTAGACACGGGTGTCGTAGTCGAAACTGATCTTGCCGTTCGTCGCCGTCGCGTCGAACAGCTCGCGCAGCGCCTGCATCATCGGCGCGTGCTGCGGGTGGTCTTCCTTCGGCGCGTACGAGGACGACATCAGCCGGCCGCGCAGGCTGTCGAAATCCAGCTGCTGGCGGTGCTCGAAGCTGCCGGTGCCGCGGTAGCCCTCGCCGAACCAGGCGCGCATGCGCGGCTCGTCGGCGTAGCGCTCGGCCACGCTGGTGTAGTCGGTGCCGTAGCGTTGCAGCAGCGCCTCGTAGCCTTCCAGGAACGGCGTGCCGACCAGGCGGCGGCTGTTCCAGTAGATCGCGGCCAGGCCGTGCGGGCGCAGGATGCGGGCGAACTCGTGGCGCGTGGCGTCCTGGTCGAACCAGTGGAAGGCCTGCGCCACCGAGACCAGGTCCACGCTGTGCGCGGCCAGGCCGGTCTTGTCGGCGCGGCCGTCGAGCGCGCGGAAGTGCTCGTCCAGGCCCAGCCACTTCTCCGCCGCGCCGCGCATGGCGGCATTGGGTTCCACCGCGATCACGCGGTAGTCGGCGTCCAGGAACAGCTTGCTGGAGATGCCGGTGCCGGCGCCGACGTCGGCGACCAGCCATTGCGGCGTGACGCCATGCTCGCGCTGCAGCCAGTCCAGCATCGCCCTGGGATAGTCGGGACGGTAGCGGACGTAATCCTCGACGCGGTTGCTGAATCGTTCCGTGGCGCGCAGGTCGTTCATGGCACTCGTCCTTTGGGAAAAGCTCGGCAGCCACCGCGAATGGCGCCCGGCGCGGGGCCGGGCGCCGTCGTGCTTACAGGTCGAACTTGATGCCCTGGGCCAGCGGCAGGGAGTCCGAATAGTTGCTGGTGTTGGTCTGGCGGCGCATGTACACCTTCCACGCATCCGAACCGGACTCGCGACCGCCGCCGGTCTCCTTCTCGCCGCCGAAGGCGCCGCCGATCTCGGCGCCGGAGGTGCCGATGTTGACGTTGGCGATGCCGCAGTCCGAGCCGGCCGAGGACAGGTACTGCTCCGCCGCCTTCAGGTCGCGGGTGAAGATCGCCGAGGACAGGCCCTGCGGCACGTCGTTCTGCAGTTCGATCGCTTCGTCCAGCGACTTGAACGGCATGATGTAGAGGATCGGCGCGAAGGTCTCGGTCTGCACCACCTCGTCGCTGTTCTTGACGCCGGTGACGATGGTCGGCAGCACGAAGTTGCCCTTGCGGTCGCTGAGCGCGGCGCCGCCGGTCAGCACCTTGCCGCCGCTGGCCTTGGCCTTTTCCACCGCGCCCAGGTAGGCCTGCACGGCGTCCTGGCTGTTCAGCGGGCCCATCAAGGTGGTGGCCAGGGTCGGGTCGCCGATCTTGCCTTCCACCTGCTTGTAGGCGGCGACCAGCTTGTCGGTCACTTCGCCGACGATCGACTCGTGCACGAACAGGCGGCGCGTGGTGGTGCAGCGCTGGCCGGCGGTGCCGACCGCGCCGAACACGATGGCGGGAATGGCCAGCTTAAGGTCGGCGCTCGCGTCCAGGATGATCGCGTTGTTGCCGCCCAATTCCAGCAGCGAGCGGCCCATGCGGCGCGCCACGCGCTCGCCGACCATGCGGCCGACCTTGGTCGAGCCGGTGAAGCTGATCAGCGGGATGCGCTTGTCGTCGACGAAACCCTGCGAGAGATCCGTGCCGGCGTCGTTGAACAGGAAGAAGATGTCCGGGAAGCCGCCGGCCTTCAGCGCCTCGTTGCAGATCTTCATGGTGGCGATCGCCGACAGCGGGGTCTTCGGCGACGGCTTCCAGATGCAGATGTCGCCGCAGATCGCGGCGAGGAAGGCGTTCCAAGCCCACACCGCCACGGGGAAGTTGAACGCGCTGATGATGCCGACCAGGCCCAGCGGGTGGTACTGCTCGTACATGCGGTGGCCGGGGCGCTCCGAATGCATGGTGTAGCCGTAGAGCATGCGGCTCTGGCCCACCGCGAAGTCGGCGATGTCGATCATCTCCTGCACTTCGCCGTCGCCCTCCGGCTTGATCTTGCCCATCTCCAGCGCGACCAGCGAACCCAGCGCGTCCTTGTGCTTGCGCAGCGCCTCGCCGCACAGGCGCACCGCTTCGCCGCGGCGCGGGGCGGGCGTGGTGCGCCAGGTCTTGAAGGCTTCCTGGGCGCGCTTGACGATGGTCTCGTAGTCCGCGGCGCTGGAGGCGTGCACGGTGCCGATCACCTCGCCGGTGGCCGGATTCACCGGCTGCAGCGCGCCGGCGTCCGAGGTGCGGGACCATTCGCCCTGGCCGAGATAAGTGCCGGAATGCTCCGCGCCGATGCCGAGCGCCTTGAGGATTTCGTGGGACATGCGTGCTCCTGGACCGTGGCGCCTCGCGGCGCGCTGGGGTGAGTGGGAATGGGATGGGTGGAAAGGCGCAATTCTAGCAGGCAGGGGCCGGGGAGCCCGAGAGGTGCGGCGGGGAAGGGCGATGGTGCGTTGCGCCATGCGATGCCGGCGCGGGGCATCCTTTGCCACGGGCGGATCAGCGCCGGTGCCGGGCTTGGGGTTACTGCCTCGATCCTTGCGCTGAAGGTCTCGATAGGGCTTGTGCCCTGGCCGGCGAGGAAGCTTCTTGCTGGAGCGGTGCGTAGGCCGGGACCTGGATGACGATCGGAGCCTGGGCCACCGATGGTGCAAGCGCCGGCCTGGCAGCGTTGTTCATGGCGAAGAACAGGCCGGCAAAGCCGAGGAAAAGACCGATCACCGTGGCGATCATCCAGGTCTTGATGCTTGCATCGAGCGAATGCAGGTCACCCTTCGTTGCCAGGGTGGGCAAGGTGGTTTCGAGCGCGGTCAGGCGGCTTGCCATGTCGCCATCATCGGACGGTTGTCCGGGCGGAACAACTCCTCCGGTATCGCCGGATGCGGGGATGCGCGACCAGGGGATATGGATGGCGGACATCGGGGCTGTTCCTCCTCTTCCTTGGGCGGATGCTCGGCGAGCCGGCGCAGCATGATCTGCATGTCAATCGCTACGGCATATCACGGTCATTAGATCAACTCATGCAGCGGTTTGGCGATTGTCCTGTTGCGAATTGGGATCAGGCCTACGGGGAGGCCGCCTTTGAACTGCTACATGCGTCGCGCATGGTCGAAGGTCCGGTTCGCGAGACCACGCAGTTGCATCGGGGCGGCCAGGTGTTGCGCGATGCACATTCGTCGTGTCGATGCCGGCCCGTATCGCAAAATTCGGCCGACAGAGAGCCGGGTCGGAGAGCTGATCAATCCGCAACCCAATGGCGATTCCGCCGTCTGGATCAGCACGGAAGGCAGCCCCCTGGCGGATGGCACCGTCGTGGTGATGGATGGGCATCGCCTGCTCAGCAACTCCGCTGGCAATGGAGCCAGCGCACGGGTCGACCCATGGATTCTGGCCTCCCCTGGGGAAAAGCCTATTTTCCTCGAGCGCCGCTACGCGGACCGGATCGAGCGATCCAACGTCGTCTATCTGGAGGTCATCGGGCAGCCGCCCCAGGTTGACTGAGCGGTCGCTTGAGACCTTGCGGGCGGCGATCTGCATGCGCCCGCCGAACGCCGGCAGGACATGCCGGGCAAGCGCGCGGCATCGATCGTGCAAGTGCTTGAAAATGGTGCCCCCGATACGATTCGAACGTACGACCTTCCCCTTAGGAGGGGGACGCTCTATCCAACTGAGCTACGGGGGCAGCGGGCGGCAAGTATAGAGGAACACGGCTCCGCGCGAAAAAGCGCTCCGGAGCGTGGCGCCTGTTCGTGTCATCGGCATGTCCGCCGCTCCGGCTCGGTATGCGTTCAGCGGCATGCGGCATAGTCGGGCGGCCCGGCGGGCATCCGCTGGCATCACGAAACCCCAACGGCGGCTCGTCAACCATGAGCGGGTTGATTCGCCATTCGATAGCGACAAGGGAAGAGCGAATGGAGACGAAGTCTCGACCGGGCGTTGCGCTGTGGATCACTGCCGCGCTGTTCGTATTCCTCGGCCTGGGCCTGCTTGCCGGCGGTGCATGGCTGCTGGTGCTGGGCGGCTCGCCGTACTACGTGCTGGCCGGTGCGATGCTCATCGCTACCGGCTGGTTGGCATGGCGCGGCAGCGGCCTGGCGCTGGGACTGCATGCGCTGTTGCTGCTGGCCACCTTGCTGTGGGCGATCTACGAGGTGCGCTTCGACTGGTGGCAGCTGGTGCCGCGCGTCGCCGTGTGGTTTGTACTCGGCGTATGGCTGCTGCTGCCGTGGGTGTCGCGGCGTCTGGAGCCGGACCCCGAGCCGGCCTTGCGCTGGGCCACCGGCACGCTGCCCTTGTGGCTGGTGCTGGCAGCGAGCGTCGCGCTGGGTGCGGTGGCGTACTTCACCGACTACTACACGCTGGCCGGCGAAGCGCCGGAAGCCGGCGCGCCGCCGGCCGACGCCACGGGTACGCCGCCCAATGACTGGATCGCCTATGGCCGCTCCGGCCATGGCGACCGCCATGCGCCGGCCGCGCAGATCACCCCGGCCAATGTCGCGAAACTGCAGGTGGCGTGGACCTTCCATACCGGCGATTTCAAGGGGCCGGGCGATCCCACCGAGATCGCCAACGAAGTCACGCCGCTGAAGGCGAACGGCATGCTGTACCTGTGCACGCCGCACGACATCGTGATCGCGCTGGATCCGGACACCGGCAAGGAGCGCTGGCGCTACGACCCCAAGATCAACCGCGACGCCAAGGGCTATCAGCACATGATCTGCCGTGGCGTGGCTTATCACGATTCCGGCGCATACGCCGCGCAGGCCGCGACGGCAGGCGTGGCGCCCGCAGCGCCGCCGCCGACGCCGAAGGGCGCGGTGGCGGCCGAGGCGATCCATTTCGACAGCTGTCCGCGCCGCATCTTCGCACCCACCGCGGATGCCACCGTCGTCGCGCTCAACGCCGACAACGGGCAGCCCTGCACGGACTTCGGCGACCACGGGGTGATCGGCCTGTACCAGGGCATGGCGATGAAACGGCGCGGTTTTCTCAATCCGACCTCACCGCCGACGGTCACGCGCAACGTGCTGATCGTGTCGGCCAGCGTCACCGACAACGAATCGACCGACGAACCCTCCGGCGTGATCCGCGGCTACGACGTCACCACCGGCCAGCTGTTATGGAACTGGGACGCGGCGGCGCCGGACAGCACCGCACCGCTGCCGGCCGGGCAGCACTACAAGCGCAACTCGCCCAATTCGTGGAGCGTGTCCAGCGTCGACGAGAAGCTGGGCCTGGTCTACATCCCGATGGGCAACCAGACGCCGGACATGTGGGGCGGCGAGCGCTATCCGGAAGGCGAGCGTTTCAACAGCGCGATCGTGGCGCTGGACATCGCCACCGGCAAGTTGCGCTGGGTCTACCAGACCGTGCACCACGATCTGTGGGACATGGACATCGGCGGACAGCCCAGCCTGGTCGATCTCGATACGCCGCAGGGCAAAGTACCCGCGCTGGTGGCTTCGACCAAGCGCGGCGACATCTACGTGCTCGACCGGCGCGACGGCAAGCCGGTCGTGCCGGCGCCGGAACGACCGGTGCCGCAGGGCGCGGCGACCGGCGACCGCACTTCGCCCACGCAGCCGTTCTCCGCGCTGAGCTTCGCGCCGGAACACCCGTTGCGCGAAGCCGATATGTGGGGCACCAATCCCTACGACCAGCTGGTATGCCGCATCAAGTTCAAGCGCCTGCGCTACGACGGCATCTTTACGCCGCCGTCGGAGCAGGGCTCGCTGGTGTATCCAGGCAACTATGGCGTGTTCGACTGGGGTGGCGTCACGGTCGATCCGCAACGGCAGTTGCTGATCGGCAATCCGAACTACATGGCCTTCATGTCGCGCCTGATCACCCGCGAAACGGAAGAAGCCAGGAGCGCCAAGGGTTCCACCGGCATCGAGCACGGCCTGCAGCCGATGCAGGGCACGCCGTTCGCGGTCGACCTGCGCCCGCTGCTGTCGCCGCTGGGCATTCCCTGCCAGGCGCCGCCGTGGGGCTATGTGGCGGCGGTTGACCTGCGCACCATGCGCAAGCTGTGGATGCATCGCAACGGCACGGTGGTGGACAGCGCGCCGTTGCCGATTCCGTTGCCGCTGGGGGTGCCCAGTCTCGGCGGCATGATCACCACCGGCGGCGGCGTGGCCTTCATGAGCGCTTCGCTGGACTACTACCTGCGCGCTTATGACGTGCGCAACGGCAAGCAGTTGTGGGAAGCGCGCCTGCCGGCGGGCGGGCAGGCGACGCCGATGAGCTATGTGTCGGATCAGACGGGCAGGCAGTACGTAGTGATCATGGCCGGTGGCCATGGTTCGCTGGGGACGAAGATGGGTGATGCGCTGATCGCCTACGCGTTGCCAAAGCCGTAGGTTGGGGTGACAACCCCAACGCGGCGGCATCCCTAGCGCGGCGTGACGTTGGGGTTCGCCTTCGGCTCACCCCAACCTGCGCGTGCGGTCAGAGCACCCGCATGAACGCCACCAGATCCTGCTTCTCCTGCTCGTTCAACTTCGTACCCAGCACGAGGTTGAAGTACTCCACCGTGTCATCCAGCGTCAGCAGTCGCCCATCGTGCAGATACGGCGGCGTGTCCTTGATCCCCCGCAACGGGAACGTCTTGATCGCCCCATCGGCGCTGGCCATCATCCCGTTGATCATGCGCGGCTTGAAGAACCGCTCCGCCTGCAGGTTATGCATGGTGTTGTCGGTGTAGTAGGGCGGCGTATGGCAGCTGCCGCATTGTCCCTTGCCAAAGAACACTGCCTGTCCGCGCAGTTCCTGCTCGCTGGCCCTGGCCGGATCGAGCTTGCCGTCCACGGCCAGTTTCGGCGCGGGCGGGAAATCCAGGATCTCCTGGAACTCCGCCATGAAATGCACCTGGCTGCCGCGCTCGAGGATATTCACGCCCTTCTTGGTGGCGATCACCGGATCGCCGTCGAAATAAGCCGCGCGCTGCTCGAACTCGGTGAAATCCTCCACCGTCTTCAACGCACGCTGCGAGCCGAACAGCCGCTGGATATTCACGCCGCGCAGCGTCGGCGTCTCGATGCGATGGCGGAACTCCTGCGGCCGGATGTCACCTACGAGATGGGTGGCGCCATTGGTGCTGCCGTTGGCGTGGCAATCGAAGCAGGCCACGCCCAGGCTGGGTCGCGCCGAGCGGCGGTCGCCGGTGGCGTTGAACTGCTGCTGCGGGAACGGTGTCACCAGCAGGCGCAGGCCTTCCAGCTGCTTGGGGTTGAGGATGCCGTTGAACAGCTCGTAGTAGTTGTCCAGCGTGACCAGCTTGCCTTTGGAGACATCGCCCAGGTCCGGACGCGTGCTGAGGAAGATCGCCTGCGGGAACTCCGGCAGGATGTGATCCGGCAAGTCGAAATCCAGGTCGAAGCGCGTGAGATCGCGGTTGTCCTGCTGCTTCACCCGCTCGATCTCGAAGTGCGGAAACAGCATGCCGCCTTCGGGATGATTGGGATGGGGCAGGGGCAGGAAGCCGGACGGAAACAGATCCTTGCTCTTGATGTCGTCCGGCGACATGCCGGCGAGCTGCTCCCAGCTGGTGCCGGACTTGAGCTTCACGCGCACGCCTTCCTGCACCGGCTTGCCGCGTGACATGGTGACGCCCTTGGCCGGCTTGTCGGCGAGGTCGTAGCGTTCCTGCAGCAGGTTCTTCTGCCGCTGCATGACGCCGGGCTTGGCCTTCGACATGCGTTGCATGGTGGTGGCGAAGTCCGGCTCGACCACCGGCATGTAGCTGCTCGGTGGCGGCTTGCGCGAAGCATCGGCTTGCTGGCTCTGCGCCGATCCGGCGACGGCGAGCATCACGGCGATCGCCAGCGCAGCTTGCCTGGCGTGTTTCATGGTTGCGCGTTTCATGGGGCCCTCCCTAGGTTTGAGATACCTGGCGGCCGAACGCGTCCCCTTTGTCGCGGGGTCGCCACAGGCGAGCCTATGCCTGTGCGGGAGGGCTGGAAAATTGATTGTTCGGATCGTTCCGATCGGCGCTGCCTATGCGCGTCGAACTCAGGTGAAACCGTGAGCACGCACGCAGATTCGGTGCAACTGACGTTCAGCGCGGATCTTCTGCCTCGACATGCAGTGCATCGGCGACCGGCGCATGCGCCCACACGCTGTTTGCATCGCCCCGCGCGGCACGCTTCCAGCTCGCGCGTGCGAGCCAGGCGAAGCCGATGCCCAGTGCAATGCCGGTGAGGTCGACGCCCAGCACGGCCATCGACGGCGGCGTCCACGGCTGGCTCCAGGTGTGCGCGTTGCGCATGAGGTCGGCAATCGCCACAGCGAGGTAGGCAAGCGCCGTGACCGCCAACAGCTCGACCGCCGCGCGCGCTACCGGACGCAGGCATGCATACGCCACCGCGAGCGCCACCACGCCATAGCAAGCCGCCTGCTGCGGCACTGCCGGATCGATGCCGGCGGCCTGCGCGAGCATGGTCGCCGCGAACGCCGCGGCGATGCCTGCGCAAGTTCCGAGACACACGCCCAGCGTGGCCCGCGCCATGACCCAGGTCTTGCGCGGTTGTGCGGCGTGGCGCCGCTTGCGGCGCGATTCGATCCACAGCAGGTTGCCGGAATAGAACAGGAACGCGCCCGCCAGGCCAAGCAGGAAATACAACCACTGCACCGCGCGCCCGCCGAAGTTGCCGAAATGCAACGCGTAGATCGAAGAGTTGGTCAGGCCGTTGACGCTGTGCGTATCGCCCACGTGCCGCTCCAGCACCGCGCCGGTGGCGCCGTTGAGCGCGATGGTGCCGTAGGTGCCCAGCGTGCGCTGCGAAACACCGCGCACCTGCACCAGCGCGTTGGCGTCGCCGTAATGGTCGTAGTGCACATAGTCCGGCTCGAACGCGGTGACGCCGGTGGCCAGCGCCGCCGTGCGCGCGCGCTCGATCAGTTCGCCGGCGGCAAGCATCGGCGCGGTGTGTCCGCTCGCCTGCACCGTGGGCGCGGTGCTGATCGCCCTGGCGAAGGCATCGCCCAGCTTGCCGTCGAAGGCGATCAGGTTGAGCGCGGCGAACAACGGCACGAACAGGCACATCAGCGCGCCGGTTACCGCGAAGATGATGTGGAACGGCAGACTCAGCACGCCGATCGCGTTGTGCGCGTCCTGCCACAGCCGCTTGAGGTTGCGCCCCGGGCGCAGCGCGAACAGATCGCCCAGCAGTTGCGGCAAGTGGATCAGCAGGCCGGAGATCAGCGCCAGGCCGTAGATCACGCTGACGATGCCCATCAGGTACAGGCCGACCACCGGGATGCCGAGCGAATCGTGCAGGGCATAGACGAAATCGGCGAGGTTGCCGCGCGTGGCTCCCTCGTCGTCGGTGGGGCGGTCGAGCCTGTCGGCGGTGGCGAAGTGTTCCTCGCCGTCGTTCCAGTACGCGTAGGGGCCCTGCGAAGTGCCCGGCGGCGCCAGCACGATGCCGAAGTCCCTGGCGGCCTGCGGGTGCTGCAGCAGCAGGCGATCGATCATGGTCTGCACCGATACGTCGCGCGCGGCTTCGTTGCGCCACGGCGGGCTCTGCCACAAGGCGATGTCGTGATGGAACACGGTCAGCGCGCCGGCATAGAACGCGATGAACAGCGCGAAGCCGGCGAGCAGGCCGGTCCAGGTATGGACCGTCTGGAAGGTGCGGATCGTGGAAGACTTCATGCGAACCTCAGCCGCCGGCCAGCTGGCGCGACAGCCACAGCAGGACGAACGCCGCGCCGTTGGCCGCGCCCAGCGCCAGCCAGGCGCGCGCGCCGCTGCGGAACATATAGCTGCCCGTCATCACGCCCAGCCACAGCGGGAAGAACAGCAGCAGCACGGGAATCAGCCAGTCCTGCCCGTGGCCGGGCAGCCAGAACAGGCCCAGCGCCAGCAGCATGCCAGCCAGCGGAAAGCCCAGCACCGTGCCGGCAAGGCAGCGCGCGATCATCGCTGCTCCTCGCGCCCGGCATACCAGGCCGCATAGGGCAGGCCGACCCAGCCGAGCATCAGCGCGGTAAGCGCGGTGAACAGCCCCGCGCCGACGCCAAGCACGTCGATCCATGCGCCTGCGCCGCTTGCGGCGAAGGCCAGCGCGACAAGACGCATCCATGCCGGCAGCGGCCTGGTGCGCAGGCGCTGCCGCGGGCTGGCCAGGTAGAACAGCAGCGCGCTGGCGAAACAGAGCAGGAGGGCAGCCGGCACCATGGCTCAAAACCGGTAGCTCACGTTCAACTGCCAGTTGGTGGGCGCGCCGTAGTAACCCTGCGCCCAGTACAGGCTGGCGATGTACTTGCGGTTGGTGAGGTTGTCCACGTTCAGCGTGGCGCTCCAGGACGGATCGAAGTCGTAGCGCGCCATCATGCCCAGCAGCGCATAGCTGCCCTGGGTGGTGTAGATCTCGCGGCCCTGCGTGTCCAGCGCCAGCTGGTCGCGCACGATGCGGTCCTGCCAGCGCAGCGAGCCGCCGACCTTCAGGCCAGGAATCCACGGCAGGCGATAGGTGGTGTTGATGCGCAGCACGCGGCGCGGCACATAAGTGCGCACGTTGCGGTCCTGGTCGTCCACGATGCCGAGCTGGGTGATGCCCGCGCTGGCTTCCCATTCCGGCGTGAGGCTGCCGGCGAGGTCGAATTCGTAGCCGGTGGAGATGGCGTTGATGCCGCGGTAATAACTCTGCGCGGTGGCCGGGTTGATGCCCACCGACTCGGCGTAGTTGTTCTGGCGCGAGCGGAACACGGCGAAGGACGCGTTCAGGCGATTGTCCATCCACGCACCCTTAAGGCCAGCCTCGAGGTTGTCGCCGGTGACCGGGGCGAGCACGCGGTTGTCGATGTCCACTTCGGTCTGCGGATTGAACAGCTTGGCGTAGCTGGCATACACCGAGTAGTTGGCGTCCAGGTCGTACACCGCACCCACGAATGGCGTGGCCTTGGTTTTCTCATAGGCATGCGGCACGCCGTAGTTCTGGCCGGTGCTGCTGATGCGGGTCAGCGTTGCGCCGGTGATCAGCTTGAGCGAGTCGGCCAGGTTCCAGCGCGCGGTGGCGTAGGCACTGCGGCGGCGCACGTGGAACTGTGCGCTGTTGTAGTACGCGTCGAAGGCGGGCTTCGGATAGCGGCCATCCCAGGCCCACAGCGGCGGCAATGCCGTGCCGATATCGGCGGAGTAGCCGGACAGCTGGTCCACGTCGCTCTTGCCGGCGTTCACGCCCAGCACCAGCTCGTGCTCGCGGCCGCCCAGCGAAAACGGGCCGCTGGCATAGACGTCGGCGTAGTACTGCTTCTCGGTGCTGTCGTACTGCGAGGGATAGCTGTAGAGGCCCAGGCCGGTGGTGGCGTCCGGCGTGCCGTAGACGTAGAACAGTTCGCTCGCGCCGACCAGGCGGCGGTAGTTGAGCGCAGCCTTCACGCTCCAGCCGTTGGCGAAGTCGTGCGCGAGGCTCAGGTAGGACTGCGTATTGCTCATGTCCCAGCGCGACCAGTCTGCGGCGGTGCTGGTGGAGCGCCGGTAGTCGGTCGGCGTGCCGTCGCTGTTGTACAGCGGCAGCGCGCCCCACATCGGGCTTTCCGGCGAATTCTTCTGCCAGGTGATACCGGCCGAGAGCAGGGTATTGGGGCCCAGGTCGGCTTCCAGCATGCCGGCGGCGATCTTCTTGTGCATCGAGTAACGGTCGAGATAACTGTCAGTCTGCTGGTCGGCCAGCACCACCCGGCCACGCACGCTCCTGGAGGCATTGAGCGCGCCGGAGAGGTCGCCATCCAGGCGACGGTTGTTCCAGCTCCCCGCCGTGGCGCCCACGCTGCCCTGCAGATCGGCGGTAGGACGCTTGCGCACGAAGTTGATGGTGGCCGAGGGATTGCCGGTGAACGACAGCAAGCCGTTGGCGCCGCGCAGCACTTCGATATGGTCGTAGATGGCGGTGTCGATATCGCCTTCCTGGCCGCCGTTGGCGAACGGCATGCCCAGCCCGTCGGTGAGGAAATTGGTGATGTCGAAACCGCGCGCGCCGTAGTAGGTGCGGTCGGTCTCGATCTTCTCGACGTTGATGCCGGTGGTGCGGCCGAGCACGTCGTTGATGTTGTTCATGCCGAAGTCGTCCATCTGCGCGCGGGTGATCACGCTGACCGACTGCGGCGTCTCGCGCAGCGACAGCGGCAGGCGCGTGGCGCCGCTGGCGGCGGGGACCGTGTAGGCCTTACTGGTGTCGCCGCCGACGTTGGCCGTCGTGCTGACGCCTTCCAGATTGGTGACGCGGCGCTGCTCCTTCGGCAACTTGTCGTTGGCATCGTCCGTCGCGGCGGCGGCCGGTTGCTCCGTGGCCAGCACCGGCGCGGCGAGCGCGAGCAGGCAGGCGAGGGCGATAGGGCCGCGGCGCAGGGCAGGGGAGGAGAGGAAAACCACGGGGATGTTGCCGGCCACGGAAGCGTCCTTGAGCACGGTGGCTCCGCACGGGAGCACCGATGGATGGATAAGGAGCGGCTGGGTCGGCGGAGCGACGTGGCTTGCTGCGGATTGTCTATCCCGCAAATGATAATGATTCTTATATGGGCGCGGCAACCATCCGGCCACGCGCAGGTTGGGGTGAGCGCCAGCGAACCCCAACATCGGCACCTTCGAGGTTCCGCAACGTTGGGGTTCGCTGGCGCTCACTCCAACCTACGCGCGGTTGCGCGGGGCGATGAGACGCTAGGGCACGACCGCCGTCGCCTCGATCTCCAGCATCAAATCCTCCCGCGCCAACCTCCGCACCTCTACCAGCGTGCTCGCCGGCGGGTGCTGCGGGTCGATGTACTTGTCGCGCGCCGCACGCAATGCCTTCAGCTGCGTCATGTCGGTGACGTACATGTCGAGCTTGACCACGTTGCGGAAACTCGCGCCGGAGGCGGCCAGCGCCGTCTTGAGATTGGCGAACACCTGCTCGGCCTGCGCGGCGAAATCGCCAGCGCCGACGAGCTTGCCGTTCGCATCGAGTGCGATCTGGCCGGACAGGTACAGCGTGCGCGCGCCGGCCGGCACTTCGACCACGTGGGTGTAGCCATTGGGCTTGGACAGGCCGGCCGGATCGAGAAAGCGCACGCCGGCCGGCGGGTCGGCGGCATGCACGAGTCCGGCGAAGAGGAACACGGCAAGGGCGAGACAGCAGGCGGGACGTCGGGACACGGCACACTCCTGATGCGGGTGGGGAACGCCGGATCATAACCAGGACGCCGCGCGCGCGGCCATGGTGCACGCCGCCGGTTACTGTGGCATGTCCGTACCCACGCTGGGACCCCGGCCAGAAGGCGCATTGCCGCGCCGCATACGCGCGTGCACCATACGCGACGCGAGTCGGCGCCTGGCCGTCATGGATGGCGGCAACCAGGTCCGCGGCTCGACAAGGGGGCGACGCTCTTCCACCCGGCGGAAGGCGCGGCGCAAGTCGAAAACATGGGGATGCATGGCACGGTCGTTGGGGAACGCCGATGGATTCGCTTCCATCGCGTGACGCGTAGCTTCGCCTGAAACGCAGGCCGGTTCCGCCCGCACGCCGGGCGGCAATGGCAGCTGCGCACCCGAACGATCGGCCTATGTCATCCGCCAGTGCTTGCCATGGTTGCGCAAGCGCGGCCGCTGCCTGTGCCGCGCGCACCCGATCGATGCATTCGAGCATCCATAAACAGGGGTACCGTCATGAACCGCATTTACCGGCTTGTCTGGAACCGTTCGCTGCGCGTGCCGCAGGTGGCCTCCGAATTGGCGCATTCGCGCAGCGGCGCCTCCGCGACAGGTGTGGCGCGCCTTGTGCCTGCGTTGCGCCCGCTGGCGCTGGCCGTCGGATTGGCGATGGTTTCTTCGACGGCGTGGGGCGCGTGCAGTTCGAGCGACGTGCCTTCGTGCAGTGCGCCCGGCGGTGCGGGCATTGTGCAGCGCACCGGAAGCGGCGGCGCGGGTAACGGCAGCGGCGGCGGTGCGAGCGTGTTCAATGGCGGTACCGGCAACACGGATACGGTGGTCGGTGCACCGGCTGCGGCGAATGGCACCGGCGGTGCCGGCGCGGCGGGCGAAAGCGCCGGCGGTGCGGGCGGCAGTGTCGGCACGTCCGGTGGCGGCGTGCTCGATATCACCGCGACCAGTGCGGGCGGCGCAGGCTCTGGCGGGGCGAACGGCTTCAACTTCTCCAGCGGTGGCGGCGGCGGCGGCGCGGGCGTGAGCTTCTCCGGTATCCAGCTCAACGTGCAGCTCAATGCGATCGCCGTGGGCGGTGCGGGCGGCGCCGGCGGCAGCGGCACCAGCGGCGACCAGAGTAATGGAGCCGGCGGCGGTGGCGGCGGTGCGGGCGTGCTGGCGACGTCGGACGATGCCGACCTGCAGATCAATGGCCAGGTCGCCGGCGGCGCCGGTGGGGCGGGCGGCAATGGCGGCAACAACGGCGGCGGCGGCGCGGGCGGCGATGGCGTGCTGGTTCTGGGCCAGAACACCTCGACCACCAACAGCGGCGTCGTCATCGGCGGCGCCGGCGGGGTGGCGGGTACCGCCACCTTCGACAACTCCGCGCACGGCGGCAGCGGCGGCGCGGGCATCAACCTGGTCGGCCAGTTCGCCACGCTGCAGAACGACGGCAACATCACCGGCGGCACGGCCGCGGTCGGCGGGCAGGGCGGCACCGGCGTGGTGACCTGGGGCGGCAACACCATCGTCAACGGCATCGGCGGCAGCATCAGCGGCGGACTCAATGCCGACGGCAGCACCGCGCTGGCGATCCAGTTCAACGGCACCGGCAATGCGCTGACCATGTTCGCCGGCAGTGACATCACCGGCGGCATCGACCTGGCGGCCGGCGCGCAGGCGCGCGTGTTCGCGCAGGACCTGGACATCACGCTCGACAATGCGATCACGCTCGGCACCGGTTCCGTTCTCACCGGCGACATGGATGGCGCAGACGGCCTGCAGTTCTCCGGTCCCATTTCCGGCAACGGCGCCTTGAGCGTGACCGGCAGCGGCACGCTGACGCTCAGCGGCACCAATACCTATACCGGCGGCACGAGCATCGACAGCGGCGCCACCTTGCAGATCGGCGACGGCGGCACCACCGGTTCGATCGTCGGCAACGTGCACAACCAGGGCACGCTCGCCTTCGATCGCATCGACACCGTGTCGCTGGGCGGCGTCATCGACGGCAGCGGCGACCTGGAGCAGAACGGCAGCGGCACGCTGGTGCTGTCGGGCGTCAACACGTATACCGGATCCACCACGATCAACACCGGAACATTGGCCCTCAGCGGCGCCGGCAGCATCGCCGCTTCCAGCGGCGTGGCGGTGAACGGCACGTTCGATATCAGCGGCACCAACAGCGGCGCTTCGGTGCAGGCGATCAGCGGCGCGGGCAATATCCTGCTCGGCAGCAAGACGCTTACCTTGACCAACGCCAGCGGCAGTTTCGATGGCCTGCTCAGCGGCAGCGGCGGCTTGTCGATCGCCGGCGGTTCGCAGACCCTGACCGCCGCGCAGGCCTATACCGGCACCACCGGCATCAGCGCCGGTGCGACGCTCGCGCTCACCGGCGCCGGCAGCATCGCCTCGTCGCAGGTCGTGACGGCTGACGGCACTTTCGATGTTTCGGGCTCCGCCTCCGGCAGCAGTATCCAGTCGCTGGCCGGTGCCGGCTCGGTCGTGCTGGGCACCAAGGATTTGACCTTGACCCAGGCCAATTCGCTGTTCGCCGGCGTTATTTCAGGCTCGGGCAATGTCACCTTTGCGGGCGGCTCGCAGACCCTGTCTGGCGTCAATACCTACACCGGGCAAACCCGAATCGACAGCGGCGCCACGCTTTCGCTGACCGGCTCCGGCAGCATCGCCGACTCCAGCGGCCTGGTGAACAACGGCACGTTCGACATCTCCGGCACCACCGGCAGCGCCGCCATCAGTGCATTGACCGGCAGCGGCTCGGTGCTGCTCGGTGCGAAGTACCTCAGCATCACCAACGCCACCGGCACGTTTGCAGGCGATATCGCGGGCAACGGCGGCCTCACCATCGACGGCGGCACGCAGACGCTGAGCGGCGCCAACGCCTACATCGGCCAGACCACCGTCTCCAACGGCGCCACGCTGGCGCTCACCGGTAGCGGCAGCATCGCCAGCTCCGCCGGCGTGCTGTTGAACGGCGGCACGCTGGACATCGCCGGCACCAGCAATGGCGCTTCTGTGCACCTGCTGGCCGGCAATGGCAATGTCACCCTCGGTGCCGAAACGCTCACGCTGACCAACGGCAACGGCACGTATTTCGGCGTGCTGAGCGGCACTGGTGGATTGACGGTCACCGGCGGCGCACAGACCCTGGCCGGCGTACAGGCCTATACCGGCGCCACCAGCATCGGCAATGGCGGCACTCTCGCACTGGCTGGCCTGGGCAGCATCGCCGCCTCCAGCGGCGTGGCGAACGACGGCATGCTCGACATTTCCGCCACCAGCAATGGCGCCAGCATCCGTGCGCTGACCGGCAGCGGCACGGTCTACCTCGGTGCGCAGGACCTGACGCTGACCCAGGCCAGCGGCAGCTTCAGTGGTTCCATCGGTGGCACGGGTGGCGTAGAGATCGGCGCCGGTACGCACACGCTCGGCGGCAGCAACACCTACACCGGCGCCACCCGCATCGACAGCGGCGCCACGCTCGCGCTCACCGGCAGCGGTAGCATCGCCCTGTCGAGCGCCTTGTCGAACAACGGCAGCTTCGATATCTCCGGCGCGGCCCGCAATGTCGGCATCCAGCAGCTGTCGGGCAGCGGCACGGTCCAGCTCGGGACACGCACGCTCGCTGTGCTCAATGCCGCCAGTTCGTTCGGCGGTGTGCTCGCCGGCACCGGCGGATTCACCGTCGGTGGCGGCACGCAATTCCTCAGCAACGTCAACACGTATACCGGGCTGACCACGGTCGACGCAGGCGGCTCGCTCGCCTTGTCCGGCAACGGCAGCGTGGCCGCGTCCAGTGGCGTCGTGGCCAACGGTTTGTTCGACATTGCCAGCGCCACCGGCGGCGCGTCCATCGCCAGTCTCAGCGGCAGCGGTGGCAACAGCCAGGTCAATCTCGGCGCGCGCACGCTCACGCTGACGCAAGCCGCAGGCGACTTCGGGGGCACGATGACCGGCTCCGGCAACCTGGTGGTCGCCCATGGCACGCAGACGCTCAGCGGCAACAACACCTATACCGGCACGACCACCATCCAGCAGGGCGCCACGCTTGCCTTGGCGGGAGCCGGCAGCATCGCGGCGTCGGGTGGCGTGGCGAACGCCGGCGTGTTCGATATTGCGGGTACGACGGCGGGCGCCAGCATCAAGACCTTGTCGGGCAACGGAGCGGTGAACCTCGGGGCACAGAGACTCACCATCACTAACGCCGCCGGCACCTATGACGGCGTGCTCTCGGGCGCAGGCGGCACCCTGTCGATCTCCGGCGGCTCGTTGACCCTCACGGGCGCGCAGGCCTACACCGGCGCCACCCTCGTCGGCGGCACGCTCGTGCTGCAGGGCAACGGCAGCGTGGCCGCCTCCAGTCGCGTGCTGCTGGCCAACGGCTTCCTCGATGTCTCCGCCATTAACGCCGGCGCTTCGATTTCCAGCCTCGCCGGCGTCGGCGGCGTGACCATCGGCGGCCAGTCGTTGACTCTCACCCACGCCAATGATTCGTTCGGCGGCGCGATCATCGGTACGGGCGGACTCATATTGAACGGTGGCACGCAGGCGCTGACCGGTTCCAACACCTATACCGGTGTTACCACCATCAACGGCGGCACGCTCGCCATGGCCGGCGGCGGCACGCTGGCGCCGGGCGCGGCGATTGCCCTGAACGGCAGCGGCGCCACCTTCGATATCTCCGCGGCGGGCACGCAGACCATCGCTACGCTGGACGGCGTCGTCGGCAGTCGTGTGGCGCTCGGCGCCAACAGCTTGAACCTCGATGGCGGCACCTTTGCAGGCGGCTTCGCCGGCACCGGCATCTTGTACAAGCAGGGCGCCACCGTGTTCACCGTCAACGGCGACAGCAGCGCCTTCGCCGGCCAGACCATCGTCATGGCGGGCACGCTCGCGGTGGGCGATGCGAATTCGCCGGGCGCGGTGCTGGGCGGCAACGTCGCGGTGGACCCGCAAGCCAGGCTGCAGGGTCATGGCAGCATCGGCGGCAACATCATCAACGACGGCACGGTGGCGCCGGGCGGATCGATCGGCACGCTGACCGTCGCCGGCAACTATGCGCAGACGGCGACGGCCACGCTCTCCATCGAAGTCAGCCCCACCGATGCCTCGCTGCTCAAGATAGGCGGCAATGCCAGCCTGGGCGGCACGCTGGCATTGATCTACGACCCGGGCACTTACAGCGCGCACCAGTACACCATTCTCACCGCGGGCGGCACGGTCAGCGGGACGTTCGGCAACGTCACCAACACATATGCCAATGGCGCCACGCTGGGCACGCTCACGCCGTCGGTCACGTACAGCGCGAACCAGGTCGGCCTGACCCTGGCAACGCCAAGCGGCCCCGGCACACCGAGTGGACCGACGGTGATCGCGCCCACGCAGACCTCCAACTACGCGGCGCTGGGCACGGCGGCGCTGCTGCGTGCGCAGTCCGCCAATGCGTCGCTGATGGAGCGCACGCTGCTGGATGACAGATCGTCCAGGGGCGATGGCCTGTGGGTCACGGCCGCCGGCGCGGGCACCGATATCCAGAGCCGCAACGGCCAACCCGGGTTCCACATGGACCAGTACGGCCTGATGATGGGTGTGGATCGTCCGGTGGGCGACGCTACCGTGGGCGTGGCCGCGGGTTTCTCGCACAGCAACCTGCGCGAGAACGTCACCGGCGATACCGCGCAGACCGATACCGCGCGCCTGGCCCTGTACGGCACGCAGCCGCTCGGTGCGCTGCGCCTGTCCGGCACGGTCGGGTATGCCTTCGACGACCTCTCGCAGAAGCGCAACTTCGCCGGCATCGGCGTGGCCGAGGGCGATCACGTAGGCCACGAATTCACCGCCGCCCTGCAGGCGGCGATGCCGGTCGCGGTCGGCGGCGGCACGCTGACGCCGAGCATCGGCGCGCGCTATGCCTACTTCCACGGCAATGCGTTTGGCGAGGACGGCGCGCGCGGACAGAACCTGCGCGTCGGCGTCGACAGCGCGCGCAGCCTGCAGCCTTATGTGGGACTCGCCTTCGACCAGTCCTTCGACCACGACGGCAAGCCGCTCGACCTGCAGTTGCGCGCGGGCTACGCCACCGAAACCGCCGGCCGCCATCGCGGCGTGACGGTGGCCGCACAGGACGGCACCTTGTTCGCCGCACCCGGCACGGACCTGCCGCGCTCGTACGCCACGCTGGGCGCGAGCTTGGCCATGCACCCGACCAAGGCTTCGACGTTGGCGCTGCGCTATGACGCACTGCTCAACGTGGGACATGCGTCGGCGCAGGCGGCGTCGGTGACGTTCAGTTATCGGTTCTGAGTGGATGGCGGCCTGGATGGATTAGCATCCGTTCGGGTTGCCGATCGCGAAAATGCGGTCTTGCGCAAACGAGGCGCTGAAACAATCACAGGGAGTGTTCTAGATGCACGCAAGGATGCGTATCGCCGCGCTGGCGATGCTGTTGTCGCTGGGTTCGGTCACATTCGCCGCGGAGCCGCAGACGCCACTCGATCGCGCTCGCCAGTTGAGTGGCCTCTATGCCGTCGGCAAGGAAGCCTGCAACGTGCCTGACATCCAGCTGGCGACGTTCAAGCGCCAGGCGGACAGGGAGCTGCACGGCGATAAGGCGTTGATCGCTGCCTATGAAAAGTCGCGGGCCGAAACCACTGCAGCCATACGCAGCGACAAGGATTGGCAGTCATCACCGGACCATGACCGGTCCTGCGTGCCGACCCGGATGCTGTTTGCCATGGCGGCGATGAAGGGCTGAGGAGCCGCTTCAGGCGTGGGTGCCGGCTCGGCAGAGTCCGGTCGCCTGCAGCAAAATAATCAACTAATTTGTTGACAATTAACCAATGCGTTGATATTCATACGCCATGATGAATATCCAACACCTCCTGCACCTGGTGGACGAGACCGGCCAGAACCCCGAGCTCGCCCAGGAGCACCTCAACCAGGTCTTCTTCGCGCTCTCCGATCCGGTGCGCCGGGACATCCTGGAACGCCTGGACGGGCAGGCGCTGCTCGTGTCCGAGCTGGCGGCAGCATTCGACATCTCGCTGCAGGCGGTCTCGCGCCATATCCAGGTGCTGGTGCGCACCGGCCTGATCCAGCAGGAACGTACCGGACGGATCAGCCGCTGCAGCCTGGATGCCGGCCCCATGCTGGAAGCGGCGGTGTGGATGAACCGCTACAGCAAGTACTGGCAGCAGCAGTTCGACCTGCTCGCCGTCACCCTGGCCGACATCGACGAGCGGCGCGCCGCGTCGCCGTCGAAGTCTGCGCGCAAGGCAGCGAAGAAGCGCCGGCCAGGCAGGAAATAAGCCGCGCCGCGATGGCGCGCCGGTAGTGCAAGCCGCAACTCCCCCTTATCCCGAGGTAACGGTCATGGCTCAGCATCGCATCGTCAGTCACGAAGAATGGTTGCAGGCGCGCAAGCGCTTTCTCGCCAAGGAGAAGGAATTCACCCACCTGCGCGACGAACTCAGCCGGCAGCGCCAGGAGCTGCCGTGGGAACGCGTGGAAAAGCACTACGCCTTCGATACCGACCAGGGCAGGGCAACGCTGGCCGAGCTGTTCGGTGAGAACAACCAGTTGATGGTCTATCACCTGATGTATGCGCCGGAGTGGGAGATCAGCTGCAAGAGCTGCGCGTTCTGGGCCGACAACTTCAACGGCATCGTGCCGCACCTGGCCCAGCACGGCGTCGCCTTCGCGGCGATCTCGCGCGCGCCGCTGGCCAAGCTGCAGAAGCAGGCGCGTGAGTTCGGCTGGGATTTCCCTTGGGTGTCGTCGTTGGACGATTTCAACTACGACTACCAGGTGTCGTTCTCGCCTGACGTGCTGGAGCGCGACGGAGCCTATTACAACTACGGCACCATCAAGGTCAGCGGCACCGACTATCCCGGCGTCAGTGCGTTCTTCAAGGACGACGACGGCAAGGTCTACCACACCTATTCCACCTACTCGCGCGGCATCGATATGTTCAACGCCGCTTATCAGTATCTGGATGCCTCGCCGCTCGGCCGCAACGAGGAAAGCCTGTCGTACCCGATGGCCTGGGTGAAGCACCGCATCGCCTACGGCAGCTGAGCGAAGGGAGGCATCGCCATGAGATATACCGACGTCAACGGCAAGCTTGCCGACTACCGCCGCCAGATCGCGGCGATCCGCGAGCAGATGCGCGAGACGCTGGCCGGTGTCGAACCGCAGCCGGTACAGGATTACGAGTTCACCGACACCGAGGGCAAGCTGCACCTGTCCGATCTGTTCGGCGAGCACGAGGACCTGATCGTCGTGCACAACATGGGCGTGGCCTGTTCGTACTGCACGCTATGGGCGGATGGCTATAACGGCATCCACCAGCATGTGGTGACGCGCGCGGGCTTCGCCGTGTCCAGCCCGGATCGGCCATCGGTGCAGAAGCGCATGGCGGACATGCGCGGCTGGAAGTTCCCGATGGTCAGCCATCAAGGCAGCAGTTTCGCCAGGGACATGGGCTATGTCTCCGACAAGGGCGGCTGGATGCCGGGGCTGTCGGTATTCCGCCGCGACGGCGACACCATCCTGCGCGTGTCGGATACGGGTTTCAGTCCCGGCGACGATTTCTGCGTGCTGTGGCATTTCTTCGACATGCTGCCGGGTGGCGTTGGCGCGTGGCCCGGGGTGACGGCCGCGGTGCCGTCCTGTTGTTCGGGCGGCTGAGAGGAGGCTCACCATGTGTCCTCTATGCATCGGTACCGCCTGGTTGATCGCGGGCGGCGTGAGTTCGGCAGGTGGCGTGGCTACCGTGGCCTGGCGTTCGGTAGCGAAGCGTCGCCGGCGCGGCCTGAAACCGCGTAGGTTGGGGTGAGCGACAGCGAACCCCAACGGTGCGCAAGCTGCCACGCCTGTTGGGGTTCGCTGACGCTCACCCCAACCTATGCCGGCTGCGCCGGCGCGCGATGGCGATCGCCAACACCATCGACGCCGCTGCCACGCCGAACGTCACGCGCATGCCGAACGCTACGGCTGCGGAATCCGCATTCGCCGCATTGCTCATGCCCACCGCCCACGCAAACAACCCCGCCATCGCCGACGCCCCTGTCACCAGGCCCAGGTTGCGCGACAAACTGAGCATGCCCGACACCACGCCGCGCCGATCCGGCGCCACGCCGGTCATCATCGCGGTGTTGTTGGAGGCCTGGAACAGCGCATAGCCCAGGGTGGTGACGACGATAGGGCCGACATAGCCGGCCACGCCGAACGACGATGGCGCCAGGGTCAGCGCCGACAACACCGAGGTGCCGATGGCGATGCCGGACAAGCCGAGCACTGTCGTTCGCCACGCGCCGAAACGATCCACGAGGCGGCCGGCCGGCAGGCTGCTCAGCACAGTGACGCACGGACCCGAGGACAGCACCACGCCGACCCATGCCGGCGCGAGGCCAAGCGTGCGCGACAGGTAGAACGGGCCGACCACCAGCGTCGTCATCATCACCGCGGACACCAGCGCGCTCATCGCCAGGCCGGCGCTCAGATTGACATCGCGCAGCATGGCCAAGCGGATCAGTGGCGATGCCGCGCGCTTCTCCGCATGAACGAACAGCCCGGCACCGATGACGGCGCCGAGCAGCAACGCGATGTTCAGCGCGCCGAACTCTCCGCGCCCGAGCGTCATGGCCAGCGCATACGCGGCGAGGGTCAGCGCCAGCAGCACGGTGCCGAGGGGATCGAATCCCCCATGCAAGGGCTTCGCATCCGGCCGCTCCTTCGGCATATGGCGCAGCACCAGCAGGAACGCCACGGTCCCGAGCGGCACGTTGACCAGGAAGATCGCCGGCCAGCCGAACGTCGCCGCCAATATCCCGCCGGCCGCAGGCCCCAGTGCCGTGCCGATCGCCGACATCGTGCCGAGCAGGCCCATCGCGCGTCCGATCCGTGCTTGCGGTACCGCCTCGCTGACGCTGGCGATGGTGAGCGCCAGCATGATCGCCGCGCCCAGCCCTTGCTCCGCGCGCGCCACGATCAGGACCCAAAGGTTACCGCTCAGGCCGCACAGCGCCGACGCAAAGGTGAAGCAGGAGATGCCCACCAGCAGCAGGCGGCGGCGCCCCATCAGATCGCCCAGCCGGCCGGCGCCGACGATCAGGGTGGTGATGGCCAGCAGATAGGCCAGCACCACCCATTGCACCTGCTGGAACGAGGCGCCGAACGCCTTGGCCAGGATCGGCAGGCTGGTGTTGGCGATGCTGGTATCCAGCGAGGGCAGCAGCATCGACAGTGCCAGGCCGGCGAGCGCCCAGCGGGTGGCCGGAAGATGCGCTTCGGCTTCTGTGGTGGATTCGCCGTTGGCAGCGACGAGTGGCTTGGACATGGAACCGGCGACTCCGCACGTCTTGGATGGCCGGAAAAGTAGTGCCTGCGATGGCATGGCGGAAGGCGCAGCATTTGCACTTTATCCGTGCGTTTGACGCCATGTATCGCCGGTGCCATGGTGGCGTGCATGTCCATGCCCGATCTCAACCTGCTGGTCACCCTCAACGTGCTGCTGGCCGAAGGCAGCGTCGCGCGTGCCGCACGGCGGCTGCGGCTCAGCCCTTCGGCGATGAGCCGCGCGCTCGCCCGCCTGCGCGAGGCAACCGGCGATCCGCTGCTGGTTCGCGCCGGCCGCGGCCTGGTACCGACGCCGCGCGCGCTGGAGCTGCGCGATCAGGTCGCCGGGCTGGTGCACGGGGCGGAAGCAGTGCTGCGTCCCGCCGTGCGGCCGCGGCTCGAGCAACTGGTGCGCACGTTCACGCTGCGCACCAGCGAGGGCTTCGTCGAGAACTTCGGTCCCGCCCTCATCGCGCGCGTCGCCGCTGAGGCCCCGGGCATCCGCCTGCGCTTCATGCAGAAAGTGGACAAGGACAGCGCGCCGCTGCGCGACGGCATCATCGACCTGGAAACCGGCGTGGTCGATGAACATGCCGGCCCCGAGATGCGCGTGCAGGCGCTGTTCCGCGACCGCTATATCGGCGTGGTGCGCCGCGGGCATCCGCTCAGCCGGAGCAGGATCACCGCGGCCCGCTATGCCGGCGGCCGCCATATCAGCGTGTCGCGGCGCGGGCGCGAAAAGGGTGCCATCGACGAGGCTCTGGCTGCGCACCATTTGTCACGCCAGGTGGTCACCATCGTCGGCGGCTTCGCCACCGCGCTGTCGCTGGCGCGGCAATCCGACCTGATCGCCAGCGTACCCGAGCGCCACACCGGCAACCTGCGCGACGGCATGCACAGCTTCACGCTGCCGGTGGCGACGCCGGCTTTCACCATCTCGATGCTGTGGCATCCGCGGTTGCAGGCCGATCCGGTGCATCAGTGGCTGCGGGAATGTGTTCGGGAGATTTGCGGGCGGAAGAATGGCAAGGCAGCGAAGCAGGGCGGGCGCGCTGCGTACTGACGCGATGGTGGGGGGCGATCGGCTGCGGGATTTCCTGAGTAAAGCCGCGTGCTGCAAGCGCATGGCTTGCCGTTTCCACTCCGCGATTGAATGCGCCTACGCTGGATTGCTCGCGCGGTGGGGCGCCGCAGCGTCCGTGGGCGCAACAAAAAAGCCCCGAAACAGTTTTCGGGGCTTTTTCGTCTGGAATGAATTGGTGGAGCGGAGGAGGATCGAACTCCCGACCTTCGCATTGCGAACGCGACGCTCTCCCAGCTGAGCTACCGCCCCACGCGAGCCGCGAATATTAGCAGCGGCGCCGGGGGCCGCCAAGCCCCCTTGCCCGATCCCGCATCAGCCCGGCAGCAGGCCGGTGAGGCGGTCGTGCAGGTGTTCGCGGCGCCAGCCTTCGAGGAATTCCGGCCAGTCGCGGGTGACCACATAGGTTTCCAGCACCTTGCGCGGGCACAGCAGGCCGGGCGGCAGGTCCATTTCCTGGGCGGTGCGGTCGACCGCGTCCTTCATCGCCGCGAGCGCCTTCTTGGCCTCGCCCTGGGGCGTGCCGGGGATGGGCGCGGTGGCGGCGATGTCTGGTTCGGTGACCGGTTGCTGCAGCAGGGCGAACAGCTCGGCGCGCTGCGGGCTGCGCAGCGCGCGCTGGCCGCGGGTGCGCTCGTCGAGTTCGCCCGCGGTCTGCGGCGGCAGCTGGGCCAGGTTCATCGCCTGGGCGTCTTCCAGCAGCCAGGGGCGCGGGCGGTCCTGCTGGCGCGCGGTGACATCGCGCCACAGCAGGATGCGGCGCAGGCGCGCCTGCTGCGCGGGATGCCATTCGGCGGCGCCGCGGAAGTTTTCCTGCGGTTGCGGATCGCCTTCGCGCACGCAGGCGCGGCGCTTCAGGCGCTCGCAGTCCTCGGCATGCCAGGCGGTGCGGCCGCGCTGTTCCAGACGCGCGGCCAGCTGTTCGTGCACCGGTTCGAGATAGACCACGTCGAGGGTGGCGTAGGCGCGCTGCGAATCGGTGAGCGGGCGCTGCATCCAGTCGGAGCGGGTCTCGCCCTTGTCGAGTTCGGCGCCGACCAGTTCGGCGACCAGCGCGCGATAGCTGATGCCCAGGCCCATGCCGACGAAAGCCGCCGCGATCTGCGTATCGAACAACCGCGCCGGGCCACCGGGCAGCAAGGGGGCGAGTGCTTCCAGATCTTCGCTGCCGCTGTGCATGACGGTGAGCGACTGGCCGTTGCCGAGCAGCGGACGCAGCGCGTCGCCGATCTCGAAGGCGAGCGGATCGACCAGCGCGTAGCGCTTGTCCCAGCCCAGCTGCAGCAGCGCCAGCTGCGGATAGAAGGTATTGCGGCGCATGAACTCGGTGTCGAGATCGAGCGCGGCATCGGCGGGCAGTGCGGCGAGCCATTGCTCGAGCGCAGCGCGGCTGGTGATCCAGTCTGCCGCCGGAGTGACAGGAAGTTGCATCGATGCTTCCTTCGCAGCCTGACGGACATGCATCGCTCATTGTCCTGTCAGGGGTTTGTGCCTATGGTTAGCGGCGCACCTTAGCAGGCCGCCCCAAGGACGCCCACCATGCCGAGCAAGGAAACCGTACGACGCCAACGCGCCCTGGGCGGAGCGCTTGGCGTGGTCGTGCTCGGGATGGCGCTGGTCTATCACTTCTTTCCGCGCGTCTTCCATGTGGATCCGGAGCGGGTGCAGACGCAGCGTGCGATGAATCTCGGTCCGGCCGCCGCGCCGCTCGGCGCCGGCCGCGCGCCGGCCGCCAGCAACGTGCAGGCCGAACTCGACGCCGGCCCGCCGCTGACGCTGGCGCCGACCGACGTGATCGTGGCCCGCATGAGCAAGAAGAACGAGAACCTGCCCGAGCAGAAGAGCGCCGACACGCCCGAAGTCGAAGCGCTGCTGGACAAGGCTACCAAGGCGCTCCGTAACGGCCAGCTGGCCGGCAACAAGGACGGCGCCGCGGCGCTGTTCGCCGAGGCGCTGAAGATGAAGCCGGACAGCCGCCGCGCCGCGCAGGGCCTGTACGAAGTGCGCGCGCGCCTGGTGGCGGAGATCGGCCAGGACATCCTGGTCGGCGACGAGGACTCGGCCAAGGATCTGCTCGAAGCGCTGAAGTCCGTGCCCGACAGCAAGGACGACGTGGCGCAGGCCGAGGCCCGGCTCAAGACCCTGGCGCAGGTGCGCCCGATGCTGGCCCAGGCGGCGACCCTGCTGCAGCAGGGCAAGGTCGATGCGCCCAAGGGCGACAACGCCTTGGACCTGTACCGCCTGGTACAGCAGCAGGATCCGGAAAACGCGGTGGCGGCGCAGGGCATCGCGCAAGTGCAGCGCGCGGTGCTGGACCGCGCGCTCGCCGCGGTGGCGAGCAACGATTTCAAGGGCGCGGGCGATGCGTTGACCGAAGCGGCCACCATCCTGCCCGGTTCGCCCGCGCTGCAGGACGTGCAGGGCCGCGTCGACGGCATCCGCCACCAGCGCGCCGCCAACCTGCTGGCGCAGGCGCGCTCGGCACTGGATGGCGGCGACCAGGCCCTGGCCCAGCAATTGGCCGAACAGGCCAAGGACCTGGCGCCGGATCTCCCCGGCCTCGGCGATATCCAGGAGCGGATGACCAATGCGCGCCTGTACGCCAGCTACAAACCGGGCCAGGTATTCACCGACCGCTACGTCGATCTGCCGGGCCAGACGCCGTCGATGGTGGTCATTCCCACCGGCAGCTTCGACATGGGCGCGCCGGACAGCGAGGAGGGCCGCGCCGGGGCGGAGACGCCGCAGCACCAGGTAACCATCGGCAAGGGCTTCGCGCTGTCGCGCGCGGAGATCACCATCGGCCAGTTCCGCGAATTCGTGCGCGCCAGCGGCTACCAGCCGGACTCGGTCAAGCTCGGCGGCGCCAGCGTCTACGACGAACGCGGCGGCGCGCTGCGCGACGATCCGGACGCCACCTGGCAGAGCGACTACGCCGGCCGCGCCGCCACCGACGAGCGCCTGCCGGTGGTGAACATCTCCTGGAACGATGCCAAGGCCTACGTCGACTGGCTCGGCCAGCGCACCGGCAAGCGCTACCGGCTGCCGAGCGAGGCGGAATTCGAATACGCGCTGCGCGGCGGCACCACCACCAGATACTGGTGGGGCAATGGCGCGCCGACGCGCAAGGTGGAGAACCTCACCGGTTCGGGCGACCGCTCGCAGAGCGGGCGGCGCTGGAGCAACGCGTTCGAGAAGTACCGCGACGGCTACTGGGGCCCGGCGCCGGTGATGAGCTTCGAGGCCAATCCGTACGGCCTGTTCGACATCGACGGCAATGTCTCCGAGTGGGTGCTGGACTGCTGGCACGACAGCTACGTGCGGGCGCCGGCCGACGGCAGCGCCTGGGTCAATCCCGGCTGCTCGACCCGGGTGGTGCGCGGCGGCTCCTGGGGCAGCTCGCCCGACCAGGTGCGCTCGGCCTACCGGCAGGGCGCGGACGGCAGCGTGCGCAGCGGCCGAGTCGGTTTCCGGGTCCTGCGCGAGCTCTGAGAACGGGCGCGCGCTCCAGGGTGGCGCGCAAGCCCTTGAGCGGGCGGCATCTTTATATGGAAGCGCGGACAGGTCGCCATCGGCTTGTCTTGCCGCCGCGCGCAACCGTAAAATGGCCCGCTTTCGTGTAAGGGAATCATCGACTTAGGGCGAGGGGCCCGGGTACGGATGGGGGACGGGGCAGGCCGCGCGCCTGCGTGAATTCCTCATGCTATCCGCAGCTTACGGGCGTCTCTCCGGTCGGTCCGATGCGAAAGTGGCGGAATTGGTAGACGCACTGGATTTAGGTTCCAGCGGTTAACCCCGTGAGGGTTCGAGTCCCTCCTTTCGCACCATCCCTTATCGAATTGGTGGGTTTCTTTGCGGGCGGCACGACCGCCGGGCGCGGTCGGCGCGCACTTTCGGGTATTCAGGAGACGTCATGCAGGTTTCGGTTGAAAACGTTGGCAAGCTCGAGCGCAAGCTCACGGTGAAGTTCCCCGCGGAGCGCTTCGAATCGCAGGTCAGCGCGCGCATCGCCGAGATGGGCCGCACGGTGCGCCTGAAGGGCTTCCGTCCGGGCAAGGTGCCGACCACGGTGATCCAGCAGCGTTTCGGCGCGCAGGTGCGCGGCGAGGTGCTGTCCGACCTGATCGGTTCCACCCTGCGCGAGGCCGTGAACCAGGAGAACCTGCGTCCGGTCGCCAACCCGTCGGTGGACACCACCGGCCAGCCGGAAAACGGCGAGATCACCTACACCGCCACCTTCGAGATCATGCCGGAGTTCCCGGACGTCGACGTCGCCGCGCTGGAGATCAAGCGCCCGGTGGCCGAAGTGACCGACGCCGACATCGAGAAGATGATCGAGACCCTGCGCGCCCAGCGCCGCAGCTTCGACGACGTCGCCCGTGCCTCGGCCGAGGGCGATTTCGTGATGTTCGAATACAGCGCCGTGGCCGGCGACTACCGCTTCCCGGCCGAGGGCCTGGAGCGCGCCGGCAGCGTGATCGGCTCGGGCACCCTGTTCAAGGCGTTGGACGAGGCCCTGACCGGCCGCTCGGCCGGCGACGAGTTCGAGACGGACGTGGACTTCCCGGCCGATTTCCGCAACGAGAGCCTGGCCGGCAAGACCGCCAAGGTCGCGTTCAAGATCGTGAAGGTGCAGGAGCCCAGGCTGCCGACCGTGGACGCCGAGTTCGCCAAGCTGTTCGGCATCGTCGATGGCGACCTCGAGCAGTTCCGCAAGGAAGTGCGCAACAACCTCGAGCGCGAGCTGAAGGCCACCCTGATGGCCCGCCTGAAATCCCAGGTCGCCGAGAAGCTGGCCGATGCCAACGACGGTCTCGACGTGCCGAAGATCATGGTGCAGTCCGAGGCCCATAACCTCGCCGCCGGCAGCGTGCCGCGCGGCCAGCAGCCGCCGCCGCAGCTGGTCGAGGCCGCCACCCCGATGGCCCGCAAGCGCGTGATCGCCGGCCTGCTGATGAGCGAGATCGCCCGCAAGCAGGAGCTGAAGCTGGATCGCACCCGCCTGGCCGAGCAGCTGGCGGCGATCGCCTCGACCTACGAAGAGCCTGAAAAGGTCATTGAACTGTACAACTCCGACCCCCAATTGATGTCGGGGCTGCAGAACCGCGTGATGGAAGACCAGGTCGCGGTGTGGGTGGCGGACAACGCCAAGACCACCGACGAGAACCTGAGCTTCGACGAGGTGATGCGCCCGGTCAGCGCCTGAGGCAGGTATCGCGAGTTACCCGCCCGATTCTTAGATAAGGAATCGTCGCGGCCGGCCCTGAGGGCCCGGCCGCGCGGCGGGTGGCGATGAAGACGTGTCCAGGAAGCGTGATTCCGCCCGGATGGCGGTTTTGCGCGGTTTCCAGCACGATTTACCTGCAAGACTTAGGCGTATCAACCCGGAGAGCGACAAGCATGGCCATGGATCCGATCCAGAACCTCAACCTGGTCCCCATCGTCGTCGAGCAGACGGCTCGCGGCGAACGTTCGTACGACATCTATTCGCGCCTGCTGAAAGAGCGCGTGATCTTTCTCGTCGGCGAAGTGAACGACCAGGTCGCCAACCTGCTGGTCGCGCAGATGCTGTTCCTGGAGTCCGAGAACCCGGACAAGGACATTCATCTGTATATCAACAGCCCGGGCGGTGCGGTCACCGCCGGCCTGGCGATCTACGACACCATGCAGTTCATCAAGCCCGACGTCAGCACCATGTGCGTGGGCCAGGCCTGCAGCGCCGCCTCGCTGCTGCTGATGGCTGGCGCCAAGGGCAAGCGCTATTCGCTGCCCAATTCGCGCGTGATGATCCACCAGCCGTCGGGCGGCGCCCGCGGCCAGGCGACGGACATCGAGATCCAGGCCCAGGAAATCCTGTACCTGCGTCGCCGTCTTAACGATATTTATGTGCAGCACACCGGCCAGCCGCTGGACAAGATCGAGCGCGACATGGAGCGCGACCGCTTCATGAGCGCCGAGGCCGCCCGCGAATACGGCCTGATCGACCAGGTGCTGGACCGCCGCGCCGGCGAAACGGTCAAGTCGGCCTGATCCACGGCCGTTACAGTGCGTGAGGGCCGGGTTCTGCGTCTGGAATCGGACGCGGAACCCTGTGCTATTCTCGCGTCGCAACCGATTTACAGCAGGGTTACAGCATGACTGACGAGCGGCAGGGCCGTTCCAACGACAGCGGCAAGATTCTCTACTGCTCCTTCTGCGGCAAGAGCCAGCACGAAGTGCGCAAGCTGATCGCGGGTCCCTCCGTGTTCATCTGCGACGAGTGCGTGGAGCTCTGCAACGACATCATCCGCGAAGAGCTGGAAGAGAAGGCCGCCTCCGGGCGCAGCCAGCTGCCCAAGCCGCGCGAGATCATGGAGACGCTCGACCAGTACGTGGTCGGCCAGACCCGTGCGAAGAAGGCGCTCGCCGTGGCGGTGTACAACCACTACAAGCGCATGGAGTCGCGCCAGAAGAGCGACGACGTCGAGCTGGGCAAGTCCAACATCCTGCTGATCGGCCCCACCGGCTCCGGCAAGACGCTGCTCGCCGAGACGCTGGCGCGCCTGCTCAATGTGCCGTTCACCATCGCCGACGCCACCACGCTGACCGAAGCCGGCTACGTGGGCGAGGACGTCGAGAACATCATCCAGAAGCTCCTGCAGAAGTGCGACTACGACGTCGACAAGGCGCAGTCGGGCATCGTCTACATCGACGAGATCGACAAGATCTCGCGCAAGAGCGAGAACCCGTCGATCACCCGCGACGTGTCGGGCGAAGGCGTGCAGCAGGCGCTGCTGAAGCTGATCGAGGGCACCCTGGCCTCGGTGCCGCCGCAGGGCGGCCGCAAGCATCCGCAGCAGGAATTCCTGCAGGTGGACACCAAGAACATCCTCTTCATCTGCGGCGGCGCGTTCGCCGGCCTGGAGAAGGTGATCCAGCAGCGTTCCGAGACCACCGGCATCGGCTTCTCCGCCGAAGTGCGCAGCAAGGAGCGCACCGAGAACCTCGGCAAGGTGCTGGCCGACGTGGAGCCGGCGGACCTGGTCCGTTTCGGCCTGATCCCGGAATTCGTCGGCCGCCTGCCGGTGGTGGCGACCCTGGACGAGCTGGACGAACCCGCCCTGGTCAAGATCCTCACCGAGCCGCGCAACGCCGTCACCAAGCAGTTCAAGAAGCTGTTCGAGATGGAAGGCGTGGAGCTGGAATTCCGTCCGGAGGCCCTGCAGGCGATCGCCCGCAAGGCGCTCAAGCGCAAGACCGGCGCGCGCGGTCTGCGCACCATCCTGGAGCAGGTGCTGCTGGACACCATGTACGAGCTGCCCTCGCTGGAGCACGTGAGCAAGGTGGTCGTGGACGACGCCGTCATCAACGGCCAGGCCGAGCCCTACCTGATCTATCGCGGCAACCTGCAGCAGCAGCGCGTGGCGGGCGAGAGCGGCGACGCCGCCTGAACAGTCTGTCCATCCCGGTCGAACGAAAGGCCCCGGCAACCCCGGGGCCTTTTTTTATCGTCGGCTTCAGCTCGAGGCCGTTTTCGTTTTCCTTGCCGTGCGCGCACTTGTATGGGGCGGCGCCGGCCTCCACTTGACGATCAGATGCCTCCGGCGCAGTGTCGGGGCGTACTCGTTTCAGTCCCCCGAGGGAACCATCCGACATGGCAAAAAATGCCCCCCTTCCCGTCGCCACCGGTGCCGCGCTGGACGCGCTTCCGGTCCTGCCGCTGCGCGACGTGGTGGTCTATCCCCACATGGTCATCCCGCTGTTCGTCGGCCGCGACAAGTCGATGCGCGCGCTCGAGCGCGCCATGGAAGGCGAGCGCCAGATCCTGCTGGTGGCGCAGAAGAGTCCCGATATCGACGACCCGGCCGTCGCCGACCTGCACCAGATCGGCACGCTCGCCGGCGTGCTGCAGCTGCTGAAGCTGCCCGATGGCACCGTGAAGGTGCTGGTGGAGGGGCAGGCGCGCGTGTCCGTCGAGAAGTACGAGGAAGATGGCGGCATGCTGATGGCCACCTCGCGCATCATCGAGCCGCAGTACAGCGCCAAGGAGCGCGAGCTCGACGTGGTCTCGCGCACGCTGGTGTCGCTGTTCGAGCAACTGGTGAAGCAGAGCCGCAAGCTGCCGCCCGAAGTGCTGGCCACGCTGTCCGGCATCGACGACCCGTCGCGGCTCGCCGATTCCATCGCCGCGCACCTGTCCGTGCGCATGGCCGACAAGCAGAAGGTGCTGGAAACCGCCGACGTCGGCCAGCGCCTGGAGCTGCTGATCGGCCTGGTCGACGGCGAGATGGACCTGCAGCAGGTGGAAAAGCGCATCCGCGGCCGCGTGAAGTCGCAGATGGAGAAGAGCCAGCGCGAGTACTACCTCAACGAACAGATGAAGGCCATCCAGAAGGAGCTCGGCGAGAGCGAGGAAGGCCCGAACGAAGTCGAGGAACTGCAGAAGAAGATCGACAACGCCGGCATGCCCAAGCCGGTGCTGGCCAAGGCGCGCCAGGAATTCAGCAAGCTGCGCCAGATGTCGCCGATGTCGGCCGAGGCCACGGTGGTGCGCAACTACCTGGACTGGCTGGTCGGCGTGCCGTGGAAGAAGCGCAGCAAGGTGCGCAAGGACCTGCAGCTGGCGCAGGACGTGCTCGATGCCGACCACTTCGGCCTGGAGAAGGTCAAGGAGCGCATTCTCGAATACCTCGCCGTGCAGCAGCGCGTGAACACCATGAAGGGCCCGATCCTGTGCCTGGTCGGTCCGCCCGGCGTAGGCAAGACCTCGCTCGGCCAGTCGATCGCCAAGGCGACCAACCGCAAGTTCGTCCGCATGAGCCTGGGCGGCGTGCGCGACGAGGCCGAGATCCGCGGCCATCGCCGCACCTACATCGGCTCGATGCCGGGCCGCATCGTGCAGAACTTGAACAAGGTCGGCACCAAGAATCCGCTGTTCGTGCTGGACGAGATCGATAAGATGTCGATGGACTTCCGCGGCGATCCGTCCTCGGCGCTGCTGGAAGTGCTCGATCCGGAGCAGAACCACACCTTCAACGATCATTACCTGGAGGTCGACCTCGACCTGTCCGAGGTGATGTGGATCGCCACCGCCAACTCGCTCAACATCCCTGGCCCACTGCTGGACCGCATGGAAGTCATCCGCATTCCCGGCTACACCGAGGATGAGAAGCTGGGGATCGCGCAGAAATACCTGCTGCCCAAGCAGCTGAAGGCGAACGGCCTGAAGGAAGGCGAGCTGAGCGTCGACGGCGAAGCCATCCGCGACATCGTGCGCTACTACACGCGCGAATCCGGTGTGCGCAACCTCGAGCGCGAGGTGTCCAAGATCTGCCGCAAGGTGGTGAAGGAACTGACCCTGGGCGAGGCGAAGAAGGCGGCCAAGAGCAAGGCGAAGGTCGAGACCGCGAAGGCTGGCAAGGTCAAGAAGCTGTCGGGCATCAAGGTCACTTCGGATAACCTCGAGCATTACCTGGGCGTGCGCCGCTTCGATTTCGGCCGCAAGGAACTGCAGAACGAAGTCGGCCTGGTTACCGGCCTGGCCTGGACCCAGGTGGGCGGCGACCTGCTCAGCATCGAAGCCTCCATCGTGCCGGGCAAGGGCCGGCTGGTGCATACCGGCCAGCTGGGCGACGTGATGAAGGAATCGATCCAGGCGGCGCTGTCGGTGGTGCGTGCGCGCGCCGACCGCTTCGGCATCGATCCGGAGTTCCACCAGAACCTCGACATCCACATCCACGTGCCGGAAGGCGCCACGCCGAAGGACGGTCCGAGCGCGGGCATCGCCATGTGCACGGCGCTGGTGTCGGCGCTGACCAAGGTGCCGGTGCGCTCCGAAGTGGCGATGACCGGCGAGATCACCCTGCGCGGACGCGTGCTGCCGATCGGCGGCTTGAAGGAGAAGTTGCTGGCGGCGCATCGCGGCGGCATTACCACGGTGATCATTCCGGAAGAAAACAAGAAGGATCTCGCCGACATCCCGGCGAACATCACCGGCCAGCTGGAGATCCACGCCGTGCGCTGGATTGACGAGGTGCTCGACATCGCGCTGGAGCGTCCGTTGCAGCCGCGGCAGGCGAGCGAAGAGGCCGCCGCCACCAAGGTCGAGACCAAGGTGGATGGGAACGAGGACTCCGCGGAGACGCCAGCCCGCCCGCACTGAGCGAAGCGCGCGGTGTCGCTTCGACATCGAGTGGCATGCCTCTGGCATGCCACTTTTTTGTTGCGCGAATGCGGCATTCGATGCGGCTTCGCTAACGCTTCCCGGCGTGTCCGGCAAGTGCTGCCGCGGTATCTAAAAATCCCTGAAAGCCTTGGTATTGCTTGTATTGCGGACCCTAGGGGGCACTGGTATAAAGAGCGGCACCGCAATCCACGCTCGACGTCGGAGCGCTTCGATGCGGGGTCGCGGGGCGGCGCCCACCAGTCGCCAATTCATCCAAGTCGGCGTCGTCTCGTCCCAGACTGACCACGCGGGCCGCACAACGTTTAAGGGAGTGTCTCAATGAATAAAACCGATCTGATCAATGCCATTGCCGAGAAGGCCGAACTCACCAAGGCCGACGCCGGCCGCGCGCTCGAGGCTTTCTTCGAGACCGTGCAGAAGGCGCTGAAGAAGGGTGACGACGTGTCGGTCGTGGGCTTTGGCACCTTCACCGTGCGCAAGCGCGCCGCCCGTACCGGTCGCAACCCGCGCACCAACGAGACGATCAAGATCAAGGCCTCGAAGGTTCCGGCTTTCAAGGCTGGCAAGACCCTCAAGGATGCCCTAAACTAAGCGGCTCGCCGCTTGGTTTCGGGTGCTTAGCTCAGCGGTAGAGCACCGCCCTTACAAGGCGATGGTCGTAGGTTCGATCCCTACAGCACCCACCAGAAAACTGCGGAGCGGTAGTTCAGTCGGTTAGAATGCTGGCCTGTCACGCCGGAGGTCGCGGGTTCGAGTCCCGTCCGCTCCGCCACAGTTTGCAAGGGCGCCCGCGTGGCGCCCTTGCTTTTTATGGACCGCGCCGGGTCGGGCGCATTGATCAACCCTGACGGGAAGATTCTCATGTTGCAGGCACTACGTACCAAGATGCACGGTTGGCCGTCGATCATCATCCTCGGCATCTGTGTCTTCGCCATCTCGTTCTTCGGCATCGAGTCCTACATCGTGTCGCGCAACGATACCTTCGTGGCGAAGGTCGGGAAGCATGAGATCTCCCAGCAGGACTTCCAGCAGCGCATGAACAGCCTGCGCCAGAATTTGGTCCAGCAGCAGGGCGAGCAGTTCGACGGCGCCGCGTTCGAGCGCCCCGAGAACAAGCTGCGCGTGCTCAACGCGATGGTCGACCAGCAGCTGCTGGTGGATGCCGCCGAGAAGATGGGCATGCGCATCTCCGACCAGCAGCTGCGCGACACCATCGTCAACCTGCCGGGCCTGCAGCAGAACGGCAAGTTCGACGCCGGCCTGTACCGCGCCTTCCTCGCCGGCATGGGCAAGACGCCGGGCCAGTTCGAGGCCGAGGTGCGCAACGAACTGAACGTCTCGCAGCTGCCCGACGCCTTCAATGCGTCGACGCTGATCACCGACGCCGACATCGACCGCTACCTCAACCTCAGCATGCAGCGCCGCGACCTGCGCTACTTCGCGCTGCCGCGTCCGGCGCTGACCGACAGCAAGGTCGACGACGCGCAGATCGACGCGTACTACAAGTCGCACCAGGCCGATTTCATGAATCCCGAGCAGGTCTCGGTGAAGTACGTCGAAGTCAGTGCCGACGACCTGAAGCTGGACGTCCAGCCCAGCGAGGACGACCTGAAGAAGCGTTATGAGGAAGGCAAGCAGCGCTTCGTGATGCCGGAGCAGCGCCTGGTCTCGCACATCCTGGTCAACGTGCCGAAGAACGCCACGCCGGACCAGCAGAAGGCCGCGCTGGCCAAGGCCGAGCAGCTCGCCGGCCAAGCCAAGGCGGACAACTTCGCCAAGCTGGCCGAGCAGTCCTCGGACGACCTGGGCTCCAAGCGCACGGGCGGCGACCTGGGCTGGCTGGAGAAGGGCGTGGCCAATCCGGCCTTCGACGAGGCGCTGTTCGCGCTGCAGAAGGGCCAGATTTCCAAGCCGGTGCTGTCCGACGAGGGCTACCACGTGCTGTTCCTGCGCGACGTGCGCAGCGGTCAGGCCAAGCCGTTCGCCGAAGTGCGCGACCAGCTGGTCAAGGAAGCCATGACCGGCGACCGCGATCGCAAGTACAACGAGATCGCCGGCAAGCTCACCGACAGCGCCTACCAGAACCCGGGCTCGCTGGAGCCGGCCGCGCAGGCGCTGGGCCTGCCGATCAAGACGTCCGAGATGTTCTCGCGCCAGGGCGGCGCGGGCATCGCCGCCAACCCGAAGGTGGCGCAGGCCGCATTCGCCGACGACGTGCTGGCGCAGGGCAACAACTCCGGCCTGATCGACCTGGGCAACGACCATGCGGTGGTGATCCACGTCGACAAACACGTCTCCGCCGCGGCCAAGCCGCTGGCCGAGGTGCGCGACACCGTGCGCCAGAAGATTCTCGACGAGCGCGTCGCCGCCGCCGCCAAGGCCAAGGCCGACGAGCTGCTGGCCCGCCTGCAGAAGGGCGAGGACATGGCCGCCGTGGCCGCCTCGGTCGGCGCCCCGGTGAAGACCGCCAACGAAGCGACCCGCGGCCTCGCCGACGTCTCGCCGGACCTGCTCGACGCCGCCTTCAAGCTGCCGCATCCGGCGCAGGGCAAGCCGCAATACGCCAGCGTGCCGCAGCAGGACGGCTCCTTCGACCTGCTGGCGCTGGACAAGGTGCAGGACGCCGATCTCTCCAAGCTGCCGGCCCAGCAGCGCGACATGTTGCGCCAGCAGATGGCGCGCGTGTACGGCGACTCGGCCATGCGCGAATTCATCGACGCGCTGAAGGCGAAGACCGAGATCAAGATCGCCGCGGACCGCATGTAATCAGCATGGTATGGACTTCGAGAAAGGCGGCCGCATGGCCGCCTTTTTTTGTCACCGTTCAAGCCATCGCACCCATTGGCCGTCATTCCGGCGCAGGCCGGAATCCAGTGACGATAGCGCCACGCTATGGCCTCATCGCAGGACGAAACCCGGGACGATATCGCGACAACCGGACCATGACGTCACTGGATTCCGGCCTGCGCCGGAATGACGGTTCCTTGCAAGGCTGAGGTCAGTCCGGCCGCCCCGGCACACCGGGCCGTCAGGCCCCGGTCATGCCGAGGATGTTGTACCCGGCATCGACATAGGTGATCTCGCCCGTGATGCCGGAGGCGAAGTCCGAGCACAGGAAGGCCGCGACATTGCCCACCTCGTCGATCGTCACGCTGCGGCGCAGCGGCGCGTGTTCTTCCACGTGATCGAGCATGCTGCGGAAATTGGCGATGCCGGAGGCGGCTAGCGTCTTGATCGGCCCCGCCGAGATGGCGTTCACGCGCGTGCCTTCCGGCCCCAGGTTGTAGGCGAGATAGCGCACGTTCGCTTGCAGGCTGGCCTTGGCCAGCCCCATCACGTTGTAGTTGGCCAGCGCGCGCTCCGCGCCCAGATAGCTGAGGGTGAGGATGGCGCCGCCGCGGCCGCCCATCAGCGGGCGCGCGGCCTTGGCGAGTGCGGCGAGGCTGTAGCTGGAGATGTCATGCGCGATCGCGAAGTTCTCGCGCGTCAACTGGTCGAGGAATTCGCCCTGCAGCGCTTCGCGTGGTGCATAGCCTACCGAGTGCACCAGGATGTCGAGGCCGTCCCAATGCTCGCCCAGCCGATCGAACAATTGCCGGATCTGCGCATCGTCGGCCACGTCGCAGGGCAGGGCGAGGTTGGAGCCGAACGCATTGGCGGCCTCGTCGACGCGATCCTTCAGCCGCTCGTTCTGATAGGTGAAGGCCAGCTGCGCGCCTTCGCGGTACATCGCATTGGCGATGCCCCAGGCGATCGAGCGCTGGCTGGCGATGCCGACGATCAGTGCGCGCTTGCCATGCAGGAATCCCATGCGTCTTCCCCGATGCGGCGACGCGCACGGCGGCGCGTCGCGGCGAGTCTAGCTTGGTGGAGGCAGCGCGGTGGCGGCAGCGCGCCGCGCCTCAGCCCTGCGCGCTGAGCTTCAGCACCTGGCCCAGGCGCAGATGGGAGCCCTGCAGGCCGTTCCAGCGCTTGATCTGGTTGACGTCCAGCGAATAGTGGCGCGCGATGTTCCACAGCGTCTCGCCGGCCTTGACCGTATGCGTGCGCGAACTCGCGCCGGCGGAGTCGTCCGGCGCGGCCGACGGACCCGCGGCCGACGGACCTTTGGCCGATGCCACCAGGCGGTTGTCGTTCGTATCGGCGTCGGCGACATTGCCGCCGTTCTGCAGCAGCGAATTGCGGAACTGCTCGACGCGGCCGCTGGGCATCACCAGGTACGAGGCCGCGCGCTTGTCGACATAGCCGTTGCGGAAACCGGCATTGAGGCTCTTGAGCTCGTCCACCGACATGCCGGCGTGGTTGGCGGCCTGTGCGATCGGCATCGAGCGGTCGACGTCGACCGACACCAGCTGTTGTTCCGGCGCGATCTGCGGCAGCTCGACCTTGAAGCGCTGCGGCTCGCGCACCACGCAGGAGATCGCCAGCAGCTTGGCCAGGTGTTCGCGCGTGACGCGCTTGACCGGCATCTTCGGGATCGCCGGCTCCTGGGCCGGCGTGCCGTAGCGGCCGATCATGCCGCGCACGGCGAATTCGCCGGCATTGAAGGCGTAGTCCGCCATGCGCCAATCGCCGAGATCGTCGTGATAGCGCTTGAGCAGGGCCATGATCGCGTCGGTCGCGGCCGGCATGTCCAGGCGCCCGTCGAAGTTCTTGTCCACGCGCATGCCCAGCGCGTTCGCCGTCACCGGCATGATCTGCCACATGCCGGCGGGATTGCCTTTCACCCCCGGCACGGGTCGGTAATGGCTCTCCACCCACGGCAGCAGGGCGAATTCGCCCGCCACGTCGTGCTTGGCGGCGATCTGCTGCACGTACATCAGCCGCGGCATCACGTCGCGCATCTGCGCTTCGAATGCCGAAGGATTCTGCGTATAGCGCCTGGCCCAATCCATGATCGCCGGGTCGGCATCGCAATCGGCCATCTGGAAACTGCCGCGCAACTGCGCCCATACGTCGCCGCTGGGCTGCGGCATCGCCGGCGCGTCCACATGGCTGGCGAGATTGCCGACCGCCGGCTTGGGCGAGGAGGGCTTGACCACGCGCGGCACAGCGGCCGTGCCGTTCTGCGGGGGCGGTGTTCCGGCGCAGGCGGCGAGGCATAGCGCAAGCGTGGCGGGAAGCAGGCGTAATGAGGCGTGAGGTTTCATGCGCGGAACTCATCCTTGGCGGCGCGCAGGGCGGCGAAGCGGGAAACGCGGTCGGCAGCGGCACCGTGGCGCGTGCACCATTGCGCCACGTCGTGGTTGTCGACACGCAGGAAGGGATTGGTCGCCCGCTCGGTGGCGAGCGCCACCGGCAGCGTCGGCTGCGCCTGTTCGCGCAGTGCGCGCACCTGTTCGACGCGCTGCGCCAGCGCGGCATTGGCCGGTTCCACCGTCTGCGCGAAGCGTCCGTTGGCGGCGGTGTATTCGTGGGCGCAGCAGACTTTCAGTTCGCCGGGCAGGTCGGCCAGGCGGTCGAGCGAGGCGAGCATCTGCTGCGGCGTGCCTTCGAACAGGCGGCCGCAGCCCATGCTGAACAGCGTGTCGCCGCACAGCAGCATGCCGGCGCCGACATAGGCGATGTGGCTGCGGGTATGGCCGGGAATCTCCAGCACGCGGAACCGCGCCGAGGGCCGCGCGATGGTCACCTCGTCGCCGTCGGCGACCACCTGCGTGACATGCCCGATGCGCTCGTCGCGCGGCGCATACACCGGCACCGGCCCGCGCGCGAGCAAGTCGGCGACGCCGCCGATATGGTCGTTATGGTGATGCGTGAGCAGGATCGCGCGCAGCCGCAGTCCGCGCCGGTCCAGCGCGGCTTCGATCGGTGCGGCTTCGCCGGGGTCGACCACGATCGCGTCGCCGGCATCGTCGTACAGCAGCCAGATGTAATTGTCGGCGAGCGCCGGTACCGGTACGACGTGCAAGGGGTGACTCCACTGCGGTTTCGTATCGACTGGCGCAGGCATCCGGGCTTGCGCGAAGTGCGGGACTATAAAACGGGCCGGAAGGCTGCTCGTTAGCAGGTCGTTAATCGGGCCGGCCCTGTTCAGTCTTGTGGCGCAGTCGGCGGCACCCATGTGAGCAGGGGCAGCGTTTACACTCTCCGCCTGACCGTTGGCCCCCGATCCCAACCCCATGCCGCAGCGCGATCCTGACATCTACGCCAGTGCGCACCTCCGCCACCTGCTGGCCGAGGAAGCAGCCGCGATGGCGCCGTTGCTGCAGCGCTGCGCGGGCTCACACGCGCTGCTGCTGTCGGCGCTGTCGCACGATCACCCGCCGGTGCTGCCCCTGCTGGGCTTCTGGACGCGCATGCGCCTGCTCGGCAGCCGCTACCAGGGCGACGTGAGGGCCCGCGCGGACGAGCCGCTGCCGTTTGCCGACGACGCCTTCGGCCTGGTCCTGCTGCGCCACGCGGTGGAAGTGGCGCCGGTGCCGCAGGCGCTGCTGCAGGAAGCCTGCCGCGTGCTGGCGCCGGGCGGTGTGCTGGCCGTCACCGGCCTGCATCCGCTCAGCGCGTGGCTGCCCTGGGTCTACTGGCAGCGCCGCCACAGCTTCATGCCGGCGCTGACCTCGCCGCTCACGCTGGAGCGCTGGGTGCGGGCAGGGGAGCTGGACATCGAGCGGGTCGAGCGGGTGGGGCACGTCTGGCCGAATGCCGGGGCGAAAGCCCGCGGCGCGCATCCGCTGGGCGGCGCCTACCTGCTGATCGCGCGCAAGAACCGCCGCGTGGCGGTGTTGCCCAAGCTCAAGCCGGCGCTGGTGCCCGCGCCGGTCAATGTGAAACTGGCACCCGGGGCGAGGCGCGGTACCTCGGCCGATGCATGACTCTCGAACGACGCAGGTAACGATGACCGAAGTGGAAGCTTTTACCGACGGCGCATGCCTCGGCAATCCGGGGCCGGGCGGCTGGGCCGCCCTGTTGCGCGCCAAGGGGACGGAACGCCTGATCTCAGGCGGTGAGCCGGATACCACCAACAATCGCATGGAGCTGATGGCGGCGATCGCTGCGCTGGAAGCGCTCACGCGCCCGTGCAAGGTCACGCTGACCACCGACTCGCGTTATGTGATGCAAGGCATCGAGGAATGGGTGCCGAAGTGGCGCGCCAACGGCTGGAAGACCGCCGACAAGAAGCCGGTGAAGAACCAGGACCTGTGGCAGCGCCTGTCCGCCGCCACGGCGACGCATCAGCTGCGCTGGCAGTGGGTGCGTGGCCATAATGGCCATGTGGAGAACGAGCGCGTCGACGTGGCCGCGCGCGAACAGGCCGAGCAGTACAGGAGCACCCGATGAGGCAGATCGTCCTCGATACCGAAACCACCGGCCTGGAAGTCCGCCAGGGCCACCGCCTGATCGAAATCGCCTGCATCGAGATGATCGAGCGGCGCCCGACCGGCCGGCATTACCAGACCTATCTGAATCCGGATCGCCTGATCGACGAAGGCGCCAAGCAGGTCACCGGCATCGAGGACGAATTCCTGCTCGACAAGCCGCGCTTCGCCGACGTGGTGCACGAGTTCCTCGCCTTCATCGACGGCGCCGAGCTGATCATCCATAACGCGACCTTCGACATCGGCTTCCTCGACGCCGAACTGGCGCGCCTGGACGGCAACTATGGCCGCATCGCCGACCGCTGCACGGTGATCGATACCCTGGTGATGGCGCGCGAGCGTTTCCCCGGCCAGCGCAACAGCCTCGACGCGCTGTGCAAGCGTCTGGGCGTGGACAACTCCGCGCGCGACCTGCACGGCGGCCTGATCGACTCGCAGCTGCTGGCCGAGGTCTATCTGTACATGACCTCGGGCCAGGTCGCGCTCGACCTGGCGTTCGAGAGCGCACCGGAACAGAAGGGTTCCGCGCAGGTGGTCATGCCGGCGGTGCTGAGCCGGCGGCCGAAGGTGCTGCATGCCAGCACCGACGAGCTGGCGGCGCATGAAAAGCGGCTGGATGCGTTGGACAAGAGTGCCGGCGGCGTAAGCATCTGGCGCAAGGAAGAAGCGCCGGCGGGTGAAGTGGCGGCGGCTGGCTGAGCTGCGCTGTGCAAAGCCCCGCGGCGAGCCTCAGCGGGTCCGTGCGAGAATCACGCTGATATTGTCGCTGCCGCCGCCCTCGAGCGCGGCGAGCAGCAGGTGGTCGACGCATTCCTGCGTGGCCAGGTCGCGGCGCTCGACGATGCCGGCGATCGCCGCATCGCTCACTTCCTCGGTCAGCCCGTCGCTGCACAGCAGGAAGGCCATGCCCGGTTCGAGCCGCCCGCGCGCCAGGCCGATGCGCAGCTGATCCACCGCGGTGATGCCCAGCGCCTGGGTGATCACGTTGCGGTGCGGATGGTGCGCGGCCTGGGCCGGATCCAGCGTGCCGGCCGCAACCAGTTCCTGCACCAGCGAATGGTCGTGGCTGATCTGCTTGAGGCCGTCCTTCCAAAGATAGATGCGGCTGTCGCCGACCCACGCCACTTCGTAGCTGCCCGGCCCCAGTCGCAGCGCGGCGATGGTGGTGCCCATCGGCAGCGCGTCGCCGTAGCCGCGCGCCTGCGCCATCAGGCGCTCGTCCGCTCCCTTGATCGCCTCGACCAGGCTGTGCCCGCGAGTCACCAGATCCGCCACCGCATCGCGCACCAGGGCCGAGGCCACCTCGCCATGCTGATGACCGCCCATGCCGTCGGCGACCAGGAACAGGCCCAGCCCGGCATCGGCGTAATAGGTGTCCTCGTTGCGCGCACGCCGCAGGCCGACGTGGGTGCCGTGTCCGAACTCGATCATGGGCATCCGGGAGAAAGGTCTGCGCGGAGCATGCCCCATGCCCCGATGGTTGTCACGATGAACCGCCTCGCGTACAATCGCCGGCTCGCGCGGACCACCGTGTGACCCCTTTGGAGAGGTGGCAGAGTGGTCGAATGTACCTGACTCGAAATCAGGCGTACGTGTAAGCGTACCGTGGGTTCGAATCCCACCCTCTCCGCCAGATACGCAAAAGGCCCCCACCGGGGGCCTTTTGCGTATCTGGCGGAGAGGGTGGGTAAGAGAGCCGGCTGCTCGGCGCACAGCGCCGAGCAGCCGGTTCGACAAATTTGTCTGGAACAAATTTGGACAGCCGCAGGCTGGCCCCGCAGCGCGCAGCGCGAAGGGGTTCGGCCCATGGATGGGCCGAACAATCCCACCCGCCATGGCGAAGCGCGCCTTACACCGAAGCCAGCAGACAAACGCTCTTTTCAGAACCCCTTGCGTATCTGGCCACGCAGCAACGATTTGCTTATTCCAACCTGGTCCAATACCGCCCACTCCGCGGCAAATAGTGCCGATCCGGATCCAACGAAATCGCCACCCTTATCGCCCGCCCCGTGATCTCATCACGCGGAAAAAAACCGTAATACCGCGAATCCCGACTGTTATCCCGATTGTCGCCCATCATCAAATACCGACCAGGCGGCACCGTCACCGGTCCGAAGTTGCGATCCGCACTGGCGTTGTATTCCGACCACCGCACCGCATGACTGCGCCCGTCGACCTTCTCGCTGACATAGACGGCAGGATCCCACGCATCGTCAGCAATCCCATCGACATGCATCGCCCGGTAATCCGCAAACCGCCCATTGACGTAAAGCCGATTGCCGCGCAACGCAACCACATCCCCCGGCACACCGACCACCCGCTTCACCAGCCGCTCGCCCGCCTTCTCCGACTCCAGCACCACGATGTCGCCACGCGCAGGATCCGCGCGATGCAGCAACGACACATGCGTAAACGGCAGCCGGATGTCATACGCCGCCTTGTCGACCACGATGCGATCGCCGATGCGGATGGTCGGCTGCATCGAGCCGGTCGGCACCACGTTCCAATCGGCCACGGCGCTGCGGAACACCAGCATGCAGAACATGAAGGCGAAGAAGCCGCGATTCCTGAGCAGGAATTCCTTGAACCGGCGCATGATCGTTCCCCTGGCATGAGGCCTCAGCGGCCCATGCGGGAAGACCGGCGGATGCCGGTGAAGTTCCGGCCGGGCGCCAGGCAAAAAAAGGGGCGGTGATCGCCACCGCCCCTTTCAAGGTCCTGCCGCAAAAGCTTCAGCCGGCCTTTTTCTTGGCCAGGCGCAGCCAGGTGTCGACCACCGTGTCCGGATTCAGCGACACCGACTCGATGCCCTGGTCCATCAGCCATTCGGCCAGGTCCGGGTGATCCGACGGGCCCTGGCCGCAGATGCCGACGTACTTGCCCTTGTCGCGCGCGGTCTTGATCGCCATCGCCAGCAGCTTCTTCACCGCCGGGTCGCGTTCGTCGAACAGGCTGGCGACGATGCTCGAATCGCGGTCCAGGCCCAGGGTCAGCTGGGTGAGGTCGTTGGAGCCGATCGAGAAGCCGTCGAAGATCTCCAGGAACTCGTCGGCGAGCAGCGCGTTGGACGGCACCTCGCACATCATGATGATCTTCAGCGCCTGCTCGCCGTGCGCGCTGGCGCCCTGCGAAAGGCCATTCTTGGCCAGCACCTCGACCACCTTGCGGCCTTCGCCCAGGGTGCGCACGAACGGGATCATCACCCACACGTTGTCCAGGCCCATCACTTCGCGCACGCGCTTGACCGCCTTGCACTCCAGCGCGAACGACTCGGCGAAGCCGGCATCGACATAGCGGCTGGCGCCGCGGTAGCCGATCATCGGGTTCTCTTCGTGCGGCTCGTAGCGCGAGCCGCCGAGCAGGTTGGCGTATTCGTTGGACTTGAAGTCCGACAGGCGCACGATCACCGGCTTGGGGAACACCGAGGCGGCGATGGTGGCGATGCCTTCGGCCAGGCGGTCGATGTAGAACGACACGGGATCCGCATAACCGGCGATGCGCTCGTCGATCTTGGCCTTGGTGGCGGCGTCCTGCTTGCTGTATTCGAGCAGGGCCTTCGGATGCACGCCGATGTGGCTGGCGATGATCATCTCCAGGCGGGCCAGGCCGATGCCGGCGTTCGGCAGCTGGCCGAAGTCGAAGGCGCGCTCGGGGTTGGCCACGTTCATCATGATCTTCAGCGGCGCCTCGGGCATCGCGCCGAGGTCCGCGGTGACGCGGTCGAACTTCAGGATGCCTTCGTAGATGCTGCCGGTGTCGCCTTCCGCGCAGGACACGGTGACGTCCGCGCCATCGGGAATCTTTTCCAGCGCATTGCCGGTGCCCACCACCGCCGGCACGCCCAGCTCGCGCGCGATGATCGCCGCGTGGCAGGTGCGGCCGCCGCGGTTGGTGACGATGGCGGAGGCGCGCTTCATCACCGGCTCCCAGTCGGGATCGGTCATGTCGGCCACCAGCACGTCGCCGGGCTGCACCTTGTTCATGTCGGCCAGCGTGCGCACCACGCGCGCCTTGCCGGCGCCGATCTTCTGGCCGATGGCGCGGCCTTCGGCCAGCACCTTGCCCTTCTCGCCGAGATGGAAGCGCTCCAGCTGGGTGGCGTGCGCGCGCGACTTCACCGTCTCCGGGCGGGCCTGCACGATATAGAGTTTTCCGGTGTTGCCGTCCTTCGCCCATTCGATGTCCATCGGGCGGCCGTAGTGCTGCTCGATGATCAGCGCCTGCTTCGACAGCTCCTCCACATCCTGGTCGCTGATGCAGAAGCGGTGGCGCAGTTCGTCCGGCGTCGGCTCGGTCTTGACGCGCTCGCCCGGCGCGGACGAATACACCATACGCAGCTGCTTGGCGCCGAGCTGGCGGCGCAGCACGGCCGGCTTGCCCTGCCTGAGGGTGGGCTTGAACACGTAGAACTCGTCGGGATTCACCGCACCCTGCACGACCATCTCGCCCAGGCCGTAGGAGCCGGTGACGAAGACCACGTCGCGGAAGCCGGATTCGGTGTCCAGCGTAAACAGCACGCCGGAGGCGCCCACGTCCGAGCGCACCATCAGCTGCACGCCGGCGGACAGGAACACGTCCTCGTGCTTGAAGCCCTGGTGCACGCGATAGGCGATGGCGCGGTCGTTGTACAGCGAGGCGAAGACTTCCTTCACCTTGTGCAGCACGTCGTCGATGCCGACCACGTTGAGGAAGGTTTCCTGCTGGCCGGCGAAAGATGCGTCGGGCAGGTCTTCGGCGGTGGCGGAGGAGCGCACGGCCACGGCGATGTCGTCGGCGCCGGCGTCCTTGCACAGCTTGGCGTAGGCCGCGCGGATGGCCTGGTCAAGTTCGGCCGGGAGCGGGGTCTCGGTGACCCACTCGCGGATTTCCTTGCCGGCAGTGGTCAGTGCATCCACATCATCGACGTCGAGGTCCGCCAGGCGCACCTGGATGCGCTTGGCCACGCCGCTCTTGTCCAGGTACTGCTGGAAGGCGTCGGCGGTGGTGGCGAAGCCGCCGGGCACGGATACCCCAAGCTTGGCCAGGTTGCCGATCATCTCGCCGAGCGACGCGTTCTTGCCGCCGACCTTGCCCAGGTCGGTCATGCGCAGCGAGTCGAGCCAAAGCACCAGATCGTTCAAGGGAGTCTCCTTAAGAGCTCTGTATTAGGGGAAAACCGGTAGGGGGAGCGGCCAAAAATCGGCCGCAAAGAACTGGTATTGTCCGCCGCCGATGGTGCACGGCACAAGAAGACCATTGCCGCCCACTGCCGCGCCAACTGCATACCAGTCAGGCGAGGGTCAAGCAAAGACAGGGATTCGTGCTTGCGCTAAGGTGGCGCCCAACTTTTCCGGGCCCGGTGGAACAGGTATGCGGCGTACCGTTTTTTACATCTCCGATTCCACTGGTATTACAGCGGAGACGATCGGCAACAGCATCCTGGCCCAGTTCGAGGGCGTGCAGTTCGACAAGCATCGCCTGCCGTTCGTGGACGATGCGCAAAAGGCCGAGGCCGCCGCGCTGCGCATCAAGACGCGCTTCGCCCAGAGCGGCGAGCGGCCGATCGTGGTCAACACCATGGCCTCGCGCGACCTGTGCGACATCGTGGCGGCGAGCGGGGCGCTGATGCTGGATGTGTTCGCGCCGTTCATCGGCACGCTGGAAGAAGAACTGGGCGCCAAGCGCTCGGGCGCGGTGAACCGCTCGCATGGTTTGGTCGATTTCGACAAGTACGAGGCGCGCATCAACGCCACCAACTACGCGTTGTCCCATGACGACGGCATCGACGTGGACTATGCCCAGGCCGATCTGATCCTGGTCGGCGTGTCCCGTTCGGGCAAGACCCCGACCTGCCTGTACATGGCCTTGCATTACGGGGTGAGCGCCGCCAACTATCCCCTGACCGACGACGACCTCGACAAGCTGGAGCTTCCGGCGCGCCTGCGTCCCTACCGGGACCGGCTGTTCGGCCTCACCATCGACCCGCAGCGCCTGGCGCAGATCCGCGAACAGCGGCGCGCCGGCAGCCGTTATGCGACGCTGCAGCAGTGCCGGTGGGAGCTGGAACAGGCCGAGAAGCTGATGCGGCGCGAAGGCATTCCCAGCCTCAACACCACCCACGTGTCGATCGAGGAAATCGCCAGCAAGATCCTTGACCGCTTCGGTATCGAGCGGACCATGTTCTGAAGTCAACGGAGTACCCACCGCCGCTATGAGTGCCGTGCTGGACAGTCGCCAGTCCCTGCTGCCGGATCGCTTCGGCTTCCTGATGGGACTGTATGCGGAGAACTACCATCGCCTGGCGCACCTGTTCGCACCGCACGAACTGGCGCCGGGCTTCTATGTGTCGAGCGTGGACGACGGGCTGGACGTGCGCCTGCAGGTGCAGGAGCGCCATCCCTATACGCTGGAACTGGAACTGACCTACGACTTCGTCGATGCCAACACCGGGCATCCGTCGCCCTCGGCGCAGCTGCGCATGTACACCGACGCGCATGTGGCCGAGGCGCTGCATTGCCATCCGGGCCGCCATCTGTGGCAGGTGCTCGGGCCGTTCCCGCCGGCCCACACGGTGCTGCAGCATCGCCTGCGCATGAACGGGTTTCTCTCGCGCTGGCTGGAATACCTGGCCGAGCAGGGGCATTCGCGCGGCACGCTGGAACCGATGGAGCAGCACCGGCCGGTGGACTTGCCGCCGGGACACGAGCTGTAAGGCTTCGGTTTGCCGGGGAAGGGCATTGGCCGAAGCGCAGGCAACAAAAAACCCGCGCGAGGCGGGTTCCTTGGAAAAGTGGCGGAGCGGACGGGACTCGAACCCGCGACCTCCGGCGTGACAGGCCAGCATTCTAACCGACTGAACTACCGCTCCGCATTTTCGAACAGCTGAAACCAGTAAAACCAAGAGGCCCCTGATTCCCAACTTGCCGTTGCCGCTTTCGAAGCAACCGGTTTGAAGCTGGCGTCCCCACGGGGATTCGAACCCCGGTCGCCACCGTGAAAGGGTGATGTCCTAGGCCTCTAGACGATGGGGACGTGATCTAAAATATTTGGTGGAGCCAGGCGGGATCGAACCGCCGACCTCCTGCATGCCATGCAGGCGCTCTCCCAGCTGAGCTATGGCCCCACTGCTGTGGAGCCCGAAAGAATAAATAGGGTTCGGAGTTTCGTCAAGCGTCCGCCCGGAAAATTTTTCACAAATGTTTCGCTTCGTGTGTCAGTGGGGGACTCGGCATGACATGCGCACGAAGGCGGGGCGCTTAAGGGTGCACGCCCGGCGTCCGCGTGTAGTCTTGCGATGACTCGACACGGAAGCCTCCATGCACGATCTGCACTTCATCCAGGACCTCGCCACGGTGATGCTGGTCGCCGGCCTCACCACGGTGATTTTCCAGCGGCTGCGCCAGCCGGTGGTGCTCGGCTACATCATCGCCGGCGTGCTGGTCGGGCCCTACACATCGCCGGTGATCTTCATCCACGACGAGGACACCATCCGCACGCTGTCCGAGCTGGGCATGATCCTGCTGCTGTTCGCGCTGGGCCTGGAATTCAGCCTCAAGAAGCTGCGCGCGGTGGGTGGTGCTGCACTAGTGGCGGCGCTGTGCGAGATCGTATTGATGGTGTGGATCGGCTACGAGATCGGCCGCTTCTTCGGCTGGACGCCGATGGACTCGATGTTCCTCGGCGCCATGCTGTCGATCTCCTCCACCACCATCATCATGAAGGCGCTGGACGACCTCGACCTCAAGCGCGAACGCTTCGCGCAGCTGATCTTCGGCATCCTGATCATCGAGGACGTGCTCGCCGTGGTGCTGATGGCCCTGCTCACCGGCATCGCCAGCACCGGCGACCTGGAGGCAGGGCAGGCGATGGAAGCGATCGGACGCCTGATGCTGTTCATGGTGGTATCGCTGGTGGTGGGCCTGCTGCTGGTGCCGCGGGTGGTGGACTACATCGCGCGGGTGGCCCGCGACGACGTGCTGCTGGTGGCGGTGCTGGGCCTGTGTTTCGGCTTCTGCCTGCTGGTGACGGAGATGGGCTACAGCGTCGCGCTGGGCGCCTTCCTGATCGGCGCGATCGTCGGCGAATCGGACAACGTGGCGCGGGTGGAGCGCATCATCACGCCGGTGCGCGACATGTTCAGTGCGGTGTTCTTCGTCGCCATCGGCATGCTGATCGATCCCGCATTGCTGGCGCAGTACGCGCTGCCGATCACTGTGGTCACCATCGTAGTGGTGCTGGGCAAGGTGATCACCTGCAGCTTCGGTACCTTCGTCGCCGGCAACGGCGGGCGCACCTCGCTGCGCGTGGGCATGGGCCTGGCGCAGATCGGCGAGTTCTCGTTCGTGATCGCTTCGCTGGGCCTGACCTTGAAGGTAACCAGCAGCTTTCTCTATCCGGTCGCGGTGGCGGTGTCGGCCATCACCACCTTCCTTACGCCGTACCTGATCCGCGCGGCCGATCCGCTTGCCGGCTTCCTCGGCCGGCGCGTGCCGGCCGGCGTCAGCGGCATGTTCACTGCCTATACCGACTGGATGGGCAACCTGAGCCTCAGCGGCCAGGGCGCCATCGTGATGAAGATGATCCGCCGCCTGGTGTGGCACGTGATCATCAACATGATGCTGGTGGTGGCGGTGTTCCTGATCATGGCCTACCTGTATCGCCGGCAGTTCTTCCATTGGGAGTGGTTGAACCATCGCCCGCTGGTCGAGCGCTCGGTGGCGTGGTCGATCGCGGCGCTGCTGTCGCTGCCGATGATCGTCGCGGCGTACCGCAAGGCGGCCGCACTGGGCATGCTGCTGGCGGAGCTGAGCATTCCGGAACGCGTCGGCGGTGCACTCAACGTCAAGATCCGCTCGGTGTTGGCACGACTCGTGCCATTGGCCGCGATGTGGGTGCTCGGCCTGCTGGTGGCGGCGCTGGCCTCGACCATCCTGCCCCCGCGGGAAGTGGCGCTGGTGCTGGTTCTGGTGGGCCTGGCGCTGACCTGGCTGCTGTGGCGCGTGCTGGTCCAGGTGCATGCGCGTCTGCAGGCCGCGCTGCGGGATACGCTCGAACGCGACGGGCGACCGAATGGTCATTCGTGAAGAAAATCGCAAAATGCCACGATGTCATGCGCTTTGAACCTTTATATGGCCTGATGGTCGACGTTCGACATCGTTGCTAAGACCGGGAAGGCGCCTCACAATGCGTGGCGCTGCCTCCAATGGGGAGGCCCGTCCGGTGAGCACCGGGACATCCAAAAACGAGGGAGTTTCAAATGAAGCAATTCTTGCGTCCCACGCTGACGGCCGCCGCCCTGGCGGTTGCGCTGGGCCTCACCGCCGGCGCGCACGCCCAGGCCGCCAAGACCGCCGCTCCGGCGGCCGGCGCGGTCGACAAGACCAAGGCCAGCTACGTGGTCGGCTGGGACCTGGCCAGCCAGCTCCCGCCGCTCGTGCGCGAGGAAGTGGACCCGGCCACCGTGGCCCGTGCTGTCCAGTCCGCGCTGTCGGGCCAGAAGCCGACCATGACCGAAGCCGAAGCAAAGCAGGTGCGTGACGCCTTCGTCGCCAATCTGCAGACCAAGGCCAAGGCCGAGTACGAGAAGGTCGCCGCCAAGAACAAGTCCGAAGGCGACGCCTACCTGGCCAAGAACAAGTCCGCAGCGGGCGTGAAGACCACCGCCTCGGGCCTGCAGTACCAGGTGATCAGCCAGGGCACCGGTGCCCGTCCGGGTCCGAACGACACCGTGCAGGTGAACTACGTCGGCAGCTTCGTCAACGGCGAAGTGTTCGACGATTCGTCCAAGCACGAAGGCAACACCGGTCCGGCCTCGATCCCGCTCTCCGGCGTGATCCCGGGCTTCCGCGAAGGCCTGCAGCTGATGCAGGTGGGCGGCCACTACAAGCTGTTCATCCCGTCGAACATCGCCTACGGCGCGCAGCCGCAGAACGGCTTCCCGCCGAACGCGACGATCATCTTCGACGTGACCCTGGTGAAGACCGGCGCCACCCCGGCCGGGGCCGGCGGCGACCAGGGCGGCGCGAAGTAAGCGCAGCTCTCGCAGCAAGCCATGCCGCACGGGGCGCGAAGCGATTCGCGCCCCGTTGCTTTTTTAAGATCCCGGATCGGACCGGTAACGGCGCGACGCGCGATAGCCGCCTGCTAGAATTCGCGGTCTGTCGCTGCGCGGAACCCCTAGGACGATGAAAGTCACCATTTTCGGCACCGGTTACGTAGGTCTGGTCACCGGCGCCTGCCTGGCCGAGATGGGCAACCATGTGGCCTGCGTGGATATCGACGCGGCCAAGGTCGAGCGCCTGACGCGCGGCGAGATCCCGATCTACGAGCCGGGCCTGGAGCCCATCGTCAAGCGCAATCACGCCAGCGGCCAGCTGGATTTCACCACCGACGCGGCGCCGGCGATCGCGCACGGCCAGGTGCTCTTCATCGCCGTCGGCACGCCGCCGGACGAGGACGGCAGCGCCGACCTCAAATACGTGCTCGGCGTGGCGCGCACCATCGGCCAGCACCTGGACCGCTACGCCGTGGTGGTGAACAAGTCGACCGTGCCGGTGGGCACCGCCGACCGCGTGCGCAAGGCGATCGCCGACGAGCTCGCGGCGCGCGGCGTGCAGGTCGAATTCGACGTGGTGTCGAACCCCGAATTCCTGAAGGAAGGCGATGCGGTCGAAGACTGCCTGCGCCCGGACCGCATCATCATCGGCAGCTCCAGCGAGCGCGCGGTGGGCGTGCTGCGCAAGCTCTATGCGCCGTTCAACCGCAATCACGACCGCACGGTGGTGATGGACGAGCGTTCCGCCGAGCTGACCAAGTACGCCGCCAACGCGATGCTGGCGACCAAGATCAGCTTCATGAACGAGATCGCCAACATCGCCGAGCGCGTGGGCGCCGACGTCGAACTGGTACGCCAGGGCATCGGCTCGGATCCGCGCATCGGCTACCACTTCATCTATCCCGGCGCCGGCTACGGCGGCTCCTGCTTCCCCAAGGACGTGCAGGCGCTGGAGCGCACGGCGCGTGGCGTCGGCTACGAGGCGCGCCTGCTCGGCGCGGTCGAATCGGTCAACCACGAGCAGAAGGGCAAGCTGTTCGAACTGGTCTCGCGCCATTTCGACGGCGACCTCAAGGGCCGCACCATCGCCCTGTGGGGCCTGGCTTTCAAGCCGAACACCGACGACATGCGCGAGGCCTCCAGCCGCCGCGTTATGGAAGCGCTGTGGGACGCCGGCGCCAAGGTGCGCGCGTTCGATCCGGAAGCGCGCGAGGAAACCCACCGCATCTACGGCGACCGGCCGGACCTGGTGCTGTGCGACAGCGCCTACCAGGCGCTGGACGGCGCCGACGTGCTGGCCATCGTCACCGAGTGGAAGGCGTTCCGCAGTCCGGATTTCGCGCGCATCCGCGCTGCGCTGAAGAGCCCGGCGATCTTCGACGGCCGCAATCTGTACGATCCGGCCGCCGTCGAAGAGGCCGGCCTGGCGTACTACGGCATCGGCCGCGGCCGCAGCCTGAGGGTGTGACGTGTCCGATACGCTCGAACAACGCCTGACTGAACTGGAAGTGCGCCTGACCTTTCTCGACGATACGGTCAATGCGCTGGTCGCCACCGAGACCGAGCAGGCGCAGCGCATCCTGATGCTGGAACAGCTGCTGCGCGATCTGCGCCACGAACTGGTGGCATTGCGCACTTCGCATTCGCTCGATCCGCACAGCGAGCCGCCGCCGCCGCATTATTGATACCTTGGTTGTCCCACGTTCCGATCCACACGCAAGACAGGTTTATCGATCATGGCCGATTCCCTGCGCGATCAGCTGCTGAAGAGCGGCATCGTCAAACAGGTGCGCGACGAGAAGCGCGCGTCGCAGCCGCCGGCCGGCAAGCCGGCGCACAAGCCTTTCCACAAGTCGGCCAATAAGCCGGCGCACAAGCCGACCGGCCAGGGCGGCAAGCCGCCGCAGCCGGCGCACAAACCGCGCGACGGCGAGATCGACCTGGCCAAGGCCTACGCCATCCGCAAGCAGGCCGAGAGCACCGAGCGCCGCCAGGCGGAGCAGGCCGCGGCCGAGGAAGCGCGGCTCAAGCGCGAGCGCAAGCAGAAGGTGCAGGAGCTGCTGCAGGGGCAGGCGCTGAACAAGAAAGACGCCGAGCACGCGCGTCATTTCGAATACGGCGGCAAGATCCGCCGCGTCTATGTCGACCAGGCACAGCTGGCCGCGATCAACGCCGGCGAACTGGGCGTGGTGCAGCAGGGCGGCCACTACCTGGTCGTCACCCGCGCCATCGCCGAGCAGGTACGCCAGATCGATGCGCATCACCTGGCGCTGCTTTCGGAGCCGGGCGCGGCCGGTGTCGGCGAGGACGGCGTGCCGGACGACCTGGTCTGGTAAGCGCCGCCGCAGCACGGGAATCGCGAAAAGACTTGAACGTCATCCCGGCGCAGGCCGGGATCCAGTAGCGATACGCCTTGTGACGGCGAAGACGTTCAAAGCCCGCTCTGGAGCTTTTCGCACGCCCTTCGGGGCCGTCCTGCGGACGTTCTTCGCGCTACGCGCTCGTCCGGCCTGCGCCGGGATGACGTGACGGTCGAGATACAGGCGCCATAAAAAAAAGCCGGCGGAGACGCCGGCCTTTTTCATGTCACGCCTGGCTTCAGACTTCCGGCGGCTGCGCCAGGATAGCCAGGTCCCATCCCTGCTTCGGCGTGAAGCGCTCGCCATGCCGCTGAGCCAGACGCTCCAGCTTGCCCTTGATCACCGCCGCGCCTTCGCTGCGCACGTACTGGATCGGGCCGCCGCGGAACGGCGCGAAGCCGGTGCCGAAGATCACGCCCGCATCGAGCAGGTCGGCATCGTCCACCACGCCATCGGCAAGGCAGGCCACCGCCTCGTTGACCATCGGCAGCAGCATGCGCTCCTGCAGGTCGGCCGGTACGGCGTAGTCGGGGTCGACTTCCGGCTTCTGCGGCTTGCCTTCCTGCCACACGTAGAAACCCTGGCCGTCCTTCTTGCCGCGCTTGCCGGCGGCGAGCTTGTCCTCGATGCCCGGCGGCAGTTCCAGGCCCAGGAACGGCGCTAGCTCCTTGCCGACCGAGGCGCATACGTCCAGGCCCACGGTATCGGCCAGCTCGATCGGCCCCATCGGCATGCCGAACTTCTTCGCTTCCTTGTCCAGCACGGGGCCGGGCACGCCTTCGTTGTAGAGGCGGATCGCTTCCAGCAGGTACGGCATCAGGATGCGGTTGACCAGGAAACCCGGCGTGCCCTTCACCGCCACCGGCAGCTTGCCGATCGCCTTGCAGAAGGCCAGCGCGCGCTTCTCCACCTCCGGATCGAGGCCGTCGTGGCGCACCACTTCGACCAGCGGCATCTGCGCCACCGGATTGAAGAAGTGCAGGCCGAGGAAACGCTGCGGCGCCTTCAGGCCGCGGCGCAGTTCGTCGAGCGGAATGCTGGAGGTGTTGGTGGCGAGGATCTCGTCGGCCTGGAACTGCGGCTCGATGCTGGCGTACAGCGCCTGCTTCGCTTCGGCGTTCTCGAAGATCGCCTCGATCGCCAGGTCCGCCGCGGCCACGCCCTTGCCCTCGACGTCGGCGCGCAGGCGGCGCGCGGTTTCCTCGACCTTCTCCGGCGTCTTCAGCTTCTTTTCGTACAGCGCCCGCGCGCGGTCCAGCGCCGGCTGGATGAACTTCATCTCGCGATCCTGCAGGGTCACCTGGAAACCCTTGAAGGCCGCCCAGGCCGCGATGTCGCCGCCCATCACGCCGGCGCCGACCACGTGCACATGCTCGATGCCGTGTTCCACGCCGCTGCCCTGGCCCTTGAGGCGTTCCTGCAGCAGGAAGATGCGGATCAGGTTGCGCGCGGTGCTGGTCTCGGCCAGCTTGGCCACCGAGCGCGCTTCCAACTTCAGCCGTTGCTGGATGCTGGAGCCGCCGCGCTGCCACACGTTGATCAGCGCGAACGGAGCGGGGTAATGCTCCTTGCGCACCTTGGCCGCGGTCTGCTTGAGCACCATCGGCGCCAGGATCTGGCGCGCGGGCCAGGTATTGGTCGCCCAGGCCTTCAGGCGCCGCGCGGCCGGACGCACGTGCGGGCGGCGCAGCAGGGCGCGCGCCTCGGCCAGCAGTTCGTTCGGCGGCGCCAGGCGATCGACCACGCCGAGCGCGGCGGCGCGCCTGGCCGACAAGGCCTTGCCGGTCAGCATCACCGGCAGCGCATCGAGCGCGCCGATCAGGCGCGGCAGGCGCGCCGTGCCGCCCCAGCCGGGATGGATGCCGAGCATCACCTCGGGCAGGCCGATCCTGGTTTTCTCGTCGTCCGCCGCGATGCGCTGGTGGCAGGCCAGCACCAGTTCCGTGCCGCCGCCCATGCAGGCGCCGTGGATGGCGGCCACGGTCGGGCAGGGCAGGCGGGCCAGCGACTCGAACACGCGCTGGCCGTTCTCGATGTTCTGCAGGACGGTGCCGTCCCTGGCGTATTCGACGAACTCCTTGATGTCCGCGCCGACCGCGAAACCGCCCGGCTTGGCCGAGTGGATCAGCACGCCGGCGGGCTTCTCGATCGACAGGCGCTCCACGATCTGGCCGAGCTCGTCCAGCACCTCGCGCGAGAGCGCGTTGACGCTGCTGTTGGCGCGGTCGAGCGTCAGGGTGACGATGCCGCTGTCGTCCAGGCTCGTCTTCCAGTGGTTGAAGCGCAATCCTTCGAACATGGGTCGGGTCCAGCGTGGAAAGGCTCGAACCATACCCTGCCGTAGCGTGGATTGCGAGATGGCCCGGCAGGCCCGCAAGTTCCATGAAAATCGCGTAAAAGAGCGGCTTGTGCGCTGACGCAAGAAACCCGCGGGCGAATCCGGGAAGGCTGGAACGGACGCTAGGCGTAGCCCACCGGACCGCGTAACTTACCGCCCAGAATGAACACCTCCATTGCCGCTCCCGCCCTCCAGCCTGGCGCCGATATCCTCGAGCGCATCCTGGGCGCGCGCAGCTCCCTGGTGGCGTTGGAGGAGGCCGACGGCGAGGCGCTGATCGCGCAGTTCCGCACGGTGGTCCGCCGCACCGGCCAGGCCATCTATCTGTGGAGCCCGGAGGAAGGCCTGGGCAACCTGCGCGAGGAGCACGCCGAGAAGGCGCCGCACGCGCGGCTCGGCCAGGTGCTGCGCTACATCCAGCAGAGCAATCATTTCGGCATTTATCTATTGCGCCGGCTGCCGTTGCCGCTGGCCGCGCCGGACGTCGCCCTGCTGCGGCAGCTCTCGCGCACGCCGACCGGGCATGTGCGCCGGGTGGTGCTGCTGGACGCGTCCGAGTCGCTGGTCGAAGGCTTGAGCGACGTGATCGTGCGGCTCAGCTGCCAGGTCAAGCCGGCCCTGCGGCCGCGCCTGCGCGACGGACGGTGGGTGCTTTGAGCGCGGCGGTGGCCGGGCAGGGCGGCATCATGGTGGTCGCCGCGCAGCGCGAACTGCGCCGTGCGGTGTTCGATGCGCTCGACCGCGACGGCCACCTCGCCGTGCATTCCGCGCGCGACACCACGCACGCCGGCATCCTGCTCGAAGGGCGTCCCGACCTCGCCCTGGTGGTGATGGTGCTGGAGGGCGACGCGCGCGACGCGCTGGCCTCGGTCGAACAGCTGCGGCGCCTGCCGGCCTGCGCCGACGCGCCGCTGATCGCGGTGCTGACCGAGGGCGCGGCGATCAAGCCGGCCCAGCTTCCGGCCGGGGTCTCGGACTGGCTCTACGCCGCGCAGATCGACAGCGAACTGATCGCGCGCTGGCAGCGCCTGCAGCGCACCGGCGCGGTGCTGCCCGCGGCCGCGCAGGGCGGCGCGGCGCCGACGGGCGGCGACTATCGTTTCGCCTTCGACGAAGTGGAGAGCGAGTGGCTGATCGTCGACACCGCGCGCGGTCGACTGCTCGAACTCAGCCCCGCGCTGCTGCGGCGCAGCGGCCTGTCCGGCGAACGCCTGGTCGGGTTGCCCTTGGCCGAGCTGCTGGAATTCCAGGGCCTGGCGCCGGAACAGGCGCTGGCCGACCACTCGCGCCGCTGGCATCCGTGCCGGCGGCGCTCGCGCCAGGGCTACGACAGCGGCGAGGCCAGCGCGCGGCAGATCCGCCACGCCGGGCGCGAGGCGGTGGCCTTCGTGTTCCGCAGCGACCGCGCCGGCGCGCGCGCCGAAGTGGCGCTGGCCATGCTGGCCCGGCTGTTCGCCACCAGCAGCGGCGACGACAGCATCGCCGAGGCGGCGCGCACCCTGTTCGAGGACATGGGGCTGGATTACCTGGCGATCTGGTCGGCACGCCCGGAAGAAGGCGGCGCGCCGCTGCAGCTCGCGCAGTGCTGGAGCGGCGAGGAACAACTGTGGCCCAGCCCGCAGCTGCAGAGTTCGCTACGCCTGGTGCTGTCCGGCCAGGCCATGCTGCATCCGGGCGGAGCGCGGCGGCTGGCGGCGATGGATCCGCTGCTGGAACAGCTGGACCTGAGCGGCTTCGCCGGCCTGCCGCTGCTGGACGAGCGCCATGCCGTGCTGGGTGCGCTGCTGGCCGGCACGCGGCAGCCGTTCGGCGAGCTGGCCATCGTCGAGCCGGTGCTGCGCTGCGCCGCGGCGCGCTTCGCGCATGCGCTGGAACTGCGCCGCACGCGCGAGCAGGGTCGTGCCGAAGGCCTGCTCGACGCGCTCACCGGCCTGCCCAACCGCCTGCTGTTCAACGACCGCCTGGACACCATCATCCGCGAGGCCAACCGCACCGGCGAATGCTTCGCCATGCTGTTCGTCGACCTGGACCGCTTCAAGACCATCAACGACACGCTCGGCCACGCGGTCGGCGACCAGGTGCTGATCACCACCACCCAGCGCCTGCGCACCAGCGTGCGCGCCTCGGACACGGTGGCGCGCTACGCCGGCGACGAATTCGTGGTGATCCTGCGCCACATCGTCAAGAGCGAGGACGTGCTGCGCGTCGCCGAGAAGATCGTGCAGGTGATGGAGGCGCCGTTCCGCATCGACGACGGCACCGAGCTGCAGGTCACCGCCTCGATCGGCGTGAGTTTCTTTCCCGACGACGCGCCGGACGCCGAGACCCTGCTCAAGCACGCCGACGAGGCGATGTACGCGGCCAAGAGCCTGGGCCGCAACAACTACCAGATCTACGAGATCAGCGCCGAGCAGGCGCAGCAGCAGAACATGGCGCTGAAGTCCGGCCTGCGCCATGCCGAGCACAATGGCGAACTGCGCGTGTTCTACCAGCCGCAGGTGGACGCGGCCAGCGAGGACATCGTCGGCATGGAAGCCCTGGTGCGCTGGGAGCATCCGGAACTGGGCTTCATCGGCCCCGGCTTCTTCATCCCGCTGGCGGAGGAGACCGGCCTGATCGTCTCGATCGGCGAGTGGGTGCTGCGCACCGCCTGCAAGCAGGCGCAGGAATGGGAGCGCAAGTTCGGCCTGCGGCTGCGCCTGGGCGTGAACCTCTCGGCGGTGCAGCTGATGCAGCCGAACCTGCTCGACATCGTGTCCTCCGCGCTGCAGGACAGCGGCCTGGATCCGGGCCTGCTAGAAATGGAGGTGACCGAGAGCATCAGCATCAAGGCCGCCCCGAACCTGGTGGAAAACCTGCACGGCCTGCACCGGCTGGGCTGCCGCATCGCCATCGACGACTTCGGCACCGGCGCCGCCTCGCTCGACTACCTGCGCAAGCTGCCGGCCGACCGCATCAAGATCGATCAGAGCTTCGTGCGCAACATCGGCGTGGACCCGGACGACGAAGCCATCGTGCGCGCCACCATCGAGATGGCCCATCGCCTCAAGCGCGGCGTGGTGGCCGAGGGCGTGGAGATCGAGCAGCACCTGCATTTCCTGCGTGCCAACCGCTGCGACGAGCTGCAGGGCTATCTGTTCTGCCGCCCGCTGCCGCCGCCGGCCTTCGAGAAGCTGCTGCACGAGCGCCAGCGCCTGCTGGCCACGGCGGACGCCGCCGAGGAGTGACCATTGCCGCTTGCCTGGCCCCGGCCCGTCCCTATATCAACAGCGGGAGGTCGGCCGCCGGGGTGCCTGCCGCGTTGGGTACGATGGCACCGGAGCCGGCCGCGCTGAACTTGGTGGCGCGGTTCTTGTCCTAGCGGACCATCCCGAGCTCGCGGAATCCCTCCAAGCAGGTGGCAGCAGTCAGAAGGAGACGGCCCGGATGGGCGAAAACGAACTGGACAGCGCTCTGGTCGAGCGGGTCCAAAAAGGGGACAAGCGGGCATTCGACCTGCTGGTGCGCAAGTACCAGCACAAGGTCATCGCGCTGATTTCCCGCTATGTGAACAACTACGCCGAGTGCGAGGACGTGGCCCAGGAGGCATTCGTGCGCGCCTGGCGCGCGATCGGCTCGTTCCGCGGCGAAAGCGCTTTCTATACCTGGATGTACAAGATCGCCGTGAACACGGCGAAAAACCACTTGGTGGCCCTGGGGCGGCGTCCGCCGGCGGACGATATCGCGATCGACGACGCGGTCTTCGTGCCCGGCTCCGACCGCATGCAGGAAACCGCCACCCCCGAGCGCGAACTCCTGCGCCAGGAAATTGAACAAACCGTCTTCGCCACTGTCCAAGCCCTGCCCGAAGAGCTGCGGACCGCCATTACGCTGCGCGAAGTGGACGGCCTGAGCTACGAAGAAATCGCCGAGGCGATGGGCTGTCCGATCGGTACGGTGCGTTCGCGTATCTTCCGGGCACGCGAAGCGATCGACGAGAAACTGCGGCCCCTGTTGTCGGACCGTGAGGACCACACATGACTGACACTCATCGCGAACATCTCTCCAACGGCATGCTTTCCGCCGGCATGGACGGCGAACTGACCCAGGAGGAACTCCGCTTCCTGCTGCGCCGGCTCGACCATGACGCCAGCCTGCAGCAGGCCTGGTCGCACTATCACGTGGCGCGCGATGGCCTGCGCCGGCAGCTGCCGCCGCTGGCATCGACCGGATTCTCGGCCCGCGTGATGCTGGCGATCGAGCAGGAGACGGTCGCTGTCGGCAGCGGGCGCCGCCGTCACTGGCTGCGCTGGTCCGCCGGCGGTGCGATCGCCGCGACGGTCGCCGTCGCCGCGCTGATGGTTACCCAGCCGGCCGGTCCCGGTAGCGACAACGCCACGCCGCGCGTCGCCACCGCCGGCGAGCGCGCTCCGGCCGCACGCGCCAGCGCCGTCGCGGCCCGTGCGGACGGGCCGGCCGCCGCGCCGGAATGGCTCAACAACTACGCGGGCCTGCCCTCGGCCCTGACCCAGCAGGCCTCCGCCACGGTCGGCGGCGACGACGGCGCCAACACCTTCCTGTATTCGCGCAATCGCCAGAACCCCTACCTGCTGGATCGCTACCGCGCGATCAACAACGGCGACGGCAGCTACCTGCTGCTGGTGCCGCAGGCGCAGCGGACGCCCCAGGCCCCGCAGGCGCAGGAAACCCCGGCCCAGGATCCCCTGGCCCAGTGACGTGGCGGCGTGTCCGCCCGCCGCGTCCTGCTCGTGTCATCCCCTCATGCCCGTCCGTCCCGTTCCAGGGACGGCGGGCGCGTGGGCGGTGTTTTTCCAGCCTGAGAAGCAAACCTCACAGACCTGCAAAGGAGGAACACATGAGTCGATCGATCCTGCGTCGCGCAGCGGCTTGCGCGGTGGTGTCGCTTGCCGTGGCGAGCGGAGCGCAGGCCCAGGCGGCGAACGGCACGGCCAGTACCGCGCCCGCCGTCGGCGGGCTGCCGGACTTCACCGGCATCGTGCAGAAGAACGCCCCGGCCGTGGTCCACGTCGAAGCCAAGTACAGCGGCAAGAGCGCGCGCAAGGCGATGCCGCAGGCGCGCGGCGGCCGCGGTGGCGGCGCGATGCCTGACGACCCGCAGCTGGATATCTTCCGCCGCTTCTTCGGCATGCCGATGGTGCCTTCGCCGGAAGAGCAGCAGCGCACCTCGCTCGGCTCGGGCTTCATCATTTCCAGCGACGGCTACATCCTCACCAATACCCATGTGGTGGATGACGCGGACCAGGTCACCGTGCGCCTGCAGGACCGCCGCACCCTCACCGCCAAGGTGATCGGCAGCGATCCGCAGTACGACATCGCCCTGCTGAAAGTGGATGCCGGCGGCAGCCTGCCGGCGGTGAGCATCGGCGACTCGCGCAGCTTGAAGCCAGGCCAGTGGGTGTTGGCGATCGGTTCGCCGTTCGGCTTCGACTACACCGTGACCCAGGGCATCGTCAGCGCCGTCGGCCGCAACCTGGGCAGCCAGGACCAACCCTACACCTCGTTCATCCAGACCGACGTGCCGATCAACCGCGGCAACTCCGGCGGCCCGCTGTTCGACCTGCAGGGGCGCGTGGTCGGCGTGAATTCGCAGATCTATTCCAATACCGGCGGCTACCTCGGCGTGGCGTTCTCGATCCCGATCGACGTGGCCATGAACGTGGTCAAGCAGATCAAGGAAAAGGGCTACGTCACCCGCGGCCAGCTCGGCGTGATGATGCAGCCGATCACCGACGACATCGCCAAGGCGCTCAAGCTCGGCAGCAATTCAGGCGCCGCGGTGACCCAGGTCACCCCGGGCAGCGGTGCGGAGAAGGCCGGCCTCAGGCCTGGCGACATCATCGTCGGCTACAACGGCCAGCCGATCACCCAGGCCGCCGACCTGCCGCCGCTGGTCGGCATGACCGCGCCGGGCAGCAAGGCCACCTTGTCCATCCTGCGCGACGGCAAGACGCAGGACGTGCCGGTGACCATCGGCGAGATGAAGCGCGACGGCAAGGCCGCGTCCGCCGCGGCCGGCGGCAAGAGCGGGCCGGCGGCAGGCGGCGGTTCCACTGCGCTGGGCCTGGCGGTGCAGGACCTGGACAGCGACACCCGCCAGCAGCTCGGCCTCAAGGCGGGCGAGGGCGTGCTGGTCAGCGACGTTACCGGTCCGGTCGCGGCCCGTGCCGGCCTGCAGCCGGGCGATGTCATCCTGATGGTCAACCAGCAGCGCGTCGGCAGCGCCGCTGCGTTCCGCGACGCCACCAAGGGGCTCAAGCCCGGCGACACGGCACTGCTGCTGGTGCGCCACGGTGACCAGAGCGGCTTCATCGGCCTGACCATCCCCAAGGGCGACGACGACGAGTGATGCCTGCGGGAATCGCTCCCAAAAACGAGGCGGCCTCCGGGCCGCCTCGTTTCGTTCAGGCTCTCCGGCGGGCGAGACCGCCCGGCCGCTGCGCTTTCCATGCGATAATGCCGGGTTCGTATCGCCATCCCGGTGATACGCTGCCTGTGCTCCGCGCAGGCGGTGACCGCAGCCAGCGTGTTCCATGGACCTGATCCGCAATTTCTCCATCATCGCCCACATCGACCACGGCAAGTCGACGCTCGCCGATCGCATCATCCAGATCTGTGGCGGCCTGGCCGAGCGCGAGATGGAAGCCCAGGTGCTCGACAGCAATCCGATCGAGCGCGAGCGCGGCATCACCATCAAGGCCCAGTCGGTCTCGCTGCCGTACAAGGCGCGCGACGGCAAGACCTACCAGCTGAACTTCATCGACACGCCCGGCCACGTTGACTTCTCCTATGAAGTGAGCCGCTCGCTGGCCGCCTGCGAAGGCGCGCTGCTGGTGGTGGACGCCGCCCAGGGTGTGGAGGCGCAGTCCGTCGCCAACTGCTACACGGCGGTGGAGATGGGCCTGGAAGTGGTGCCCGTGCTCAACAAGATCGACCTGCCCACCGCCGACCCGGACAAGGTGAAAGGCGAGATCGAGGCAGTCATCGGCATCGACGCCGACGACGCCGTGGCTGTCAGCGCCAAGACCGGCCAGAACGTGGTGGAAGTGCTCGAGGCGATCGTCGCGCGCATCCCGCCGCCGAAGCCGCGCGACACCGACCGCCTGCAGGCGCTGATCATCGATTCCTGGTTCGACAACTACCTCGGCGTGGTCTCGCTGGTGCGCGTGATGCAGGGCGAGATCCGGCCCGGCGAGAAACTGCTGGTGATGTCGACCGGCCGCAATCACGAAGTCAGCGAAGTAGGCGTGTTTACCCCTAAGCGCAAGAAGCTGGACAAGCTCGGCGCCGGCGAGGTGGGCTGGATCACCGCCTCGATCAAGGACGTGCACGGCGCGCCGGTGGGCGACACGCTCACCCACGCCGGCAAGCCCGCCGACAAGCCGCTGCCCGGTTTCCAGACCATGCAGCCGCGCGTGTTCGCCGGCCTGTTCCCGGTCGCCGCGGACGACTACCCCGCGCTGCGCGAGGCGCTGGAAAAACTGCGCCTCAACGACGCCGCGCTGTTCTTCGAGCCGGAAAGCTCCGAAGCGATGGGCTTCGGCTTCCGCTGCGGCTTCCTCGGCATGCTGCACATGGAGATCGTGCAGGAGCGCCTGGAGCGCGAGTACGACCTGGACCTGGTCACCACCGCGCCCACCGTGGTCTACGAGATCCTCAAGAGCGACGGCTCGGTCATGCTGCTGGACAACCCGGCCAAGCTGCCGGCCTCGCCACAGGTGGAGGAGATCCGCGAGCCGATCATCGTCGCCAACATCCTCACACCGGCCGACTACATCGGCAACATCATCACGCTGTGCGAGGAGAAGCGCGGCATCCAGCGCTCGATCCAGTACCTGGCCACCCAGGTGCAGATCAGCTACGAGCTGCCGCTGGCCGAGGTGGTGCTGGACTTCTTCGACCGCCTGAAGTCGGTCTCGCGCGGCTATGCCTCGATGGACTACCACTTCGAGCGCTTCGACGCCGGCCCGTTCGTGCGCACCGACGTGCTGATCAACGGCGACCGCGTCGACGCGCTGTCGCTGATCGTGCACCGCAGCCACGCCGACCGCCGCGGCCGCGACCTGGTCGAGCGCATGAAGGAGCTGATCCCGCGCCAGCAGTTCGACGTGGCGATCCAGGCCGCGATCGGCGCCCAGGTCATCGCGCGCTCCACGGTGAAAGCCTTGCGCAAGAACGTTCTGGCCAAGTGCTACGGCGGCGACGTCAGCCGCAAGAAGAAGCTGCTGGAGAAGCAGAAGGAAGGCAAGAAGCGCATGAAGCAGGTGGGCCGCGTGGAGATTCCGCAGGAGGCCTTCCTCGCCGTGCTCAAGGTCGACAAGTAAACCAGCGCGGGCAGGACATGGAACGGACAGGGGGCTACCGCAGCATCGCCGGCACGTCGGGCCGGCAGCCTATGACCCCTCCGCGATTTACGCTCTGAAGGAGCTCTCATGGATTTCGATTTTTCGGCGATTCTGCTTGCCCTCACCGTGCTGTTCGGCGTGATCTGGGGCCTGGACCGCCTGTTCTTCTACAAGTCGCGCAAGGCCAGGGCCGAGGCGGCCGGGCAGGAGGAGCCGCAGGACCCGATGCCGGTCGACTGGGCGCGCTCGCTGTTCCCGGTGGTGCTGGTGGTGCTGGTGCTGCGCTCCTTCGTGGCCGAGCCGTTCCGCATCCCGTCCGGCTCGATGATGCCGACGCTGGACGTGGGCGACTTCATCCTGGTCAACAAGTTTGCCTACGGCCTGCGCATGCCGGCCTTCAACAACAAGTTCCTCGCGCTGGGCGAGCCCAAGCGCGGCGACGTGGTGGTGTTCCGCTTCCCGGGTTACCTGTGCCGGGTGGACGGCAAGCTGGTGCGCAGCGGCGACCAGACCTGCGCCGACCCGCAGGCGCCGGTGCCGAGCCAGAACTGGATCAAGCGCGTGATCGGCCTGCCCGGCGACCGCATCGAGATGCAGGGCGACCAGCTGCTGATCAACGGCCAGGCGGTGACCGCCGACCAGGTCGGCCCCTACCAGGGCAATCCCAAGCGCGACGAGGACCGCCTGATGCTGGAAATGGGCGCCACGGTATGGAACGAGCACCTGCGCACCGAGGAAGGCACGGTGGTCAACCACCTGACCGCGCGCATGCCGGCCTACAACCGCCCGCCGCCGATCCCCAGCGACAAGGTGCCCTCGGTAGTGCCGCAGGGCTGCTACCTGGTGATGGGCGACAACCGCTACAACAGCACCGACAGCCGCTGGTGGGGCTGCCTGCCGGAGCAAAACCTGGCGGGCAAGGCCTTCCTGGTGTGGCTGAGCTGGAAGGGGCCGGACGCGGGCTGGGTCGACTTCTCGCGCATGGGCAAAGTGATTCATTGAGCAAAGCGTGATGGCGGTCGGGTCGCGCCAGGTGACGGCGGCCCGGCGCGACGCCAAAATCCGCCTGCGCGATGCCGGGAGGCCGGCTTCGTGGCACCATTTCCACATACGCAAGCGGGTGCCGCGCCGGTCGGCATAGCGAGGGGACTATGAAAGCGAAGCAGTCGGGTATCACCCTGATCGGGTTCTTGATCGTCTTGATGGTGCTGGCCTTCTTCGGCTACATGGCCATGAAGCTGGTGCCGCCTTATGCGGAGTTCATGGGCGTGAACAAGGCGATGACCCAGATCGCCAGCGCCGGCGTCGAGGGCAAGACCCTGGACGAGATCCGCCGCGACCTGATGTTCAAGCTGGGCTTCCAGTACGTGGACGACGCCACCATCAAGCCCAAGGACATCACCATCACCCGCGCCAACAACGCCGCGCAGCTGAACGTGATGTACGAGAAGCGCGTGCCGTTCCTCTACAACATCGACTTCCTGCTGCATTTCGAAAAGAGCGTGCCCTTGCGGGGCAACATCGGCTACTGAGGTTTTTTTGGCCAAGCTGACTTACCGTTTTCGCGACCCGGCGCTGGCGCAACTGGCACTGACCCACCGCAGCGCCGGCAGGCCGAACAACGAGCGGCTGGAGTTCCTCGGCGACGCCCTGCTTGGCGTGGTGGTCGCCGAACTGCTTTACGAAGCCCATCCCAACGCCAGCGAAGGCGAGCTGTCGCGCCTGCGCGCGCAGCTGGTGAACGGCCAGGCGCTGGCGCAGATCGCGCGCGAGCTGGAACTGGGCGACGAGCTGAAACTGGGTTCCGGCGAACTGAAGAGCGGCGGCTACCGGCGCGATTCCATCCTCGCCGACGCCTTCGAGGCAATGGTGGCCGCGATCTACCTGGACAGCGATTTCGCCCAGTGCCGCGAGGCGGTGCGGGGCCTGTTCGCCGAGCGCATCGCGGCCATCCCGCGCTCGTCCAAGGACGCCAAGACCCGCCTGCAGGAATGGCTGCAGGCCCGCGGCTGGCCGCTGCCGCAATACGAACTGACCGACAGCTACGGCGAGGATCATGCGAAGACATTCGATGTCTCCTGCACCATCGCCGAGCCGATGACTTACAGCGCGGAGGGCCGCGGCGGCAGCCGCCGCGCCGCCGAGCAGGACGCGGCCGAAGCCGTGCTGCGCCAATTGCAGGAAACCAGACCATGAGCGACCACGACCAGGATTTCGACGCCCTCCAGCCGGCCGAGCTGCCGCACGAGGATTTCCGCTGCGGTGCGGTGGCGCTGCTGGGCCGGCCCAACGTGGGCAAGTCCACCCTGCTCAACGCCATGATCGGGTTCCGGCTGTCCATCGTCAGCCCGCGTCCGCAGACCACCCGCCACCGCATCCTGGGCATCGCCACCAACGAGGCGGGGCAGATTCTCTACGTGGATACGCCCGGCCTGCACCGCGGCGCCAAGCGCGCGATGAACCGCAGCCTCAACCGTGCCGCGCGCTCGGCGATCAGCGAAGTGGATCTTGCCGTGCAGGTGATCGAGTCCGGTCGCTGGACCGACGAGGACCAGGCCCTGTACGACGCCCTGGCCGAGCAGAAGATCCCGCGCCTGCTGGCGATCAACAAGGTCGACCTGGCCAAGGACAAGTCGGCGATGCTGCCGTTCGTGGCCGGCCTGATGGAGCAGCACAGCTTCGACGAGGTCTACTACGTCAGCGCGCTGAAGGAAAAAGGCCTGAAGGAGCTGGAGCAGGGCATCTTGAAGCGCCTGCCGGTGCGCGCGCCGATGTACGGCGAGGACGAGATCACCGACCGCAGCGAACGTTTCCTCGCCGCCGAGATGGTGCGCGAACAGCTGATGCTGCGCCTGGACCAGGAGCTGCCCTACGCCACCACGGTGGAGATCGAGCAGTTCAAGGACCGCGAGGACGGCGTCGCCGAAATCCACGCGGTGATCTGGGTCGAGCGCGACGGCCAGAAGGCGATCGTGATCGGCAACGGCGGCCAGCAGCTCAAGGCGATCGGTTCGGCCGCGCGCCGCAAGATGGAGCAGCTGTTCGAACGCAAGATCTACCTGCGCCTGTGGGTGAAGGTGCGCGAGGGCTGGGTCGACGACGAGACGATGCTGAAGAAGTTCGGATACACGGACTGACGGGTAACGGGGCAGGGCAGCCGCGCGCCGCGTTCGCTCCCTCCCCCTGACGCATGCAGCTTCTCCAGCAGCCCGCCTACGTGCTTCACGCGCGGCCCTACCGGGAGACCTCGCTGCTGCTGGAATGCCTCACGCTCGAACACGGCCGCCTCGGCGTGGTGGCGCGCGGCGTGCGGCGCGAGCGCGCGAAAGTGCAGCGTGCGCAGCTGGAGCCGTTCCAGCCGCTGGCGCTGGACCTGCTGCTGCGCGGCGAGCTGGCGACCCTGCAGGGCGCCGAACATACCGGCGCCCCGCAGCGCCTGGGGGGCGACGCCGGCCTAGCCGGTCTCTATCTCAACGAGCTGGTGGTGCGGCTGACCGGCCGCCAGGATCCGCATCCGGAGCTGTTCCAGGCTTATGCGGCGACGCTGGCGCGGATGGCCGGCGGGGAGCCGCTGGCGTGGACGCTGCGGCGTTTCGAGCGCGATCTGCTGGATGCGATCGGCTATGGCCTGCAGCTCGATTACGAGGGGGAGTCGGGCGAGCCGGTCGATCCGCAGTGCCATTACCGTTATCAGGTGGAGCTGGGGCCGACAGCCTGCCGTGCGGATCTGCCGCATGCGTTGCGCGGCAGCGATCTGCTGGCGCTGTCGGCGGATGCGATGCCGGATGCGGCCGGGCTATCCGCGCTGCGCGCGATGATGCGCGAAGTGATCCGCTTTCATCTGGGCGGCGCCGATCTGCGCGCCTGGCATGTGTTGGCCGCGGCCTTGTCGCGGCGCTGATTTTTTTGCTCGTCATTCCGGCGCAGGCCGGACGAGCGCGTAGCGCGAAGAACGCCCGAAGGGCGGCCCCGAAGGGGCGAGCGAAGCGAGTCATCCAGTAACGGTATCGCCTGATGGTCGCGATCCGGTGACCTGGCCGCTTATGCAGCGGGCATTTCGGACGCCTGCCGGCGCCCGAGTTACTTTTTCTTTGCTGGCCCAATCCCCTCAAGGGGGACCTCGAGCAAAAGTAACCAAAAAGAAATGGCCTAAGAGCGGGGACTGAGGCCAGCTTTAGCGCTGCGCCTTTGCGACACCCTTTCACCCTCTCCCCTCCGAGGAGAGGGCAGGGTGAGGGGCCGAGCGGAGCGTTGTGTGAAACCTCGCGATGCCCGCGTAGGTTGGGGTGAGCCAAAGGCGAACCCCAACGGGCGTTCGGTGCTGGCGTGACACTTTGTTGGAGTTCGCTGCGCTCACTCCAACCTACGGCGTGGCTATGGCGATGACGCGCCCAGCGCCTCGATGGTTTCCAGCAGCGTCGCGCGAAAACGCTCGTGCAGCGCCGGTGCGATCGCACGGCCCTGTTTGAGTTGCTCCTGCAGCTGCGCCACGCGCGCGGCGAGGGCGGTGGCGCCGCAGAAGCCGCAGGAGCCGCGCAGCTTGTGCAGGCGGTCGCCGAAGCCGGCTTCGGTCAGCACGGCGGTGTCCAGGTCCTGGTAGATGCCGACCAGTTCGTCGCGCAGCAGGGTGCGCATCGCGCGCATGATCGGTTCGCTGCCGGTGCTGGCCAGGCCCTGCGCGTCGTCGAGCAGGGGCTGCGCGTCCGGCTGCACCAGGGCGACGATGCGGCGCAGGTCGGCCAGGTCGCAGGGTTTTTGCAGCACGTCGGTGAAACCGCCGGAGAGCAGGCGCTGGCGCTCGGCCGCGTCCATCTCCGCGCTGGTCGCCACCGCGGTGCTCTCGGCGGACGGCGCGGCCGGATCGCCGCGCAGTTCCTTCAGCACCTGCTGCGCGCCGGCGCCGGGCATGCGGCAGTCGAGCAGGAGCAGATCGTAGGCTTCGCGGCGTCCGCGTGCGATCGCGGCGGTGCCGTCGTCGCAGGCTTCGGCGTCCAGCCCCAGCGTGCGCATCGCCTCCACCAGGAACAGGCGGCTGGCCGGATCGTCGTCGGCTACCAGGACACGCAAGGCATGAGGGTCGGATGGATGAGCGCCGGATGGATGGCCGGAAGGCTTGCCTGACCGAACGGCGGGCGCGCCGTTGGAGGGGGTGTTGAACATGACGAGTCCATGTCGTTCAGCTGGTTTTGGCAGAATGGCGCGACATGCGCCCGACATCAAGCCACCTTTTGTTCTATTTGTGCATCGTGTTCGGTTTCGCCGTGGCCCTGCCGGCCCGCGCGGATATCGTGCTGGAGGCCCGGCTGGTGGCGGTTCCCGGCGTGCGGCTGCAGGACGTGCAGATGCGCATCGCCGAGGATGGCGACGGCGGCCTGCGGCTCAGCCTGCGCGCGGCCAGGGCCGAGCTGCCGGTGCTGGGCTGGCGGCGCGTCGGGCTGGACATGCAGGGCGCGCTGTCGCGCGACCCGCACCTGCGCTGGCTGTTCGACGGCGGCCTGCGCCTGGCCGGCGCGCCGGGAGGCGCCTGGAACGACGCCAAGGTCAACCTGGTGCTGGACGAAGCGGCCAACACCCTGCAGGTCGACATCGACCAGGGCAAGTCGCTGGCCAGCGCGGCGCTGCCGCTGGACCAGCCCACGCACGCGCAGATCAGCCTCAAGGGCCTGCCCGCCGGCTGGCTGCAGGGGTTGCTCGGCACCATGTGGTCCGGCCGCGCCACCGCCGGCCGGCTGGATGCGGAGCTGGCGCTGGACGTGCAGGAGGGCGGGGTGCAGGCCTCTGGCCAGTTCGGCCTGGCCGACCTGGGTTTCGATACGCCCGCCGGCACCCTGGCCGGGCAGCGCCTCAACGGCTCCGGGCGGCTCAACGTCGACACCACCGGCGGTCCGGCGCGGATCGGCCTGGACGCCAGCCTGCGCGGCGGCGAACTGCTGCTGGGACCGATCTATGCGCGCCTGCCGGACCATCCGGTGCAACTGGGCCTGGATGCCAGCTCGCGCAACGGTGCGCTCGACTTCAGCCGCCTGCGCGTGGGCGACGCCGATGCGCTGCAGTTGGACGGCTCGTTGGGCTTCGACGCCAAGGGCCAGCTGCAGAAGCTCAAGCTCGACCGCTTCCAGGCCAGCTTCCCGGCGGCCTACCAGCGTTACGGCCAGTCCTGGCTGGCCACGCTGGGACTGCGCAATGCGCGCATCGCCGGCCAGCTCAGCGCCACGCTGGACCTCGGCGCCGATGGCCCGCAGGCATTCTCGTTCCAGACCGACGGCCTGGACATCGCCGACGGCGACGGCCGCCTCGCCATCGACGGCCTGCGCGGCGGCATGGACTGGGCGCTGCGCGGCGCGCGCCCGGCCACCACGCTGGCCTGGCGCGGCGCGCAGGTCTACCGGTTGGCGCACGGCGCGGCGCAGACTTCCTGGCAGAGCCGCGACGGCAACCTCGGCCTGCAGAAGGCGGTGGACATACCGCTGCTCGGCGGCCGCCTGCACGTGACCGACCTGGACTGGCGCCCGGCCGCGGCCAAGGGGCGGCGCCTGTCCACCTCGCTCGCGCTCACCGGCGTGGACATGGCCGCTTTCAGCCGCGCCATGGGCTGGCCCGAATTCCCCGGCACCCTCGGCGGCGCGATCCCGGCCATGCGCTGGGTCGACGATCGCATCGAGATGGAAGGCGGCCTGTCGCTCAACGTGTTCGACGGCTTCGTCGACGTCACCCGCATGTCGCTGCAGGATCCGTTCGGCAACAGCCCGGTGCTGGCCGGCGACCTCGCCCTGCGCCAGCTCGACCTGGGCGCGATCACCAGCGTGTTCGACATCGGCAGCATCACCGGCCGCATGGACGGCAGCGTGCAGAAGCTGCGCCTGGTCAACTGGAATCCGGTGTCCTTCGACGCGCGCCTGCTCGCCGGCAGCGGCGGGCGCATCAGCCAGCGCGCGGTCAACAGCCTGGTCTCGGTGGGCGGCGGCGGCATCGCCGCCGGCCTGCAGGGCGCGATGCTGCGGCTGTTCAAGACCTTCAGCTACAAGCGCATCGGCCTCAACTGCGTGCTGCAGGGCACGGTGTGCCGCATGAGCGGGCTGGACAGCGACGGCGATGGCTACACTATCGTCGAGGGCAGCGGGTTGCCGCGACTGCAGGTGGTCGGCCACCAGACCCAGGTGGACTGGCCGACCCTGGTGCGCCGCCTGAAGTCCGCCGCCGAGAGCGGCGGCCCCGAAGTCCATTGAGCATCGCCCCGAACATGAAGTTCTCCCTTTCCCTCCATGGAGCGTCGACCATGCGCAAGCTCGCCTACGTCCTGCTGACCTCGCTGCTCGTCGCGCTGGTCGGCTGCGTCACCATCAACGTCTACTTCCCCGAGGCCGCCGCGCAGAAGGCCGCCGACCAGTTCATCGGCACCGTGCTGGACAAGGCCAAGCCGGCGGACCAGGGCAATGACGGCAAGGACGAGCCCAAGCCGACCGAGAAGCCCGGCAAGCAGCCGTCGGCGATGCTGCTGGACCTGCTGATCCCGGCCGCCTATGCGGCCGATACGCCCGGCACGCCGGACGTGCGCATCCAGACCGCCACCACCGAGGCGATCCGCGGCCGCATGCAGCAGCGCTTCCAGGGCAGCCTGGGCGCGCTGTTCGACAGCGGCGCGGTGGGCTTCACCAAGGACGGCCAGATCGCCGTGCGCGACGCCTCGAAGGTGCCGCTGAACCAGCGTGCCGAAGTCAACGCCAGCGTGGCCGACGAGAACCGCGACCGCAGCGCGCTGTACCGCGAGGTGGCCAACGCCAACGGCCATCCGGAGTGGGAAGCGCAGATCCGCGCCACCTTCGCCAAGGGCTGGATCGAGCGGGCGCGGTCCGGCTGGTATTATCAGGACCCCTCGGGCGCGTGGAAGCAGAAGTAATCCCCACCGCGCTTTCCCCGTTTCTCCGCGCCGCCCGGACTGCATGATCCGGGCGCGCGTGCTTTTAAGGGTCATGTTTTCCAAGGTCACGATGAAAGAGTTCGAAGCCACCATCACCGATCTCAGCCACGACGGCCGCGGCGTCGCCCGCATCGACGGCAAGGCCGTGTTCGTCTCCGGCGCCTTGCCGGGCGAAGAGGTACTGCTGCGCATCCGCCGCCGCCATCGCAGCTTCGACGAAGCCGAGACGGTGGAACTGCGCACCCGCTCGCCGCACCGCGTCGAGCCGCGCTGCCGCCACTACGGCCAGTGCAGCGGCTGCGCGCTGCAGCACCTGGACGCCGCATCGCAGATCGCCGCCAAGCAGCGCGTGCTGGCCGAAAACTTCGAGCGCATCGGCAAGGTGGCGCCGGCCGCGTGGCTGCCGCCGTTGACCGACCAGCCCTGGGCGTATCGCCGCAAGGGCCGCCTGTCGGTGCGCAACGTGGTGAAGAAGGGCCGCGTGCTGGTCGGCTTCCGCGAGGAGGACAACCCGCGCTTCGTCGCCGACATCGAGCAGTGCGAAGTGGTGCATCCGGCGCTGGGGCCGAAGATCGGCCTGCTCGGCGAACTGGTCGGCTCGCTGGACGCGGCCGGCGATATCGCGCAGATCGAATTCGCCGCCGGCGACGACACCGTCGCCCTGGTGTTCCGTCACCTGAAGCCGCTCAGCGAGCAGGACCTGGCCAAGCTCACCGCCTTCGCCCAGGCCCACGATTTCGCCATCTACCTGCAGCCCGGCGGCATCGGCAGCGTGCATCCGCTGTGGCCCGAGCAGCCGCGCCTGGCTTTCCGCATCGAGGCGGGCGAGGGCGTGCCGGACGTGGAACTGGAATTCCGTCCGCTGGACTTCGTGCAGGTCAATGCCGGCATGAACCGGCGCATGATGGCGCGCGCGCTGGAACTGCTCGATCCGCAGCCGACCGACCGCGTGCTGGACCTGTTCTGCGGCCTGGGCAACTTCACCTTGCCGATCGCCCGCCGCGTGGCCGAAGTGGTCGGCGTGGAAGGCGAGCACGGGCTGGTCGAGCGCGCGGCGCAGAACGCCATGCGCAACGGCCTTGCCAACGCACGCTTCGAAGTCGCCAACCTGTTCGAGGACCAGCGCAACGCGCCGTGGGCGCGCCAGGCCTGGGACAAGCTGCTGCTCGATCCGCCGCGTGCCGGCGCCGACAAGGTGCTGGAGTACCTGCCGCACCGCGCGACGCAGCGCATCGTCTATGTGTCCTGCCATCCCGGTTCGCTGGCGCGCGACGCCGGCATCCTGGTGCAGAAGCATGGTTTCAGGCTCAGCGCCGCCGGCGTGATGGACATGTTCCCGCACACCGCGCACGTCGAATCCATCGCCCTGTTCGAGCGCGGCTGACGCCATGGGCGTGGAGATCGAACGCAAGTTCCTCCTGCGCGGCGACGGCTGGCGCAGCCTGATCGACAGCTCCGAGCGCATCGCCCAGGGTTACCTGGTCGGCGCCGAGGCGCTGCGCGCGGGACAGGCGCGTGCCTCGGTGCGCGCGCGCATCGCCGGTGAGCAGGCCTGGCTCAACATCAAGTCGGCGGAACTCGGCATCGAGCGCGCCGAATTCGAGTACGCCATCCCGGTGGCCGACGCCGAGGCCATGCTGGCCGGCCTGTGCGGTGGCGTGCTGGAGAAGTTTCGTCACCTTGTCACCGTGGACGGCGTAACGTTCGAGATCGACGAGTTCCTCGGCGCCAACGCCGGACTGGTGGTGGCCGAAGTGGAACTCGACGCGCCGGATGCGTCGTATCCGCGCCCCGACTGGCTGGGGCGCGAGGTGAGCGCGCTGGCGCGCTACTACAACGTCAACCTGATCGAGCATCCGTACGCGCGGTGGAGCGCCGCCGAACGCGAGGCCGACGACGCAGGGGAGCAAGCCTGATGCTGATGATCGGCCTGGCCGGGCTGGAACTGTCGGATACCGAACGCCAGCAGCTGGTGGCGCCAGGCGTAGCCGGCGTGCTGCTGTTCGCGCGCAACTTTGCCTCGCGCGAGCAGGTGAGCGCGCTGATCGAAGCGATCCGCGAGGTCGCCGGCGAGGACTTCCTCGTCGCGGTCGACCAGGAAGGCGGCCCCGTGCAGCGCTTCCGCGACGGCTTCACGCGCCTGCCGGCGCTGGCGAAGATCGGCGCGGTGCATGACCGCAATCCGGACGAGGCGATCCGCCTGGCCGAGGAACACGCCTGGGTGATGGCCAGCGAGATGCGCGCGATCGGCGTGGATTTCAGCTTCGCGCCGGTGGTCGACCTGGCGCGCGGCAACGCCGCGATCGGCGCGCGCGCCTTCCATGCCGACCCGGCGGTGGCCGCGGAACTGGGCCAGGCCTACGTGCGAGGCATGCACCTGGGCGGCATGGCGGCGGTGCTCAAGCATTTCCCCGGGCATGGCTCGGTGGCGGTGGATACGCACAAGGCGGCGGCGGTCGACCCGCGCCCGCTGGAGCAGATCCGCCGCGAGGACCTGCATCCGTTCGCCGAGGGCATCGAGGCGCGGGTGGAGGCGGTGATGATGGCCCACGTGGTCTATCCCGCCGTCGACGCGCAGCCTGCCGGTTTCTCCACGGTATGGATCCAGCAGGTGCTGCGCGGCGAACTGGGCTTCCGGGGCGCAGTGATCAGCGACGACATCAGCATGGCCGCCGCGGGCGCCGCCGGCGGCGTGGCGGCGCGCGTGGCCGCCCACCTGGAGGCCGGCTGCGACCTGGTGCTGGCCTGTTTCCCCGACGTGGTGGACGCCGCCATCGCCGCCGTGCAGGGCCGCGCCGCCGCGGCGCCGGAGCGCCTGGCCGCCCTGCGCGGCGCGCTGGGCGCCACCTGGGAAGGACTGACCGACAACCCGCAGCGCGAGCGTTTCATCGCGCGCATCACGGCGCTGGACGCCGAGGAAGGCAAGGCATGAGCACCGACGCTACCCCCACCATTCCCGCGCTGGCCGACGCGCTGGCCAACGCCGACCTGCTGTTCGACCGCGCCGCGCTGGAAGGCGTGATCGCCGACATGGGCCGGCGCATCGACGCCGCGCTGGACGGCGAGCGCGCGGTGTTCCTCACCGTGATGAACGGCGCGCTGGTATTCGGCGGCCACCTGGCCCTGGCCATCCGCACCGACCTCGAATTCGACTACGTGCACGCCACCCGCTACCGCGGCGCCACCACCGGCAACGAGCTGCACTGGCTGCGGGAGCCGCAGGTGTCGCTGGCCGGCCGCGTCGTGCTGCTGGTCGACGACATCCTCGACGAGGGCCACACCCTCAAGGCCGTGCGCGACGACTGCCTGCGCCGCGGCGCCAGCCGCGTGCTGGTGGTTTCGCTGTGCAGCAAGCGGCACGACCGCCTGGTCGAAGGCATCGCCGCCGATTTCAACGGCGTGGAATTGCCCGACCGCTACGTGTTCGGCTTCGGCATGGACTACTACGAGCAGGGCCGCAACCTGCCGGGCATCTACGCGCTGCGCTGAGCCGCGACGCAAAGGGAACGCATGAACATCCTCGGCATCTCCGGCAGCCTGCGCGCCGCCTCGTTCAACACCGCGCTGCTGCATGCCGCGCAGGAACTCGCCCCGGCCGGCATGGCCATCGCCGTGCATCGCCTGCACGAGCTGCCGCTGTTCGACCAGGACGTGGAAGAGCAGGGCGACCCCGCGCCCGTCAAAGCCTTGAAGGACGCGGTCGAGGCGGCCGACGGCCTGCTGCTGGCCTGCCCGGAATACAACGGCGGCATCAGCGGCGTGCTGAAGAACGCGATCGACTGGATCTCGCGCCCTGGCCACGAGCGCAAGGCCTCGGTGCTGGCCGGCAAGATCGTCTGCATCGTCGGCGCCAGCCCCGGTGCCACCGGCACCGTGCGTGCGCAGGACTCGCTGCGCCTGGTACTGCGCCGCGCCGGCGCGCGCACCGAGCCGCAGGGCGAGGTGCTGGTGTTCCAGGCACATACCAAGATCGTCGACGGGCAGCTCGCCGACGAGCGCACGCGCGAGGCGCTGGCCCGCCACCTGCAGGCCTTCGCCGCGCGGCTGGCGACGGAGCCGGGTAGGTTGGGGTGAGCGCCAGCGAACCCCAACATTGCCGCGCGATATGAGCCATACGTTGGGGTTCGCATGCGCTCACCCCAACCTACGCCCTACGAAACGAAGGAAGACCTCACCGTGACTATCGATCTGGCCGTCATCGGCGGCAGCGGCCTCTACAGCTTCCCGGGCCTGGAGAACACCACGCGCCACGGCGTCGACACGCCGTTCGGCAAGACCTCGGCCGACGTGGTCATCGGCGACTTCGCCGGCAAGCGCGTGGCCTTCCTCGCCCGCCACGGCGAGAGCCATGGCGTGCCGCCGCATCGGGTCAATTACCGTGCCAATTTGTGGGCGCTGCATTCGCTCGGTGCGCGAACTGTGATCGGCGTCAATGCTGTCGGTGGCATCCGCGACGATATGGGGCCGCGCGCGATCGTGGTGCCGGACCAGGTCATCGACTACACCCACGGCCGCTACACCAGCTTCTGCGACGTCGAAGGCGCCGAGGTGAAGCACATCGATTTCAGCGAGCCGTACACCGCAGCGCTGCGCCGCCAGCTGGTGGACGCGGCGGGGCAGGCCGGCATCGCGGTGATCGACGGCGGCTGCTACGGCGCCACCCAGGGCCCGCGTCTGGAGACGCGCGCCGAGATCGCGCGGATGAAGCGCGACGGCTGCGATCTGGTCGGCATGACCGGCATGCCCGAAGCGGCGCTGGCGCGTGAGCTGGAACTGGCTTACGCCTGCCTGGCGCTGGTCGCCAATTTCGCCGCCGGCTGCGGCGACGAAGCGGAGATCAGCATTGACGAAATCTTCGCGCACCTTAAGGCAGCGACCGCGGAAGTACCCCGCATCCTGGAGGCTTTGCTCAAAGCTTGAGCAGGTCGGCCTACCCCGTCCGCGCTATACGCACCCGCATATTGCGCTTTGACCTGAAACATGTTGATACTTCCGCCCGTGCCAGGGGCGGCGAACCAAGGGGTTGTGGTGGTTTGCAGGAAGCCATGGTGCATCCAATCCATGATTCAGAGGTTCACGCAATGCGTTTCGGTACGGTCAAGTGGTTCAACGACGCCAAGGGCTTCGGCTTCATCGCGCCCGAGGATGGTGGGGAGGACGTGTTCGTCCACTTTTCGGCGATCAATTCCAAGGGCTTCCGTAGCCTGCAGGAAGGCCAGCGGGTGAAGTTCGAAGTGACTACGGGTCCGAAGGGCGCGCAGGCTTCGGGCGTCGAGATCGCAGGCTGATACGCCGGGCCGGCGTTGCGTCGGCCATCGGTCAGAAACAGAAAAGTCTCGCATCGCAAGATGCGGGACTTTTTTTCTATGGGCCCGTCGCAGTGGCTGCCCGGCTCTTGCGACTCGCGCGCGGCGGCGCGGTGGAGCCGCGGATCACCAGTTCCGGCACGAAGCGTTCGCTGCCGGGCAGGGCGCCCTTCTGCAGCTGCTCGAGCAGGCGCGAGGCGGCGTGCCGGCCGATCTCGCTGGTCGACTGGCTGGCGGTGGTGAGCGCCGGCCAGGCCTGGCGCGAGAACGGGTTGTCCTCGAAGCCGGCGATGGACAGGTCCCAGGGCACATCCAGTCCCGCCGAGCGGGCCGCGGCCAGCGCGCCGGCGGCGATCTCGTCGTTGCTGCCGAAGATCGCGCTGGGCGCATCCTTGCCGGCCAGCAGCTTGCGCGCGCGGCGGAAGCCGTCCTCGAAGGTGTAGGTGCCTTCCAGCACGTATTTCTTGCGCACGGGAATGCCGTGCTCCTTCATCGCGTCCGCATAGCCCTCGTAGCGCTCCGGGCTGGAGCGGTAATGCGGATCGCCCCACAGGAAGGCGATCGCGGTGTGGCCGAGCTGGATCAGGTAGGCGGTGATCGCGTACGCCGCCTTGTGGTCGTCGACGTAGACGCAGGCCGCGCCGTCCTTCGGATCGCCGCGGGCGGCGATGATCCGCGCATAGGCCACGTCGTTGGCCTTGAGCCTGGCCAGCAGGCGCGCGTTCTCCGACATCGGCGGGGTCAGCACCAGGCCGGCCAGCCGCGCGTTCTTGGCCAGCAGGGACAGCTCGTCCGTCAGGCGCGGCGAGCGCGGGTCGCAGGGATAGATCAGCAACTCGTAGCCATGCTCGCGGCAGGCGCCGAGCACGCCGTTCTGCAGGCTGAGGATGTAGTTGGCGTTGGGATTGTCGTCGTAGACCAGGGCGATGGTGAACGAGCGCGTGCCGCGCAGGCTGCGCGCCGTGGCGTCGGGCCGGTAGTGCAGGGTCTCGATCGCGCGCCGCACTTTCTGCACGGTGTCGGCATGCACGGTCGGCTCGAGGTTGATCACGCGCGACACCGTCATCGGCGATACGCCGGCTAGGCTGGCGACGTCTTTGATCGTAGGCCTGCGCAACGCGACGCTCTCCCCTGGGCGCGAGAGACCATCCTAGCCGAAGCGGCACGGGGCCGGCGACGCGACTTCCGTTCTAGAACGCCGCGGATGCCGCCGGCTTCGCATCCTGGAGATAGCGTTACCAGGAATGAAGCGGGACGGTCTCATGCAGGCGCGGCGTGAAAACGCGGCGCCGGTGCCGCGCCGCATTTCCATCGAAGACCAAACACTCCATATATATAAGGAGTAAGCAGCACACATGGCGTAGCGTGACGGCGCGCACACGCCACCACTTAAGGTATCTCCCGCAACCGTTGATAACGTTACCATTCCGCCTTAGCATCGACCCGATGACAAGGGCACGGCATCCGCGTGTCCAGCGAATGACGGGGAGAGCCGATGCAGGAACGTGCGTGGGGAGCGGTGGTGCCAAGGCCCAAGCTCGTGCTGGCGGCGGACGTGGGCGGCACGCATGCGCGCATCGGCCTGGTCGATGCCGCGGCGCCGACCGGCGCCGGCGGCGTGCTGGCCTACGAGCGCTATGCGGGCGCCGACTGGCCGGGCCTGGCCGAGATCCTCGCCGACTTCCTCGCCCGCCATCCCGGCCATGCCGTCGATGAAGCGGCCATCGCCGTCGCCGGCTATGTGCGCGACGGCGAACTGGTCGCCGAGAACCTGCGCTGGCCGGTGCGCCTGGCCGAGCTGCGCGAACGCCTGCGGCTGCGCCGGCTGCAGGTGGTCAACGATTTCGAGGCGCTGGCCTTCGCCACCCAATACCTCGGTGCGGAGGACAGCCTCGCCGTGATCGACGCGCCGGCCGCGGCCGGCCCGGTCGCGGTAGTCGGGCCGGGCACCGGCCTGGGCTGCGCCTTGCTGGTGCCGGACGGCAACGGCGTCACCGTGCTGCCCAGCGAAGGCGGCCACGTGGCACTGGCACCGGGCAGCGAACGCGAGATGGCCTTGTTGCAGCTGCTCTCGCGCGGACGCGACTACGTGCATACCGGCCACGTGCTGTCCGGCCCCGGCCTGGTGAATCTCTATCGCGCGATCGGCGAGCTCGACGGCCTGTCCGCGGTCCACGCGCAACCCGAGCAGATCAGCGCGGCGGCGCTCGACGGCGGCGATGCGCTGGCGCTGGACACGCTGCATACGTTCTGCGCGATGCTCGGCGGTTTCGTCGGCGATTTGGCGGTGCTGTTCAAGGCCTCCGGCGGCGTCTTCCTGGCCGGCGGCATCCTGCCGCAGCTGCGCGAATTCCTGCCGTACAGCGCCTTCCGCGAGCGCTTCTTCAACAAAGGCGTGATGCGCGATTTCCTCGCGGGCGTACCCGTGCGCCTGATCGAGCACGGCCGCCTGGGCGTGCTCGGCGCGGCGGGTCTCGCCGCGCGCGCAGAAGTTTGAAAGGCGCGGGCCCCGCGCCCGCGCACAAGGACCGGTTCCAGTCCGGACACATGGCCGCATGCCCGACGCGGCCGCAGGAGGGGGACATGACAACGACAACATTCATTGGGAGGTGAAGCATGTTGGCAATCAAGCATCGCGGACACGAGCTGTCCCGCAACATTCTGGCGTGCGTGCTGGGCCTGGCCCTCAGCGGCACGGTCTTCGCGCAGGCGACCACCGGTTCGATCTTCGGTACCGTCGGCGGCGATGCCGCCGGCAGCACCGTGGTGGTGCAGGGCGACAACGGCGTGTCGCGCCGCATCCCGGTCGGTGCGGACGGCCGCTACCAGGCCGGCGCGCTGCCGGTCGGCAACTACAAGGTGATGCTGGAGCGGCAGGGCGCCGTGGTGGCGACGCACGACCAGGTCTCGCTGCGCGTCAGCAGCGGCACCCAGGTCGACTTCGCCGGCGCGGCCGCGGCCGTGGGCACCACCAATCTGCAGGGCGTGCAGGTCACCGCCAGCGCGCTGCCGCCGATCGACGTGAGCAGCGTGGATTCGCGCACGGTGATCACCGCGCAGCAGCTCGATGCGCTGCCGCTGGCGCGCACCGCCGAGGACATCGCGCTGCTGGCGCCGGGCACGGTCACCTCGGGCTCCAACTTCACCAGCCGTATCGGCGGCGGTGGCGACCTGGTTTCGTTCGGCGGCGCCTCGGGTGCGGAGAACGCGTACTACATCAACGGCTTCAACACGACCGATCCGTACAAGGGCCAGGGCGCGCTGCAGCTGCCGTACGGCTCGATCGACCAGCAGGAAGTGCTGACCGGCGGCTACAGCTCGATGTACGGCCGGTCCGACGGCGGCGTGATCAGCCAGGTCGGCAAGAGTGGTACCAACGACTGGCACTACGGCGCCCAGGTGCAGTGGACGCCGCGCTCGCTGATGTCCTCCCCGGACGACATCGTCTACGCGCGCAACCGCTACGCCGGCAAGCTGTACCAGTACCGCCAGGACGACAAATCCTGGCGCACCACCTACAGCGCCTATGTCGGCGGCCCGCTGATCAAGGACCGCCTGTACTTCTTCGTCGCCGCCGAGGCCGACAAGGAGCAGGGCAGCAACACCGCCACCAGCGACGCCAGCAGCCCCTCGCGCAGCAACTACACCTACACCACGCCGAAGTGGTACGCCAAGCTCAACTGGAACATCACCGACAACCACCTGCTCGAGCTGACCGGTATCCAGAGCGAGCAGCACGGCTCCGGCAGCAACTATGCCTTCGACTACGACACCCATCGCGCCGGCGCCTTCCAGTCGTATTCCGACCGCACCAAGACCGGCGGCGATGCATACATCATCAAGTACACCGGCTATCTCACCGACAACATCACGCTGAGCGCGATGTACGGCAAGATGCGCCTGCACGACTACTCGGCGCCGGTCAGCTATGACCCGAACCTGCCGTATCTGCAGAACATCCAGGACCAGAACCTGGCGCTCACCGGCGGCCGTCCGATCGGCAACAGCCAGTCGACGTTCTCGGTGCCCGCATCCACCCAGGGCTCGCAGAACACCAACCTGCGCATCGACCTGGAATGGCGCCTGGGCGACCACAAGCTCAACCTCGGCATCGACGACCAGACCCCGCGCACCATCGACCAGGGCAGCAACAGCCTGACCTGGACCTATGCGCACAACAACGACGCCACCGCGCCGGTCGATCCGGCCAACGGCATCGGCGCGCCGGGCGGCAACGGCTACTACGTGATGAAGGAAGTGGTGACCGGCGCGGCGGGCGTGAAGACCGTCGAGCACGCGCAGTACCTCGAAGACACCTGGCAGGTGACCGACCGCTTCCTGCTCAACGTCGGCCTGCGCAACGACGCCTTCGCCAACTACAACAACAGCGGGCAGAAATTCACCTCGCAGAACCGCAACTGGTCGCCGCGCCTGGGCTTCAGCTGGGACGTGTACGGCGACGCCAGCCTGAAGGTGTACGGCAACGCCGGCCGCTACTACCTGGCGATCAACAACAACACCGCCTACGACGGCGCCACCGGCTACGCCTGGAACCGCACCTACTACACCTACACCGGCATCGACGCCAACGGCATGCCCACCGGCCTGACCCCGTTCGGCTACTACGACGTCAACGGCCACACCGGCCAGGCGCCCGATCCGCGCACGGTGGCTTCCAAGAACCTCGGCGCGGAGTACCAGGACGAATTCATCCTGGGCGCGACGAAGGCGATCACGCCGGAGTGGATCACCGGCGTGAAGGGCACCTTCCGCGTGCTGCGGCAGATCTCCGACGACGTGTGCGACAGCTCCAACCTGCTCATCGCCAAGACCAAGGCGATGTACAACCTCACCGACGACCAGATTACCGCCAACCGCGGCGCCTGCTACATCTTCAATCCGGGCAAGACCAACAACTTCGACGTGCTCACCACCCAGGGCTACCTGCGCGTGCCGATGAGCAACGGCGACTGGGGCTTTGCCCAGGGGCCCAAGCGCAAGTACTACGCGCTGGAGATGTTCCTGGAGCATCCGCTGGGCAAGGACGACTGGGGCGGCCGCCTCAGCTATGTGTATTCGCGCAGCTACGGCAACTCCGAAGGGCTGCTGCAGGTGTCGCGCGGCAACGACTCGGTGGGCGTGACCCAGGACTGGGACAACGCGTATGTGATGGACCGCGCCAACGGCGTGCTCGGCAACAACCGCACGCACCAGGTCAAGGCGTATGGCACCTACCGCATCTCGCCGGAATGGATGGTCTCCGGCGTGGCCAACCTGGCCTCGGGCGGTCCGCACAACTGCCTGGGCTTCTACGGCACCGACCAGTCACAGCCCGACGGCTACGGCTCGTACTACCACTGGTGCAACGGCAAGCCTTCGGTGCCGGGCTCGATGGGCGACCTGCCGTGGACATACCGCATCGACCTCAATGTCACCTACCGTCCGGCCTTCGCCGATCACAAGCTGGCTTTCAACCTGAGCGTGTTCAATGTGCTCAACCAGCAGCGGCCGCTGGTGCTGTACACCCGCTACAACAACACCGCCACGCCGGACAAACTCAACGACCTGTACGACACGGTCAAGGTGATGGAGTCGCCGCGCTACGTGCGTTTCGGCGTCAGCTACGATTTCTGACGATCGTTAAAGTCCTGCGGCCGGCCCATGCCGGCCGCAGGCATTCGCCTGTACTCTCGGGCGATTACTTAATTCCGCCTGGAGACGCTCATGGCCGACCGCCGCCGCTTTCTCAAGACCGCTGCGCTGGGCGTGACCGCCGCGGCGCTTTCCTCCCGCATCGCACCGGCGCTGGCCGACGGCAAGGCCGCCGGCATGAGCGGCGGCCGCAAGCCGCGGGTGATCTCCACCTGGGACTTCGGCGTGCCCGCCAACCTCGCCGCCTGGGCGGTCCTCGCCAAGGGCGGCCGCGCGCTGGATGCGGTCGAAGCCGGCGTGATGATCCCCGAAGCGGATCTCAAGAATCACAGCGTGGGCCGAGCGGGTTATCCCGACCGCGACGGCCACGTCAGCCTCGACGCCAGCATCATGGACGGCGACGGCAGCTGCGGCGCGGTCGCCGCGCTGGAGGGCATCGCCCATCCGATCCAGGTCGCGCGCCGCGTGATGGAGCGCACCCCGCACGTGCTGCTGGTGGGCGAGGGCGCGCAACAGTTTGCGGTCGAGCAAGGCTTCAAGAAGGAAAAGCTGCTTACGCCGGAATCCGAAAAGGCCTGGCACGAGTGGCTCAAGACCGCGCACTACCAGCCCAGCGCCAACAGCGAAGTGCGCGACTACGGCAAGGGCGCCGGCGGCAAGGACAACCACGACACCATCGGCATGCTCGCGATCGACGCGCAGGGCCGCCTGGCCGGCGCCTGCACCACCAGCGGCATGGCCTGGAAGCTGCGCGGCCGCGTAGGCGACAGCCCGATCATCGGCGCAGGCCTGTACGTGGACGGCGAGGTCGGCGGCGCTACCTCGACCGGCGTGGGCGAGGAAGTGATCCGCAATGCCGGCAGCTTCCTGGTGGTGGAACTGATGCGCCAGGGCCGTTCGCCGCAGCAGGCCTGCGAAGAGGCGGTGATGCGCATCGTCAAGAAGCGGCCGCAGGCCGCCAAGGATCTGCAGGTCGGCTTCCTCGCCATCAACCGCGAGGGCGAAGTGGGCGCGTTCGCGATCCAATCCGGTTTCAGCTACGCGGTCTGCGACGGCGCCAAGCAGGACGGCCTGTTCCCGTCCAAGAGCGTGTACTGAGATGGCTGGCCGCTATCTGCTCGAGGTGGCGGCCAACTCCGTCGCCTCCGCGCAGGCCGCGCAGGATGGCGGCGCCGGCCGCGTGGAACTGTGCACCGGCCTGGAACTGGGCGGCCTGACGCCATCCGTGGCGCTGATCGCGATGGTGCGCGAGCGCCTGCATATTCCGCTGTATGTGCTGGTGCGTCCGCGCGCCGGCGATTTCCTGTACAGCGATATCGAATGCGAAATGATGCAGCGGGATATCGAGACCTGCGCGGCGCTGGGTTGCGACGGCGTGGTGATCGGCGTGCTCGATGCGGATGGGCGGATCGACAGCGAGCGCTGTAAACCTCTGGTGCGCGCGGCCGGCGGCATGGGCGTGACCTTCCATCGCGCCTTCGATCTCACCGTCGATCCGGAACAGGCGCTGGAGGATGCGCTTGCACTCGGCTGCGAGCGCGTGCTCACTTCGGGTGCAAGAGCCAGTGCGATGGATGGCGCGCCGTTGATCCGGCGCCTGGTGGAACGGGCGGACGGCTGTATCGCGGTGATGCCCGGTGCGGGCGTGACGCCGCAGAACATCGCCGCGCTGGCCGAAGCCACCGGCGCCACGGAGCTGCATGCGTCGGCCAAGCGGCAACTGCCTTCGGGCATGCGGCATCAGCGCCCCGAATTGCACGATATGGAAGGCGGCGAGATCCGCAGCGATGTGGAGCAGGTGCGGGCGCTGGTGGCAGCGCTCAATGCGTAACTGCCGGACGGCGTAAGCGAACGGCGTAGGTTGGGGTGAGCCGCAGGCGAACCCCAACGGATCTGGCCATCACCCATCGCCTGTTGGGGTTCGCCTGCGGCTCACCCCAACCTACGCCGGCGCATTCGCCAGTGCGTGCCGCTCAGGCGACAAACTGCAACTTCGCCAGCTCCGCATACAGCCCGCCTTCCGCCAGCAGGCTCTCATGTGTGCCCTGCGCTACGATCCGCCCGCCGTCCATCACCACGATCCGATCCGCGCGCTGCACCGTGGCGAGGCGATGCGCGATCACCAGCGTGGTGCGCCCCTTCTCCAGCCGCTCCAGCGCCTGCTGGATGGCCGCCTCCGACTGCGCGTCCAGTGCCGAGGTCGCCTCGTCCAGCAGCAGCAGCGGGGCGTCGCGCAGGATCGCGCGCGCGATGGCCACGCGCTGGCGCTGGCCGCCGGACAGGCGCACGCCGCGCTCGCCCAGTTCCGACGCATAGCCGCCGTCCAGCGCGCTGATGAATTCGTGCGCCTCCGCCGCGCGCGCGGCATCGCGCACTTCGTCGTCGCTGGCATCCTGGCGGCCGAAGCGGATGTTGTCGGCGGCGGTGCCGCTGAAGATCACCGTCTCCTGCGGCACCAGCGCGATCGCGCCACGCAGTTCCGGCAGCGCCAGCGCGCGCAGGTCGACGCCGTCCAGCGTGATGCGGCCCTGCTGCGGGTCGTAGAAGCGCAGCAGCAGCGCCAGCACGGTGCTCTTGCCGGCGCCGGAGGGGCCGACCAAGGCCACGGTCTCGCCGGGCCGGATGCGCAGCTCGAAATCGTGCAGCGCCGGTGCGTCCGGGCGGCTGGGATAATGGAAAGCCACCTGGTCGAAATGCAGCTCGCCACTCACCGGCTTAGGTAAAGGCTGCGGTTGCGGCGGGCTGGTCACCTCGGCACGCTCGCCCAGCAGTTCGCCGATGCGCTCCATCGCACCGGCCGCGCGCAGCACGTCGCCCCACACTTCGGACAGGCCGGCGACCGAGCCGGCGGCGAAGATCGCGTACAGCACGAACTGGCTGAGCAGGCCAGGGGTCAGGTCGCCGGCCAGCACGTCGCGCGCGCCGATCCACAGCACCAGGGTGATCGCGCCGAACATCAGCACGATCACCGCCGCGGTCAGCAGCGAGCGCGTGCCGATGCGCTTGCGTGCGGTGGCCAGCGCGCGGGTGATGGCGCTGCCGTAGCGCGTGCTCTCGATGTCCTCGCGCGCATAGGCTTTCACCGCGGGCGCGGCGTTGAGCGTTTCGTTGGCGATCGCGGCGGCGTCGGCCAGGCGGTCCTGGCTGGCGCGCGAGAGCTTGCGCACGCGGCGGCCGAACACCAGGATCGGCAGCATCATCGCGGGGATCACCAGCGCGGTGAAGCCGGCCAGGCGCGGGATCGTCCACACCATCGCCACCACCGCGCCGACCAGGGTCACCATGCTGCGCAGGGCCACCGAGATGCCCGAGCCGATCAGCGCCTGCACCACTTCGGTGTCGGTGCCCAGGCGGGAGATCAGTTCACCGACGCGGCTGCGCTCGAAGAAGCCCACGTCCAGCCGGATCACGTGCGAGTAGAGCTTGGAGCGCATCGAGGCCAGCGCGCGCTCGCCCAGCAGGGTGATGCAGAAATAGCGCGCCGCGGTCGACGCGGCCAGCACCAGCGCCACGCCGAACAGGCCCAGGAAGGTGAGGTTGATGGTCGCCGCGTTGGCGGCGCCGAAGCCCTGGTCGATCATGTGCCGCACCGCCATCGGCAGCACCAGGGTGGAGCCGGAGGAGATCGACAGGAACACCAGCCAGCCGATCGCCAGCGCGCGATGCGGCTTGAGGAACGGCCACAGTTGGCGCAGGGCGCCGAGGCGGCGCTTGGGGGAGGATTCGTTCGCCTGTGAGTCGCTCATGGGGTTCGCCGGGTCTGGACCGGTGGGAGATTGGGGCCCGAGCAGGCGATTCAATCACACGCGCATGGCGAAAAGGGTGACGCTCATGCCCCCGCGGACGTCGGCGTCAGCGCCGGTCGCGTCGCGCGGCCCGCGTGCAGGCGGTCGCGCAGGCGCAGGAACGGCCGTTCCACCGCATAGTGCAGCAGCGCGCCGCCGGCGAGCGCGCAGATTGCATACAGCGCGAACGCTGCCAGGCCCTGGATCGCCGGATGCGCGGCGAGCCAGGTCTGCACCGCGTGAAACACCAGCTTGTGATCCAGATAGAGGCTATAGGACACCAGCGCCAGCCAGCCCGCGCCCGGCACGCGATGCCGTCCCAGCCAGCAGGCCGGGCTGGTGGCGGCGGCCACGACCAGCGCCAGTCCCCACGACAGCAGCGGATAGCCGAGTACCGAGGCGAGCAGCCCGGCGCGGTCCTGGAAGATCGCCAGCGCGATGCCTGTAAGCACCACGCCCGCCAGCAGCGCGAGGTTCGCCTTCGCCTGCAGCCGCGCCCACAGCGCCGGCCGGTATGCCTGCGTCGCCGCCAGCACGACACCGGCGAGCAGGCCGTCGAGCCGGTTCCAGGTCGGGTAATAGATCACCTCGACGAAAGGGCGCTCGCCCATGTGCACGAACAGCCACCAGCGCAGCGCCATGCCGCCGAGCAGCAGGAACAGGCACAGCGCCACGAACGCGCGCAGCGAGCCGCGCCGCGCCACCCACCAGGCCAGCAGCGGGAACAGCAGATAGAAATGCTCCTCCACGCACAGCGACCACACGTGCGAGAACGCCTTGTTGTGCTCGTAGTCGATCAGGAAGTTGACCGTATACGTGAGGAACTGCCACAGCGGCTGGATACCCGGCGCCTCGCGCGCCGACGGCAGGGCGAAATACACCGCCAGCACCGCGAGGAAGGCCGGCATGGTGCGCAGCGCGCGGCGCAGATAGAAGCGGCCGAACGCCGGCGGCCGGCCTTCGGCCAGCGGCTTGAGCCATTGCGAACCGATCAGGTAACCGCTGAGCACGAAGAACAGATCCACCCCGGCCCAGCCGTTGTCCTCCAGCCAGCTCCACCCGTCGCCCAGGCCGCCGACGAAATACGAGTGGAACAGCATCACCCACACGATGGCGATGGCGCGGAGCAGGTCGAGGCCGGGCAGGCGGTGCATGGATGGAATCAGTCCCTGAGTGTGCGGCCGCGGCGGCCATGCGAAAGGCGCGATTCTGAGAAGCTCTCGTGGCGGCGGCAAGCGCTGGCCGATGGCGTTTTGCGGGCAATCGGCGAAGCGTGTGCGGCGCCGGGTGAGACGTGTGCTCAAGGTGGAATCCTTCTCCCTCCGGCGACCCGAAGGAAGTCCCCGTGGGAGAGCACGCGGGGAGCGCACATGGATGTGCGCGGCTCTGAGGAGCGAGGAAGGTGGCGGCAGCCGGATGAGGGTGCGGGCGAAGCGGTGCGCATCATTGTTCCGCTCCGCCCGTACCCTCACCCCAACCCCTCTCCCGGGGGGAGAGGGGCTCCGCGTTGCGGCACGCCCAAACGTTGCGATTGCTTTCCTCAATCTTCAAGGTGGAATCCTTCTCCCTCCGGGAGAAGGTGGCGGCAGCCGGATGAGGGTGCGGGCGGAGCAGTGCATATCAACCTTGCGCTCCGGCCGTACCCTCACCCCAACCCCTCTCCCGAAGGGAGAGGGGCTTAGGCGTTCAATCCAGTCGCCGCGCCACTGCACGCCCGCGCGTGATGTCGACGATGCGCGCCTGCGTTTCCGCCACGCGGCTTTCCGGCAGGCGCAGTACCAGCTCCACGCCGTCGGCGCCGAAGCGCTCCTCTTCGACCTGCGCCTCGCCTTCTTTCAATCGCGCCTTCAGCAAGGCCAGCTCCGCGAATTCGCAATGCAGACCCAGGCGCGCCATCGCCACGATCGCTACCCGTTCCGCCAGCCGCAGGCATTCCGCTGCCGTGCCGCCATAGGCGCGCACCAGCCCGCCGGCGCCGAGCTTGATGCCGCCGTACCAGCGCGTCACCACCACCACCGCGCGGTCGATGCCCTGGCCCTCGATCGCCTGCAGGATCGGCCGGCCCGCGGTGCCGCCGGGTTCGCCGTCGTCGTTGAAGCGGTAATCCTGGCCGATGCGATAGGCCCAGCAGTTGTGCGTGGCGGCGGGATCGCCGACCTGGCGCACGAAGGCCAGCGCCTGCTCCGGCGTGTCGACCGGCGCGGCCTGGGCGAGGAAGCGGCTCTTCTTGATCTCTTCGAGGTGCTGGCAGGGACCGGCGAGCGTATGGCTCACGCTCATGGCGTGAGCAGCTGCGTGCGCAGGTCGTCGGGCAGCGGGTAGTCGGGGCGGTCGCGGTGGAAGTCGGCCAGGCGCTGGCGCGCTTCGTCGCGGCGGTCGGCGGCGAGCAGGCGGCGGATCTTGTCCAGTTCCTGCGCGGGCGTGTCGTGCTCGTCGCGGGCGGTATCGATCGGCGGTGGGGCCGGTGCGGCGAGCGGAGCCATGGCGCGCGCGGCCGTGACGCCGGACGCCGCCTCGGCGTTTGAATTCGCCATGGCCGCCGGTTCGGGGCGGCGCTGTTCGATCACGCGCTGCGCGGATTTCGCCGCAAACGATGGCGCCTGTTCCGCGGCGACCGGCGCGGCCCGGTCGGCAGCGGCCGGAACCCCGGCGACCGGTGCGGCCATGGGCGCGGCGGGTACGGCAGTCGCCTGTTCCTGCAGATTCGGGCTTGGTGCGGGAGCGGCGCGCTTGGCCATCACGGCATCCGCGGCGAGATGCGCGGGCGGCGGCGCGGGAGGCGGAGGCGGAGGCGGCGCGTGCTGCGCATCGGCCTGAATTTCCCCGACCGTTTCAGGTTTCGCCGGGGGCGCGGCAGCGGCAGGCGCGTTCGCTTCCTGCACGGTCACCGCGCCTGCCTGCGCGGGCGGCGTGCTCGCCGGCATGTCGCGCATGCGCCAGCCCAGTCCGGCGGCCAGCACCAGGATCGCCGCGCTGCCCAGCGCGACCGGCCAGCGCGCGCGGCGCGCCGGACGCAGCGTCGCCGCCGCCGGTTCGCCGCTGCGCACCGCTGCCGCCGCCGCGCGCAGCACGGCCGCGTCCAGCGCGGGGCCGGGCTCCTTGCGCGGCAGCTTGCGGTACAGCGCGCCCAGCTCGTCTTCGCCGGGCAGGCGTTCGTCATTGGAGCGGGCGTCGTCAGGGCGATGCGTATTCATTCGGCCAGCTGCTCGCGCAGTTTGTTCATGGCATAGCGCAGGCGCGATTTCACGGTCTCGCGGCCCACGCCGGTGACGTCGGCGATTTCCTCCAGGCTCAGTTCCTGTTCCAGGCGCAGCAGCACGGCAGTGCGCTGCTCGTCCGGCAATTGCTCGATGGCGCGCTGCAGGCGGCGGCGCTGTTCGAAGTCCGACAGGGCGTGCTCGGGCTGTTCCTGCGCAGGCGCCTCCATCTGCGCGATCGCCAGCTCGCCCGCTTCGCCGTCCAGCGTCGGCCGCTTGCGGCGATAGCTGTCGACCAGCAGGTTATGCGCGATCTGCAGCAGCCAGGTGGTGAATTTCGCCTGCGGCTGGTAGCGCTCGCGCGCGGCGATCACGCGGCTCCAGGTTTCCTGGAACAGTTCGTCGGCAACGGCCGGCTGGCGGCAGGCGCGCAGCAGGAAGCGGTACAGCGTGCCGCGATGGCGCGCGTACAGGGCCTCGAACGCACCCAGGTCGCCCTGCGCGTAGGCCAGCATCAGCGTCGCGTCCTCGTCCACCGCGGTATCCATGGCGGGCGAGGGTAAGCGAAATCGGCCGCGCGGGTAAGCGGCGGGCAGGGCGGGTGCGCAGGTGTTCATCGCTGGATGCAACGCCCTCGCGCGGACGGCGGGGTTGGCTCAGCCGATCACGGCGCCCGGGTCGGGCTTGCGGAAGTCTTCCGGCCCGAAGTCCTGGGTCAGGCGGAACACGCCCTCGTGCACCTTGCGCGGCAGCACCACGTCCAGCACGGTGGTCCGGTGCGGGCCCAGCGCGGCGAACAGGTCGTCCACCGTCGACGCCGGCAGGTGATGCACCAGGCCGGTGACGATGGTCGGCTGGATCAGCGCGGTATACGGACGGCGGCCATCCGTCACCGGCCGCAGCGTCTGCCGGCTGTTGCGCGGATCGGCCACGCGCGAGTCGCCCGCGAGCAGCGAATAGTCGAGGAAGAACGACACCACCGCCGGTGCGCGGCTGTTGGCCTGGCGATCCAGCATGAAGCCGCGCGGCATCCAGTCCGGATTGGCCGGCGTGCCGGCGGCGAGCAGGAAGCGCGTATCGGGCAGCGGCTCGCCGGCTTCGTCGGCCAGCCGCACGATCAGCAGGCTGCGCGGATCGTGGATGTGCACGCGCGGCGGGAAGGGGCCGACCGGTTCGAGTTCCACCTTGTCGGCGTCGCGCTGTGCGTTTTCCGCGTCGAAGGCATCGCACAGCGCGGTGTAGCTCGCGCGATCCGCCACGCGCAGGCAGCGCAGCACCGCGTCGATGGTGGCGGCGGGCGCGGCGGCCATGATGCCCTGCGTCGCGCCGGAGTGGGATGCGCCTGGAATCAGCTTGAATGCCGTGCGCGGCGCACGCACGAGATTGAGGCCGAGCACGTCGGCATTCGCGCCGTTGCTCTTGCAGGTGAGCACCGCATGCGCGGCATTGAGGTTGGCAGCGGCGATGCGCACCACGCCGTCCGAGCCATCCTCGCCGGTGTAGCTGTTGACGTGGTCGTACATCGCGCGATCGGGACGGTCGCCGGTCAGCGCAAACAGGAACTGCCCCTGCTCGGCCGGATCGGTGCCGTGGATGTGATCCACATTGAGCGACAGCGATTCGGGGCTGCCCAGTTCCAGCCAGTCGAGAATGCGCTGCCCGGGCTCCACGCCGTCGAATGCCGAACGCATGCGCCCGAGCAGGCCCTTGCCCAGCTGCGCCAGCGCCGAGCCGAAGTTGGCGGGCGCCAGCATCACCAGATGCGTAAGGCGGATCGTGCTGTAGGCCCCGGGCCGTTCGCGCTGCGCACGCAGCCATTCGCGCACCAGCGGGCCGCCGGTCGAATGCGTGACGCAGGCGAAGCTGGGGCCGTCCAGGTGCAGGTCGCGCAGCGCGTGGTCGAAGCCGCGCACCAGGTCGGCCATGGTGACCGCGTCGTCGAAGCTCACGTACTTGGACAGCCACAGGTCCGCGATGCGCACGCCCATGCCCTGCGCGGCGGCCTGCTGCTGCAGGCGTGCGGGCAGGGCGCCATAGGTCGAGGTGTTGGTGACGCTCCAGCCGTGGACGAAGACGAGGGTGGTCATAGGCTAGTGGTCCTGGGGTTGCAGGATGGCTACGCCGCGTCAGCGAGCGGTGCCGATCTCCACGGATGATGCCAGCCGGACGTCGCGCTCCCTGCGACCGGCGCAGTCGAGCGGGCTACTTCGCCTTCGGCGCGTTCAGGCCCAGCGCGTTGTACACGTGATAGCGCGCGATCCCCACATACTCGTGCAGGGCCGCATCCGCCACCGTGAAATTCCACGACAACGGGTAGACCGACCACAACGGCTCGACCAGGTCCGCGCGTACCGGCGCCGGTTCGATGCCGAAGTGGGCGAAGTACAGCAGGCTGCGGCGCATGTGCAGGCCGGAGGTCACCAGCACGGTGCGCTGCGGGCCGTAGGCGGCGAGGATCGGCTTGCTGTACTGGGCGTTGTGCCAGGTGCTGAGGCTGCGCTCTTCGACCAATACGTCGGCCGCGGGCACCCCGGCATGGACCAGCGCATCGCGGTAGACCACGGCTTCGGGCTCGCCATTGCCGAGCGCGTCGCCGCCGCTGGCGAGCACTTTGCAGTCGCCCCCGGCCGCGTGGCAGGAGTGGTACTGCTCGACCGCGGCGAGGATGCGGCCGTTGGCGAAGAAGCTCGGTTCCAGCGTGCGGTGGATCGGGTCCCTGGCGGTGCCCGCGCCGAGCAGCACGATCGCGTCATGCGCGCCCCACACCAGGGACGGCGCGCTGGCGTAGTCGCCCTGCAGTCCGCGCATCAGCCAGGCCGGCACCGGTCCGCAACCGATGGCGAACACCAGCAGCAGCGCGAGGATGCCGCAGGCGCGGGCGAGCCGGGGCCGCCTGCGGCGGGCGAGACAGGCGAGCAGGCCGAGCAACAGCAGTACGATCAGCGACATTGGTCCATTCCATTGCGCGCCATCGCGCGGTCAACAAGCGCTGCAGCTTAACCGGCGCACATGGCGGTGGGGCGCATGGCCGCTGGATCGGTGCGGAAAACGTGCTGCGCGGCAGCAAAAACTGCATACGTATTCATCCGCAGCGCCGGCGGGCGCCACGCAGAATCGGCCGACTTTGTTTCGATGACACGGCACGGGGAGCGCCGCAGCATGAATGCAGTGGAGATCGTGGAAGGGGAGGGCCGCGCGACCGCGCGGGTGGTGCTGATCGCCGCGGCCGCGGCCTTGGGCGGATTCCTGTTCGGCTTCGACACCGCGGTGATCAACGGCGCGGTGGATGCGGTGCGCGGCAGCTTCGGGCTCGGTGCGGGACGCATCGGTTTCGCGGTGTCGTGCGCGCTGCTCGGTTCGGCCTTGGGCGCGTGGTACGCCGGTCCGCTGGCGGATCGCTGGGGCCGTGTGCGCACCATGCAGGTGGCGGCGGTGCTGCTTGCCATCAGCGCGTTGGGCTCGGGGCTCGTGGCCGGCGTGTGGGACCTGGTGCTGTGGCGCCTGGTCGGCGGCATCGGCGTGGGCGTGGCGTCGGTGATCGCGCCGACGTATATCGCTGAAGTTTCGCCGGCGCGGGTGCGCGGGCGGCTGGGTTCGCTGCAGCAGCTGGCGATCGTGCTGGGCATTTTCGCCGCGCTGCTCAGCGACGCGTGGCTGGCCGGCACCGCCGGCGGTGCCTCGCAGAAGCTGTGGCTCGGACTGGAAGCCTGGCGCTGGATGTTCCTGGTGGCGGTGGTGCCGGCGCTGATCTACGGCTCGCTGGTGCTGGGCGTGCCCGAATCGCCGCGCCATCTGGTGGCCAAGGGGCGCATGGACGAAGCGAAGCAGGTGCTGCGCCAGGTGCTGGACCTGCAGGACGAACATGCGCTGCAGCACAAGCTCGGCGATATCGCGCAGAGCCTGCGCTCCGAATACCGCCCCGGCCTGCGCGACCTGCGCGGTTCGATGGCCGGCCTGCTGCCGGTGGTGTGGGTGGGCATCCTGCTGTCGGTGTTCCAGCAGTTCGTCGGCATCAACGTGATCTTCTATTACTCGTCCACGCTGTGGCATTCGGTGGGCTTCAGCGAGTCGGATGCGTTCTCGATCAGCGTAGTGACTTCGGTGGTCAACGTGCTGGTGACCCTGGTGGCGATCGCGCTGGTCGATCGCATCGGCCGCAAGCCTTTGCTGGCGATCGGTTCGGCCGGCATGACGGTGACCTTGGGCCTGATGGCCTGGTGTTTCTCGCAGGCTGCCGGTAGCGGCGCGGCGCTGAGCCTGCCGGCGCCGTGGGGCATGGTGGCGCTGGTGGCCGCCAATGCCTATGTGGTGTTCTTCGGCCTGAGCTGGGGCCCGATGGTGTGGGTGCTGCTCGGCGAGATGTTCCCCAACCGGATCCGTGCGATCGCCCTGGCGGTGGCCGCGGCGGCGCAATGGGTGGCGAACTTCATCATCACCAGCAGTTTTCCGGCGCTGTCGGAGCTGGGGTTGAGCTTCGCTTACGGGGTGTATGCGTTCTTCGCGCTGGTGTCGCTGGTGTTCGTGGTGAAGGCGGTGCGGGAGACGAAGGGGATGGAGCTGGAGGAGATGGGGCGCTGAGCCCCACCTCTCCGTACGTCGTAGGTTGGGGTGAGCCGCAGGCGAACCCCAACATCAAGCGCATCGCATCGTTGGGGTTCGCCTGCGGCTCACCCCAACCTGCGCCGGGCGTTACGCTGCCTTCTTCAGCGAAGCCAGGTCGATCACGAAGCGATACCGCACATCGCTCTTGAGCATGCGCTCGTAGGCCTTGTTGATGTCCTGGATGTCGATCATCTCGATATCCGACACGATGCCGTGCTCGGCGCAGTAATCCAGCATCTCCTGCGTCTCGGCGATGCCGCCGATGCCGGAGCCGGCGATCGAGCGGCGACCCAGCACCACGTTATGCGCGGCCACCGCCGGCTCGATCGGTTCGAGCAGGCCGACCAGGCACAGCGTGCCGTCGATATCCAGCGTTTCCAGGTACGGATTGAGATCGTGCGGGCTCGGCACCGTGTCGAGGATGAAGTCGAACGCGCGCGACACCGCCTTCATCTGCGCCGGGTCGGTGGACAGCACCACATGGTCGGCGCCCAGGCGGCGCGCTTCCGCTTCTTTGTCCGGCGTGCGGGTGAACAGCGTGACGTCCGCGCCCATCGCCTTGGCGAACTTCAGGCCCATGTGGCCCAGGCCGCCCAGGCCCACGATGGCGACCCGGCTGCCCTGGCCGATCTTCCAGTGGCGCAGCGGCGACCAGGTGGTGATGCCGGCGCACAGCAGCGGCGCGGCGGCCTTGGGGTCGAGCTTGTCGGAGATGCTCACCACGAACTTGTCGGACGACACGATGCGCTCGGAATAGCCGCCGAAGGTGGGCAGGCCGTCGCGGCGGTCCATGCCGTTGTAGGTCCAGGTGGCGCCTTCGACGCAGTACTGCTCCAGGCCCGCATGGCAGGCGCCGCAGTGCTGGCAGGAATCGACCATGCAGCCGACGCCGACCATGTCGCCTACCTTGAACTTGCTCACCTCGGCGCCGACCGCGCTGACGCGGCCGATGATTTCGTGGCCCGGCACCATCGGATAGATGCTGTTGTGCCACTCATTGCGGGCCTGGTGGATATCGGAATGGCAGACGCCGCAATACAGGATGTCGATCACCACGTCGTCCGGACGCGGGTCGCGCCGTTCGAACCGATGCGGGGCCAGCGGCGTGGTGGCGGACTGCGCGGCGTAGCCTTGGATGGTCAGGGCCATGGGGCGATGCTCCTAAGGTCATTGAGGGTGGCTGGTGACCTGAAAAGTATGAGTTGCCGCTCCCGTGCGGGGTTAGACGGATACTGCGAGATCGTTGCCCGATCCTGCAAAGTCGTCCGGGGGAGGTCGCCAGTCGCCGTAGAAATAGGCAAAATCTGACCGTCGCTTCCCGGTGCAAATCCATGCAGCACAAGCTTTTGTACGAGTCGATTCCGGCGCATCTGCAGGAGTATTGCGAGGAATTGACAGCGCGAATTGAACGATACGCCCCCGGCGAAGGCACCCACGACACGCCCTGGGGCTCGCTGACGGTGTTCCGCGCCGATTCCACCAGCACGCCCACCTGCACGCTGTACGAGCCCAGTTTCGGCATCGCCCTGCGCGGCGCCAAGCAGATCGTGCTGGGGCAGGAGGCGCTGGTGTTCGAGCCGGGGCGCTACCTGCTCACTTCGGTGGACCTGCCGGTGCTGGCCCAGGTGTCGCATGCGCAACCGGACGAACCGTGCCTGTGCCTGAAGATCCGCTACGACCTGCAGCGCGTGCGCGAGCTGCTGCCCGAGGTGCGTGCGCCGCGCGCATCGGCGGTCTCCTCACGCGGCATTGCGCTGAGCACGGTCACCGGCGATCTGCTCGATCCGGTGCTGCGCCTGGTGCGCCTGCTGGAGACGCCGCAGGATCTGCCGGTGCTGGGGCCGCTGCTTGAACGCGAACTGCTGTATCGCCTGCTGACGGGAGAACAGGGCGCGCGCCTGGCGCAGATCGCCACGGCGGGCAGCCAGGGACATCAGATCACCCGCGCCATCCAATGGCTGCGCGAGCACTATCACTGCCCGTTGCGGATCGACGAGCTGGCGGCGCAGGTGAACATGTCCACCTCGTCGCTGCATCACCATTTTCGCGCGGTGACGGCGGTCAGCCCGCTGCAGTACCAGAAGCAGCTGCGCTTGCAGGAGGCGCGGCGCCTGCTGCTGGCGGAGCGTTGCGATGTGGCGACCGCGGCGCATCGGGTGGGTTATGAAAGCCCGTCGCAGTTCAGCCGCGAGTACAGCCGGCATTTCGGCGCGCCGCCGTTGCGGGATGTGGTGCGACTAAGGGTGGAAGCTAGCGTGGCGTAACGCGCTTCTGCCCCTCTCCCTCCGGGAGAGGGGTTGGGGTGAGGGTACGGGCGCAGTGGTGCGTCCGACTTCGCCCGAACCCTCATCCGGCTGCCGCCACCTTCTCCCGGAGGGAGAAGGATTCCACTGGATCAGCTTTCGCGCATCACCATCAACCGGATCTCGGTCATATCCTCGATCGCATAGCGCACGCCTTCGCGCCCCGCGCCGGACAGCTTCACGCCGCCATACGGCATGTTGTCCACCCGGAAGCTCGGCACGTCGTTGACGATCACGCCACCCTGTTCCAACTCGTTCCACGCACGCATCGCATGGGCCAGGCTATCCGTGAAGATGCCCGCCTGCAGTCCATAGTCGGAGTCGTTGGTCATCGCGATCGCCTCGTCGAGGCTCTTGAACGGCGCCAGCAAAGCGAACGGCCCGAATACCTCCTGCCGGTTGACCTTCGCATCGCCCCGTACGTTCTCCATCAAGGTCGCTTCCAGCATCGGCCCCTTGCGCTTGCCGCCGCACAACACCTTGCCGCCGCCCTTGCGTGCTTCCTCGATCCAGCCGTGCAGGCGCTCGGCCGCGGCCTCGTCGATCATCGGGCCGAGGAAGGTCTCCTTCTTCTTCGGATCGCCGGCCTTCAGCCCTTTCACCGCGGCGACCAGGCGTTTCTTCAGCTCGTCGTACAGGCTCTCGTGCGCGTAGATGCGCTGCACGCTGATGCAGCTCTGGCCGGACTGGTAGAACGCGCCGAACACCAGCCGCTCGATCACATGGTCCAGGCGCGGCCGCTGGTCCGCATCGACGATGCAGGCCGCATTGCCGCCAAGCTCCAGCGTCACCTTCTTGTGGCCGGCGCGCGTCTTCAGGTCCCAGCCGATCTGGCTGCCGGTAAAGGACAGCAGCTTGAAGCGCGGGTCCTCGACCAGCGGCGACGCATGCTTGCCGTCCAGGTTGAGGATGGAGAACGCACCCTTGGGCAGGTCGGTTTCCGCCAGCACCTCGCCGATGATCAGCGCGCCGATCGGCGTGCGCTCGGCGGGCTTGAGCACGAACGGACAACCGGCAGCGATGGCGGGGGCCACTTTGTGCGCCACCAGGTTGAGCGGAAAATTGAACGGGGTGATGAAGGACACCGGCCCCAGCGGTACGCGCTTGGTATATCCGTGATAGCCGTTCAGGCGCTTGGCGATTTCCAGGTTGATGGTCTCGCCATTAGTGCGCACCGCTTCCTCGGCGGCGATGCTGAAGGTCTCGATCAGGCGGGTGACTTCGCCGGCCGAATCCTTGATCGGCTTGCCGGCTTCCACGCACAGCGCATAGGCCAGTTCGTCGCGGCGCTCGGTGAAGCGCCGCGCACAATGCTGCAGCACCGCCTGCCGCTCCCAGGGCTTGAACTGGCGCATCGGCTCGGCGGCCTTCACTGCGGCGGCGATCGCCTGTTCGGTCGCCTTGGCGTCCGGCACGGCGACGCGCGTGGCGACCTTGCCGCTGTATTTGTCCAGCACATCCATCCATGCCTTGGAGGTCTGCGCCTTGTTGGCCAGGTAGTAGGGATACTTTTTCTCAAGCATGAAGGCGCTCCGGTCACACCGCCGCGCTGAGGCGGCGGATCTCTTCGTTGAGGATGCGGTGGTTGTCGCTGTAGTCGATGGCCAGGTCGATCAGGTGCACGCCGCCCTGCTCGAAGGCGCGCTTGAGCGTGGGCAGGAAGGCGTCGGCGTTGTCCGGCCGGTGGCCGTGCGCGCCGTGCGCCTCGGCGAACTTGACGAAGTCGGGGTTGCTGAACTGCATGCCGAAGTCGGCATAGCCCATCTCCGCCTGCTTCCAGCGGATCATGCCGTAGGCGTCGTCGCGCAGCAGCAGGATCACCAGGTCCATCTTCAGGCGCACCGCGGTTTCCAGCTCCTGCGCATTCATCATGAAGCCGCCGTCGCCGCAGATCGCCAGCACCTTGCGTTCCGGATACACCAGCTTGGCCGCCATCGCCGAGGGCAGGCCGGCGCCCATGGTGGCCAGCGCGTTGTCCAGCAGCACGGTATTGGGCTGGCGCGCGCGGTAGTAGCGCGCGTACCAGATCTTGTACATGCCGTTGTCCAGGCACAGCACGCCGTCGTCGGGCATATAGCGGCGGGTGTCGGCGACCAGGCGCACCGGGTGGATCGGGAAGCGCGGATCGTCGGCGTGTTCGGCCAGCTGGCGATGAAAGGCTTCGCGCACCTGGTCGAAGTACTTGAAGTTCCAGTGCGCCTGCGGCGTCAGCGCGTCGGTCAGGCGCTCGACGGTGTGGGCGATGTCGCCGACCACCTCGATCTGCGGGAAGTAGACCGTGTCGACTTCGGCCGAGGAGAAGTTGATGTGGATGACCGTGCGCCGGCCCTTGTGCATGAAGAACGGCGGCTTCTCCACCACGTCGTGGCCGACGTTGACGATGACGTCGGCGGCGTCGATCGCGCGATGCACGAAGTCGCCGTCGGACAGCGCGGCATTGCCCAGCCACAGCGGGTGGTCTTCGTCGACTACGCCCTTGCCCATCTGGGTGGTAAAGAACGGAATGCCGAGCTTGTCGATGAAGGTGCGCAGGGCCACCGCGGTGCGCTGGCGGTTGGCGGCGGCGCCGATCATCAGGATCGGGTGCTTCGCCGCGGTGATCGCCTCGCCGGCCTGCACCAGCGCGGCGTCGTCGGGGGAGGGGCGGCGCGCGTATTCGGTGGGCAGCAGGATCGCCTCGTCGACGCTGTCGCGGGCGATGTCTTCGGGCAGCTCCAGGTGCACCGCGCCGGGGCGTTCCTCTTCGGCGCGGCGGAAGGCTTCGCGCACGCGTGCGGGGATGGTCGGCGCGGAGACGATCTGCCGCGTGTACTTGGTCAGCGGCTGCATCATGTCGACCACGTCGACCAGCTGGAACAGGCCCTGCTTGTGTGTGCGGATCGGTTTCTGGCCGGTGATCATCAGCATCGGCATGGCGCCGAGCTGGGCGTAGGCCGCCGCGGTGACCAGGTTGGTGGCGCCGGGGCCGAGGGTGGACAGCGCCACGCCCGCTTCGCCGGTGAGACGTCCCCAGGTGGCGGCCATGAAGCCGGCGGCCTGTTCGTGGCGGGTGACGATCAGTTCGATCTTTGAATCGCGCAGGGCTTCGACCAGGTCCAGGTTCTCTTCGCCCGGTACACCGAAGATCCTGCGCACGCCTTCGGCTTCAAGTGCTTTGACGAACAACGCAGCAGCGTTCATGCATTCGCGTTCCATCGGGGAGATGGCCGGGCAGGATGCGCCCGTTCTCGTTCAAAAGGTGTGAGATGCAGCGCGTTCGCTTAGACGAAATGCGGTGGGCTGTTATTCGGCAAACAGGTCGCTGCGCTTATCGCTCGTTGCGCAGGTTCAATTCGCCGTCGGCCAGCTTCGCCCGCACCCGCTCATCGGGCGCCACGCCGGCGGCCGTGCGGATCACGCGTCCCTGCTCGTCGAACAGAATCGCGTAGCCACGCTCCAGCGTGGCAAGCGGACTCACCGCATGCAGCGCGCGGGCGCTCTGGCCTAAGGCGGCGCGGTGGCGTTCGAGGATGCGCTGGATGGCCTGGCGCAGGCGGCGGTCCTGTTGTGCGAGTTGTTGTGCGTACAGCGGCAGGCGCTGACGGGGATGGCGGGTGAGCAGGCGGGCGTGGTCACGTTCCAGGCGGCGGCTGCTTTCGCGCAGGGTTTCGCGCATGGCGACGGCGAGGCGGTGGCGCAGGTGGGCGAGGCGTTCGCGGTCGCGCGACAGGCGGGTCTGCGGGCGCTGGGCCTGCAGGCGGGCGAGCAGGTGGTCGGTGCGCTGGATCAGCGCGTGCAGGCGGCGCTGCTGCAGGGTGGCCAGGCGCTGGCGCAGCTGGCGCAGGTGGCGCTCCAGCGAGGCGGCGTCGGGGACCAGCAGTTCCGCCGCGGCGGACGGCGTGGGCGCGCGCAGGTCGGCGACGAAGTCGGCGATGCTGAAATCCACCTCGTGGCCGACCGCCGACACCACCGGCACCGCGCTGGCGTGCACGGCACGCGCGACCTGCTCGTCGTTGAAGGCCCACAGGTCTTCCAGCGAGCCGCCGCCGCGGGTCAGCAGGAGCACGTCGTAGCGGCCGCTGGCGGAGGCGCGGCGCAGCATCGAGACGATCGCCGGCGGCGCCTCGCGACCCTGCACCGGCACCGGCAGCACCTCGACCTCGGCCAGCGGCCAGCGGCGCGACAGCACGCTCAGCACGTCGCGCACGGCCGCGCCGGTGGCCGAGGTGATCACGCCGATGCGGCGGGCGAAGGCGGGCAGGGGGCGCTTGCGTGAGCGGTCGAACAGGCCTTCGGCATCGAGCCTGGCCTTGAGCTGCTCGAACTCGCGCTGCAGCGCGCCTTCGCCGGCCGGCTCCATATGCTCGGCGACGAGCTGGAACTCGCCGCGCGGTTCGTACAGCCCCACGCGGGCGCGTACCAGCACATGGGTGCCGTCGGCGGGACGGAAGCGCAGGCCGACGGCCTTGGGGCGGAACATCGCGCAACGCACCTGGGCGTTGGCGTCCTTGAGGGTGAAATACAGATGCCCCGAGGCCGGCCGCGCCACGTTGGACAGCTCGCCCTCGATCCATACCAGCGGCAGCGCGTCCTCCAGCAGGTCGCGCACCAGCCGGTTGAGCGTGCTCGGCGTGAGGATGTGCCGCGAGGGCGGCGTGGGAGCGTCGGGGGCGTGCATGGAAAGCGGGAGACTAGCGCAGGAACCGCTGGGCTGTCATGGGCTTGGCGGAAAGACTTGAGGCGTAGGTTGGGGTGAGCCAAGGGCGAACCCCAACGATGCGATGCCCCGCCATGTTGGGGTTCGCCCTTGGCTCACCCCAACCTACGCCAGCTTCGACGCTCAGGCATCCGGCTCTTCGGTGGCCGAGATCCGCCGCTGGTGCTTCCTCCGCGCCCGCCACCCGCGGATGCCGAAGTTGAGCGCAAACCACAGCGCCAGCACCGCGATCGGCCAGCCGACCACCGCCGGCCACAGGATCGCCACCGCCGCCAGCACCAGCAGCGCGGCGGTGCCGGACAGCAGCGGGCCGGTCTCGGTATCGCCCAGCACGCGGCGGTCGGTCAGCGCGGCGCCCATGGTGTTGGCGATGCGCAGCGCGCCGGCGGCGGCGCGGCTGGAGCTGCCGCCCATGCGGCCGGTGCGGCTGGGCCGGGCGGAGGCGCTGACGCGATCGCGGTGCGGCCGGTTCGGGCGCGGGGTGAGTACGATCTCGGTGGCGTTGGCCAGGTCCTGCTCGTACTGCGCCGCCAGCTGTTGCGCAAAGGCGGCATCTTCCACCGCCACGTCGATCTCGCGGTTGCTCAGCCAGCTGGCGATATTGAGATTGGACGAGCCGACCCGCGCCCACTGGCCGTCGGCCACCGCGGTCTTGGCGTGCAGCATCGAGCCGTTCCATTCGAATACGCGAATGCCGGCCTTCAGCAGCGGCCGGTAGCCGGAGCGCGACATGCCGGCGACGACCGGGATGTCGCTGCTGCCCGGCACCAGCAGGCGCACGTCGACGCCGTCGCGCGCCGCCGACGCCAGCGCCTGCACATAGGGTGCGACGCCGACGAAGTAGGCGTCGGTCAGCCACAGCGTGCGCCGCGCCATCGCGGCGATCAGCTGGTCCATCCGGTACATGCCGGCGGTGGAAGGCTGGGTGGCGATCACGCGCAGGGCGACCTCGCCGGCCGGTTGTATCGCTACCGGCGGAAACTCCGGCAGCGGCTCGCCGATGCTGGACCAGCTCTGCGCGAACGCCAGTTCCAGTTCCGCCACCGCCGGGCCGTGCAGGGCGACGCCGGTGTCGCGCCAGGGCGCGATGCCGCGCGCCGGATCGCCCAGCCATTTCTGGCTGATGCATACGCCGGAAAGAAAACCCACCTCGCCGTCGACCACCAGCAGCTTGCGGTGGTCGCGGCTGATCCAGCCGAACGGCTGGCCCAGCTGCGGCGGATTGAAGGTGCGCACCTGGCCGCCGGCGGCGCGCAGCGGCGCCCAGAAACTGGCGCGCGACTGGCCCAGGCAGCCGATCCAGTCATACACCACCGCCACGGTCACGCCGTCCTTCGCGCGCTCCACCAGCGCGTCGCGGAAGGCGCGGCCGATCTCGTCGTCGCGGATGATGTAGTTCTCCAGCAACACGCGTTGCCGCGCGCCGCGGATCGCCGCCAGCCAGGTCTCGAAATGCACCGCCGCGTCGATCAGCAGGTCGATGCGGTTGCCCGGCAGCAACGGCGCGCCGGCGGCGCGGCTGAGCGCCTGTTCGGCCAGGCGCCGGGTGGGCGAAGTCGGGGACGCGGCGAAGTTCATGCCGGCAGTGTAGGGCATGGCTTGTGACCGTCGCCGTCGGTGCAGACGGCGTGAATGAAGAGGGCATGAAGTGAGGCCATGCGGCGCCCATCCGGCCAATGACATGCTTCGCGGTGTTTCTGGCATGCTCCGCGCCCATGACGCCCGAGCAACGTCGCACCGACACGGAAGCCTGTGCCCGGCACATCGCCGAACGGCTTGGTCCCGATCTGCGCATCGCCGCGCCGCTCGGCCTGGGCAAGCCGCATGGCCTGCTCAATGCGCTGTACCGGCTGACCCAGGCCGACGGCTCGCGCTCGATGACGCTGTACACCGCGCTCTCGCTCACCCGCCCGCGGCCGCAGCCGGGCCTGGAAGAGCGCTTCGCCAAGCCGTTCCTGGATCGCCATTTCGGCCTCGACGCGGAAGACCCGCAGTACGCGCTGGACCAGGCGCGCAATGCCTTGCCGCCGAACGTGGCGGTGCACGAGTTCTACATGCAGTCCGGCGCCTTGCTGCAGTCGGGCAGCGCGCAGCGCAACTACATCAGTCAGAACTACACCCACGTCGCCCGCGACCTGGTGGTGCAGGACATCAACCTGCTGGTGCAGCTGGTGGCGCGCCGCGAAACGGCGGCGGGCGTGCGCTACAGCCTGTCGTGCAATCCGGACCTCACGCTGGACTTCCTCGACCAGGCCAAGGCCGCCGGCCGGGCGCGGCCGCTGTGCGTGGCGGTGGTGCATCCGGAGCTGCCGTACCTGAGCGGCCACGCCGAAGTGCCGGAAGATTTCTTCGACCTGGAACTGCAGCCCGAAACCAGCCCGCCGCTGTTTGCCCTGCCGCGCCAGCCGGTCGACCTGGCCGAATACGCGCTGGGCCTGCACGCCAGCGCGCTGGTCAAGGACGGCGGCTGCCTGCAGATCGGCATCGGCGCCCTGTCCGATGCGCTGGTGCATGCGCTGCTGCTGCGCCAGCGCGACAACGTGCACTGGCGCCGCGCGCTGGTGGCGCTGGACCCGCGCGGCGCCACCCACGCGCTGGCCGCGCGCATCGGCGGCCTGGCGCCGTTCGCCACCGGCCTGTACGGCGCCAGCGAAATGGTCATGGACGGCTTCATGCATCTGCAGCGCGGCGGCATCCTGCGGCGGCGCAGCTGGGACAACCTCGGCCTGGAGCGCGCCTCGGCGGCCGGGCGGCTGGCGGCGGAAACACCCGGCGGGCATTACCTGCGCGGCGCGTTCTTCCTCGGCACGCGCCAGCTGTACCGCTGGCTGGACGAGATCGAGGCGGCCGATCCCGATGCGATCGACATGTGCCGCGTGTCCAACGTCAACCAGCTGTACGGCAACCACCAGAACCTGGCCGCGCTGCAGCGGCGCGGCGCGCGCTTCTTCAACACCTGCATGATGGCCACGCTGCTGGGTTCGGCGGTGTCCGACGGACTGGAAGACGGCCGCGTGGTCAGCGGCGTCGGCGGGCAATACAACTTCGTGGCGATGGCGCACGAGTTGCCGGACGGCCGCTCGGCGCTGCTGCTGCGCGCCACGCGCAACGTGCGCGGCGCGGTGGAGACCAATATCCGTTTCAACTACGGCCATTGCACCATTGCGCGGCACCTGCGCGACCTGTTCGTCACCGAGTACGGCGTGGCCGACCTGCGCGGCAAGAGCGACGGCGAGTGCGTGGAGGCGATGCTGGCGATCAGCGATGCGCGTTTCCTCGATGCGCTGTGCGCGGAGGCGAAGGCGGCGGGCAAGCTGTCGCCGGATTTTCAGATTCCCGAGAAATGGCGCCGGAACCGGCCCGAGCATCTGCGCGAGGTGCTTGGGCCGCTGGAGCAGAAGGGCCTGTTTCCGGCGTTTCCGTTCGGCAGCGACTTCACCGAAGTGGAGCAGCGGCTGCTGCCGGCGCTGGCGTGGTTGAAGTCCAAGAGCGGATCGTGGCGCGGGCGCTGGGATTTGCTGCGCGCGCTGTTCCATCCGGGGGAGCGTGTGGACGGCGAGGACGAGGCGCTGGTGCGGATGGAGCTGATCGGGCGCGGGAGTCTGCAGGATCGGGTGTTGCGGAGGTTGGTGGCGGCGGGGTTGAGAAGACGTAGGTTGGGGTGAGCGCAGCGAACCCCAACGAACCTCGCAAGACGAGGGCCACGTTAGGCTTCGCTGCGCTCACCCCAACCTACGCGTTACTCTGTTGCGACTGCATCCTTGTCCATGGTCGCTCGATGTCCCTCGCCGAATCCCTCATCCGCCGCTACTACGCCGCCTTCAACGCCGCCGACTGGCCGGCCATGCTCGACTGCCTGACCGACGACATTGCCCACGACATCAACCAGGGCGGCCGCGATACCGGCATCGAGGCGTTCCGGGCCTTCCTCGGCCGCATGGAGCGCAGCTATCGCGAACAGCTGAAGGACATCGTGGTGATGGCGAGCGCCGACGGCACCCGCGCCGCCGCCGAATACGTGGTGCATGGCGAATACCTCGCCGACGACGAAGGCCTGCCGCCCGCGCGGGGCCAGCGCTACGTGCTGCCGGGCGGTGCGTTCTTCGAGATCCGCGATGGCCGGATCGCCCGCGTCAGCAATTACTACAACCTCAACGACTGGATCGCCCAGGTCGGCGGCTGAGCATGGCGATCGAGGTCGTGACCCGCGGCGGCGAGGCGGTCGCTCCCTACCTGGGCGACCTGGCGCAGCTGCGCATCGCGGTGTTTCGCGAGTATCCCTACTTATATGAGGGCGACGCGCAGTACGAGCAGCGCTATCTCGCCGCCTACGCGCGCTCGCCGCGCAGCGTGTTCGTACTTGCACTGGATGGCGGCCGCGTGGTCGGCGCTTCCACCGGCCTGCCGCTGGTGGACGACGGCGAGGCGTTTCATCGGCCCTTCCTGGAACGCGGGCTGCCGTTGAACGAGGTGTTCTATTTCGGCGAGTCGGTGCTGTTGCCGGAGTATCGCGGACAAGGACTCGGCCATCGCTTCTTCGACGAGCGCGAAGCGCATGCGCAGCGCCTGGGCGGGTTTCGCATCACGGCATTCTGCGCGGTGGAGCGCGCCGATGGCGATCCGCGCCGCCCGGCCGGCTACCGTCCCAACGACGTCTTCTGGCGCAAGCGCGGCTACGTGCGCCAGGAAGACATGTTCTGCGCGCTGGACTGGAAGGAGGCGGGCGACGATGCGCCGACCACCCATCCGTTGCGCTTCTGGCTGCGTCCTCTGGACGCCTGATTCCTTCTCTTCTGGAAACCCTTGCATGTCGCGCACGCTGGCCGAGTGGCTGAGCTATCAGGAAGGCGTCAACCCGCGCAGCATCGAGCTGGGCCTGGACCGCGTGCGCGAAGTGTGGCGCCGCATGGGCGCGCCGGCGCCGGCGCGCTGGACCGTCACCGTCGGCGGCACCAACGGCAAGGGCTCCACCGTAGCGATGCTGGAAGCCATGCTGCGCGCCGCCGGCCGCCGCGTCGGCTGCTACACCTCGCCGCATCTGCTGCACTACAACGAGCGCATCCGCATCGACGGGCGCGACGCGGACGATCAGGCGCTGGTGGACAGCTTCGAGCGCATCGAGGCCGCACGCGGCGAGCTGGCGCTGACTTACTTCGAATTCGGCACGCTGGCGGCGCTGGACCTGTTCGCGCGCGCCGGCCTGGATGCCGCCGTACTGGAAGTGGGCCTGGGCGGGCGGCTGGACGCGATCAATATCGTCGATGCCGACGTGGCGGTGATCACCACGGTCGACCTGGATCACATGGACTGGCTGGGCAACGACCGCGACAGCATCGGTCGCGAAAAGGCCGGCATCGCCCGCAGCGGCCGTCCGGCGATCGTGGGCGAGCCCGCACCGCCGGCCGGCTTGCTGGACGAGCTGGCCGCGCTGGGCGCACGGATTGAGCGTGCCGGCGTGGATTTCGCGGTGGAGCGCGCCGCACACGGCTGGGTGTGGTGTCATCGCGACGGCACCGCGTTCGAGCTGCCCGATCCGTCGCTGGCAGCGCCGGTGCAGTACGCCAACGCCGCCGCCGCGATCGCTGCGCTGCATGCGTCGCGCGGGCCCGGCGCGCCGATTCCCATCGCGCAGTTCGCCGGCGCCGCCGCCGAGGGTGTGCGGACCGCCCGCGTCGCCGCGCGCCTGCAGTCGCTGGGCGGCGATCCCGAGCTGATCGTCGACGTCGGCCACAACCCGCAGGCCGCGCGTGCGCTGGCCGAATGGCTGGATGCGCATCCGGGCGGACCCGTGCATGCGGTGTACGGCGCGCTGGCGGACAAGGACGTGGCCGGCGTGATCGCCGCGCTGGGCGGGCGCATCGGCCATTGGCACCTGGCGGGGCTGGAGCGCGATACGCCGCGCGGCCTGCCGGCCGAGGCGCTGCGCGAGCCCTTGCAGCGCGAGCTGCCGGCGGCCGCGTTCGATCTTCACGCCGACGTGCAGGGCGCATTGGCTGCCGCACGCATGGCGGCGCGGCCCGGCGAGCGGATCCTGGCCTTCGGTTCCTTCTTCGTGGCCGCGGCGGTGCTGCAGAAATGAGCGCGCCGGGTGTCCTCTGAACCGTCATTGCAGCGTTCGCATGGGTGATCGCCGGCGTCGGGTATAATCCCGTCGTTTCGTGTTTGCGCTTACCGCCTTGGAGCCTGTCTTGAAAACACGTCTGCTGGGTGCCGCCGTCCTGATCGCGCTGGCGGTTCTGTTCGTGCCGATGTTCTTTTCCAGCACGCCGCCGAGCACGGGCGGCGACGAAACGGTCAGCCTGGCCATCCCGCCGGCCCCGGACCGCGACCTGCAGACGCGCACCATGAGCCTCACCCCGGGCGCCGCCCCGGCCGGCACCGCCGCGGCGCCGACGCCGGCTTCGTCCGCGGCAGGGCAGGCCGCCGCGCCGGCCGGTTCGGACCGGCTGGCCACGGTGGACATCGGTTCCAACCGTCCGCGCGACGTGGAAACCGACCCGGCCGCCGGCCAGCAGCCCGCGCCGACCACGGTCACCCGCCCCGGCGCGCCGGGCCAGCCGGTGATCCCGAACCAGGCTCAGGCGCAGCCGCCCAAGCCCACGACGCCGGCCATTGCGGACCAGAGCAAGCCCGCCCAGCCCAAGCCGGCGGCCACGCCGCCGGCCCCGGCCGCCGACCTGCCGGCCGCGACAGCGGCGCATGGCCGCTTCACGCTCAACCTCAGCGCCTACGCTTCTACCGCCAGCGCGCAGAACCTGCTGCAGCGCGTGCGCTCGCTCGGCTACCCGGTAGCCAGCCGCCCGCTCAACCAGGGCGGCAAGCAGCTCACCCTGGTCACCGCCGGCCCGTTCGACACCCGCGCCGCCGCCGAGGCCGCGCGCCTGAAGATCACCCAGACCATCCCCGGCGTGCCGGCCCGCCTCGAAGGCAGCGCCGGCACACCCGCACAGGACGACGCGCCGGCCCAGGCCGCCGCCGCACCTGCCGCCAAGCCGGCGGCCGCTCCTGCCACGCCTGCGCGTGCGGGCGGCTGGGCGGTGCAGGTCGCCGCCATGGGCAGCCAGGCCGACGCCAATGCGCTGCGCGACAAGCTGCGCGCCAGCGGTTTCGACGGTTATGTCGATACGGTCAATGCCAGCGGCAAGCAGCTGTGGCGCGTGCGCGCCGGTCCGCAGACCCAGCGCGACGATGCGCTGCGGGTGCGCGACCAGATCAAGGCCAAGCTCGGCCTCGCCGGCAACGTCGTTTCCGCGCCCTGAGCCTCGAGACCCGCGCCGCCATGAACTGGGCTGACTACATCATCTTGGCGGTACTGGGCATCTCGGTCTTGATCGGCTTGTGGCGCGGCCTCATCTCCGAGGTCCTGGGCCTGCTGATCTGGGTCACCGCGGCGTGGATCACCTGGACCTTCGGCCCGCACGTGGCCGAGCTCTACGCCAACAAGATCAGCCTGCCGTCGGCGCGCCTGGCGGCCGGCTACGCCACCACCTTCGTCGGCGTGCTGGTGCTCGGCATCCTGGCGCGATTCCTGTTGGCCAGGCTGGTGGAAGGTACCGGCCTGAGCGGCACGGATCGCCTGCTGGGCATGCTGTTCGGCCTGGCGCGCGGCGTGCTGGTGGTGACGGTCGGCGTGTTCCTGGTCAGTCTCACCGCGCTGACGCGCGATCCATGGTGGCAGCAGTCGGCGCTGTTGCCGCAGTTCACCGGCGTGGCCGGCTGGCTGAGCCAGCAGGTGCCGAGCAGCGCAAGGCGCTTCCTGCAGCAGCCGACGGCGGCGATGGACCAGCTGCCCTCGCTGCCGGACAAGCTGCCGGAGCTGCGCCTGCCCACGCAGTTGCCCAGCCAGCTGCCGCAACTGCCGAGCCAGCTGCAGGGCTTGCAGGGCCTGCCGGCGGCGCTGCAGGGCCTGGCGCCCGCACCGGCGCGCAGCGCAGCGCGCGCGCCGGGCGTGGATGCCGGCGTGCCGCGCGACCCCGCCGCGACCAGCGCCGCACGGGATCCGAAGGCAGTGGAAGCCGCCCCGCGCCAGACAACGAATCCTTAAAGCACTTACAGGCATCACAACCATGTGCGGAATCATCGGCATCGTCGGTACCACCGAGGTGGCATCGGCTCTCTATGACGGCTTGACCGTGCTGCAGCACCGCGGCCAGGACGCGGCGGGCATCGCCACCGTCGAGGGCGCGCGGCTGCGCCTGCACAAGGGCAACGGACTGGTGCGCGACGTGTTCAACCAGACCGCGATGAACGGGCTGCGCGGCCGCATCGGCCTGGGCCATTGCCGCTATCCGACGGCCGGCTCCGAGGGTTCCTCCGAGGCGCAGCCGTTCTACGTCAACTCGCCCTATGGCATCGCCTTCGCGCACAACGGCAACCTGGTCAACACCGAGACGCTGCGGCGCGAGATGTTCGAGGACGACCGTCGCCACATCAATACGGATTCGGATTCCGAAGTACTGCTCAACGTGCTCGCGCACGAGCTGCAGATCCAGGATCGCATGGCGCTGACCCCGGACCATATCTTCAAGGCCGTGGCCGGCGTGCACGCCCGCGCGCGCGGCGGCTACGCCTGCCTGGCGCTGATCCTGGGCTACGGCCTGCTGGCCTTCCGCGATCCCAACGGCATCCGCCCGCTGGTGCTGGGCGAGCGCGTCACCGCCGAAGGGCGCGAGTACGCGGTGGCCTCCGAGTCGGTGGCGCTGGACATCCTGGGCTTCAAGCGCCTGCGCGACCTGGCGCCGGGCGAGGCGGTCTTCATCAGCGTCGACGGCCAGCTGTTCAGCCGCATGTGCGCCGAGGGCGCGACGCATGCGCCGTGTATCTTCGAATACGTGTACCTGGCGCGCCCGGATTCGATGATCGAGAACGTCTCGGTCTACAAGGCACGCCTGCGCATGGGCCAGAAGCTGGCCGAGAAAATCCTGCGCGAGCGTCCGGACCACGGCATCGAGGCGGTGATCCCGATCCCCGACACCGCCCGCACCGCCGCCAGCGCGCTGGCCGAGGCGCTGGGCGTGCCGTTCCGCGAGGGCTTCGTCAAGAACCGCTACATCGGCCGCACCTTCATCATGCCGGGGCAGGGCGAGCGCGTGAAATCGGTGCGCCGCAAGCTCAATCCGGTGGAGCTGGAGTTCCGCAAGAAGAACGTGCTGCTGGTGGACGACTCCATCGTGCGCGGCACCACCTCGCGCCAGATCATCCAGATGGCGCGCGACGCCGGCGCCCGCAACGTATTCTTCGCCTCCGCGGCGCCGCCGGTGCGCTACCCGAACGTCTATGGCATCGACATGCCGGCCGCGTCGGAGCTGGTCGCCGCCGGCCATACCGAGAAGGAAGTCGAGCAGATGCTCGGCGCCGACTGGCTGATCTACCAGGACCTGAAGGACCTGTTCTGGGCGGTGCAGGACGGCAACGAATCGCTGACCCAGTTCGACGCGTCCTGCTTCAACGGCGAGTACGTCACCGGCCTGGACAAGCAGTATCTGGAGCAGATCGAGATGCTGCGCTCGGACGACGCAAAAGCCGCGCGCCGCAGCGCGTAAGCGCCACGCCCGTGCCGCGTAGGTTGGGGTGAGCCGCAGGCGAACCCCAACATGGCGAGGCGCATGAAGGAAACGATGTTGGGGTTCGCCTGCGGCTCACCCCAACCTACACTTGCCGCATGACCGACCTCCACCAAGCCGCCAGGCGCTGCCTCGACGCCACCGATCCGGCGCAGAAAGTGCGCCTGACGCGCGAAGCGTGGAATGCGCTGCTGGCCGGTGAATTGCAGCCCGACCCGGCCTCGCCCCCGCCCGAACCGATCGGCGCCCCAGGCCGCCCGGAACGTCCTCAGCTGGTCCACGCCAGCAAGGTCCCCAGCCGCGGCCTCGGCACCTCGGAAGGCCGCGCCGCGCTGGTGCACGCCGTCGCGCATATCGAATTCAACGCGATCAACCTGGCCTGGGACGCGGTGTACCGCTTCCGCGGCAAGCCGGAGGCGTACTACCGCGACTGGGCCAGCTGCGCGCACGACGAGGCGCGCCACTTCGACATGCTCAGCGGCCGCCTGGCGGAACTGGGCCATGCCTACGGCGATTTCGACGCGCACAACGGCCTGTGGGAAATGGCCGAGAAGACCGCGCACCACGACACCGCCCGCATGGCCCTGGTGCCGCGCGTGCTGGAGGCGCGTGGGCTGGACGTGACGCCCGGCATCATCGAGCGCCTGCGCGGCGCGGGCGACGAGCGCACCATCGCCATCCTTGAAGTGATCCTGCGCGAGGAAGTGGCCCACGTCGCCGCCGGCACCCGCTGGTTCCGCCATTGCTGCGAGCGCGACGGGTTGGAGCCGCGCCAGGCCTTCCTCGATCTGCTGCGCGACTACATGGGGCGCACGCCGCGCGGGCCGTTCAATCGCGCCGCGCGGCTGGAGGCGGGTTTCGACGCGGAGGAAATGGACCGGCTGGCGGAGCTGGCGCTTACCGACTGAGCGGCGGGCCGCGGTGCGCGCAGCGGCCGAACCGGGCGCAATAAAAAAGCCGGCGCGGGGCCGGCTTTTTCATCGAATTTGGTCGGGGTGACATGATTCGAACATGCGACTTCTACGTCCCGAACGTAGCGCTCTACCAGGCTGAGCTACACCCCGTGGGAGCCGCGTATCTTAATGACCCTTCGCGGACTTCGCAACAGGTCCGGATCACTCGGATTGCGCGGCGTGGCCGGCCAAGGGCCGCGCGGGCCTTCTGCTAACCTATGCGGCTACCGCTGCGCGCCATCGGCGCCCAGCCGTTTCCTTCTTCTTGAAGCAGAGGATTTCATGGCGCTTACCCAGGCCCGCACCATGCCCGGTGTACTCGAGCTGCTGCCGCTCGACCAGATCGCTTTCCAGCGCGTGCTCGACACGATCCGCCGCAATTACGAGCGTTTTGGCTTCCTGCCGGTGGAGACGCCGGTGATGGAGTACTCCGATGTGCTGCTGACCAAGACCGGCGGCGAGACCGAGCGCCAGGTCTACTTCGTGCAGTCCACCGGTTCGCTCGAGCAGGGCGAGAAGCCCGAGCTGGCGCTGCGCTTCGACCTCACCGTGCCGCTGGCCCGCTACGTGGCCGAGCACGAGCACGACCTGAGCTTCCCGTTCCGCCGCTACCAGATGCAGCGCGTGTACCGCGGCGAGCGCGCCCAGCGCGGCCGCTTCCGCGAGTTCTACCAGTGCGACATCGACGTGATCGGCAAGGACGGCCTGTCGGTGCGCTACGACGCAGAGCTGCCGGCGGTGATCTACAGCGTGTTCCGCGAACTGAACATCGGCGCGTTCACCATCCAGCTCAACAACCGCAAGCTGATGCGCGGCTTCTTCGAGAGCCTGGGCGTGGTGGACGCGGAGCAGCAGACCCTGGTGCTGCGCGAAGTGGACAAGCTGGACAAGCGCGGCGCCGACTACGTGCGCGAGACGCTGACCGGCGCGAACTTCGGCCTCGCCGCCGAGGTGGCGGACAAGATCCTCGCCTTCGTGCAGGTGCGTTCCAGCTCGTTGCAGCAGGCCCTTGAGCAGCTGGACGCGCTCGGCCCCGGCCCGGAATCGATGGAGCAGGGCCGCGCCGAACTGAAGGAAGTGCTGGGCCTGATCCGCGACTTCGGCGTGCCGGAATCGCATTTCGCGCTGAACCTCTCCATCGCGCGCGGGCTGGACTACTACACCGGCACGGTCTACGAGACCACGCTCAACGACTATCCGCAGATCGGCTCGATCTGCTCCGGCGGCCGCTACGAGAACCTGGCCGGCCAGTACACCAAGTCGCGCCTGCCGGGCGTGGGCATCTCGATCGGCCTGACCCGCCTGTACTGGCAGCTGCGCGAGGCCGGCCTGATCAACACCGCGCGCAGCACCGTCGAGGTGCTGGTCACGCAGATGGACGAGGCGCGCATGCCGGCCTACCTGGCGCTCGCCAGCGAACTGCGCGGCGCCGGCATCGCCACCGAGGTGGTGCTCGAGGGCGGCAAGCTGGCCAGGCAGTTCAAGTACGCCGACCGCGCCGGCATCCGCTTCGTGCTGGTGCTGGGCGAGGACGAGCTGGCCAAGGGCGTGGTCACGGTCAAGGACATGCGCCGCCAGGACCAGTTCGAAGTCGCGCGCGCCGAATTGATCAAGACGCTGCGCGTGGAGCTGGCCCAGGCCGAGATCGTGCCGTGAGGCCAGCGCGGGCGCTGTTGCTGACGGCGGCGTTCGCGCTTTCCGGCTGCATCGCGGACACCGAGGTGCGGCGCCTGCAGCCGGGCGTCTACGAGATCGTCCGTACCGATTGCGGATTTTCCGTCGATACCGCCACCGCGCAGCGCCTGCGCGCCGAGATCGAACGCACCGCCGCCGCCCGCTGCACGCATGGCTACGAGCTGGACGAGCCGCAGCTCGGCCGCGGCGGCATGCGCGGCTCGGCGGTCACCGGCGAGTGCCCGACCGCGGTGATGCGCGCCGTCGCGCGCTGCCGCGGCGCCGCCGCTTCCTCCGATTCCCTTTCCCCACTCTGATCGGCGCCGTCAGGCGCGGAGTACCTCTATGAGCGTTGAGCAGATCCGACTCGATGGCAGCAGCCTCACCCGCGCGCAACTGGTCGCCGCCGCGCGCCAGCGCGTGCCGGTGGCGCTGGACGAGGCGCAGCTGGCGCGCGTGCAGCGCGCGGCGGATTTCCTCGCCGACAAGGTGAGCTGCGGCGAGCCGACCTATGGCGTCACCACCGGCTTCGGCAGCAACGCGGACAAGCTGCTCGGTGCGCATCGCCTGCGCGACGAACTGCCCAGGGGGCATCCTGAAAAGCCGGAAGGCACGCTGCTCGAAGAACTGCAGCACAACCTCATCACCACCCATGCCGTCTGCGTCGGCAAGCCGTTCGCCGAGGACGTGGTGCGCGCCATGCTGGTGATCCGCATCAATACCCTGATGCGCGGCCATTCCGGCATCCGCGTGGCAACCCTGCGCGCGCTCGCCGCGCTGCTCAACAGCGGCGTGGTGCCGGTGGTGCCGGAGAAGGGCTCGGTGGGCGCCAGCGGCGACCTCGCGCCGCTCTCGCACCTGGCCATCGTGCTGCTCGGCGGCGGCGAAGCCTTTTACCAGGGCGAGCGCCTGCCCGGCGCCGAGGCGCTGGAGCGCGTCGGTCTCGCGCCGATCCGCCTGTCCTTCAAGGAAGGCCTGGCGCTGAACAACGGCACCGCGCAGATGCTCGCCACCGCCGCGCTGGCGCTGGACACGCTGGAATACCTGCTGGACACCGCCGACCTCGCCGCGGCGATGACGCTCGACGCCTTTGCCGGCCGCAGCGGCGCGCTGCGCCCCGAAGTGCACGCGTTGCGCCCGCATCCCGGCCAGGTCGAGACGGCCGGGCACGTGCGCGACCTGCTGACCGAAAGCACCCTGGTCGACATCCCCTATCACCTGGTGCCGCGCTTCAAGCAGTGGGCGGCCGACGCATGGACGGCGCCGGAGGACCAGGCGCTCAGCTTCGACATCGGCTGGGACTGGGTGCCGGCCAACCAGCGCCACGGGCGCGAGGCTTTCTACAGCCGCTTCCTGCCGTTCAAGGGTGGCAAGAAGCACCAGCCGCAGGACGCCTACTGCCTGCGCTGCATGCCGCAGGTGCATGGCGCCGTGCGCGATGCCTGGGTGCAGGCTTGCCGCGTGATCGATATCGAGCTCAATGCGGTCACCGACAATCCGCTGATCTTCCCCGATGCGGAAGGCGCGCAGTTCATCGAGGAGCAGGTGATTTCCGCCGGCCACTTCCACGGCATGCCGCTGGCGCTGGCGATGAGCTACGTGAAGGCGGCGATCCCGGTGCTGGCGTCGATTTCCGAGCGCCGCCTCAACAAGCTGGTCGACCCGGCGACCAACGATGGCCTGCCGGCATTCCTGACCGGCAACGAGGACGGTACCGATTCGGGTTTCATGATCGTGCAGTACACCGCGGCCGCGCTGGTCAACGACCTGGCCACGCGTGCGCATCCGGCCAGCGTGTATTCGGTGCCGACCAGCGCGAACGCCGAGGATCATGTGTCCATGGGTGCGAACGAGGCGCGACATGTGCTGGAGATGCTGGACGATCTCAGTCATGTGATCGCGCTGGAGCTGTACACCGCGGCGCAGGCGCTGGATTTCCGCCAGGCGATGCTCAATGCGGCGCGCCGTCTCGCTGCGCGCGGCGATTGGAAGGCGCTGGCGGCGAAGGTGTCGAACGCGCCGCGCGAGGATCATGCGCATTACGCGCAGTTTGCCGCTGAGGTGCAGCAGCTGACGCTGGCGCTGGCGGAGGTGGGCGATTTCCACGCGGGTGAGGCGGTGCGCAAGGCGCATGATGTGTTGCGTGGGCATATCGGGTTCATGTCGCGCGATCGCGCGATGGATGGGGATGTGCGCACGGTGTGCGAGTTGGTGCAGCGGCGGGCGGTGGGGTGATTGGCCGCTCGCGCGGCGGGCGTTCCGTGCGCTTTGCTCGTCATTCCTGCGCAGGCAGGAATCCAGTAGCGGTATCGCTCGATGGTCGCGATACCGCGACCGGGCCGCTTACGCAGCGGGCGTTCCGTGCGCTTTGCTCGTCATTCCTGCGCAGGCAGGAATCCAGTAGCGGTATCGCTCGATGGTCGCGATACCGCGACCGGGCCGCTTACGCAGCGGGCGTTCCGTGCGCCTGCTTTTGCTCGTCATTCCGGCGCAGGCCGGAATCCAGTTGCGGTATCGCCTGATTGTCGCGCTACCTCGACTTGGCCGCTTACGCAGCGGGCGTTCCGTGCGCCTGCCGGCGCCCGGGTCACTTTCTCTTTGCTGGCCCAAAGAGAAAGTAACCCAAGAGAAATGGCCTAAGAGCCGGACTGAGGCCAGCTTTGGCGCTGCGCTTCTTGCGACACCCTTTCACCCCTCTCCCCTCCGGGGAGAGGGCAGGGTGAGGGGCCGGGCGGAGCGAGACGTTCGACGCTTCTTCAATCGGTAGCTTGATGCAAAGCCGCGCGCCGCATATGCCGCGCAGCCCACGCCAGCCACACCAGAATCAAGGCGATCGTCAGTTTCTGCATCAGTCCATGCGGCAGGTCGCGCAGGAAGACCTGTAGCCAGAGCATGATCGTTGCGAGCCAGGCGATGATCCATCCCGGTGCCGTGCCGGCGCTCAAGCGAGGATCGCGTCGCCACCGCGCGCTCAACAGCAGCATCCCGAAACTCAGCCACAGAAACGTGGCCTGGGCCGCCAGGCCGTGGACCAGGCGGGCCTGGTTCTCGTGCGGAGTGCCGGCGAAGAGTTCGGTGATGGCGACGAGTGGCAAGGCGAGGCCGGCGCCTGCAAACAGCGTCGAAGCCAGGCGGCTGCGCAGCGCGGGCGCAGTGGCGCGATAACTGCCCAGGGCAAAACCCAGTAAACCCACTGAGATCAGGTAGTAGGCCAGCCGCACGTATGCGCCGCCGGGGCCGGTGAGATAGATGCTCAAGGGAACGGCGATGGGGTCGAGGTCGTGGCGCCAGAACTGGGCGGCGCCGCAGATCAGGGCGAAGACGGTGACGGTGAAGAGCAGGAGGTGGGCGGTGGGGAGGATGATGGCTGGACGGGTGGGTGTCATGAAACAGGTGTCGGGCCAGGAGGTCGGGGGATTGTAGTGGCGTGGAGGCCGCGCTTCGCCCGGCCCCTCACCCCGGAGGGGAGAAGAGGGGCAAGGCAAGCGGCTTGCTGCAAGCGCACAACCCGGGTATAGTCCGCTCCACTGTATTAACGCGTTAGTACATTATGAAGCGTCGATCGCTGGATCCCGAACTGCCCGCCGAGTCCGCCGAACTCAGTCTCAGCGAGGCCTTGCTGTCGCTGAAGAACACCGAGGAGATGAGCGCCTTCCTGCGCGACCTGTGCACGCCGGCGGAGCTTGAAGTGCTGGTGGATCGCTGGCGGGTGGTGCCGTACCTGCTGGACGAGGTGCCGTACCGGGAGATCCACGAGCGCACCGCGGTGAGCATCACCACCATCGGACGCGTGGCGCGCTTCCTCAACCAGGGCAATGGCGGCTATCTCGCGGCCGCGGCGCGCGCTTCGCGCCGCCGTGCGGCGAAGAAGGGCGCGGCAGGGAAGGGCAAGGCATGAAACCGCGCGACCGCCTGCGTATCGCCATGCAGAAATCCGGCCGGCTGACGGAGCCGGCGCTGGACCTGCTCAACCGCTGCGGCCTCACCTTCCGCCAGAGCCGCGACAAGCTGTTCCTGTTCGGCGAAGGCGAGCCGGTCGACCTGCTGCTGGTGCGCGATGACGACATCCCGGGCCTGATCGCCCAGGGCGTATGCGACCTGGGCATCGTCGGCCGCAATGTGCTGAGCGAATACTCGTTCACCGACGGGCGCGAAGCCGGGCCGCTGGCCGAATGGCGTTCGCTCGGCTTCGGCCGCTGCCGCCTGTCGATCGCGGTGCCGCAGGAGATGAACTACGAGCAGCCGCAGCAGCTCGCCGGCCTGCGCATCGCCACCTCCTATCCCGGCCTGCTGCGCGACTGGCTGCGCAACCAGGGCGTCGACGCTGGCGTGGTGACGCTGGCCGGCTCGGTGGAGATCGCCCCGCGCCTGGGCACGGCCGACCTGATCTGCGATCTGGTGCAGAGCGGCGGCACCCTGGTCGCCAACCAGTTGCGCGAGGCGGACGTGCTGCTGGAAAGCGAGGCGGTGCTGGCCGGCCCGCGCACGCTGCCCACCGACGAGCGCGGCGACATGATCGAGCTGCTGCTCAAGCGCCTCGACGGCGTGATGCAGGTGCGCGAATCGCGCCTGCTGCTGCTGCAGACCTCGCGCCAGCACCTGGACGCGGTGACCCGCCTGCTGCCGGGCGGCCCGCAGCCGACCCTGCTGCCGGTCGCCGGGCAGCCGGACCAGCTGATGCTGCAGGCGCTGTGCGCGGGCGAGGTGAGCTGGCGGCAGCTGGAAGAGATCAAGAAGGCCGGCGCGCGCGAGATGTTCGTGCTGCCGGTGGAGAAGATGCTGGCATGAAACGACTGGACTGGAACGCGCTCGATGCCGTCGCGCAGCTGCAGGCGCTGGCCCGTCCCGCGCAGTCGCGCGCGGAGGAACTGCGCCGCGGCGTGGAAGCGATCGTGGCCAAGGTGCGCGCCGAGGGTGACGCGGCTTTGCGCGAGCTGAGCGCGAAGTACGACCGCTGCGCGATCGAGGCGATCGAGGTAACGGCCGAAGAATTCGCCGCGGCCGAAGCAGCACTCGCCCCCGGACTGAAAGCCGCCATCGAAGAAGCCGCCACACGCATCGCCGCCTTCCATCGCGAATCCGCACCGCGCCCCGTGGCGGTGGAAACCGCGCCGGGCGTACGCGTGGAACGCGTGCTGCGTCCGATCGCCAAGGTCGGCCTGTACGTGCCGGCCGGCAGCGCGCCGCTGCCCTCGACCGCGCTGATGCTCGGCGTGCCGGCGGGCCTGGCCGGCTGCCGCGAGGTGGTGCTGTGCTCGCCCGCGCGCGCCGACGGCCGCTGCGACGAGGCGGTGCTGTATGCCGCGCGGGTCACCGGCGTGCATCGCGTGTTCAAGCTGGGCGGCGCGCAGGCGATCGCGGCGATGGCGTACGGCACCGAGAGCGTGCCCCGTTGCGACAAGCTGTTCGGCCCCGGCAATGCCTGGGTCACCGAGGCCAAGCTGCAGGTTTCCGGCGACCCGGACGGCGCGGCCATCGACATGCCGGCCGGCCCTTCGGAAGTGCTGGTGATCGCCGATGGCAAGGCCGATCCGGAATTCGTCGCCGCCGACCTGCTGTCGCAGGCCGAGCATGGCCCCGACTCGCAGGTGATCCTGCTCAGCCCCTCCGATGCGCTGCTCGATCGCGTCGCGGTGGAAGTGGAGCGCCAGTGCGCCGCGCTGCCGCGCGCCTCCATCGCCACGCAGGCGCTGGCGCAGAGCCGGCTGATCCTGGTCGACTCGCTGGCGCAGGCGGTGGCGGTGAGCAATCGCTACGCGCCGGAACACCTGATCCTGCAGGTGACCGAACCGCGCGCGCTGCTGGACGGCATCGACAGCGCCGGCTCGATCTTCCTCGGCGCATGGACGCCGGAATCGGTGGGCGACTACTGCAGCGGCAGCAATCATGTGCTGCCCACCTACGGTTATGCGCGCAGCTACAGCGGCGTGTCCGTGGCCAGCTTCCAGAAGCAGATCACCGTGCAGGAACTGAGCGCGGACGGCCTGCGCGCGATCGGCCCGTGCACCGCGACGCTGGCCGAAGCCGAGCAGCTCGAAGCGCACCGCCGTGCGGTGACGCTGCGCCTGGCCGCGCTGGAGGCCAGGGCATGAGCGTGCTCGAACTGGCCCGCCCGGAGCTCCGCGCCATGCAGCCGTATTCCTCGGCGCGCATGGAAGCCAGCGGCGGCGCGATCCTGCTCAATGCCAACGAATCGGCCTGGGCGCCGGCGGGCGAGGCGGGGCGCGGCTGCAACCGCTATCCCGATCCGCAGCCGGCAGCGCTGCTGCGCGCCCTGGCGGCGCTCTACGGCGTGCGCGAAGAGCAGCTGCTGGTCGGCCGCGGCAGCGACGAGGCGATCGACCTGCTGGTGCGCGCGTTCTGCCGCGCGGGCCGCGATGCCATCGCGATCCAGCCGCCGACCTTCGGCATGTACTCGGTCTGCGCGCGCATCCAGGACGCGGGCATCGTCGAGGTTCCGCTCGCGGCCGACTTCACGGTGGACGCCGATGCCTTGCTGACCGCGCTGACGCCGGCGGTGAAGCTGGTCTTCGTCTGCACGCCGAACAATCCCACCGGGCAGCCGGTGCCGCGCGCGACGATCGAACGTCTTGCGCGCGAACTGGCCGGGCGCGCGCTGCTGGTGGTGGACGAGGCCTATGTCGAGTTTGCGGACGGCGGCAGCGTCGCCGGGCTGATCGATACCTACGACAACCTCGCCGTGCTGCGCACGCTGTCCAAGGCCTGGGCGCTGGCCGGCGCGCGCATCGGCACGCTGCTGGCGCATGCCGAGGTGATCGCCCTGCTGCGGAAGATCATCCCGCCGTATCCGCTGCCCTTGCCGTGCCTGACGGCGGCGCTGGAAGGCCTGTCGGCGCAGGGCCAGGCGGAGGCGGCGGAGCACATCCGCATCGTGCGTGCGGAGCGCGCGCGCATGACGCCCGCGCTGGCTGCCTTGCCGGGTGTGCGCGAGGTGCTGCCATCGCAGGCGAACTTTCTGGCGGTGCGCTTCGACGACGCGGGCGCCGCCTACCAGCGCCTGTTCGCCGCCGGCATCGTCGTGCGCGATGTGCGGCGTTATCCCAATCTGGGCGATGCACTGCGCATCACCATCGGTACGCCGGCAGAGAATGCGCGTGTGCTCGACGTATTGAATGGAGACCGCGCATGAGCCGCAAACTGCTTTTCGTCGATCGCGACGGCTGCCTGATCGAAGAACCGGCCGACGAACAGATCGACAGCTACGAGAAACTGGCCCTGCTGCCGGGCGTGATCGCCGCCCTGCAACGCTGCGTGGCGGCCGGCTACGAACTGGTGATGGTGACCAACCAGGACGGCCTGGGCACCGACAGCTTCCCCGAGGCGCACTTCACCGGCCCGCACGAACTGCTGATGCGCATCCTCGCCTCGCAGGGCGTGCGCTTCCGCGAAGTGCTGATCGACCGCAGCTTCCCCCGCGACGGCCTGGACACCCGCAAGCCGGGCATCGGCATGCTGCGCCATTACCTGGCCGACGACGGCTGGAGCCGCGCGGCCTCGGCGATGGTCGGCGACCGCCAGACCGACCTGCAGTTCGCCGCCAATATGGGCGTGCGCGGTTTCCTGGTCGGCCCCAAGGGCTTGGCCTGGGAGGAGATCGCGCACCAGCTGCTGGATGCGCCGCGCACCGCCACGGTCACGCGCAACACCAGGGAAACGCGCATCACCGTGCGCGTGGACCTGGATCGCGTCGCCGAGCCCAAGGCGCAGACCGGCCTGGGTTTCTTCGACCACATGCTGGAGCAGATCGGCAAGCACGGCGGCTTCGCGCTGGAACTGGAGTGCGACGGCGACACCCGGATCGACGAGCACCACACCATCGAGGACTGCGCGCTCGCGCTGGGCCAGGCACTGCGCCAGGCGCTGGGCGACAAGCGCGGCATCGCGCGCTACGGCTTCACCCTGCCGATGGACGAATCGCAGGCCAGCGCGGCGCTGGACCTGTCCGGTCGCCCGTACTTCGTGTTCGAGGGCAGCTTCCCGCGCGAGCGCGTCGGCGACGTGCCGACCGAACTGGTGCCGCATTTCTTCCGCTCGCTGTGCGAGACGCTGGGCGCCAACCTGCACCTGAGCGTGTACGGCGACAACGCGCACCACATGGTCGAGGCCTGCTTCAAGGTGGTGGCGCGGGCGCTGCGCCAGGCCCTGCGCCGCGAGGGCAGCGAGCTGCCCAGCACCAAGGGAGCGTTGTAATGGCCGTGGTCCTGGTCGATGCCGGCGGCACCAATATCGGTTCGGTGCGCTATGCGCTGCAGCGGCTGGGCGTCGATGCCGCGCTGACCTCCGATGCGAACGCCATCCGCCAGGCCGACAGGGTGATCCTGCCCGGCGTGGGCGCGGCCGGCCCCGGCATGGCGCGCCTGCGCGAGCTGGGCCTGGTCGAGCTGATGCGCTCGCTGACGCAGCCGGTGCTGGGCGTGTGCCTGGGGATGCAGCTGCTGTTCGAGCGCTCGGAAGAGGGCGCCACCGAATGCCTCGCCGTGATCCCGGGCGCGGCGAGCCGTTTTGCCGAGGCGCCGGGCCTGCGCGTGCCGCACATGGGCTGGAATCGCCTGCGGGTCGAGCGCGCGCATCCGCTGGTGGCAGGCCTGGGCGCCGATGCCTGGGCCTATTTCGTGCACAGCTACGCCGTGCCGGCCAACGACAGCACGCTGGCCACCGCCGACTTCGGCGGCGCGTTCTCCGCCGTCGTGGCGCGGGGCAATTTCCACGGCATGCAATTCCATCCCGAGCGTTCCGCCGGTGTCGGCGCACGGCTCCTCAAGAATTTCCTCGAACTATGAGCTTCACCGTCATCCCCGCCATCGATCTGCGCGCCGGCCGCGTGGTGCGCCTGCGTCAGGGCGACTACGGCCAGCAGACCACTTATGAGTTCGAGCCGCACGAACTGGCGCGGCGCTATGCAGAGGCAGGCGCTGCGTGGCTGCACGTGGTGGACCTCGACGGCGCGCGTTCCGGCAGCCTGGACAACCTGCAGGTGATCGAAGCGCTCGCGCGCGACGGCATGCAGGTGCAGGCCGGCGGCGGCGTACGCAGCGAAGCAGACCTGCAGCGCCTGTTCGATGCCGGCGTCGCGCGTGTGGTGGTCGGCAGCGTGGCGATCCGCGAACCGGCGCTGGTCGGCGCCTGGCTGGGCAAGTTCGGCGCGGAGAAGCTCACCGTCGCGCTGGACACGCGCCGCATCGACGGCCGCTGGGCACTGCCGAGCGCCGGCTGGACCGAGCTGGAAGCGCGTTCGCTGGACGAGCTGGCGCCCTGGTACGCCGCGCGCGGCGCGCGCCACCTGCTGTGCACCGACATCGACCGCGATGGCATGCTGGCCGGCTTCAACCTGGAGCTTTACCGCGATCTGGCCGAGACCGCGCCGACGCTGGCGGTGCAGGCCTCCGGCGGCGTGCGCTCGGTGGACGACATCGTCGCCACGCGCGCGGCCGGCGCGCAGGGCGTGATCCTGGGCCGTGCGCTGCTGGAAGGCCGCTTCACCATCGAGGAGGCGCTGGCATGCTGAGCCGCCGCATCATTCCCTGCCTGGACGTGCGCGACGGCAAGGTGGTCAAGGGCGTGCGCTTTCGCGACCACGTGGTGATGGGCGAGATCGTCGAGCTGGCGCTGCGCTATCGCGACGAAGGCGCCGACGAGCTGGTGTTCTACGACATCACCGCCAGCCCCGAGGGTCGCAGCGTGGACCGCGGCTGGGTCGAGCGCGTGGCGCGCGCGATCGATATCCCGTTCTGCGTGGCCGGCGGCATCCGCAGCGTGGAAGATGCGCGCGAGGTGCTGCATGCCGGCGCCGACAAGATCTCGGTCAATTCGCCCGCGCTGGAGCGCCCGGCGCTGATCGGCGAACTGGCCGCGGCCTTCGGCGTGCAATGCGTGGTGGTGGGCGTGGACAGCCTGCGCGATGCCGACGGCGAATGGCGCGTGCGCCAGTACACCGGCGACCCCTCCAGGACGCAGGCGCTGGCGCGGCGCACGCTGGACTGGATCGACGAGGCGCAGCGCCTGGGCGCCGGCGAGATCGTGCTCAACTGCATGGGCAGCGACGGCGTGCGCGAAGGCTACGACCTCGAACAGTTGCACGCGGCTCGCGCGCTGTGCCGCGTGCCGCTGGTGGCGTCGGGCGGTGCCGGTGCGCCGGAGCATTTCCGCGATGCCTTCGCCGTGGCCGACGTCGATGGCGCGCTTGCCGCGAGCGTGTTCCACAGCGGCGCCATCGCCATTCCCTCGTTGAAGCAGTACCTGCGCCGCGCGGGCATCGCCACGCGGCTTTGACCGGAACCGACCATGAGCGACCTCAACACCGATTTCTCGCGGCTCGACTGGAGCAAGGGCGATGGCCTGCTGCCCGCGATCGTGCAGCACTGGCTGACGGGTGAGGTGCTGATGCTCGGCTATATGAATGCCGAAGCGCTGGCGCACAGCTTGAGTTCCGCTCAGGTCACCTTCTTCAGCCGCAGCAAGCAGCGCCTGTGGACCAAGGGCGAAAGTTCCGGACACGTGCTGGCACTGAAGTCCGCCCGCATCGATTGCGACGGCGACACGCTGCTGCTGCAGGCCGAGCCGCAGGGGCCGACCTGCCACCTGGGCACCTCCAGCTGCTTCGGCGAGCGTGCAGACGTCGCACCGCCGCTGGGCTTTCTCGCCACGCTGGATCGCCTGGTGGAGCAACGCGCCGCTGACCGTCCCGCCGGCAGCTACACCACGCGGCTGTTCGAAGACGGCATCCGCCGCATCGCGCAGAAGGTCGGCGAGGAAGGCGTGGAAACCGCACTCGCCGCCGTGGTGCAGGATGACGAAGCACTACTCGGCGAAGCCGCCGACCTGGTCTTCCACCTGATGGTCGCGTTGCGTGCGCGCGGCTTGAGTACGAGCGATGTGTGTCGCGTGCTGGAAGCGCGTCACCAGTCGAGTTGATACGACAGAAATCCTGCGCAATAACCCACCGCCGTCATTCCGGCGCAGGCCGGAATCCAGTGACAGTCACGTTGGATGTTCGCGACAGGATGCCTTCGCGTTATCGCGAAAATCTGACCCCGAGGTCACTGGATTCCGGCCTGCGCCGGAATGACGAGCCATGGCTCAGCGCTGGCCGGCCGGCTCCGCATCCACATGCGCAGGCTCGAACGCCACCGCCGGGCCCGGCTTCACATGCCCGCGCCAGCGCGCCAGCTGGTCCGCAATGCCCGCGCCGACATCGATCTGCGGTTCGGACGGCGTCAGGTGGTCGCGCGTTTCCCACTGCGCGATCTCGCCCCTGGCCTGCTGGAACGCGGCGATGAAATCGGCGGTGCGGTTCAGCGCGTCGACCAGCCAGGCGCGGCCGAAATAGGTGATGTCGGAATCGCTGCCGCAGCCGAACGAACTGCGGTCGGCGCGCGCGGCGGTGAGCACCAGGGTGCCGGGGCCTTTCAGCGGCGGCACGAAGCCGCCGGAATAGCAGGCGTTCACCACCACCACTTTCCACTTGAACGGATGCCTGGCCAGGATGCCGGCCAGGTCCGGCGCGCCGATCTGGTCCAGCGGCAGCGGGTCCATGTCGACCAGCAGGTTGTGGTCCGGATCGCCGTGCGAGGTGAGGTAGAGCACGAGGATGTCCTGGTCCTTGTCCATCGTGCCGGACAGCGCGTCCAGCGCGCTTTCCAGGTTGCTCCAGGTGGCCAGCGGCCGGGTGTCCAGCGTGTCGGGGCTGTTGGCCAGCAGCAGCGGGTGCACCGTGGCGCCGAAGCGGTCGGCGAACAGCTTGCCGGCGTATTCGGCCTCGTTGTGGAACACGTCCTCGCCGCCGTCGCCGGCGAAGGCCACCAGGTAGAGATTGGGCGTGCCCTGTACGCGCGGCCCGAGCTTGGCGACCGCGTCGCGCAGCAGGCGGGGCTGGGCGTAGGCGACCTGTTCCGGCGTCGAGGCTTGCTCCGGCCAGCGGTCGGCTTCCTCTTCCGCGGCCGGGGCGGCGATCCCGGCCGAAGTGGCGGCGACGGCGGGCGCATGGACGGTTGCCGCGACGGCAGGCACGGCCGGATGGCGTACATCCGCCAGCGCCGGTGCGGCGCGGTGCGCCAGCAGGGTCAGCAGCACGCCGGCGGCGAAGGCGAGCAGGGCGGTCAGGGCGATGCGCATGGCGAGGTACGCGGCCGAATCAGGGAGCGATGGCGTCGAAATCGGTATACGCCGGGTGGCGCGGCTCGGCCGGCATCGCCAACGGCGGGCGCAGCAGCCAGGCGGTGTGGAAGCCGGCAGCCTTGGCCGCGTCCAGCTCCTCCACGATGTCGGAGAGGAACAGCAGGTGCTCCGGCTGCTCGCCGATCGCCGCGGCGATCTTCTCGTACGAGGCCTGCTCGCGCTTGGGGCCCGTCTCGGTGTCGAAGTAGCCGCCGAACAGCGGGGTCAGGTCGCCGGCTTCGCTGTACTGGAAGAACAGCTTCTGCGCGGCCACGGAGCCGGAGGAATACACGTACAGATGCAGTCCGTCGCCGCGCCATGCGCGCAGGCGGGCGGCGACTTCCGGGTAGACGTGGGCGCGGTATTCGCCGCTGGCGTAGCCGTCCTTCCAGATCATGCCCTGCAGCGCCTTGAGCGCGGTGGACTTGCGGTCCTCGTCGATCCAGCGCAGCAGCAGGTCGATCACTTCCTGGCGGCTGGCCTCGACCAGGCCGGCTTCCTTCGCCGCCTCGTGCAGCCAGTGCTGCAGCTCGGGCGTATCGACGTGGGTTTCCACGTAGGCCGGCAGGCGCTTGCGCGCATAGGGGAACAGCACGTCCTTGACGAAGCTGATCGAGCTGGTGGTGCCTTCGATGTCGGTGACGATGGCGCGGATGACGGTCATGCGGTTAGCCGTGGAAGCGATAGCGGAAACGCGGGCCCGTCGAACCGGGCCCGCCGATGCACAGCGGAAGCTCAGGCCGTGGCCTGGCCCGAAGCGTGCGGCAGCATGCGCGGGAAGCGCTGGGCGATGTCCTCGCCGGTGAAGTTGGCGACCCAGCCGTCCTTGTTGGTGAACAGGCGGATCGCCACGAAGTAGGGCGCCTCGCTCATGTCGAACCAGTGGCGGGTGCCGTCCGGCACGCCGATCAGGTCGCCCTGTTCGCACAGCACGTCGTAGACCTTGCCGTCGATGTGCAGGGTGAACTGGCCCGCGCCGGCGACGAAGAAGCGCACCTCGTCCTCGCTGTGGGTGTGTTCGCTGAGGAACTTCTGGCGCAGCGCGGCGCGGTCCGGGTGGTCGGGCGTAAGGCTGATCACGTCGACCGCCTGGTAGCCCTCTTCGCCCATCAGGCGGTCGATGTCGGCGCGGTAGGCGGCGATCACCTCGTCCTGGCTGGCGCCGGGGGCGATCGGCTGGCTGGCTTCCCATTGCTCGAAGCGCACGCCGACCTGGCCCAGTTCGCGCGCGATGGCGGCGTGCTCGGCGTGGACGGCAAGCGGTGCGTCGGGGCGCTGCTCGTCGAAAATGCGCAGGCGGCTCATGCGGACAGTCTCCTCAAATCCAGTTCGCAGCCCAGCAGGAATTCCAGGGCTTCCAGGTGACGGCGGGTTTCGGCCATGTCACGTCCCCAGGTGTAGATGCCGTGGCCGTTGATCAAGTAGGCGTGCAGCGGCTTGCCGCTGTCCAGCCAGGCGTCGACCCGGGCGACCAGCTCGGGCATGTGCTGGGTGTTGGGGAAGACCGGGATGGCCAGCGCGGCCTCGTGGGTGGTTTCGCCGGCGATGGCCTTCTGCAGCTCCCAGCCCTCGAGCAGCACCACGCCTTCCTTCGCGAACAGGCGCGAGGCCACGCTCTGCGTGCGCGAGTGGGTGTGCAGCACCACGTTCATCTGCGGCAGGCGGCGATAGATCTGCGTGTGCAGTTCGGTTTCCGCACTGGGACGCGCATCGGTGCCGACGGCCTTGCCCTGCATGTCGATCAGCATGATGTCCTCGCGGCCGAGCTTGCCCTTGTCGCGGCCGGAGATGGTGATGGCCGCATGCTCCGCGTCGATGCGCATGGAGAAATTGCTGCTGGTGGCAGGCGTCCAGCCGGCCAGCGCAAGGTCGCGCGCGGCATCGGCGATCGCGTCGGCGCGCCCGGCGAACAGCTCGGCGGCGATGGAGGAGGGAAGGACCTGGCTCATGCGATATGGACGTCCAAATGGCAGGGGACTATAGCACGCCGCTCCGCTGGCCCTTTTGACCGCGGCGGCGCCGAATGCGAGCCATTCTCATGGTGTTGTGCGGGCCGGGCGTACCATGGCCGCCGATTCGCCGCCCGGCGCGGCGCCATGTCCCCAAGACGGAGGTTGTCCCCAATGTCGAACGACAAAGAACTCGAGTCCCGCCGCCAGTTCCTGAAGATCGCCGGCGGCACGGTCGCGGCGGCCGCGATGATCGGCGCGCTGCCGCGCGCGGCGCGCGCCGCCGACCTGCCGCATGTGAGCCCCGACGATCCCACCGCGAAGGCGCTGGGTTATGTCGAGGACGCGAATACCACCAAGGACGCCAAGCGCAAGGCCGGCGACGCCTGCGCCAACTGCCAGTTCTATTCGGGCGGCGCCTCGGGTTATGGCCCGTGCCAGCTGTTCCCGGGCAAGTCGGTGAATGCGAAGGGCTGGTGCGTATCGCATTCGAAGAAAGCCTGAGCGTTACCGACATGCGTAAGAAAGGCCGGCCTTGGTGCCGGCCTTTTTGTTTGCGTGGAACAGGCATGAAAAAACGCGCCGCAGCGCGTTCGAAAGAGAGAGTCTGGGAGCTTCCCCGGCGATCGAATGATCGAGCCGGAGGAAGATGCAGCCCAGACGCGTCAGGCCGAGGAGCTGACCCGCCTGACGCGCCGGGCGGCAATCCGGGGCCCACTGCCAAGTGATCAACCCACGGACGGCAGATGTTACTCCCCAAAGCGCCGTTTGGGGCGCCCGGGCGAAAAATTTTTCCCGAAAAAGTCTCGTTAAAACGAGAAAAAACAAATAGTTATGTAACTATTCGTGACTGCACATCAAAAATGCCGGTGGATTGCGTATTTCCCGGCAGTTCTGTTCAGTTGACCACCATACGCCGGCGTTTTACGGCATTGCCCGCCATTGGCGGCCATTCGGCGGAGATCGCCTCAGGAGGCGCGGCGCAGGCGGCTGTGGCGCATGCCGTAGCCGAAGTAGATGGCCAGGCCGATCGCGGTCCAGATGATCATCAGCAGCCAGTTGAACCAGGCCATGAAGTACAGCAGGGCCAGGCAGCTGAACACGCCGGCGGTGCACACGAACCAGGCCGCCGGCACGCGGAACAGGCGCGGCAGCTCCGGTGCGGTGTAGCGCAGGATCAGCACGCCGGCGCAGACCGCCACGAAGGCGATCAGGGTGCCCATCGAGGTGAGGTCGGCCAGCAGGTCCAGCGGGAACACCGCGGCCAGGATGGCGATGCCGATGCCGGTGATCACCGTGTTGAGGTGCGGCGTGCGGTGCTTGGGATGGATGCGATTGAACACCGGCGGCAGCAGGCCGTCGCGCGACATGATCATGAAGATGCGCGGCTGCGCGATGATCATCACCAGGATCACCGAGGACAGGCCGATCATCGCGCCGATCTCCACCACCAGGCGCAGCCAGCCCAGTTCCGGATGGTTGCGGATCGCGGTGACCACCGGCTCGCTGGTGCCCAGTTCCGTATAGGGAATCAGGCCGGTCAGCACCGCCGCCATCGCCAGGTACAGCACGGTGCATATCACCAGCGAGACCAGGGTGCCGAAGGGCAGATCCTTCTGCGGGTTCTTGCATTCCTGCGCCGCGGTGGAGGTCGCCTCGAAGCCGATGTAGGCGAAGAACACCATCGCCGCGCCGCGCATGATGCCGGACCAGCCGTACTTGCCCGGTTCCTGTTCGGCCGGGATGAAGGGATGCCAGTTGGCCGGATCCACGTAGCGGTAGCCGGCGACCACCACCACGATGATCAGGCCGACCTTGAGCGCCACCATCAGCACGTTCAGGCCCGAGGATTCGCGGATGCCGACGTAGCACAGCCAGGTCAGCGCCAGCACGATCGCCACCGCGGGCAGGTTGAGCAGGTGGCCGGTGGTGACCAGGTGCCCGTCCTTGAAGGCCAGCGGCGCCTCGGTCAGCGCGACGGGCAGGTGGATGCCGACGTGGTCGAGCAGGCTGGTGAAATAGCCGGTCCAGCTCGCCGCCACCGCGGAGGCGGAGATGCCGTATTCCAGCACCATGTTCCAGCCGATGAACCAGGCCACCAGCTCGCCCAGGGTGGCGTAGGCATAGGAATACGAGCTGCCGGAGATCGGGATCAGCGTCGCGAATTCCGCGTAGCACAGCGCGGTGAAGCCGCTGCAGATCGCCGCCAGCATGAACGAGATCAGCACTGCCGGGCCCGCATGCTCCGCCGCGGCCTGGCCGGTCACCACGAAGATGCCGGTACCGATCACCGCGCCGATGCCCAGTGCGGTGATGCCCCACTTGCCCAGGGTGCGGCGCAGCGAGGGGCCGCCGTGGCAGTCGTCGGCGTCAGAGAAATCGGTCTTGCGGGCGAGAAGCTGCTTGAGCATGCGTGGACCTGGGTGGTGCGGGGCGCCGGATCGCGGCCGGCCAAAAAGGGAGGGCCGGCGCGAAGCCGGCCCTCGGAGGTGCGGATCAGGCGGCCGGCTTGCGCAGCTTGCTGTGCGAATAGCCGTAGAGGAAATAGATCGCCTGGCCGATCGCGATCCAGGCCAGCATCCAGCGCCAGTGCTCCAGGAACGATTGCAGGAACAGCGCCATGCAGGCCAGCGCGCCGAGCGGGCAGACGATCCACGGCACCGGCACGCGGAACGCGCGCGGCAGCTCGGGACGGGTATAGCGCAGCACCAGCACGCCGATGCACACGGTGGCGAAAGCCAGCAGGGTGCCCATCGCCACCATTTCGCCCAGCACGCCGATGTTGAACAGTCCGCCCAGCGCGGCGGCCAGCACGCCCACCACCACGGTGCCGACGTGCGGCGTGCGGAACTTCTGGTGGATGCGGCCGAACACCGCCGGGATCAGGCCGTCGCGCGCCATCGAATAGAAGATGCGCGGCTGGCCCATCAGCATCACCAGCATCACCGAGCTCAGGCCGGTGACCGCGCCGATCACCACGATGATCTGCAGCCAGTGCAGGCTGGGGTAGTTGTCCAGCGCGGTGGACACCGGCTCCGGCGTGCCGAGCAGGCGGAAATCGGCGATGCCGGTAAGGATGCCGGCGACGATGATGTACAGGATGGTGCACAGGATCAGCGAGCCGATGATGCCGATCGGCATGTCGCGCTGCGGGTTCTTCGCCTCGCCGGCCGCGGTGGAGACCGCGTCGAAGCCGATATAGGAGAAGAACACGATCGCCGCCGCGCGGCCCACGCCGGCCCAGCCGTACTTGGATGCGCCTTCGGAGGCCGGGATGAAGGGATGCCAGTTGTCCGGATTGATGTACTTGGTGGCGAAGGCGATGAACAGCAGGATCACGGTGACCTTGATCGCCACGATGATCGAGTTGACGAAGGCCGACTGGGTGATGCCCACGTAGCACAGGCCGGTGATCGCGGCGATGATCGCCACGGCCGGCAGGTTGATGAACATGCCGGTGGCCTGGATATGGCCGTCGACCACGGTGAACGGCGCCGCCGCCAGGGTCTGCGGCAAGCTCACGTCATGCCCGATCCAGCCGCTGATCAGGGCCAGCAGCTTGTTGAAATAGCCCGACCAGCCCGCCGCCACCGTGGCCACGGTGAACAGGTATTCCAGCACCAGGCTCCAGCCGACGAACCAGGCGACGTATTCGCCCAGCGTGGCGTAGGAATAGGAGTAAGCGCTGCCGGACACCGGCAGCATCGCCGCGAACTCGGCGTAGCACAGCGCCGCCAGGGCGCAGGCGATGCCGGCGAATACGAAGCTCAGCACGATCGCGGGGCCGGCGTGCTCGGCCGCGGCCTGTCCGGTGATGACGAAGATACCCGCGCCGATGATCGCGCCGATGCCCAGCAGGACCAGATGCCGCGCGGTCAACGCGCGCTTGAGGGTGACCTCGCCGTGCGCGCCGCCCTCCGGCAGATCGGCGGACGCAGGCGAAATCTGCGTCGTCGCAAACAGGTTTTTCAGCATGGGTTCCCCCCTCCGGGAATGGCCGCTTGTCATTATTGGGACGACTACCGAACGGCGGGCCCAGAAGGCTGGTCCGGCAAAGGATTTCGGCGCCACGAACAGGTTGCGCTCGGCGCGGAAGCACCGAACCTTAGCCGAGCGCTGGGAGGGGTACAAGACGCGCCGCAGCTATGATGTCCACTTCATCCCGATCCTATATGTCACAAGTCATGCACGAGCATCGCCAGGCTTTTTCCGCGCATTTGACCGCCTACGCCGAGGCGCATCCGGACGAGGGCGAAGTCGCCGCCGGATTCGGCGAATTCCTACGCTCGGCGCCCACCGTGTTCGAGCGCGCCCATGCGGCCGGGCATTTCACCGGCTCGGCCTGGCTGGTCAGCGCCGACGGCGCGCGCGTGCTGCTGACCCACCACCGCAAGCTCGGCCGCTGGCTGCAGCTGGGCGGCCATGCGGACGGCGACACCGACCTGGCCGGCGTGGCGCTGCGTGAGGCGGAGGAGGAATCCGGCCTGGTCGAACTGGTAGTCGAGCCGCAGCCGTTCGACCTGGACTGCCACTGGATTCCCGCGCGCGCCGGCGAACCCGGGCACTGGCATTACGACGTGCGCTACGTGGTGCGCGCCACCGGCAGCGAGGATTTCGCGGTCAGCGAGGAATCGCTGGCGCTGGCTTGGAAGCCGGTGGCGGAGATTGCCGCCGATCCGGCCGCAGACGAATCGCTGCGGCGGATGGCTAGGAAATGGCTGCGCAGGTTGGGGTGACAACCCCAACATCGTCACGATGACCGCGCCGTTGCGTTGGGGTTGTCACCCCAACCTACGCATATTTGGCCGGCGCCGGATGCACGGTGCCGCACTGCGTGCAGGTGCGCGCCTCGAGTGAGCGGTAGAAGCGCTCGAACACCGGCGGGAAATCGCGCTCGATGCTGTCGAGCGTGAAATATTCCTCGTACAGCTTGTGGTTGCACTGCTGGCAGAACCACATCAGGCCGTCCTGCTCGCCGGCCACGCGGCGGCGCTCGATCACCAGGCCGATGGAATCGGGCATGCGCTGCGGCGAATGCGGCACGCGCGGCGGCAGGTAGAACATCTGGCCGGCGCGGATCGGGATATCGCGCGCCGCGCCGTCGTCCTGCACCTTCAGCACCATCTCGCCTTCGAGCTGGTAGAAGAATTCCGGGCCTTCGTCGTAGTGGTAATCGGTGCGTGCGTTCGGGCCGCCGACGATCATCACGATGAAGTCGCCGTCGACGATGCATTTGTTGCCCACCGGCGGCTTGAGCAGGTGGCGGTGTTCGTCGATCCAGCGTTGCAGGTCCAGCGGTGGCGGGAGGGCCATGGTGGAGGGGCTCGGATGAAGTCGGCGTACCTTAGCGCCGCAGCGGGCGCTCCGCCATTTCCTCAGTCTTCACCTTTGAATCCTTCTCCCTCCAGGAGAAGGTGGCGGCAGCCGGATGAGGGTACGGGCGGAGCGGTGCACATCACTCTTGCGCTTCGCCCGTACCCTCACCCCAACCCCTCTCCCGAGGGGAGAGGGGCTCACGTTGCGGTGCTTTAGACCTCGAGGGTAGCCAGATCGCCTTTCTCTTCCAGCCAAGCCTTGCGATCGCTCGCCCGCTTCTTCGCCAGCAACATATCCATCAACTTCGCCGTCCCCTCGCCATCCTCCACGGTCAGCTGCACCAGCCGGCGCGTATCCGGATGGATGGTCGACTCGCGCAGCTGCCCGGGATTCATCTCGCCCAGGCCCTTGAAGCGGGTGGTGCTGACCTGGCCCTTCATCTTCTCGCGCTCGATGCGCGCCAGCAGCGCGGTCTTCTCGTTCTCGTCCAGGCAGTAGAACACCTGCTTGCCCACGTCCACGCGAAACAGCGGCGGCATCGCCACGAACACGTGGCCGTCGCGCACCAGGGCGGGGAAGTGGCGCAGGAACAGCGCGCTGAGCAGGGTGGCGATATGCAGGCCGTCGGAGTCGGCATCGGCCAGGATGATCACCTTGCCGTAGCGCAGGCCGCTGAGGTCGTCCTTGCCCGGGTCGCAGCCGATCGCCACGGCGAGGTTGTGCACTTCCTCCGAGCCCAGCACCGAGCCGGATTCCACTTCCCAGGTATTGAGGATCTTGCCACGCAGCGGAAGGATCGCCTGGAACTCCTTGTCGCGCGCCTGCTTGGCGCTGCCGCCGGCGGAGTCGCCCTCGACCAGGAACAGTTCCGTGCGGCTCAGATCCGTGGCGGTGCAGTCGGCCAGCTTGCCGGGCAGGGCGGGGCCCTGGGTGATCTTCTTGCGGATGACCTGCTTGGACGCCTTCAGGCGCGCGCTGGCGCGCTCGATCGCCAGCGCGGCGATGCGCTCGCCCAGTTCCACGTGCTGGTTCAGCCACAGGCTGAAGGCGTCGTGCACCACGCCTTCCACCAGGGCGGCGGCGTTGCGCGAGGAGAGGCGCTCCTTGGTCTGCCCGGCGAACTGCGGATCCAGCAGCTTGGCCGAGAGCACGAACGACAGCCGCTCCCACACGTCTTCCGGCGCCAGCTTCACGCCGCGCGGCAGCAGGTTGCGGATGTCGCAGAACTCGCGCACGGCGTTGGTCAGGCCGCTGCGCAGGCCGTTCACGTGGGTGCCGCCCTGCGCGGTGGGAATCAGGTTGACGTAGCTCTCCTGTACCAGCTCGCCTTCCGGCAGCCAGGCCAGCGCGACGTCCAGGCCTTCGGTGTCGCGCGCCACGTGATGCACGAACAGCTCGGCCGGCAGCGACTCGGCGCCCTCGAGTTCCCCGCGCAGGTAGTCGCGCAGGCCGTCCTCGTAATGCCACGACACGACTTCGCCGGTGGCTTCGTCGGTGAGCTTGACGTTGAGGCCGGCGCACAGCACGGCCTTGGCGCGCAGCAGGTGCTTGAGCTTGGACAGCAGGATCTTCGGCGAGTCGAAATACTTCGGATCGGGCCAGAAGTGCACGGTGGTGCCGGTCTTCTTCTTCGGCACGCTGCCGATCACTTCCAGCGCGCTGGCGCGGTCGCCGTGCTCGAAGGCCATGCGGTATTCGCTGCCGTCGCGGCGGATGGTCACTTCCACCCGGCTGGACAGCGCATTGACCACCGACACGCCCACGCCGTGCAGGCCGCCGGAGAAGTTGTAGTTCTTGCCGGAGAACTTGCCGCCCGCATGCAGCCTGGTGAGGATCAGCTCCACGCCCGGGATGCCTTCCTCCGGATGGATGTCCACCGGCATGCCGCGGCCGTCGTCGCTGACCTGCACCGAGCCGTCGGTGTGCACGATCACCTCGATCGCGCTGGCGTGGCCGGCCAGGGCCTCGTCCACCGAGTTGTCGATGACTTCCTGCGCCAGGTGGTTCGGGCGGCTGGTGTCGGTGTACATGCCCGGCCGGCGCTTGACCGGGTCAAGGCCGGAGAGGACTTCGATGTCGGCGGCGTTGTAGCGACTGCTCATGCTCGGGGGTTCTGCCGGAAGTTAAGCGGGGAAATAGCCGCGGGAGGATGGGGTGGCCGGCCGGGGAGGTCAAGCCGGCCGCGATGTCACAGCGGCGCGCAATGCCGCTCCAGCCAGACCAGGTCGGCGCCTTCCAGCAGCGGGCTGAGCGCGGCGCGCACGCGGGCGTGGTAGTCGTCCAGCCAGGCGCGCTCCTCCGGGTTGAGCAGGCCCGGTTCCAGCGCGCGGCGGTCGAACGGGCACAGGGTCAGCGTCTCGAAGGCGTGGAATTCACCGAATTCGGTCTGGTCCGCCTCGGCCACCGCCGCCAGGTTCTCGTGGCGGATGCCGTGCCGGCCCGGCTTGTACAGGCCCGGCTCGATCGAGGTGATCATGCCCGGCTCCAGCGCCACCATCGCGCCGCTGGTCGGCGGGCGGATGTTCTGCGGCCCCTCGTGCACATTGAGGAAGTAGCCCACGCCGTGGCCGGTGCCGTGGCCGTAGTCCATGCCCGAGGCCCACAGCGGCGCGCGCGCCAGCGCATCGAGCTGCGGGCCGCTGGCGCCCTTGGGAAAGCGCGCGCGCGACAGCGCGATCAGGCCCTTCAGCACCAGGGTGGCGTCGCGCCGCTGCTCGGCCGTGGTCTTGCCCAGCGCCAGCACGCGGGTGACATCCGTGGTGCCGCCCAGGTACTGGCCGCCGGAATCGACCAGCAGGAGTCCCTGCGGCTTGAGCACGCTGTGGTGCGCGGGCGTGGCGCGGTAGTGCGGCAGGGCGCCGTTGGCCTGGTAGCCGGCGATGGTGGCGAAGCTTTCGCCGACGAAGTCGGGCTGGGCCGAGCGTTCCTCGCGCAGCAGGGTGTCGACGTCCAGTTCGGTCTGGCTCATGCCGGCGGTCAGGCGTTCTTCCAGCCGGCGGAAGGCGCGCGCCAGGGCGGCGCCGTCGCGGCGCATCACTTCGCGCACGTGATCGAGCTCGCCGGCGCTCTTGCGCGCCTTGAAGGCGGTGGACGGGTTGGCCGCATCGATCAGTGGGACCGTCGGCGCTACCGCATCGGCCACGGCGCAGGCCACGCGATAGCCGTCCAGCAGCAGGCGGTCGCCGGCGCCCAGTTCGCCGAGCGCGTCGGTGACGGTGGCGTAGTCGGCGATGCGCACGCCATCGGCGGCGAGCGCGCCGACCAGCGCGTCGGTGAGCTTGCGGCGGTCGACGAACAGCGTGGCCGGGCCGTCGGTGGCGACCAGCAGATGGGCCAGGAACACCGGATTGCACTCGACGTCGCTGCCGCGCAGGTTGGTCAGCCAGGCCACGTCGTCCAGGCTGCAGACCAGGTGATGCGTGGCGCCGTGCTTGCGCATGGCGGTGCGCAGCCGGGCGAGCTTGTCGGCGCGGGCGATGCAGGCGTAGCGGATCGGATGTTCGGTGACCGGCGCGGCGGGCAGCGGTGGGCGGGCGGACCAGGCTTCGCCGGGCAGGTCCAGGTCGGTGCGCAGGCGCGCGCCGGTGTTTTCGAACTGGCGTTCGATCCGCGCGCGGGTGGCCAGCGGCAGGCTGTCGCCGGCCACCGCCAGCAGCTGGCCCGGCTCCAGCTGCTGGCGCAGCCATTCCAGGTGCTCGGGCACGCTGGTGGCGCGCTGGCGCATCAGTTCGATGCCGCTGCCGGCCAGCTCGCGCTCGGCCTGGGCGAAGTAGCGCGAATCGGTCCACAGCCCGGCCCATTCCAGGGCGACCACCAGGGTGCCGGCCGAACCGGTGAAGCCGGACAGCCAGCTCCGCGCCTGCCAATGCTCCGGCAGGTATTCGGACAGGTGCGGATCGGCGCTGGGCACGAGGCAGGCATCGACGCCGTGGCGGCGCATGGCCTGGCGCAGGAGGGCAAGACGGGACGGAATGGAATCGCTCATCCGTTCATGCTAGCAGCCGAGGTGAAGCCGGTCGGCGCGCGGCTCGATGAATCGCCACAGGAATTTTCGTCGTACCGCTCGCGGCACGGAGCGACCTCCGCTAAAATGCCGATTTCCAGCACGGCTGCATCCCATGACCCCCCTGATTTTCGTCACCGGCGGTGTGGTGTCCTCGCTTGGCAAGGGCATCGCCGCGGCGTCGCTGGCTTCCATTCTGGAAGCGCGTGGCCTCTCGGTCACCATGATGAAGCTCGACCCGTACATCAACGTGGACCCGGGCACCATGAGCCCCTTCCAGCACGGCGAGGTCTACGTCACCGACGACGGCGCCGAGACCGACCTGGACCTGGGCCACTACGAGCGTTTCGTCCACACCCGCCTGACCGGCAAGAACTCCATCACCACCGGCAAGATCTACGAGTCGGTGATCCGCAAGGAGCGCCGCGGCGATTATCTCGGCGCCACCGTGCAGGTCATCCCGCACATCACCGACGAGATCAAGCACTGCATCCACGAGGCCACCCGCGGCTTCGACGTGGCCCTGGTGGAGATCGGCGGCACCGTCGGCGACATCGAGTCGCTGCCGTTCCTGGAGGCGATCCGCCAGCTGCGCATCGAGCACGGCCCAGAGAAGTGCCTGTTCATGCACCTGACCCTGGTGCCGTACATCAAGGCCGCCGGCGAGATCAAGACCAAGCCCACCCAGCATTCGGTGAAGGAACTGCGCTCGATCGGCATCCAGCCGGACGTGCTGCTGTGCCGCTGCGAGCAGCCGCTGCCGGACGGCGAGCGCCGCAAGATCGCGCTGTTCACCAACGTGCCCGAGCAGGCGGTGATCAGCGCCACCGACGTGGACATCATCTACAAGCAGCCGCTGTGGCTGCACAAGCAGGGCCTGGACGAGATCGTGGTCAAGCGCCTCGGCCTCGACGCCGGCCCGGCGGATCTGTCGGCCTGGCAGCGCACCGTGGAAGCGGTGGAGCATCCCAAGGACGAGGTCAACGTCGCCATCGTCGGCAAGTACGTCGAGCACAAGGACGCCTACAAGTCGCTGGGCGAAGCCCTGCGCCACGGCGGCATCAAGCAGCAGACGCGGGTGAACCTGCAGTGGGTCGATTCCGAGCAGGTGGAAGCCGAGGGCGCGGCCAAGGTGCTGGGCGGCGTCGACGCCATCCTGGTGCCGGGCGGCTTCGGCAAGCGCGGCTTCGAGGGCAAGGTGCTGGCGGCCAGGTACGCCCGCGAGCACGGCGTGCCGTACTTCGGCATCTGCTACGGCATGCATGCGGCGGTGGTGGATTTCGCCCGCCACGTGGCCGGCCTCGGCGACGCCGATTCCAGCGAGAACGACCGCAACACGCCCAACCCGGTGATCGCGCTGATCACCGAGTGGACCACCTCCGCCGGCGAAGTGGAAACGCGCACCGAGCGCTCGGACCTGGGCGGCACCATGCGCCTGGGCGCGCAGGAGTGCCGCCTCAAGGCCGGCACCCTGGCGCGCGAGCTGTACGGCCAGGAAGTGGTGCGCGAGCGCCATCGCCACCGCTACGAGTTCAACAACCGCTATCGCCAGTCCTTCGAGGATCTGGGCATGGTGATCTCCGGCAAGTCGATGGACGACCTGCTGGTGGAGATCGTCGAGCTGCCGCAGCAGCAGCATCCGTGGTTCCTCGGTTGCCAGGCGCATCCGGAATTCACCTCCACCCCGCGCGACGGCCACCCGCTGTTCATCGGCTTCGTGCGTTCGGCGCGCGAGTACAAGGCGGTGCGCGAAGGCGAGCGCCTGGCGTCGGCACCGAACGAGAACGTCGCATGAAGTTATGCGGTTTCGAGGTCGACCAGGACCAGCCACTGTTCCTGATCGCCGGCCCCTGCGTGGTCGAGTCGGAGCAGCTGCAGGTGGACACCGCCGGCAAGCTCAAGGAAATCACCGGCCGGCTCGGCATCAACTTCATCTTCAAGTCCAGCTTCGACAAGGCCAACCGTTCCTCCGGCTCGAGCTTCCGCGGCCTGGGCATGGAAGAAGGCCTGCGCATCCTCGGCGAAGTGAAGCGCCAGGTCGGCGTGCCGGTGCTGACCGACGTGCACGAATACACCCCGTTCGCCGAAGTGGCCTCGGTGGTCGACGTGCTGCAGACCCCGGCCTTCCTGTGCCGCCAGACCGATTTCATCCAGGCGGTGGCGCGCGCCGGCAAGCCGGTGAACATCAAGAAGGGCCAGTTCCTGGCGCCGTGGGACATGAAGAACGTCGTGGACAAGGCCAAGGCCGTCGGCAACGACGACATCCTGGTATGCGAGCGCGGCGCCAGCTTCGGCTACAACAACCTGGTCTCCGACATGCGTTCGCTGGCGGTGATGCGCGACACCGGCTGCCCGGTGGTGTTCGACGCCACCCATTCGGTGCAGCTGCCGGGCGGGCAGGGCACCAGTTCCGGCGGCCAGCGCGAATTCGTGCCGGTGCTGGCGCGCGCGGCCATCGCGGTCGGCGTGGCCGGCCTGTTCGCCGAGACCCATCCGGATCCTTCCAAGGCGCTCAGCGACGGCCCCAATGCCTGGCCGCTCGGCAAGATGGAAGCGCTGCTGGAAACGCTGATGGAACTGGACGCCGTCACCAAGCGCCACGGCTTCCTCGAACAGACGCTCTGATCTTCAAAAGTTTTATCCCCGCTTTAGTTCGTCCCCTTCGCCCTTTCTGGACAGGAACTGCATGAGCACCGACATCACCCGCATCCACGCCCGCGAAATCCTCGACTCCCGCGGCAATCCCACGCTCGAAGCGGAAGTGACCCTGGCCGGCGGCGGCTTCGGTCGCGCGGCGGTGCCCAGCGGTGCGTCCACCGGTACCCGCGAGGCGGTGGAACTGCGCGACGGCGACAAGTCGCGTTACCTGGGCAAGGGTGTGCAGAACGCGGTGGGCAACGTCAACGGCGCCATCGCCGGTGCGCTGAAGGGCTTCGACGCGGCCGACCAGAAGGGCCTGGACGCCAAGCTGATCGCGCTGGACGGCACGCCGAACAAGGGCAAGCTCGGCGCCAATGCTCTTCTCGGCGTGTCGATGGCCGCCGCGCATGCGGTCGCTGCGCAGCAGGGCCGTCCGCTGTGGCAGTACCTGGCCACCATCAACGGCACCACCGGCAAGCCCGGCGCGCTGCCGGTGCCGATGATGAACATCATCAACGGCGGTGCGCACGCCGATAACAACGTCGACGTGCAGGAATTCATGGTGCTGCCGGTCGGCCTGCCCAGCTTCGCCGAGGCGCTGCGCGCCGGCACCGAGATCTTCCACGCGCTCAAGAGCGTGCTGAAGGGCAAGGGCCTGAACACCGCGGTGGGCGACGAGGGCGGCTTCGCGCCGAACCTGCGCTCCAACATCGAGGCGCTGGACACCATCCTCGAAGCCGTCGGCAAGACCGGCTACAAGATCGGCAGCGACATCCTGCTGGGCCTGGACGTGGCCAGTTCCGAGTTCTTCAAGGACGGCAAGTACGACCTGGAAGGCGAGGGCAAGGTCTACACGCCGGCGCAGTTCGTCGACCTGCTGGCCAGCTGGGCGAAGCAGTACCCGATCGTCACCATCGAGGACGGCATGGCCGAAGGCGACTGGGACGGCTGGAAGCTGCTCACCGACACCATCGGCAAGCAGGTGCAGCTGGTCGGCGACGACCTGTTCGTGACCAATCCGGCGATCTTCAAGGAAGGCATCGACAAGCACATCGCCAACGCGATCCTGATCAAGGTGAACCAGATCGGCACGCTGTCGGAGACGCTGGAGGCGATCGCCATGGCCGACGCCGCCAAGTACGCCGCGATCGTGTCGCACCGCTCGGGCGAGACGGAAGACACCACGATTTCCGATATCGCCGTGGCCACCACCGCGACCCAGATCAAGACCGGTTCGCTGTGCCGCACCGACCGCGTGGCCAAGTACAACCAGTTGCTGCGCATCGAGGAACAGCTGGGCGCCGCCGCGCAGTACGCCGGCCGCAACGCGTTCCCGAGCCTGGCCAAGCTGCCGGGCTGACGGAGCCACGCCACCTCCATGCTGCGCTGGATCGCTCTCATCCTGCTGCTCGTGCTGATCGGTCTGCAGGTGAAGCTGTGGACCGGCAACGGCGGCGTGCACGAGGTGGAAACCCTGCGCGCCGCGGTGAAGAAGCAGACCGACGACAACCAGCGCCTGCTCCAGCGCAACCAGGCGCTGGGCGCGGACGTGGACGACCTCAAGCACGGCGAGCAGGCGGTCGAGGCGCGCGCGCGCGGCGAGCTGGGCCTGATCAAGCCGGGCGAGACCTTCTACCAGGTGGTCGAGCAGCCGGGCGCCGCCGCGAGCGCGGCGACGCCCGCGCCCGCCGCCGCCAGCAGCGGCGGACACTGAGATGAGTTCCCTGTGGTGCGTGGTGCCGGCCGCCGGGCGCGGCGCGCGGGTCGGTGGCGACATCCCCAAGCAATACCTGCCGCTGGCCGGCCGGCCGCTGATCGAACACACGCTGGCGCGCCTGGCCACGCATCCGCGCGTTGCCGGCGTGATGGTGGTGCTGGGCGCGGGCGACGAGCGCTGGCCCGGCGTGGAGCGCATCGGCGGCAAGCCGGTGTTGACCACCATCGGTGGTGCGGAGCGCTGCGATTCGGTGCTGGCCGGTCTGGATGCCTTGCCGAACGACGTGGCCGCGGACGATTTCGTGCTGGTGCACGACGCCGCGCGCCCCTGCGTGCGCGCCGCCGACATCGCCCGCCTGATCGAGCTGGCCGTGCCGGCCGGCGGCGGCCTGCTCGGCGCGCCGCTGCGCGACACGCTCAAGCGCGCCGATGCCGCCCATCGCAGCGCGGCGACCGAGCCGCGCGAGGAGCGCTGGCGCGCCTTCACCCCGCAGCTGTTCCGCCGCGGCGAACTGGCCGCGGCCCTGCGCGCGGCGGCGGCGAGCGGGCTCAAGCCCAGCGACGAGGCGATGGCGATGGAGCGCGCGGGCCATGCCCCGTTGCTCGTCGAGGGCGCCGAGGACAATATCAAGGTGACCACGGCCGCCGATTTCGCGCTGGCCGAATTTCTTCTGGACAGGACGGCATGAGGGCGCGCGCATGATGCGGATCGGCCAGGGCTTCGACGTGCATGCCTTCGGCGACGGCGACCACGTGATGCTGGGCGGCGTGCGCGTGCCGCACAGTCGCGGCGTGGTGGCGCACTCCGATGGCGACGTGGTGATCCATGCGCTGTGCGATGCGATCTTCGGCGCGCTGGCGCTGGGTGATATCGGCCGGCATTTCCCGCCCTCGCAGGAGCGCTGGCGCGGCGCCGAGAGCCGGCTGTTCCTGCGCCATGCCTACACGCTGATGCGCGAGCGCGGCTATGCCATCGGCAATGTCGACGTCACCGTGATCTGCGAGGCGCCCAAGGTCGGCCCGCACGCGCAGGCGATGCGCGAACGGCTGGCCGAGGACCTGCACTGCGAGGTCGACCGCGTCAGCGTCAAGGCGACCACCACCGAGAAACTCGGCTTCACCGGCCGCGGCGAAGGCATCGCCGCCCAGGCCTGCGCGCTGCTGGTTCTCGCGTGAGCGAGGCCGAGGTCCGCGGTTCCGCCAACCGGCTGCACGAGCAGCTGGAGCGCATCAACGAACTGCTGCGCCGGCACAAGCTGGTGGAACAGGTCGCGCATGCGCAGCACGGGCCGCACCAGGACCTGGTCGACAACCTGCTGCACCGCCAGCACCTGTCCGAACTGCAGCGCCAGCTCGACGGCCTGCATCCGGCCGACATCGCCTACATCCTCGAAGCGCTGCCGCTGGAGGACCGCCTCACCGTCTGGCAGATGGTCAAGGCCGACCGCGACGGCGAGATCCTGCTCGAGGTCTCCGACGCGGTCCGCGAATCGCTGATCGCCGACATGGACCAGCGCGAGATCCTCGCCGCGGTCGAGCCGCTGGAAGCGGACGAGCTGGCCGACCTGGTCGAGGACCTGCCGACCGAGGTGCTGCCCGAGCTGATGGCCAGCCTCGACGCGCAGCAGCGCGAACAGCTGCAGTCGGCGCTGTCCTGGCAGGAGGACCAGGTCGGCGCGCTGATGGACTTCGAGATGGTCACCATCCGCGAGGACGTCAGCCTGGAGGTGGTGCTGCGCTACCTGCGCCGCTTCGACGAGCTGCCCGCGCAGACCGACAAGCTGTTCGTGGTCAATCACGACAACATGCTCACCGGCGTGCTGCCGCTGCACTGGCTGCTGGTCAACTCGCCGGAAAAGATGGTCAGCGAGGTGATGGCGCCGGACGTCAACACCTTCCACCCGGCCGACGACGCCTACGAAACCGCGCAGGCCTTCGAGCGCTACGACCTGGTCACCGCGCCGGTGGTGGACGACAGCAGCCACCTGATCGGCCGCATCACCATCGACTCGATGGTCGACGTGATCCGCGAGGAAGGCGAAAGCGAGGCGCTGAGCCGCGGCGGCCTGCGCGAGGAAGAAGACATCTTCGCCTCGGTGTGGAAGTCGGTGCGCAACCGCTGGACCTGGCTGGCGATCAACCTGGTGACCGCTTTCATCGCCTCGCGCGTGATCGGTCTGTTCGAGGGCTCGATCCAGAAGCTGGTGGCGCTGGCCACCCTGATGCCGATCGTGGCCGGCATCGGCGGCAATTCCGGCAACCAGACCATCACCATGATCGTGCGCGCGCTGGCCCTGGACCAGATCACTCCGGCCAGCGCCAAGCGGCTATGGCGCAAGGAGATGGGCGTGGCGCTGGCCAATGGCCTGGTATGGGGCGGGGTGATCGGCCTGGTGGCCTGGGCGCTGTACGGGCATCTGGCGCTGGGCCTGGTGATGACCGCGGCGATGACGCTTAATTTATTGCTCGCGGCGTTCTGCGGCGTGGGCATTCCGATGCTGATGGCGCGGCATGGGCGCGATCCGGCGCTGGGGTCGAGCGTGCTGATCACGGCCATGACGGACAGCGGCGGCTTTTTTATTTTCCTCGGGCTGGCGACGGTGTTCCTGGTCTGAGCGGTTTCATCCTTCCGGTTTTTATCGAATGAGCGATCTTCCTTACGCCAATGGCACCCCGCCGCTGAGCGCCCAGCTGCGCAGCTCCCCCGAGGACTTCCGCGTGGAAGAAATCCTCGGCTACGAAGCCGACGGCGAAGGCGAGCACGCGCTGCTGCTGGTGGAGAAGCGTGGCGCCACCACGGATTGGGTGGCACGCGAATTGGCCAACTATGCCGGCGTGCCGCAGGTGGCGGTCGGCTATGCGGGACTGAAGGATCGCCACGCGGTGACGCGGCAGACCTTCTCGGTGCAGCTTGCCGGCAAGCCGGATCCGGACTGGTCGGCGTTTCCGCACGCCGAAGTAAAGGTGCTGTCGGCTGCGCGCCACAAGCGCAAGCTCAAGCGCGGCGCTTTGCGCGGCAATCGCTTCGTGCTGGTGCTGCGCGGCGTGCAGGGCGATCGCGCGCGCGCCGGGGAAGTGCTGGAACGCATCGCCGCACGCGGCGTGCCGAATTATTTCGGCGAGCAGCGCTTCGGCCGCGGCGGCGGCAATGTGGAGCAGGCGCGGGCGATGTTCGCCGGGCGCCGGGTGGATCGCGACAAGCGCCAGTTCCTGCTGTCGGCGGCGCGCTCGCACCTGTTCAACGAGGTGCTGGCCGCGCGCGTCGAGCGCGATGCGTGGGACAAGCCGCTGGAAGGCGAGCTGTGGTCGCTGGCCGGCAGCCGTTCGTGGTTCGGGCCGGAGCCGTTCGATGCGGTGCTGGCGGAGCGGCTGGGACGTGGCGATATCCATCCGTCCGGCCCGCTGTGGGGGCAGGGCGAGTCGCCGGCGGGCGCCGAAGTGGCGCAGTTGGAAAATGAGCTTGCGGGTGCGAACGCCGATCTCGTCGCTGGCCTGGTGGCGGCACGCATGGAGCAGGAGCGCCGCCCGCTGCGCCTGATCCCGGACCAGCTGCGCTGGCAGTGGCTGGAGGACGATGCTTTGGAGCTTACGTTCGGCTTGCCTGCTGGCGCCTACGCCACGGTCGTAGTGCGCGAACTCGCCACCACCTGACCCTCGTAGGTTGGGATGAGCCGCAGGCGAACCCCAACAGGCCTGCACCGCTGTCGCCACGTTGGGGTTCGCTTGCGCTCACCCCAACCTACGCCGATGCGCGAGCTCAGCCCTTCAGCAGTACCACCACGGCCCCGGTGCCACCTTGCATCGGCCGTGCCGAGGCAAACGCGATCACATCGTCCCGACGCCGCAGCAGCCGGTCGGTCAGCACCTTCAGCACCGGCCCGGCGCTTTTCGAGCGCAAGCCCTTGCCATGCACGATGCGCACACAGTGAAAGCCGCGCTCGCGCGCCTCGGCGAGGAAGTCGGCGATGGTCGCCGTGGCCGCCGCCGCATTCATCTGGTGCAGGTCGATCTCGTCCTGCACGCTGAACTGCCCACGCTTGAGCTGCCTGAGCAGCTTCGGCGGGTAGCCGTCGCGCAGATAGCTGAGCTCCTCTCCCACTTCCATGAGACCGGGATCGAAGGCCATGTCGAGCAATTCGCCCGGCACCGCGGCCTCGTCCGCCTCCAGCATGTGGGCGCGCGGCTCGGGCCGGGGCGCGGCCGGCGCCGGCTCGGCGGGGTCGAGACGGCGGATCTCGCCGATCGCCTCGCGGAACAGGCGCGCGTCGTCGTCGTTCACGGTGGCGGGAAGGCGGCGTTTCATGGGCGCCATCCTAGACCACCAAGATTGCGAGCACTAAAGCCCCTCTCCCGCCGGGAGAGGGGTTGGGGTGAGGGTACGGGCGGAGTTGTGAGTTGCGCTCCGCCCGTACCCTCATCCGGCTGCCGCCACCTTCTCCCGGAGGGAGAAGGAATTCTTCGTTGCAGTCTCCGCGAGCGTGCATCTGGCGATGAAACCCCGGTCCCGCTCGGGTAGACTTCGGCGTATCGCTGGCGCGCCGGGGAACGCACCGGCCCCTGGGTTTTTCGAACGGATGACGATGCGAGTTCTCGTAAGCAACGACGACGGCGTGGATGCTCCCGGCATCCGCGTGCTCGCCGAACGCCTCGGTGCGGTCGGCCAGGTCACCGTGGTGGCTCCCGACCGGGACCGCTCCGGCGCCAGCAATTCACTGACCCTCGACGCGCCGATCCGCGTGCTGCCGATGGACAACGGCTACTACCGCGTGGCGGGCACGCCCACCGACTGCGTGCACCTGGCGCTGGCCGGCCTGCTCGAGCACGAGCCCGACATCGTGGTCTCCGGCATCAACAACTCGGCCAACCTGGGCGACGACGTGATCTATTCGGGCACGGTCTCCGCCGCGATGGAGGGCCGCTTCCTCGGCCTGCCGGCGATCGCCGTGTCCCTGGTCAGCCAGGACCACCACGGCGAGCACTACGATTCCGCCGCGCGCGCCGTGCTGATGCTGATGGAGCGCCTGCTGGTCGATCCGCTGCCGGCCGACACCATCCTCAACGTCAACGTGCCGGACCGGCCGTGGGAAGAGATCCGCGGCTTCGAGGTCACCCGCCTGGGCAAGCGGCACCGTTCCGCGCCGTGCATCCGGCAGACCGACCCGCGCGGCAAGCCGATCTGGTGGATCGGTCCGGCCGGCGACGTGGACGACGCTGGTCCCGGCACCGACTTCGACGCGGTGCGCCGCGGCTATGTCTCGGTCACGCCGATCCACGTCGACCTCACGCGCTTCCAGGCGCTGGAGAAGGTCAGCAGCTGGATGAACGCGCTCAGCGGCGACATGGCCGCGCGCAGCGGAGAGAAAGTCGCGTGAGCATGAACGTGCATCCGCTGCCGCCGTCCGCGCTGAAGGGCGAAGGCATGACCTCGCAGCGCGCCCGCGACCGGCTGGCCTCCAAGCTGAAGGAGGACGGCATCAAGGACGCGCGCGTGATCGAGGTGATCCGCAACCTGCCGCGCCATCACTTCATCGACCAGGCGCTGCATTCGCGCGCCTACGAGAACACCGCGCTGCCGATCGGCCACGGCCAGACCATTTCGCAGCCGTGGGTGGTGGCGCGCATGACCGAGGCGCTGCTGGAATTCGGCGTGCCGCAGAAGGTGCTGGAGATCGGCACCGGTTCCGGCTACCAGGCCGTGGTACTGGCCGCGCTGGTGCCGCAGCTCTACACCGTCGAGCGCATCGAGGAACTGCTGCGCCAGGCGCGCCGCCGCTTCCGCCAGCTGGGGCTGACCAACCTGCGCTCGCGCCACGACGACGGCAAGCTGGGCTGGCCGGACGAGGCGCCGTTCGACGCGATCATCCTCACCGCCGCCGGCGACACCATTCCCACCCAGCTGCTGGACCAGCTCAGCCCGACCGGCGTGCTGGTCGCTCCCGTCGGTTCGCCCAGCCACCAGACCCTGATCCGCATGCGCGGCGACGGGCAGGGCGACTTCCTGCAGGAAGAACTCGGACCGGTGAGCTTCGTGCCGCTGCTGGGCGGCATCGGCTGATGCCTTAAGGACGCTCGATGCGCTTGTTCGGAACGCTGTACGCCCGGGCCCTGACCTGGGCGCGCCACCCCAGGGCGGTCTATTACCTGTGCGGGCTCAGCTTCGTCGAGGCCTTCATCTTTCCGATCATGCCGGAAGTGATGCTGGCGCCGATGATGCTCGGCAAGCGGCACAAGGCGTTTTTCTACGCAAACTTAAGCCTGCTGTTCTCGCTGCTCGGTTCGCTGGTCGGCTATGCGCTCGGCCACTGGGCGTTCCAGGCCCTGCATCCGGTGCTGGAGGCGCTGCACCTGCTGGCGCCGATCGAGCAGGGCGTGGAAAGCCTGCGTGCGCAGATGAACACGCATTGGCTCGGCCTGCTGCTGGTGCTTGCGCTGGCCGCGCTGCAGCCGGTGGTGCCGATGAAGTTCGTCACCTGGGCCGCCGGCATCGTCGGCGTGCCGATCATTCCGTTCCTGGTCTGCATGGCGGTCGGCCGCGGCAAGCGCGTGTGGCTGCTGGCGCTGCTGATCCGCATCTTCGGCGAGCGCGCCGAGCGCGTCCTGCACAAGCACATCGAGCGCATCGGCTGGGCCGCCGTGGTGATCCTGGTCGGCCTGCTGGCGTGGTGGCTGTTGCGTCATTGATGTTACGGCGAAGTCTCGAACAGGACTTCCGTATGAAAATCACGTTATGGCTCGGTATGCTCATCGCATGAAAGGACACTGCCGCTACTTCGCCCCTGCCGCGCTTTCCCTGTTGCTCGCCGCCTGCGTGTCGCCGCGCAGCTCGGTGGTGTTCGAGCCGGCCGCCGGCACGCAGGGACGCACGGTGGCGCCGGCCCCGGTGGCCCGCGCTGCGGCGCCGGGTGGCAGCTATCGCGTGGTGAAGGGCGACACGCTGTATTCGATCGCGTTCCGCAATGGCGTGGATTTCCGCGACCTGGCCTCGTGGAACGGCATCGCCGCGCCGTACACGATCTGGCCGGGGCAGACGCTGAAGCTCTCGGCGAGCGGAGCGGCGGCTCCCGCCGCGAGCCATGCCGTGGTCGCGACTTCCCCGAAACCGGCGGCGAACCCGCCAGCCAGGACTCCGGCCGGCGCCGGCTTCGAGACGGTGCCGGCCAATCCGGCGGCGACCGCCGAAACGCCCGCGCCTGCACCGGCGGCTCCCGTGAAGCCCGCGCCGGCCACGGCGACGGTATCGGCTCCCGCGCCGGCATCGACCGCCGTCACCGTGGTACCGGTCGCCGGCGCTCCCGCCACCGCGCATACCGCCGCGGCCGCCGCGACACCCCCGCCGGCGCCGCCGCAGGCCGTGGCGCCGGGCGCCACGCGCGCCAGTGCCGGCATCAACTGGCGCTGGCCGGCGGACGGTTCGCTGGGCAAGCGCTTCCAGTCGGGCGACGCCATTCCCGGCATCGAGATCCTGGGCAAGTCCGGCGACCCGATCCGCGCCGCCGCCGATGGCGTGGTGGTGTACAGCGGCAACGGCCTGGTCGGTTACGGCGAGCTGGTCATCATCAAGCACAACGACAGCTTCCTGTCGGCCTACGGCCACAACAGCAAGCGCCTGGTGAAGGAGGGGCAGCGCGTCAGCGCGGGCCAGCAGATCGCCGAGATGGGTTCCACCGGCGCGACCCGCGACGAGCTGCAGTTCCAGATCCGCCGCGACGGCAATCCGGTCGACCCGATGGGTTACCTGCCGTCGCGCTGAGCGGCAGCGGGCCGGCTCAGGCTTCCGGCGGCAGGATGAAGGCCGCCACCACGCGGCGGCGCTCGCCGGCCAGCAGGTCGTAGGTGCGGGCCGCGGCTGCGTTGTCCATCACTTCCACGCCCACGCCCTTGCGCAGAAAGCCTGCCATGAAGGCGGCGGCGGGGAACACCTGGCGCTCGCCGGTGCCCAGCACCACCACTTCCGGTTCCAGCGCCAGGATCGCGTCGACGTGGCCGGCGTCCAGCTCGCCGGCATGGGTGACCGGCCAGTTCTCGATGGCTTTCTCTGGGGAAAGCACCAGGCTGCGGGTGAACTCGCGATCGACTACGGTGATGCTGCGCGCGCCGACGCGGCGGACGAACAGGTATTCGCCGGGGCGGTCGAGCGAGAGATCCATGCGCGGCGGCTCAGCGGGGCAGGGCGAGCTTGGGCTCGTCCTCGTTGCGGCGGAACAGCACCACGATATGGCCGATCTGCTGCACGTTCTCGGCGCGGCTGCCCTGGGCGAGGAAGTCGATCTGCTCCTGGCGCTCGTCCTTGTCGCCGCCGGACAGCTTCACCTTGACCAGCTCGTGGTGGGTCAGGGCCAGGTCCAGTTCCTTGACCACGGCCTCGGTCGCGCCCTTGGCGCCGAGCAGGATCACCGGCTTCAGGTCATGGGCCAGGCTGCGCAGATAGCGGCGCTGTGACGGGGAGAGCGACATGCGTTCAGTCTCGGATTCGCGGCGAATGGACCGTCAAGGGTATCATGCCGACCCATTCCCCCCTATCTGTGGCCGTTGCCGACCCATGTCCCGCAGCAAAAGCAGTTCCCGCTGGCTGCGGGAACATTTCGATGACGTCTATGTGAAGAAGGCGCAGGCCGAGGGCGTGCGCTCCCGTGCCGTCTATAAGCTGGAAGAACTGATCGAGCGCGACCGGCTGCTCAAGCCCGGCATGCGCGTGGTCGATCTGGGCGCCGCCCCGGGCGGGTGGTCGCAGCTGGTGCGCCAGCGCCTGGGCGATACCGGCAAGGTGGTGGCCCTGGACATCCTGCCGATGCAGGGCATCGCGGGGGTGGATTTCCTGCAGGGCGACTTCCGCGAGGAGTCCGTGCTGCGCGAGCTGGAGAGCCGCCTGGAGGGGCAGCAGCTCGATCTTGTCCTATCCGACATGGCCCCCAATATGAGTGGTGTCGCGCTGGCCGACCAGATCCGGGCAATGGATCTGGCCGAGCTGGCGCTGGACTTCAGCCGCCATTGGCTGAAACCGGGCGGTTCGTTCCTGATCAAGTTATTCCAGGGAGCTGGCTTCGACGATTACCTTCGTAGCTTGCGCGCGGAGTTTTCGCGCGTAACTATGCGTAAACCCAAAGCCTCACGCGCCCGTTCGCGTGAGGTCTATGCGCTGGCCACAGGAAGAAAGGTCAGTGGCGCTCAACCGGGCGAGAACCGTGCATGAACGAGATGGCTAAAAATCTGTTGCTCTGGCTGATCATCGCTGTGGTCCTGCTGATGGTGTTCCAGAGCTTCAATCCGCATGGCGCGTCGTCCTCCGACCTGCCTTACAGCAGCTTTGTGCAGAGCGTGGACAACGGCAACGTGTCCACCGCCGTGATCAGCGCCGACCAGCCGGCCACCATCAGCGGCAAGCTCAAGGACGGCAGCGCCTTCCGCACCGTCGCCCCCGTGCTCGGCTTCTCCACCAGCTCGGTGGTCAAGCAGATGCAGGACAAGGGCGTGGAAGTGCGGCAGGAGCCGGCCAACAACGGCTTCTCCCTGATCGGCCTGCTGCTCAACTGGCTGCCGATCATCCTGATCGTCGGCGTGTTCATCTGGTTCATGCGCCAGATGCAGGCCGGCGCCGGCGGGCGCGGCGCCATGAGCTTCGGCCGCTCGCGCGCCAAGCTGCAGGGCGAGGACCAGATCAAGGTCAACTTCAGCGACGTCGCCGGCTGCGACGAAGCGAAGGAGGAAGTCGGCGAGCTGGTCGAGTTCCTGCGCGACCCGGGCAAGTTCCAGAAGCTCGGCGGCAAGATCCCGCGCGGCGTGCTGATGGTCGGCCCGCCCGGTACCGGCAAGACCCTGCTGGCCAAGGCCATTGCCGGCGAGGCCAAGGTGCCGTTCTTCTCGATCTCCGGTTCGGACTTCGTCGAGATGTTCGTCGGCGTCGGCGCCAGCCGCGTGCGCGACATGTTCGACCAAGCCAAGAAGCACGCCCCCTGCATCATCTTCATCGACGAGATCGACGCGGTCGGTCGCCATCGCGGCGCCGGCCTGGGTGGCGGCCACGACGAGCGCGAGCAGACCCTCAACCAGCTGCTGGTGGAGATGGACGGCTTCGAGGGCACCGAGGGCGTGATCGTGATCGCCGCGACCAACCGCCCGGACGTGCTCGACCCCGCGCTGCTGCGCCCGGGCCGCTTCGACCGCCAGGTGGTGGTCGGCCTGCCGGACGTGAAGGGCCGCGAGCAGATCCTCAAAGTGCATCTGCGCAAGGTGCCGACCGGGCCGGACGTGGATGCCATGACCATCGCGCGCGGCACGCCGGGCTTCTCCGGCGCCGACCTCGCCAACCTGGTCAACGAGGCCGCGCTGTTCGCGGCGCGCGAGAACGCGCGCGACGTGCGCATGAGCCACCTCGACAAGGCGCGCGACAAGATCCTGATGGGCACGGAGCGTCGCTCCATGGCCATGAGCGAGGACGAGAAGAAGCTCACCGCCTATCACGAGGCCGGCCACGCCATCGTCGGCCGCCTGGTGCCGGAGCACGACCCGGTCTACAAGGTCACCATCATTCCGCGCGGTCGCGCGCTGGGCGTGACCATGTACCTGCCGGAAGGCGACAAGTACAGCATGAACCGCGTGGCGATCGAATCGCAGCTGTGCTCGCTGTACGGCGGCCGCGTCGCCGAGGCGCTGATCTTCGGCGAGGACAAGGTCACCACCGGCGCCTCCAACGACATCGAGCGTGCGACCAAGATGGCGCGCAACATGGCGACCAAGTGGGGCCTCTCCGACACGCTCGGCCCGGTGACCTACGGCGAGGAAGAGGACGAAGTGTTCCTCGGCCGCGCCGTCACGCAGCACAAGAACGTCTCCAACGAGACCGCGCGCAAGATCGACGAGGAAGTGCGCGCGATCCTCGACCGCAACTACGCGCGCACCAAGCAGCTGCTGACCAACAATATCGACAAGCTGCACGTGATGGCCGAAGCGCTGCTGCAGTACGAGACCATCGACGCGCACCAGATCGACGAGATCATGGCCGGCCGCGTGCCGGGCCCGCCGGCGGATTGGACCAAGTCGGCCACCGGCTCGACACCGCCGCCACCTCCGCCGCCGCGCGGCGATGCGGGCGCCAAGGTCGGCGACCCGGCTACGCAGAGTCGTCATCCGCACGTCTGAGCGTGGGACAGAAACGAGTTGAACGAGAAGGCGGCCGATGGCCGCCTTCTTCGTTTGCGGATGCATGTCATGCGAGGGCGAGCGTCGTATAGGAAGCGTCGGACAAGCGCCGCTGACCCTCTAGGCGATGTTGCTTTCGGCCGCTAGAATGCGCGCCTTCGATGCGTGGTCGCTCCACCGGGACATGAATGCCGTGGCAGCCGGTGAAAAAAAACTGAAAAAAGTATTGACGACCACCGCCCGAATCTGAATAATTCCGCTTCTCGCTTCGGCGCTTTCCACTCCGGTGGTTAAGCGATCAAGGCAAAGGTTTTACAACGCGCCCGTAGCTCAGTTGGATAGAGTACCAGGCTACGAACTTGGTGGTCGGGAGTTCGAATCTCTCCGGGCGCGCCATACAAAGCAGGCAGTGATGTTCGCATCACCGTTTGCATCCGAAGAACAGAACATCGTTTTTCGGAACCGGACGAAAGATGTGTTCGGTGTGCTTCGATACGGATTGACTGGGCGAAGCGTCACCCGTAGCATTTCAAAGCTTCGGCGTTGCGAAAGCGGCTGAAGGTTCGAAATCGGGGTATAGCTCAGCCTGGTAGAGCGCCAGCTTTGGGAGCTGGAAGTCGTGGGTTCGAATCCCTCTGCCCCGACCAGCAGTTGCTCTGCACCTGAGTGCATTGCGCCTGTAGCTCAACCGGATAGAGCATCGGCCTTCTAAGCCGACGGTTGCAGGTTCGATTCCTGTCGGGCGCGCCAGCACATCTTAAAGGTTATGGTGGGCGTAGCTCAGCTGGTTAGAGTACCGGATTGTGATTCCGGATGTCGTGGGTTCGAGTCCCATCGTCCACCCCAAATTTAAAGTTTCAGGGCCGTTAGCTCAGTTGGTAGAGCAGTTGACTCTTAATCAATTGGTCGTAGGTTCGAATCCTACACGGCCCACCAATAAAGAAAGCGCTCAGGGAAACCTGGGCGCTTTTTCTTTGGCTGCGATATCGCATGGCGATTATTCGGCCGTATCGCGCAACCACTCCAATCCCAATGCCCTGAACTCCTGCGGCGCCACGCCGTAGGCGCGACGGAAGGCGCGCGTGAAATCGGAAGGGCAGTTGAAGCCAAGCCCGTCGGCGATCTGCGTCACCGACATCGTCTTGATGCCGACCAGTCGATCCGCCGCCTCGCGCAGCCGGCAGTTGCGGATATAGGCATGCAACCCGCCTTCCGCTTCGAACATGCGATACAGCGTGGGACGGGCCAGCGGAAAGCCGCGCAGGATGTGCTCGGGCGCCAGTTCGCGCGCATGCAGGTTGGCGCGGATATAGCGCTTGATGCGTCCGAGCATGGCGGCGCGCGCGGCGGCCCGCGCGGTATGGCTGAGATGATGCATCTTGCCGAATGCGGCCAGCACCAGCTGCGCGCCCGTGCTCACCGCGCTTTGCGCTTCCTCATCGCTCATGCTCGGCAGATCGCTGGCGATAGTGAGCAGCTGTTCGCGCAGCAGCAGCGTCAGCGGTGTGTTGTAGGTGACCACGTTGCCATGCAGCGATTCGGCGTGAGGGATGGCGGCGTCCACCATCGCGCGCGGCAGGAAGAATGCCATCACCCGCGACTTGGTCGGCCGCTGCATCAGCATCGGCTGGCACATGTCCAGCGCGAGCACGCCCGGTATGAATTGCGTCGATTTGCGGCGCGGTCCTGCCTCGGTTTCCGCGATGCCGTCCAGCACGATATGGAAGACGTAGTCGCTTACGTTATCGGTCGAGATCCTCGCCGCGGTGCGCATCTGCGCCACGGGATCCGTGCGGCTGTCGAGGAATCTCAGGTCCTTGAACACATAGGTATCGAGCTCGCCATGAAAGCCGTTGGCGACCTGGGCGCGCGACACCGGCACGTCGAGGATGCGTCCCACGTAGTCGCTCCAGGCCAGCATCTGCAGGCGCGTGGCTTCGCCGCCCACGGTGAAATGCTGGCGCAGCACCGGAGCGGATGCCCCTGCGGGCGGCAGGTCGCGCAGATGCGGCTGGGCGAGCACCCGGCGGACGGCTTCGGTGTAGACAGGTCTGGCGCTTTCCGCGCGCACCGCGGCATTCATGGGTTCCGATCCCCGGTTGCTCACTGCCAGCGATCAGGCAAGTACCGTGCCCGTCGGTGGACCCGGGTGGGGTGCTGCCAGCCCGCCCCTAGGGAACGTCCTAGTGTGATCGTGGATGAGCGACTGACTAGGGTGGGGCTCCCCCGATAGGAGTTGTTGCCATGGTAGGTTCCGTTTCCGGTTCCAGCGGTGCGAATTCGGCTTCCAATGCCGCCGATCACGCCTCGAACGCCGCGCAAAATGCGTGTACCAGTTCTGAGGGCAATCCCTGCACGGCGGCCGAGATCGACTCGCAGGATGCGGCGGAGGCGGCAATGTCCGCCGCTGTCGATGCCGCGAATGCGGCGCGGAAGGCCATGTCCGCGCCAGACAGCTGCACCGCCGAGGCGCTGGCGCACCAGGCTCAGCAAGCCGCCGACGTGGCACAAGCTGCCGCGGACAGGGCAGTGGCTGCCGCGGCGAGGCAGCCCAGCCACGACACCGAGATGGCGGTGCGGGCCGCCAATGAGGCCGCCCGGGAGGCCTCAAGCTTCGCCGCCGAGGCGGCGGCCGCGGTCAAGGCGGGAAACGACCAGCGTGGCACCGCGGGATGTCTGTCGCAGGCACCGGCCAATCCCACTCCGACACTGTCGCTCGGCACGATCCACCAGCTCGATGCGATGTCAGTGAACCCCTATGCAGCCGGTCTTACACAACCGACGTGAGCGCATTTTCGTATTTAATTTAAAGACGCGGGCAGGGCCGGCGCCGAACACTGCGACCGGCTCTGGGCGCGCGGTATGTTCATCGCGTTGTCGACAGGGCTATCAGTGATCGGGGAGAGCCATGTCTGACGATCTGAGCAAGCGCGGTCCGCAGGATGCGGCCAAGGTGAATGTGCACGAGGAATGGGAGGTCCGCTACTGGTGCAAGGCATTTGGCTGCACACCGGACGAACTGCGGGCGGCGGTGAAACTGGTCGGAGTGTCTTCGGCATCCGTGCGCCAATACTTCGGTAAATAGTCGCGGCCGTGTTGTTCGGTCGAGAAGCCCGGCATGACGCCGGGCTTTTTGTCGGCGTGCGGGGCTGGGATAGGTACTTCAGGCGCCTCCATCCCTTCCAGTAAGCTCGTTGAACATTCTGAGGGGGAGTGACCGATGATCATGCCAAGAACCGCTTCGATATCCCTGCTGCTTCTGCTGGCCACGTTGCCTGGTTTCGCAAAAGACTCGTCCGACGCTGGCCTGCACGCGGCGCTGAAGGCTCAGGCCGATGCCTGGGACGTGGCGATCGTGAAAAAGGATAAGCAGGCGATCGCAAAGAACATGTCCGACACGTTTTTTCAGATCGGCAGCGACGGCAGCACCGCGGACAAAGCACAGTTTCTGCAGAATCTCACCTCACCCGACCTGGTGATCGAGCCCTACACGGTCGAGGACTTCAAGATTCGCCTCTACGGCAATACCGCGCTGATCAACGGTCGCACCGACATGCACGGCACCTACCAGGGCAAGCCGTTCCGCAGCCACTATCGATATACGGACACGTATGTGAAGGAAGGCAGCGTGTGGCGCGTAGTCAACGTGCAGACGACGCGCATCGCGGAGTGAGCGCGGCGCTGCGTGCGTCTGAGGCCGCTACGCAGCGAGTCGATCACGCGGGATCGTGTTCCAGGGCAGCGAACTCGCTTGCGCCGGCGGCGCGCGTGCGTTCCTGCAGGCGCCGCACCAGTTTCAAGGCAGCCCGCCGTGCGCAACGCAGGGATTCAGCCGCCTCATGAGTTTCCGGCAGCAGGGATATTGCCGCATCCAGGTGCATCGCGATGCCGACGGCGAGCGCGGAATCGCTCAGGTCATCGTGAAACGTGAATGGTTTGTCTATGCTCGTATTCATCGCCGCTTCCTCCTCATCCGTTCGATTCTGGCGGCGGAAACTCAGTATGTCCTTAGGAAAAGTCTGTTTCTTTAAGCTTGCGTAAGGCTGTAGCGCCATCGCCGCCGCGTAACGCTTTTTGCCGTCATTCCGGCGCAGGCCGGAATCCAGTGCCGATATCGTCGGGTTGTCGCGACCACCGACCCACGTCGAAACTGGATTCCGGCCTGCGCCGGAATGACGAGCTGACTACGGTCGACGCGCTCCTGTCTCGAAGAGAGCCGGCATGGCCGGACACGACTTGGCGTACCGGCTTTTGCGCCCCGATCTGCGCGATCAGACATTCGCGAGCATGGATTCTTCTGCTGCCATCGCCATCGCCGCCGCGTAACGCTTTTTGCCGTCATTCCGGCGCAGGCCGGAATCCAGTGTCGATATCGTCGGGTTGTCGCGACCACCGACCCATATCGAGACTGGATTCCGGCCTGCGCCGGAATGACGAGCTAAGCGACGAAGACGAGCGAGCGCAGTCGCCGTTCTGGAGCCGAATCGCCCTTTGCTGCAACGTGGCCGGCAGACCACGGGAATGATTCGTGGACGGCAACGCAGCTGGGAGGCGACGTCGGCCACGGCGTCCGGTGCCGCGGAGCGCACCACCATCGAGGGCGTGGCCGCAGCGGAAAGCAAGGCGATCAGCGCCACCACCGCGAGGACCGACATCACCAACGCTGCTGCCCAGGCCGGTGCGAAGGCCTACCAGGCCGTGGTCGGTATCCCGATCATCGGCCCGATCCTGGCTCCCGCTGCTGCTGCAGTGGCCTTTGCTGGCGTCGAAGCCTTCGGCGGCGACGTCGCTTCGGCGTCCGGTGGCTGGGAGCGCGTCCCTGCGGACGACGCGCCGGCGCTGCTGCATCGGAACGAGATGGTGCTGCCGGCCAATCTGGCCGAACGGGTACGCGGGATGACGGAAGGTGGAGGTCAAGGTGGCAGCCAGGTCGTCCACCAGCACAACTATCACTTCCAGACGCCTGACGCGCGCTCGTTCGAGCAATGGCTGCGCAGGGGAGGCGGGACTGCACTGGCTCGCTATGCCGCTGGTGCCGGCAAGAACTCTCCCTTGACGCGGACCTGACCAGATGGCTACGACCAAGCCAAGGTTGAGCATTCAGGAGCTTCGGGCTGCGATTTCAGCCCGATTGCGCAAGCCAAAGCTGGAGCGACGAGCTCTGCGTGACAGCGCAAGGGATATCCGTCAGGGAGATCCCGCGGAGTATGCGGGCGATCATCCTTGGCTCTGCAATGCGCGCACAAAGAACGGGCATTTCTGCCGCCATCTGAAGGGTTGTCCGTGGCACAGGGAGCAGAAGTAGTTTCAACATTCTTCAACAGAAGTTGGCTGCTTGATGCTAGAGGCTCGCCCCGGGCTTAGGTGCATCTGTGCCGATTTACGCATGGGCTAGATGAGCCGCTTCCAGCAGATCCACAGTCTCCTTCCGCATCACTGAAGGGCCTGTGACGATGCGGGTAAGAGTGCGGGTAAGATTTCAATGGACAAACAAAAAGCGCCTGAAAAATCAGGCGCTTATATGTATTCCTTGGTACCGGTGAGAGGACTCGAACCTCCACTCTGTCGCCAGAAGCGGATTTTGAGTCCGCCGCGTCTACCATTCCGCCACACCGGCATTGCAGCGGGGCATTATGCCGGGTTCAGTGGACGGGGTCGAGGCCCAGCTGGCGGTCGGTGCGTTCGTAGCACTGGGTGGCGCCGACGACGGGCTTGAAGATGGCGCAGTGGGTCATCGGGCCGGAGTAGATGTGCAGGCTGACGGCCACGGCGTCGTCGCTGGGGTTGCGGATGGTGTGGTACTCGTGCGGCGGGATCAGGCTGCCGGCGGAGCCGGGGCCGGCCTGGATCGAGCCGACCGGCTGGAAGCGCCACTGGCTGCCTTCGTCGGCCAGGCGCTCGTACTGGACCACTTCCAGCGCGCCGCTCCAGACGCCCTCGACGCACCACATGCCGCAATGGTCGTGGATCGGGGTGCCCTGGCCGGGGCCCCAGGTCATGGCGACCACGCAGTAGTCGTGGTCCTCGCTGCGGTAGAGCTCGCGGCGCGCGTAGCGGCCTTCCACGGTCTCGAAGACGCAGTCGGGAAGCTTCACTTCCTGGCCGCGGATCAGCTGGCACAGGCTGTTGCGCAGGCTGTCGGTGATCTCGTGGGTGCTGGGCTTGCTGACGGCAGTGTCGATGGCATCGATGAGCTTGCGACAGCCAGGGAATTCGACGGTAAGCATGCGATTCTCGGAAGAGCGATTGCGACAGAAGCCGATCTTACCAGCCCCCGGGCGGGGCGGCGGGCCCCGGATGGCTCAAAGGCGGTCCAGGAAGCCCCCGATGGCCCGGCTGTAATTCTCGATATCGACCAGGAAGGCGTCGTGCCCCTGGGGCGAATCCAGCGCCACGAATTCCACCGCGGCACCGGCGGCTTCCAGGCCTGCGGCGATCTGCTCCTGCTGCTCCAGCGGGAACAGGATGTCGGTGCTGACCCCGATCACCAGCGCCTGCTGCACGCGGATGCGCTCCAGGCCGGCCTGGATGCTGCCTTCGCCGTACTCGGAGATGTCGAACCAGTCGCTGGCGCGCGACAGGTAGAGGTAACTGTTGGGATCGAAGGTGCGCACGAAGCGTTGCGCATGGCCTTCCAGGTACGACTCCACCTGGAACTCGAAGCCGAAGGGCACGTCGTCGTCGCGCTGCTCGGCGTCCAGGCGGATACGCGCGAAGCGGCCGTTCCATTCCATCGCCGAGCGGTAGGTGATCACGCCCAGCTTGCGCGCGATGCTCATGCCGGTTTCCGGATAGTGCGCGTCGTCGTAGCGGCCATTGTTCCACTGCGGATCGAGCCGGATCGCCTCGCGCTGCAGCGAGCGGATCGCAATCGCGAACGGCTGCGCCTGCGGCGCCGTGTCCACGCTGATATGCGTGCGCACGCTGCCGGGGTGCAGCAGCATATAGGCCAGCGCGCTCATGCCGCCCATCGAGCAGCCGACCAGGCAGGCCAGTTGCTCGATGCCGAGCGAACTCACCGCGGCATGCGCGGCGTTGGCCACGTCTTCCAGGGCCAGCTCGGGAAAGCTCAGGCGGTACGGTTCGCCGGTGGCCGGATCGATCGAGGCGGGGCAGGTGGAGCCCTTGTCGCTGCCCAGCGAATTCACGCAGATCACGAACCAGCGGTCCGTATCGATCGCCTTGCCCGGTCCGATCATCGCCTCCCACCAGCCCGGCGACGGATCCTGCTCGTTCGAGGCGGCATGTGCGCTCGGCGACAGGCCGGTGAGGATCAGCAGCGCGTTGTCGCGCGCGTCGCTCAGCGCGCCCCAGGTTTCGAACGCCACGCGGGCGCCGTGCAGCTCGCCGCCGCGCTTCATGGGGAACGGGGAGGGGAGGCTGAAATAGCGTCGCGCGTCGTGGCTCATCAGTGAACCCTGTCGATTTCGATCTTGATCGGCGCCCTGGTGCTCACCTCGACCACGCCGGCATCGCCTTCCAGGTCGCCGGATTGCGCGATGGCCTGGCCGCTGCTGCTGATGCGCGCGCCGACGAACACGCGCGCCGCGGACGACAGCTTCAGCTGCGGCGTCATGCCCATCGCATCGGTGAGCGTCACCGTGGCGGGCAGGGTGGACGCGTCCAGCCTGGCCACGGCCAACGGCATCGGCGGGCCCTGTTCGGCGCGGGCATAGACGAACAGCGTCTGGCCCACGTGCAACTGGTCTTTCAGCTTCGGCGCCAGCGAGACCTGCACCTGCAGGGCGGGGCCGTCGGGCGTGGCGGTTGCCTGCGCGACCGGCGGCTGGCCGGCGCGCGCATCGGCGACGGCGATCTGCTCGGCCACCGCCTTCGCCACGGTCGAGCCGGGGTCGAGCAGCGGCTGCAGCCTGCGCCAGGTGGTGGCGGCTTCGGCATAGCGGTCGTGCTGGAACTGGCTGATGCCCAGCAGCCACAGGCCGCGCTGGTTGTCCGGCTCCAGCTGCACGGCGCGCTGCAGCAGTTCGAGCGCGCGGCCGTCGATCCGATGGTCGGTGCGGACGATCGAATCGGATTCGGCCCAGCCGACCATCGCGACGGTGCTGTCCGGCTGCAGGTTCAGCACATGCTCGTAGGCGTCGCGCGCCTCGGCCGACTTGCGCAGGGTGGCGTAGGTCTGCGCCAGCAGCAGCCAGCCCTGCGCGTCCTTCGGCTCGGCCTGCAGATGGGTCTGCAGCTCGGCCACGGCCTGGTCGATCGACAGCGGCTGCTCGGGCTGCTTCTCCACGCCGTTGAGCGCGACCGGCGTGCCGATCAGCAGGTACAGCCCCGCCGCACCCAGCGGCAGCGCGAAGGCCACCATCAGGGCCAGCACGAAGATGCCGCGCGGACGGCCCTGGCGGCGCCCATGGCGGACCAGCGGGACCAGCAGCAGGGCCAGCGCCACGGCGATCATCGCCGCGGCGGCCAGGTAGAAAACGGGCTTCACCAATCGTCCCCTTCGTCGTTCGGGCTGCTGTCGTTCGCGTTGCGGTTCGAGGCGGGCGCCTGTGCGCGGCTGCGCCGGCGGACGGTCACCACCACCACGGCCGCGCCGGCAAGCAGGATCGCCAGCGGGCCGAACCACAACAGCAGCGTGCTGCCCTGCACCGGCGGGTCGTACAGCACGAAGTCGGAATAGCGGTCGACCAGGTACTGCTTGATCTGCGCATCGCTCTTGCCCTGCCGCATCAGGTCGAACACCTGGTGGCGCAGATCGCGCGCCAGGTCGGCGTTGGAGTCGGCGAGGTTCTCGTTCTGGCAGACCAGGCAGCGCAGTTCGCGGGTGAGCTGCTGGAAGCGGGTTTCCTCGGCGTGGTCCTTGAACGGCAGCGGGTCGATCGCCTGCGCGTTCAGCGCGCCGCAGCACAGCGCCAACGCCAGCGCAAAGAGGACGCGACGGAACACGGCGTTCATGGCGCTTCCTTGCGCAGCGCGGCGATCGCGGGCTTGAGTTCCCGCTCGATCACCGCGGGCGTCAGCGGGCCGATGCGCTTGTAGCGGATCACGCCCTTGGCATCGACCAGGAAGGTCTCCGGCGCGCCGTACACGCCGAAGTCGATCGCAGTGCGGCCTTCGCGGTCGGCGATCACCAGCCCGTAGGGATTGCCGTGGCGCTCCAGCCAGGCCTTGGCCTCGTCCGGCTCGTCCTTGTAGTTGTAGCCGACCAGCGGCACGCCGATGCGCTGGCCTTCGCTCATCAGCACCGGGTGTTCCTCGCCGCAGGCGACGCACCAGCTGGCGAACACATTGATGAGATACGGCTTGCCCAGCATCGCCTCGCGCGTGACCGTCTGCGCCGGGTCGTCCAGCTTCGGCAGCGCATACGCCGGCGCGGGCTTGTTGATCAGCGGGGAGGGCACTTCGCGCTGGTCGTGGCGGGTGTTCCACCAGATGCCGAAACCGAACAGCGCCACCAGCAGCAGGAAACCGAAGAACGGCACCAGCCGGCTCATGCGTGCGACTCCTGCGCGGCCGCCGCGACTTTCTGCTCGGCTTCGCGGCGCAGGCGGAAACGCTTGTCCGCCGCGCTGAAGAAACCGCCCAGCATCATCAGCAGGCCGCCGGCCCAGATCCAGCGCACGAACGGCTTGTGATACAGGCGCAGCGCCCAGGCGCCTTCCGGATCGTTGCGGTCCATCGGCTCGCCCAGGGCGACATAGAGATCGCGCGTCACGCCCGCATCGATCGCCGATTCCGTCTGCACCTGGCCGCGCGTGTAGGTGCGCTTCTGCGGATGCATCACCGCGATCTCGCGGCCATTGCGCATCACCGTCACTGTGCCCTGGTCGCCCTGCCAGTTGGGGCCGTCGGCGACATGCACGCCGTCGAAGCGGAAGTCATAGCCGCCGATGGTCTGCACCTGGCCCGGCGCCATGCGCACGTCGCGCTCCACGCTCAGCGCCTCGGTCAGCAGCACGCCGGCGAGGAACACGCCCACGCCGAAATGCGCCAGCAGCATGCCGGCCATCTCGGCCGGATAGCGGCGGCCGGCGGGCATCTCGCGCCAGCGCTTGAGCACATACAGCAGCGTGCCGACGCAACACCACACCGCCGCGGCGGTACCGGCGATCGCCTTCAGCGCCCAGCCGGTGGTGAAGGCGGCGGCGATGGCGCAGGCCAGGGCGGCGATGCCGGCGCGCACGGCCACGTTCTTCAGCGGCGGCAGGCCGCCTTTCTCGCCCCAGCGCAGATAGGGGCCGAACGGCAGCAGCAGCACGATGGGAATCATCAGCAGAGTGAACAGGAAACCGAAGTAGGGCGGGCCCACCGAAATCTTGCCCAGGTTCAGCGCATCGCCCAGCAGCGGGAACAGCGTGCCGAGCAGCACCATGGCCGCAGCTACGGTGAGCATCAGGTTGCCGATCAGGATGGCGGTTTCACGCGACACCACACCGAACGGCTTGCCGCCGGCGACCTTGGGCGCGCGCAGCGCATACAGCAGCAGCGAGCCGCCGACCACCACAGCCAGGAAGCACAGGATGAACAGGCCGCGCTTCGGATCCGAGGCGAACGCATGCACCGAGGTGAGCACGCCCGAGCGCACCAGGAACGTACCCAGCAGCGACAGCGAGAAGGCGAAGATCGACAGCAGGATGGTCCAGGCGCGCAGCGCGCCGCGCTTTTCGGTCACCGCCTGCGCGTGGATCAGCGCCGCGCCGACCAGCCACGGCATGAAGCTGGCGTTCTCCACCGGATCCCAGAACCACCAGCCGCCCCAGCCCAGTTCCGCATAGGCCCACCAGCTGCCCGCCACGATGCCGGCGGAAAGAAAGCCCCAGGCGACATTGGTCCACGGCCGCGCCCAGCGCACCCAGGCCTGTTCCAGCTCGCCGCCGAGCAGGGCGGCGATGGAGAACGCGAACGCCACCGAGAAACCTACATAGCCCATGTACAGCACGGGCGGATGGAAGGTCATGCCCGGGTCCTGCAGCACCGGGTTGAGATCGCCGCCGTCCGGCGGCATCGGCAGCAGGCGCTCGAACGGATTGGAGGTGAACAGGATGAAGGCGATGAAGCCCACCGCGATCAGGCCGAGCACGCCGAGCACGCGCGCCACGAATACGTCCGGCAGCTTGTGGCTGAGCGCGGCCAGCGCCACCGTCCACAGGTTGAGGATGAAGATCCACAGCAGCAGCGAACCTTCGTGCGCGCCCCACACCGCGGCCAGCCGGTAATACCAGGGCAGGGCCAGGTTGGAGTTATCGGCGACGTAGCGCACCGAGAAATCGAAATGCAGGAACGCCCAGCTCAGCACGCCGAAGGCCAGCGCCACGAACACCGCCTGGCCGGCCGCGGCCGGCCGCGCCACCGCCATCAGCGCACCGTTGCCGCGCCAGGCGCCGAGCAGCGGCAGCACGCCCTGCGCCAGCGCCAGCAGCAGGGCCAGGATCAGCGCGAGTTGCCCCAGTTCCGGCGTCATCGCGGCTTGTCCTGCGCGGCGGCCTCGTTGATGGTCTTGCCCTGGTGCGCCTTGGCCATGGCGTCCTTCAGTTCTTTCGGCATGTAGGTCTCATCGTGCTTGGCCAGCACTTCGGTGGCCATGAAGCGCGCGTTGTCCATGTGGCCGGTGGCGATCACCGACTGGTTGTCGCGGAACAGGTCGGGAAGGATGCCGTTGTATTCGACCGGCATCGCACCGCCGGCGTCGATCACGGTGAAGGTGACCTTGAGCGAATCGGCCGCGCGCTGGATCGAGCCGGCCTTGACCATCCCGCCGAGACGGAAGGTCTTGTACTGGCCGGCCTCGCCGGACTGCACCTGGCTGGGCGTGAACAGGTAATTCATGTTCTGCTGCAGGGCGAATACGGTCAGGCCGATGGCCACGACGGTGGCGGCCAGGACCAGGAGCACGATGGTGAGTCGGCGTTTGCGAGTGGGATTCATGAAGTGACTCGTGCGTCGCCCAATCGGGGTGAGTGTCAGGACGAGGGCGTCGGGTTGCGTTGCTGGCGCGCGCTCTGGCGTGCCAGGCGGGCGCGCAGTTCGCGCAACTGGCGGCGCCGGCGGATGCCCGGCGCCAGGTAATCGGCGATCAGGACGATGAAAAACACCGCGTAGGCCGGCCACACGTAGGCGGCGTAGCCGCCCATGGCGAGGAAATGGCTCACCGGCGTTCCTCCGCTTCGGCGATCTGCCGCACCCAGTCCTTGCCGCTCTCCAGCGCCAGCAGGTCGGCGCGGACGCGGCCGAACAGGCTGGCGATGTAATAGAGCTTGGTCGCCAGCATCATGGTCAGCAGCGGCCACAGCATGTCGCCACTCATCTTGGAGGGACCCAGGATGCGCACGGTGGAACCCTGGTGCAGCGTGTTCCACCAGTTCACCGAGAAATGCACGATCGGCACGTTGACGATGCCGACGATGGCCAGGAAGGCCGCGGCGCGCGCGCCTTGCCGGCGATCCTCGAAGGCGTGGTACAGGCCGATCACGCCCAGGTACAGGAACAGCAGCACCAGCTCGGAGGTGAGGCGGGCGTCCCAGGTCCACCAGGTGCCCCACATCGGCTTGCCCCACAGGGACCCCGTGACCAGGGTGACGAAGGTGAAGGCCGCGCCGATCGGCGCCGATTCCATCGCCACCACCTCGGCCAGCTTGATCCGCCAGACCAGGGCGATGAACGAGGCCAGCGCCATCACGCCATAGATGAACAGGCTCATCCAGGCGCTGGGCACGTGGATGAAGATGATGCGGTAGGCGTCGCCCTGCTGGTAATCGGCCGGCGCCAGCACCAGCCCGCCGTACAGCGCGGCCGCCCCGAACAGCAGGGCCAGGCCCAGCGCCCATGGCCGCAACGTCCCGGCGAAGCGGTAGAAGATCGGCGGCGAGCCGAGCTTGTGCAGCCAGAGGGGAATCCAGTTGGCCATGTGTCAGGCATCCAGGGCGATACGTAGGGCGGCGGCGCAGGCCAGCGGCGCGAGCACCAGGGCCAGGGCAAGCGCCGCGCCCAGCCAGGCGACGGGAGCCAGCCAGGGCAACCCCTGTTGGGCCGCGGAAACCGCACCGGCGGCGAAGATGACCACCGGCACGCAGAGCGGCAGCAGCATCAGCGCGAGGAGCATACCAGAGCGCCGCGTGCCGGCCGTCAGCGCCACCAGGATCGCGCCGAGCAGGCTGAGCAGCGGCGTCGCCAGCAGCAGCGCCAGCAGCAGCACCGGCATCGCCGCGCCCGGCAGGTGCAGCATGCCGGCGAGCAGGGGCGCGATCACGATCAGCGGCAGCGCGGTGGTGATCCAGTGCGCCAGGATCTTCATGGCCAGCATCAGCGCCAGCGGCTGCGGCGCCAGCACCAACTGCTCCAGCGAGCCGTCCTCGATGTCGCCGCGGAACATCGCATCCAGCGCCAGCAGCATGGCCAGCAGCACGGTGACCAGCACCACGCCGCCGGCGATGCGCTGCAGCAGGGCTTCTTCCGGGCCGAGCGCGAACGGGAACAGCGTGGCCACGATCAGCGCATACAGCACCGGCATGGCGATGTCGCCGCGGCGGCGCCAGGCCAGCACCAGGTCGCGACGCAGCACGGCGGCGCAGGCGGCGGCCAGCGGCGGCCGGCTCATGCGTGCATCCGGATGCGGCGCGGCTCGCCGCCGAGGAAGCTCACCGCGCCATGGCTGGTGACCAGGGCCGCGCCGCCGCGCGCCGCATGCTGCGCGAGCAGGCCGTTGACCAGCTCGATGCCGGTGCGGTCGAGGTTGGCGTAGGGTTCGTCGAGCAGCCACAAGGTGGCCGGCAGCAACAGCAGGCGCACCAGCGCGGCGCGCTTCTTCTGGCCGGCGGAGAGGCGGCGCACCGGTTCGTCCTCGTAGCCGGCCAGGCCGATCCGGCGCAGCGCGTCGGCCGGGCCCGGCTCCTCGCGGCGGCCGTACAGGCCGGCGGCGACGGCGAGATTCTCGCGCGCGCTGAGGTCGCCCTTCAGGCCCAGGTGATGGCCGAGGAACAGCACGTCGCCCAGCTGCGCATCGCGCTGCCAGGCCTCGCCGCGCCAGCGCAGCTCGCCTTCCTCGACATGCAGCAGGCCGGCCAGGATGCGCAGCAAGGTGGTCTTGCCGCTGCCGTTGTCGCCTTCGACCAGGGCGATCTCGCCTTCGGCCAGCTGGAAATCCAGCGGGCCGAACACGGGTTCGTCCTGGCGATAGAAGGCGAGCGCCCTCGCTTCCAGGAGCGCGGGCCGGGCGGGCGAGGCGGTCATCCGGGTGATTGTCCAGAAACGTCGATAAGGTTGTCCATGCGGCGCAACAGCGCTGGAGCGCTCGCGTTGCGGCCGTGCACATAGGCGTTCTGGCCGAAGCGCCGCGCCAGCGCGTCCAGCGCCGGGACGGCCGGGCCTGTGACGAACAGGCTCGCTTCGCGCCAGGTCTCGTCGAGGTCCGGGCCGACGCCGATACCGGCCCGGATCGCGGCCGTGCCGGGCAGCTCGCGCAACGCGGCGAGCAGCGCGCGTTGCGCCTGGCGGTTGTGTTGACGGGGGCACGGCGACGAGCCGGGATTCCACGCCGTGAGAAATCCCCACGGCCGCGCGCCGGTCAGCGCGGCCAGCGTCGCCGGCAGCGGGGCGCCGATCCGGATCGATGCCCATCCGCCGCGCGCAAGCCGCACCCGGTAGTCGGTGGCGAGGTAGGCGGCGAGCAGCCGCTCATCCATGCCGCAGGCTGGGCAGCGGGGGCAGGGTGGCCTGCAGCGCGGTGGTCGCCGCATCGAGATCCACGCTGCGCGGATCGGTCGAGCCGCGCAGCAATTGCTGCAGCAGCTGGTCCTGCGCGCGACCGCGGTCGTAGGCATACGCATACGGCAGGTGGGTGAAGGTCACCATGCGATAGCGCGCCATGAAATGCTGCGGCGCCCGCTCGGCCAGCAGCACGCCGAGTTCGCGCTTGGCGAGGTAGTGCGGGTCGGCCACCGAGTCGCGCATCTCGATGTAATTCTCCAGCGCCATCGCCGCGATCGCGTTGGCGTTGGGCTGGCGCACGCGCTGGAATTCGGCGAAGGCGTCGGCGACATCCTGCGGCGCCTCGGCCAGCAGCGCGGCGAGCGCCACGGTGTCTTCGAAACCGCAGTTCATGCCTTGGCCGTGGAACGGCACGATGGCATGCGCGGCGTCGCCGATCAGCAAGGCGCGGCCGTCGATATGCCAGCGGTCCAGGTACAGCGTGGACAGCGTGCCGACCGGGTGGCCGTCGTAGTCGTCGGCGAAATCGGGGATCAGCGGCAGCAGGTCGGGGAAGTCGTCGCGGAAGAATGCCTCGGCGGCGGCTGCATCCGGCACGGTCGCGAAGCTCGGATGCGCACCCTGCGCCGGCAGGAACAGCGTGACGGTGAAGCTGCCTTCGGTATTGGGCAGGGCGATGCACATGTAGCCGCCGCGCGGCCAGATATGCAGCGCATGCGGCTCGATCGCGAACTGGTCGTGGCCGCCGCTGTCGCCCAGCAGGCCGGCCGGCAGCTGGCTGGCGGGCGGGATTTCCAGCTCCTTGTAGGCGTGGCCCAGTGGTTCGATGCGTTCGCCCAGTGGCCGGTACGCATGCATGGCCGCGCGCAGCGCGGAGCCGGCGCCGTCGGCGCCGATCAGCACGCCGGCATCGATGCTGCGCTCGACGCCCTGTTCGTCGGCCAGGCGCACGCGGCGCGCGTCGAAATCCGCGGCGACCAGCGACTGCCCGAAATGGAAACGCACGCCGGCAGCTTCGGCCGCATCCAGCAGCAGCATGTTCAAGGCGCCGCGCGAGACCGACCAGATCACCTCGCTGTCGTCCACGCCGTAGCGCTGCAGGCCGGAGCGGCCGTCGCGCGTGTGCACCATGCGTCCGCGCATCATCACGGCGCGCGCCAGCACGTCGTCGGCGAGGCCGGCGGTGCGCAGGGCCTGCAGTCCGCGCTCGGCCAGCGCCAGGTTGATCGAGCGGCCGCCAGTGAAGCCTGCGCGGCGCGGATCGGCGCGTTTCTCGTAGACCTCGACCGGAAAACCGCGGCGCGCCAACTGCTGGGCGAGCAGGGCGCCGACCAGGCCGCCGCCGATAAGGGTGATGGAAGGCTGCTGCGTCGACGCCATGGGGTGTTCCGTCGGTCGGATCGCGAGACTTTATCAGGCGTGCGCCAGCCGGCGCGCACGCTGCGCCGGCTTCAGAAGCTCATGAAGTACCCGCCATTGACCGGCAGGTTCGCGCCCGTGATGTAGCCGGCGTCGTCCGCGGCCAGGAAGCACACGGCGCGGGCGATGTCGGCCGGCGAGCCGAGCCGGCCCACGGGGATGTCCTCGAGGATCTGCGCGCGGATCTCAGCCGGCACCCTGGCCACCAGCGGCGTATCGCAATAGCCCGGCGACACGGTGTTGACGGTGACGCCCTTGCGCGCGGTCTCGCGCGCCAGCGCCATGCCGAAGCCGTGCACGCCGGCCTTGGCGGCGGCGTAGTTGGTCTGGCCGAACTGGCCGGTCTGGCCATTGACCGAGCTGAGATTGACGATGCGGCCGAAGCCGCGCGCGCTCATGCCCTCGACCACGTGGCGGCACATGTTGAAGACGCCGTCGAGATTCACCCGCATCAGCTCCTGCCACTGCTGCGGATCCATCTTGCGCAGGGTGGTGTCGCGGGTGATGCCGGCGGCGTTGACCAGCACGTCGACGCTGCCGTGGGCGGCTTCCACGCGTGCGATCAGCTCGCTGCAGCTGGCGAAATCGCTGACATCGACCCGCTCGAAGCGGATGGCGCCGTTGAACTCGGCCAGTTCGGCCTGAAAGGCTTCGACGCGCTCGGCGCGGGCGGGCAGGTCGGCGGCGATCACCTGGCGGCCGGCCAGGGCGAGCTGGCGGCAGATTTCCGTGCCCAGGCCGCCGATGCCGCCTGTAACGATGGCGATACGAGTCATGGGGCGCTCACTCGATCATGCCGCACGGCAGCACATGTTGTGCCGCAGCGGCTGTTGCACAAGGAAACGCCGGCGCCAGCGGGGCGCCGGCGCGGAAGATCGGAAGGCTTACTTCTTGGCGCCGCCGGGCTTGGTCGCGCTGGAAGCCTGGGTGGCGGCGTCGATCAGGCCGCTCTGCATGGACTTCCACGCGTCCATGTTGCGCTGGGTCAGGTCGTTGAGCATCGACCACGGCGTCTGCCCGAGCAGGCTGTTCAGCTGGTTGCGGAACTGCTGCTGCTGGTCGAGGAAGACCTGCAGGCTGCGCTCCAGGTAGGGGCCCATGAAGCCCTGCAGCGAGTCGCCGTAGAACCGGATGATGTGGCTCAGCAACTGCGGCGACAGCATCGGCTGCCCCTTCTCCTCGTGCTCGGAGATGATCTGCAGCAGCACGGAGCGGGTCAGGTCATCGCCGGACTTGGCGTCGCGGACTTCGAAGGTTTCGCCGTCGATGACGAGCTGTCGGACCTCTTCCAGCGTGATGTAGCTGGAGATCTCCGTGTCGTACAAGCGACGGTTCGGATACTTCTTAATGATGCGGATCGTTTGTGCCATGCGGCGGAAACTAGCAGAACGTATTGCGCCGCACCAGTCGCGATGGACACAGTTTTGCTGCACCTTCGGGCGCAGCAAAAATTTGGATCGATCTTGCAGAAACCAGCCGGATCAATGGTCTGCTAGTGCTCAATCAATGGTCTGCTAGTGGCCTGCTGCACCGCCCGCGCTGCCGAACGGCGGCCTGGCGAACCAGATCATCGGGATCAGCGCCACGAACAGCACCGCGCACAGCCAGAACACGTCGTTCACCGCCAGGGTCAGCGCCTCGCGGGTGAGGACCTGGTCGACCACGCCCAGCCCGCGCGCGCCGGACAGGCCGCCCTGGGCCAGCCCCTGCAGGTAGTGGGTGGCGGCCGGATGGGCCGGCGACACGCTCTCGGTGAGGATGGCGTGGTGGAACTCGCCGCGGTGCTGCCAGATCGTCACCGTCACCGCGGTGGACACGCTCGAACCCATGGTGCGGCAGAAATTGGCCAGGCCCGAGGCGCTGGCGATCTGGTCGCCCGGCAGCCCCGCCAGGTAGATCTGGTTCAGTGGGATGAAGAAGCAGGCGATACCCGCGCCCATCACGAAGCGCGGCAGCACCAGGGTGGCGAACGAGGCGGAGCTGTCGAAACTGGAGAACCACAGCGAGGTGCCGGCGAAGACCAGGAACGCCGCCGTCACCACCATGCGCAAGTCCATGCGGTTGATGTTGGCGCCGATCACCGGCGACATCAGGAAGGCCAGGATGCCCACCGGCGCGGTGGCCAGGCCGGCCCAGGTCGCGGTGTAGCCCAGCGTGGTCTGCAGCCACAGCGGGAACACCACGTTGATGCCGAAGAACGCCATCATGCCCAGCGACAGGGCGGTGACGCCCACGGTGAAGTTGCGCCGCTTGAACAGGGACAGGTCCACCACCGGATGCTTGGCGTGCATCTCCCACACGATGAGAAACACGATGCACACCAGCGCGGTGATGCCCAGCACGGTGATCAGGGTGGAGGAGAACCAGTCGTTGTCGTTGCCGTTGTCCAGCATGAACTGCAGGCAGCCCACGCCGACCACCAGCAGGACCAGGCCGACGATGTCGATCGGCGTGTTGAAGGTCTTGGTCTCGCGCTTGTGCAGCAGCGCCCAGGTGATCACCGCCGCCAGCGCGCCCACCGGCACGTTGATGTAGAAGATCCACGGCCACGAAAAATTGTCGGTAAGCCAGCCGCCGAGAATGGGACCGAAGATCGGCGCCACCACCACCGTCATCGCCCACATCGCCAGCGCGATGCCTTGCTTGGCCTTCGGATAGCTCGACAGCAGCAGGGTCAGCGACAGCGCCACCATCGGGCCGGAGCCGGCGCCCTGCAGCAGGCGCGCGATCACCAGCATCGGCATGCTGGTGGCCAGGCCGCACAGCATCGAGAACACCACGAACAGGCCGACCGAGGCGATGAAGGTCTTCACTTCGCCGAAGCGGCGCGCCAGCCAGCCGGTGAGCGGCTGCATGATCGCGCTGGCCAGGGCGTAGGAGCTGATCGTCCAGGTGCCTTCGCTGGAGCTCACGCCGAGGCTGCCGGCGATATGCGGCACCGCGACGTTGACGATGGTCATGTCCAGCACCTCCATGAAGGTGCTGAAGGCGACGGCGATGGTCAGCAGGACGAGCGCGCCGCCCTGCAGGGGTTTCAGCGGAGCGGCGTCATTGGGCGTGGCGGCCATGGGGCGTCAGGCTCAGCGGCTCTCGCCGCGGCTGAGGTTGGCGTCGATGATCTTCTCGGCTTCCGCGTCGGCCTTGGCGGCCATCTGGTCGTACACCTTGGTTTCCGCGGTTGGCGTCTGCGCCGGCGACTGCGCCAGCACCGGGCCGCGGTCGTCGGTGATGTCGACGGTCACGTCGGTGGACAGGCCGACGCGCAACGGATGCTTGTCCAGGTCCTGGTTGTCGATGGCGATGCGCACCGGCACGCGCTGCACCACCTTGATCCAGTTGCCGGTGGCGTTCTGCGCCGGCAGCAGGGAGAACACGCTGCCGGTGCCGGCGCCCACGCCGACCACCTTGCCGTGATATTCGACGCCGCCGCCATAGACGTCGGCTTCGATCTTCGCCGGCTGGCCGATATGGATGTGGCGCAGCTGGCTTTCCTTGAAGTTGGCGTCGATCCACAGATCGTGCAGCGGCACCACGGTCATCAGCTGCTGGCCCGGCTGCACGCTGTTGCCGACCTGCACGCTGCGCTGGGCGACGTAGCCGGACACCGGCGCGAAGATCGCGTTGCGCTGGGCGGCGACCCAGGCGGCGCGGAAGTTGGCGCGCGCCTGCTCGACCGCCGGGTTCTGCGCGATCTCGGTGCCTTCGATGGCGGCGTGCGAGGCGCTGGCCTGGGCGACGGCGGCGTCGAGCGCGGTCTGCGCCTGCTCCACGCCGTCGCGCAGGTGCTGCACCACTTCCGGCGCTTCGGCGTGTTCGGCCAGCAGCGGCAGGTGGCGCTGCAGGTCGGCCTGGGCCTTCCTCAGGTCGACCCGGCGGGCGGCCACGGCGGCGTCGGCGCTGCTGGCCGAATCGGTCTGCTGGCGCACCTGGCGCACGGCCTGGGCCAGCGCGCTGCTGGCCTGGCGCAGGCGCACGTCGGCGTCGGTGCTGTCCAGGCGCACCAGCACCTGGCCGGCGTCGACGCGCTGGGTGTCGTCGGCGAGGATCGCCACCACGGTGCCGGGCACCTGGGCGGAGATCGCCACCTGGTTGCCGCCCACATAGGCGTTGTCGGTGGTCTCGCGCTTGGAAAACACCAGCAGCCACAGCAGGAACCAGCCCAGTCCCAGCACCACGAAGACCAGCACCACGATCAGCAGCGCACGGCGCCGCTTGCCCGGGTTCTTCGCGGCCAGGCCGCTGTCGTTGTCGTCCTGCTGCGTGGCGGAATCAGTGGCGCTCATGAGCGGCGTCTCCGGAAATGGCGGTCGAGGTGGAGTTCGAAGAAGAAGAGGAGGCGGGCTGCACATCGCCGGCGACGCGATAACCGCCGCCCAGCGCCTTGATCAGCGACAGGTCGGTGGACAGCGCCTGTGCCTGCAGGCTCAGCGCATCGTCGTTCGCCTGCAGCAGCTGGCCCTGCGCGCCGAGCGACTCGCGGATGTCGCGCACACCCTGGCGCGCACGCGCCTGCGCGCTGGCCAGCAGGCTCTGGTTGGCGGCGATCTGCGCGGCCTGTTCCTGGCGGCGGGCGGCGAGCTGCTGCGCGGTGAGGCTCTGCAGCGAGACGTCGCGCGCGGCGGACAGCACGGTGCCGTTGTACTGCGCCACCGCGGCGTCGAGCTGCGCCTTGCTGGCGCGGAAGTTCGCCTGCAGCAGGCCGCTGTTGAAGATCGGCAGGTGCAGCGCAGGCGTCAGCGCGAACACGCGGCTGGAGGCGTTGAACATCTTGTCGAGATCGATGCTCGAGAGGCCCGCCATCGCCGACAGGCTGATGTCGGGGAAGAACTCGGCGCGCGCCGCATCGGTCTGCTTCAGCGCGGCTTCGACCTGCCAGCGGCTGGCGGCGATGTCGGGGCGGCGCGCGATCAGGTCCGTGCCGATGTTGGCGGGCAGGCCGCCGTCGATCGACGGCAGCGCGCGCGGCGTCAGCGCGGGCAGTTCGGCGGGCGCGACGCCGAGCAGGCTGGCCAGCGCGCTCTGGCGGATCTTCGCCGAGCTTTCCAGCGCGACCAGCAGCTCGCGCGCGGAGGCCTGCTGGATGCGCGCCTTCTGTGCATCGTCGGGCAGGTCCACGCCCTGGCGCACACGCAGGTCCTCGACGCGGACGTACTGGTTCTGCGTGTCCACTTGCTTGCGCGCGACGTCGATGCGCGCTTCATCGGCCAGCCAACCGAAGTAGGTATCCGCTACCGCATTCTGGATCGCCAGCGCGGCGGCGCTGCGCTGCGCCTCGGCTGCGCGGGCCTGGTCGACCGCGGAGTCGATCTGCGCGCGTCGCTTGCCCCACCAGTCGAAGTCGTACTGCGCCTGCACGCCGAGGTCGCCCTGGTTGTACCAGGTGAAGCCCAGGAACTTGGACGGGATCAGCCCGTTCTCGCTCATGCGCTGGCGCTGTACCTGCGCACTGCCGTTGATGCTGAGCCCCGCCTGGGCGGCGGCGATGCGGATCGACTGCTGCGCCGATTCCAGGCGCGACTGCGCCTGGGCCAGGTCGGGCGAGCCCTTCATGGCGCGCTCGATCAGGTCGTCCAGCTGCGGGTCCTGGTACTGGCGCCACCAGTCGGCGGCCGGCCAGCCGGCGCGGGCGGGGGCTTCGAGGCCCGCAAGAGGGACTTCGTCGCGCAGCGTCGGATGCTGCACCTTGGCGGGAATCGCGCAGCCGGCGAGGGCCACGGCGACGGCGACGACCAGCGCGGCGCGTCGGCCGAAGGGGCGCTTGAGAGGAGAAGCGATCATGGATGGGGGTCCGATCCGATGAGTTGATCGATATTGGCGGCCACCTTGCGCAGAAGGTGTTCGAGGGTCTTCTGTTCGGCGGCGCTGAGGCTCGCGAAAGCGCCGTGAATGCGGGGAAAAAGCGTGGGCAGCAGCTTGCGCACGAAGCGCCGGCCAACCGGGGTGATGCTCAGCTCGACGCGGCGGCGGTCCTCGTCGCTGGATGCACGCGTGACGAAACCCTGCTTCACCAGCACGTTGGTGATGCGCGTCATATTGGTCGGGCTCTGCTGCGCATAGCCGCACAGCTCGCTTGGCGAGGTGCGGCCGCCGGGGGCGGTGTAGACCATCATCAGGGTGCGGAAATCGCTGTCGCTGAGGCCATGCGGCTTGAGGATGCGCTCGATTTCCTCCACCACCGCATTGCCGGTCATCAGAAGCATGCGCAGCAGCACGGCCTCCTGCACCGGCAGGCCGGGCACGTTCTCGCTGGCATGGTGGATGCCGGCGTTCATGCGCTCGATGCGGTCGATCAGTCCGAACATTTCACCAGGAAATATTTCTTCAATGAACTATTAGGCTAGCAGCCGCCCGCGACGGGTTGCAAGTGAGCTCAGGCGTGCCGGAACAGGTGCGCGGCGTTGGCGGTGGTTGCCGCGGCGATATTGGCTTCGCTGTCGCCGCGCAGTCCGGCGACGACGCCCAGCACTTCGGCGATGTGTGCGGGCTCGTTGCGCTGCCCGCGCTGGCCGGCACCGGGCTGGTCCGGCGCATCGGTTTCCAGCAGCAGGTATTCGAGCGGCATGCCGGCGACGATGCGGCGCAGGCGCTGCGCACGCTCGTAGGTCACCGGGCCGCCGATGCCGAGATGGAAGCCCAGGCGCCACAGTTGCTCGGCCTGCTGTTCGCTGCCGGAGAAACTGTGCACCACGCCACGCAGCCCGCCGATGCGGCGCAGCGTGGCGGTCACTTCGTCCACCGCGCGGCGCGCGTGCACGATCACCGGCAGGTCGAATTCGCGCGCTACGTGCAGCTGCTGTTCGAAGTAGGCGCGCTGCTGTTCGCGGTCGAGGTCTTCGAGGAAATAATCCAGGCCGATCTCACCGACGGCTACGGCGGAGTGATCCTTCAGCCACTGCGTCAGCTCGGCGACATGTTCCGGCCGATGCTGTTCCAGAAAGATGGGGTGCAGGCCATAGGCAGGCAGGGCCTGCGGGTGCTTGGCACACAGCCGCTCGATGCCGGCCCACGAGTTCCGATGGATGGCGGGCACGACGATGCGGCGCACACCGGCCTCGGCCGCCCGGCGCAGGACCTGCGCACGGTCCGGGTCGAAACTGCTGTCATCCAGGTGGGCGTGGCTATCGGTTAGATCGATCACAGGAATGGGCGGCTAACAGGGCTAGGATAGGGCGGCTCGGTCTAGCCAACATTCAGTTGACCGAGGGTTCAATGATTTCACTACGGATCGCCTTCGAATGGCGCGGGGTGCGCCAGTGATCCATCCAGGAGAGCATTATGAGCAGGTTCGTCATTTCCGCGCTTAATCTGGGGCTCGGCGCCGTGCTTGCGGTGGGCCTCACGGCCTGTAACCGCGACGCGAATGCCGATGGCGGCGTGGGTGGCATGGCTGCGCAGTCGCAGTCCGCGGCCGCAGGTCCCAAGTACGCCCGCGTGGTCAGCGTCACGCCGGTGCGCGACCAGGCCAGCGCGCCGCAGCAGGTCTGCCACGACGAAGTGGTCACGCAGCGCGCACCGGTGAAGGATCAGCATCAGATCGCCGGTACCGCCATCGGTGCGGTGGCGGGCGGTCTGCTCGGCAACCAGGTCGGTGGCGGCAAGGGCCGCACGCTGGCGACGGTGGCCGGCGCGATCGGCGGCGGTTACGCGGGTCACGAGATCCAGAAGAACCGCCAGGAGAACAACACCGTCTCGAGCACCCAGCGCCGCTGCACCACGGTGGCCGGCAAGGGCGGCGACAAGATCGTCGGCTACGACGTGGCCTACGAGTACAACGGCGTGACCCGCACGATCCGCATGGATCACGATCCGGGCGATCGCGTGCAGGTGCAGGAAGGTGTGGTTGCCGTCTCCGACGCCGCCCATTGACCTTTCTTCCTGAGGAGGACCGCAGCATGAACACTACGCTCAGCAAACGTCTGGCCACGGCGGCCCTTGCCGGTTGCTTCGCCCTGCTGGCGGCCTGCGCCTCGCCGCCGCCGCGTTCGGGCGGTTACTACGGTGGCGGTGGCGGCTACAACGACGGGGGCTACCGCTCCAGCCGTTGCGTGCAGTGCGGCACCGTCGAGGACGTGCGCGTGGTGAACGTGGACAAGAGCGCTTCGCCGCTGGGCATGGTGATCGGCGCCGTCGCCGGTGGCCTGCTCGGCAACCAGGTCGGCAAGGGCAACGGCCGCACCGCGGCGACCGTGGTCGGTGCGGTGGCCGGCGGCGCCGTCGGCAACGAGGTGGGCAAGCGCAACGGTCAGCCGGACCAGGCCTTCCAGATCTCGGTCCGCCTTGACGACGGCCGCTATGCGACGGTGACCCAGGCGGACGATCCGCAGATCCGCCAGGGCGACTACGTGGAGATCCGCAACAACCGCGTGTATCGCCGCTGACGTATAGACGTCTGGACGTCCAAACGAAAAGGCCCTCGCTAGCGAGGGCCTTTTTTTATTGCCTGGTTCTGTCGGATCAGTTGACGGCGTAGAACGCATGCTCGCCGATGGTGCGCACGACACGGCTGGTGCTCCATGCCGGCGCCACGGAGGTGGTGGCGAAATGATCGGCGTGCGGCACATAGACCATGCGCTCGTTCATCGGCAGGCTCCAGTTGACGATGGAGTCGCCGGCAACCTTCCACGCCTTGCTCCAGGCGGCGAGGTCGGTTACTTCGAACGTGCTGGCGGTGGTGGTGGTGGCGAACTGCCGTGGCGCGGTGACCACTTCGCACACGTTCTTGCCCCAGGTGCCGCGATCGCGGCGGCGGAGCGCTACTTCGGCCACGGCGAACTGGCCGATGGTCGACTCGCTGCGGGCTTCGAGATACACCGTCGTCGCCAGGCAGGTCTGGTCGGCGAGGGGTTGGGGCAGCACGGACGCAAGCCACAACAGCATGGAAAGTTTCATTCTGCCTCCAACGTGCTGTACGCGCCGATCCGGTGCTGCTGGACAGGTACGCCGTTGCGGTGGACGGGCGGGCAGGCCGTTCCACCTGGATTGAACACGCGTCGACCGAAACTTGTGGTCGTTGCGGTTTGCCACGGAATGTGGCGTCGAGCGGCTGTTCCGATGCCGCTCGATACTGCTGCGTGGCGCTTGTCCGAATCTCCCTGGGGACTCGGTGGCCTGCAACTTGTGCCGCCTGATGGGCGGTTGTTCCTCCGGCGTTATCAGCCGGGTCGCGCCTGGATCCGGACCCCTCCGGTTCGTCGCGTATGGACATCCGTCAAGCGGACGTCCGTCGAATGTGACCGGCGGAGCCTAGTGGCAGGTCTGGTTCGTGGCAAGTGCCGCGCCGGTCGGGTTCACGTTGTGCTCACAATCGCAAGAACGTCGCTGATGCAGCAGCGATGTTGTCCGCATCATGCGGGCCAGCGTTCGCGCAATTCGATGTCGATGATGTCTTCGTTCCATCTCAGTGCGTGAGATTTTCCTTGTTCGGCGAGCGCATCGTTGACGATCGCCAGTCCGGTATGGACGTCGTTCGCCGACACGTTGTCGAGTACCAGCGCGACATCGCCTTGTTCGTCGCGCAACACGCTGCCCGGCGGCAGGGCTTGCGACAATACGACGCAATGCATATGCCGCTTGTGGCCACCGCGGAAGTGCAGGCGCGCGGCGATTTCCTGGCCCGGATAGCAGCCTTTGTCGAAGGCAACGGCCTGCAGTCGTTCGAGCGACAGCGCCGGCGGCAGCAGCGCGTCGAGCGCATCGTCGGGCAGCCACGGCCAGCCGAGATGAATCTGTTCGGCACGCCATGTGTCGTCTTCGCGCGCACCGATCGACCAGCCGTGCGTGCCGCCGCCAAGCACGATCGCATCGTCGCGTTGTTCGACCGTATGCGACTCCATCGCTTCCACCGTGCCGAGCGCGCGCGCAGGCAATGCCTGCAGCTTCACCTTGGAGCGAAACACGAACCGGCGCAGCGCATCGGCGAACGGTTCGGCGCGACCGCCGCGCAGCACCAGCAGCAGGCTCTTCTCGCTCAACCTGGCCAGATGGAACAACGCGCGCACGCGCCCCTGGGCATCCAGCCAGGCGCTGAACTGCCAGCGCCCGACGGCGAGCTCGGCGGCATTGCCGCTGAATTGGGCTTGCGCGAAAGCGATGGCGTCGTCGCCTTCGAGCAGCAGGGTTTCGGCTTGGAAGGTCGCAGGCATGGCGGAACGAATGGGGGCGGGCCGGAGCATCCGCAAGGAGGGCAGGGCGAGGTCGTGGGTCAACAGGAGCGGCGGTCGTCAAGGTTGTGCCGTTTTAACGCAAGTATTAACCTTCGCCGGCTTACTGAAACCATGTCCGATACCTCACCCCAGTCCGAATCCAAGCCTGCTTCCGCTCCGGCGGAGGACACGTCCATGCCTGCGGGCAAGGAACCAGGCAAGGTTCCGGCGGAGCCGCCGGCGCCCGACCCCACCCGCTACGGCGACTGGGAAAAGAACGGGCGCTGCATCGACTTCTGACCGCCGCGCCGGCGCGTGACGCGTCGGCATGGTGGCCATGGGACGGCGACGGACATAAGCGATTCCACACAGGATAGCCGCCATGGCAGACACGCGACGACCGCTCTCTCCCCACCTGCAGATATATAAGTGGCAAGTGCAGATGGTGACCTCCATCCTGCATCGCGCCACCGGCATCGCCCTGGCGGTCGGCACCTTGCTGATCATGTGGGGCCTGCTCGCCCTCGCCGGCGGCGAGAGCAGCTTTAACCAATTCAAGACCTGCATCAGCAGCCCGATCGGGCTGGTGCTGATGTTCGGCTGGAGCTGGGCGCTGTTCTTCCACCTGTGCAACGGCATCCGCCACCTGGTGCAGGACGCCGGCGCCGGCTATGCCATCGCCCAGTTCGTGCGTTCCAGCTGGCTGTCGGTGATCGGCAGCCTGCTGCTTACGGTGCTGGTCTGGGCCTACGTGCTGGTCGGAGGTGCCGCATGAGCGCCGACCCCAAGGATCTGCGCAATCCGCTCAAGCGCGCGCGCGGCCTGGGCTCGGCCCAGTCGGGCGTGGGCCACTGGTGGACCCAGCGCCTCACCGCCGCCGGCCTGGTCTTCCTGGGCATCTGGTTCGTGGCCTTCGTGCTGTGCTCGCTGCACGCCGATTACGCCACCGCCAAGGCGGCCGTGGCCAGGCCGTGGAACGCCTTGCTGCTGATCGCCTTCACCGTCACCGCGTTCTGGCATGCCGTGCTCGGCCTGCAGGTGGTGATCGAGGACTACGTGCACACCCGCTGGCTCGAAGTGGTGTCGCTGGTGTTGATCAAGTTCGTCGCCGTGCTGGGCGCGCTGGCCTGCGTGCTGGCCGTGGTGCGCGTGGCTCTGGGAGTGTGAGTTCGATGGAAGCCTACAAGGTTCAACAGCATAAGTACGACGTGATCGTGGTCGGCGCCGGCGGCGCGGGCCTGCGTGCCACGTTCGGCCTGGCCGAGAAGGGGCTCAAGGCCGCCTGCATCACCAAGGTGTTCCCGACCCGCTCGCACACCGTGGCTGCGCAGGGCGGCATCTCGGCCGCGCTCGGCAACATGGGCGAGGACGACTGGCGCTTCCACTTCTACGACACCATCAAGGGTTCCGACTGGCTCGGCGACCAGGATGCGATCGAGTACATGTGCCGCGAGGCCATCCCCTCGATCATCGAGCTGGAACACTACGGCGTGCCGTTCTCGCGTACCGAGGAAGGCAAGATCTACCAGCGTCCGTTCGGCGGCATGACCACGCACTACGGCAAGGGCACCGCGCAGCGCACCTGCGCCGCGGCCGACCGTACCGGCCACGCCATCCTGCATACGCTGTACCAGCAGGCGCTGGCGCATGACGCCACGTTCTTCATCGAGTACTTCGCCACCGACCTGATCTTCGACGAAGAAGGCGTGTGCCGCGGCGTGCTCGCGCTGGACATGAACGAAGGCACCCTGCACGTGTTCCGCGGCCACGCGGTCGTGCTGGCCACCGGCGGCTACGGCCGCGCCTACTTCAGCGCCACCTCGGCGCATACCTGCACCGGCGACGGCGGCGGCATGGTGCTGCGCGCCGGCCTGGCCCTGCAGGACATGGAGTTCGTGCAGTTCCACCCGACCGGCATCTACGGCTCCGGCTGCCTGATCACCGAGGGCGTGCGCGGCGAGGGTGGTTACCTGACCAACTCCAACGGCGAGCGCTTCATGGAGCGCTATGCGCCCAACGCCAAGGACCTGGCCTCGCGCGACGTGGTCAGCCGCGCCATGACCATGGAAATCCGCGAAGGCCGCGGCGTCGGCGAGCACAAGGACCACATCCACATCAACCTGATGCACCTGGGTGCCGGCGTGATCCACGAGCGCCTGCCGGGCATCGCCGAGTCGGCGCGCATCTTCGCCGGCGTGGATGTGACCAAGGAACCGATCCCGGTCATCCCGACTGTGCACTACAACATGGGCGGCATCCCCACCAACTACCACGGTGAAGTGGTGCAGAAGCGCGGCGACAACGTCGACGCGGTGGTGCCGGGCCTGTTCGCCATCGGCGAGGCGGCCTGCGTGTCGGTGCACGGCGCCAACCGCCTGGGCTCCAACTCGCTGCTCGACCTGGTGGTGTTCGGCCGCGCGGTGGCGCATCGCTGCGCCGAGATCGTCAAGCCGGGCGCGCCGCACAAGGATCTGCCGGCCAGCGCGCTGGACCAGGCGCTGGGCCGCTTCGACAGCCTGCGCTACGCCAAGGGCAGCTTGCCGACCGCAAAGATTCGCGCCGAAATGCAGCGCACCATGCAGAGCGACGCGGCGGTGTTCCGCACCGGCGAATCGCTGAAGGAAGGCTGCGACAAGATCTCCAAGGTCTACGACTCGTTCAAGGATGTCGGCGTCAGCGACCGCTCGCTGGTGTGGAACTCCGACCTGATCGAAACCCTGGAACTGTCCAACCTGCTGGGCCAGGCGGTGGCCACCATGTACTCGGCCGAGCAGCGCCCCGAGAGCCGCGGCGCGCATGCCCGCGAGGACTTCCCGGAGCGCGACGACGCCAACTGGCAGAAGCACACGCTGGTGTCGGTGGACGACCACGGCAAGGCGAACTTCGATTTCCGTCCGGTGCACATGTACACCATGACCTCGGACGTCGAAGTGGTGCCGCCGAAGAAGCGCGTTTACTGATACCGGACTGGAGACAAGATCGTGGCAGAATTTTCGCTACCTAAAAATTCCAAGGTCCAGCCGGGCAAGCACTATCCGGCCAAGGACGCGAAGAAGTCCCGCACCTTCCGCATCTATCGCTGGACGCCGGAAGACGGGCAGAACCCGCGCATCGATACCTACGAGGTCGACCTGGCCGCGTGCGGTCCGATGGTTCTGGACGCCCTGCTGAAGATCAAGAACGAGATCGATCCGACGCTCACGCTGCGCCGTTCGTGCCGCGAAGGCATCTGCGGTTCCTGCGCGATGAACATCGACGGCACCAATACGCTGGCCTGCACCAAGGCGATCTCCGACTGCGCCTCCGGCGACGTCAAGATCTACCCGCTGCCGCACATGCCGGTGGTGAAGGACCTGGTGCCGGATCTCACGCACTTCTACGCGCAGTTCGCCTCGATCAAGCCCTGGCTGCGCACGCAGAGCCCGGCCCCGGCCGACAAGGAGCGCCTGCAGTCGCCGGAGGACCGCAAGAAGCTCGACGGCCTGTACGAGTGCATCCTGTGCGCCTGCTGCTCGACCAGCTGCCCGAGCTACTGGTGGAACGGCGACAAGTACCTGGGTCCGGCCATCCTGCTGCAGGCCTACCGCTGGATCGTCGACTCGCGCGACGAAGACACCGGCGCCCGCCTGGACGACCTGGAAGACCCGTTCAAGCTGTACCGCTGCCACACCATCATGAACTGCGCGCGCACCTGCCCGAAGGGTCTGAACCCGGCCAAGGCGATCGCGGAGATCAAGAAGCTGATCGTGGAGCGCCGCTCGCCCTGACGGCGAGTTCCGTCCCGTCCACATGGCCCGCGGCTCGCCGCGGGCCATGTCGTTTTCGACCCCTGCTGCGATGACCACCATGGACGAAGCCCGCATCAAGCGCCTGCGCTGGCGTACCCGCCGCGGCACGCGCGAGCTCGACGCCCTGTTCGGCGGCTGGCTGGACGAGCGCTTCGCCCAGGCCGACGAAGCCACGCGCACCGCCTTCGACGAACTGCTCGACGTGCAGGACCCGGACCTGTGGGACTGGGTGATGGGCCATGCCACGGCCCCGCGCGAGGACTGGCAGGCGATCATCGATGACATCCGCGCCCGCCATCGGCTTTGAATACGCGCCATCGCGTGGCTGGGGCAGGGCCTGCGCCGGGATGACGCTGCTGGCCGCGGCGGCCGGCTGGCTGTCGGCCCTGCCGTGGTGGTGCGCGCTTGCGCTGACCGCCGCGCTTGCGGTGGCCCTGCCGCCGACATGGCGCGCTTGGCGGCAACCGCCGATCCGCTCGGCCGGATGGGCCGCGGATGGCGGCTGGACGCTGCGGGACGCCCATTGCGCCGACACGCCGGCCACGCTGCTGTCCTCCCGTGCGCTCGGCGACTGCCTGTGGCTGCGCCTGCAGCCCACATCGGGCGCTGCGGTGAACCTGCTGCTGGCGCCGGACAACAGCGACGCCGACCTGCGCCGCCGCCTGCGCATGCGCCTGGCCGCCGCGTGCTGAGTGCCGGCTTGCCGAACCGCAGGGCTTGGGGCACTCTGCCGCGGCGTCGCGGTCTGATCCAGCCGACTACGGCACTATCGATCGCGCCCTCCGCGATGCCTGGGCGGCCAGCCCAACGAATCCCACGAGCGACCCGTCCATGTTCCGACCGCTAGAGCTTTTCATCGGCCTGCGCTACACGCGCGCCAAGCGACGCAACCAGTTCATCTCGTTCATCTCGACCGTCTCCATCGTGTGCATCGCGATCAGCGTCACCGCGCTGATCACCGTGATGTCGGTGATGAACGGCTTCGACAACGAACTGCGCACGCGCATCCTCGGCGCCATCTCGCATGCCACGGTGTCGGGCCTGGCCGGTGAGAGCGTGCAGGACTGGCAGCGCGCGATCCAGATCGCCGAAGCCAACCCGCACGTGCGCGGCGCCGCACCCTACGTCGAGGCGCAGGCCTTCCTGCAGGCGCGCCGTTCCAGCGGCGCGCTGGTGCGCGGCATCGATCCGGCGCAGGAGCCGAAAGTCTCCGACATCGACAAGCACATGATCGACGGCAAGCTCGACGCGCTGCAGCCGGGCAAGTGGAACATCGTGCTGGGCCGCGAGCTGGCCATGTCGCTGGGCGTGGCGATGGGCGACCACGTGACCATGGCGGTGCCCGAATTCCGCGCCACGCCGATGGGCAGCGTGCCGCGCCTGCGCAGCTTCACCGTGGCGGGCATCTTCGAGCTGGGCATGCAGGAGTTCGATTCGAACCTGGCCCTGGTCAGCATGCAGGACGCCGCGCGCCTCAACAGCATCGACGGCCCCACCGGCATCCGCCTGCGCCTGGACGACATGTTCAACGCGCGGCCCGTGGCGAAAGAGCTGGCCAACCACCTGGGCCAGGTCTACCGCATGGATACCTGGATGGACAGCCACGCGAATTTCTTCTCCGCCATCTCGATGGAGAAGAAAGTGATGTTCATCATCCTCTCGCTGATCATCCTGGTCGCGGTAATCAACCTGATCTCGATGCTGATGATGCTGGTCACCGACAAGCAGGCCGACATCGCCATCCTGCGCACGCTCGGCTCCACGCCGCGCAGCATCATGGGCATGTTCATGGTGCAGGGCGTGCTGGTGGGCTTCGTCGGCATCGGCTTCGGCGTGACGCTCGGTTCGCTGCTGTCGTGGCGGCTGCCGCAGATCGTCAAGTGGATCGAGCGCACTTTCCACACCACGTTCCTGTCGCCGGACGTTTATTACATCAGCGAGCTGCCCAGCAAGCTGCAGATGGACGACGTGGCCAAGGTCGCGCTGGTGACCTTCCTGTTCTCGCTGCTTGCCACGCTCTATCCGGCGTGGCGGGCCTCGCGCACGCAGCCCGCGCAGGCCTTGCGCTATGAGTAAATCCATGACTGACAACATCGTGCTGCGCGCCAGCCACATCGCCAAGACCTACGAGGAAGGCGGCCTGCACACCGACGTGCTCAGCGACGTGAGCTTCGCGCTGAAGCGCGGCGAGACGCTGGCCATCGTCGGCGCCTCCGGCTCCGGCAAGAGCACGCTGCTGCACATCCTGGGCGGGCTGGACACGCTGACCAAGGGCGAGGTGGAAGTGGAAGGGCAGCTGCTGTCCGCGCTGTCCGACGCCGAGCGCGGGCGCGTGCGCAACCGCTCGCTGGGTTTCATCTACCAGTTCCACCACCTGCTGCCCGAGTTCACCGCGCTGGAGAACGTGTGCATGCCGCTGCTGATCCGCGGCACGCCGATTCCGCAGGCGCAGAAGCAGGCCTCGGACCTGCTCGGCCGCGTGGGCCTGGGCCAGCGCCTGGCCCACAAGCCGGCGGAGCTGTCCGGCGGCGAACGCCAGCGCTGCGCGGTGGCGCGCGCGCTGGTGACGCGGCCGGCCTGCGTGCTGGGCGACGAGCCCACCGGCAATCTCGACGAAGGCAATGCGGATCACGTGTACGAGCTGATGCTGGAGCTCAATCGCGAGATCGGCACCAGCTTCGTGCTGGTCACCCACGACACCCGCCTGGCCGCGCGCATGGATCGCACGCTGGAGCTGCATAACGGCGTGCTGCGGGAACGTCCCGCGCATTGATCGGGGCTGTCTGATCCGGGCATCGGCCGACGCGCTGCATCGGTCGATGCCTACATCGTTTTCGGATTCGCTTCGTACTTCGCCCGGTTAACTTGATCCATCCCCACGGATGGACGGCGACGGTGCGCGAACAAGCAGCGATCTGGCTGGCGCCCGCGTTTCTTGCCGGCGTACTGGCGGTGCAATGGATGCCGGTGTTGCCGACGCAGGGATGGCTGCTGCCGGTGCTCGTCCTGTCGGCATGGCTTGCGTGGTCGTCGGTGCAAGCGCGCGGCGTGGCTTTCCTGCTGCTCGGCGCGGCCTGGGCGGCCTGTTGCGGCGTGCGGGCGATGGAGTCGCGCCTGCCGCGCGAACTGGAAGGACGCGATCTGAGCGTGACGGGCACGGTGAGCGGCCTGCCGCAGGTGCGCGCCGAAGCGACGCGCTTCATGCTCACCGTCGAGCGGGCCGCCGTGGGCGATGAACCCGTCGCGCTGGACGGCCGCCTGCGCCTGGCCTGGTACGCCGCCGGCGGCAAGGCCGTTCCCGCGATCGTTCCGTGCGCACGCTGGCATCTGACACTGCGCCTCAAGCGGCCGCGCGGCCTGGTCAATCCCGGCGGCGGCGATGGCGAGCGCAGCGCGCTGGAGCGGGGCATCGTCGCCACGGGTTATGTGCGTGACGATGCGTCCAATCGCAGCACGGGCGTACGGATGTTCTGCGTCGACGGCTGGCGCGCGGCGATCGCCGACGGTATCGAGCGCCGCGTCGCCGATGTGCGTTCGGCCGCCTTGCTGCGCGCCTTCGCGATAGGCGATACGCGTGGCCTGACCCAGCGCGACTGGGAGCTGGCGCGCGCCAATGGCGCCTCGCATCTCATCGCCATCTCCGGCTTCCATGTCGGCGTGGCGGCGGTGGCGGGCGTCTGGCTGGCGCGGCTGGCGTATGCGTGCTGGCCCGGGTTCGGCCTGCGCGTGCCGCGGCGGCAGGTCCAGGCCCTGGCGGCGCTGCTGTGCGCCGCGCTGTACAGCGCGCTGGCCGGTTTCGGCCTGCCTACCGTGCGCACGCTGCTGATGATCGCGGTGGTCGCGCTCGCACGCTGTTCGCGGCGCCATGTGTCGTCCGCACAGGCCTTGGCGCTGGCCTTGCTGGCGATGCTCGCCGCCGACCCGCTGGCCGTGCTGAGCGCCGGTTTCTGGCTGTCCTTCGCGGGCGTGGCCTTCCTGATCTACAGCCTGTCGCCACGCGCGCAGGGCTGGCGCGGCGCACTGCGCGAACTGACGCTGGCGCAGGCGGTGATGGCGGTGGCGCTGTTGCCGTTGAGCCTGTGGTTCTTCGGCGGGGCTTCCCTGGTCGGCGCCCTGTCCAACCTGCTCGCGGTACCCCTGGTGAGCTTCCTGGTGGTGCCGCTGACCCTGTTCGGCACGGCGCTGCTGCTGATGGCGCCACCGCTGGCCGGGCCGGTGCTGGTCGCGGCCGGCTGGTTGTGCGCGGGACTGTGGTGGCTGTTCGAACGGATGGCCGGGTGGCCCGGCGCGCAGGTCTATGTGCCGGCGGCAAGGCCGTGGGCACTGGGCCTGGCCCTGCTCGGCGCCGGCTGGATGCTGCTGCCGCGTGGCACGCCGATGCGCTGGCTGGGCGCGCTGCTGTTCCTGCCCCTGGCCTGGCCACCGGTGCAACGTCCGCAACCCGGCGCGTTCCGGCTGTGGATGCTGGACGTCGGGCAGGGCCTGGCGGTGGTGCTGCGCACACGCGAGCACGCCCTGGTGTTCGATGCCGGCGCGCGCTTTCCTTCCGATTTCGACCTCGGCGAGGCGGCGGTGCTGCCGTCGCTGCGCGCGCTGGGCATCGCGCGACTGGACCTGCTGGTGGTGAGCCACGCCGACAACGACCATGCCGGCGGCGCGCCCGCCGTCGCGCAAGCTCATCCGGCGGCGGCGCGGCTGGGCGGCGAACCGGAGCGCATGCCGATCGCCACGGTCCCCTGCGCGGCGGGGCAGTCCTGGAACTGGGACGGCGTGCACTTCCGCATGCTCGGCCCGGCGGCGCGCGCAGCGGCGGCGCGCGGCAACGACCGTTCCTGTGTGTTGCTGGCGGAAGGCACGGGCGGACGCGTGCTGCTGACCGGCGACATCGGCCTGCCGGCGGAGCGTGGCCTGCCCGCCGCCGTGGGCACCGGGCCTCCGCTGGTGCTGCAGGTGCCGCACCACGGCAGCCGCACCTCGTCAGGCCCCGACCTGGTCCGCGGGCTCGCGCCGGTCCTCGCCCTGGTCTCGTCCGGCTGGCGCAACCGCTTCGGTCATCCGCATCCGTTGGTGGCGCAGCGCTATGCGGCATTCCGGGTGCCGATGCTGAACACGGCGGAGCAGGGCGCGATCGAGGTGGATTTTCCGGCCGATGCGCCGCCGCACATGGTCCGTGCATGGCGCCGGCACCGGCTCCGCTACTGGCGTGAATAGGTCCGCCGCGGCGCCGTTCTCGCGCCATGTGCGACGCGTCGCGTAATTACCACGGGCGCCGCGGAACCGCGGAAAGGGACTGCTATGATGCGCGCCTGCAATTCGATCGCATGGGTGGGTTAATCGTGCTGGATATCCTGATGGCTGGCGGTTGGGCAATGCTGCCCATCCTGATCTGTTCGGCGATCGCGCTGGCGATCGTGCTGGAGCGCTGCTGGACCCTGCGCCGCAAGTCGGTCCTGCCGCCCGGCCTGGGCGACGAAGTGCGCAACTGGGCGCGCTCGGGCCAGCTCGATCCGGGTCACCTGGCCACCCTGGCCAACGGCTCGCCGCTGGGCGAACTGCTGGCCGCCGCGCTGGCCGTGCGCAACCGTCCGCGCGAGCTGATCAAGGAGCGCATCGAGGACACCGGCCGCCATGTGGTGCACAACATGGAGCGCTACCTCAACACGCTCGGCACCATCGCGCTGATCGGCCCGCTGCTCGGCCTGCTGGGCACCGTGGTCGGCCTGATCCGCATGTTCCTGGACGTGATGAAGGGCGGCGTGGGCGATCCGCTGAAAATGGCCGGCGGCATCGGCGAGGCACTGATCTGCACCGCCACCGGCCTGGTGGTGGCGATTCCCGCCTACGTGCTGCACCGCTATTTCCGTTCCAGGGTCGCCGGCTACTGCGTGGAAATGGAAAAGCAGGCCACCGCGCTGCTGGACGAGCTGACCGTCGCCGCACCGGCGCCGTCGCGTCCGCGCCGTGCCGCCGAGTCGACCGCGGGCTGATCCGGCATGCGTATCGGCAACGACCGCCGGCAGGACGACTTCGAGATCAACGTGATCTCCCTGATCGACGTCCTGCTCACCCTGCTGATGTTCTTCGTGCTCACCACCACCTTCGTCCAGCACACGCGGATGCAGGTGACCCTGCCCAAGGCAAGCGCCGATGAGCGCGACATGCAGGCCCCCGCGCTGACCATCGTGGTCGATCGCGACGGCCACTACTACGTCGGCACCGACGAGGTGCTGGGGCAGGGCATCGAGCCGCTGAAGCAGGCCATCGCCAACATCGCCGGCGACGACCGCGAGCGCCAGGTGACCATCCGCGCCGACGCCATGACCCCGCACCAGAACGTGGTCACCGCGATGGATGCGCTGGGCCAGCTCGGTTTCACCAAGCTCTCCATCGCCACCACGCCGACCCAGGCGGGCCCAGGTAAGTGAGCGTAGGCAAGTGAGCGCCAAGAAAGCCTCCGTATGGGACGCCGCGACCTGGCGGACCTACAAGCGCCTGCTCGGCTATACCCGCCGCTACTGGGTGGTGGGCATGATCTCGATCCTCGGCATGGCGCTGGAGAGCGGCTGCCTGGCGGCGTTCACCAAGCTGCTGCGGCCGATGATCGACGAGCTGTTCGCGCACAAGGACGCCTACCTGATCTTCTGGATGCCGATCTGGATCATCGGGCTGTTCGTGCTGCGCGGCATCGCCATCGTGCTCAACGACTACGGCATCGCCTATATCGGGCGCAACGTGGTGCAGAACATCCGCCGCGACGTATTCGACGCCTATTTGCGCCTGCCCGCGGCGTTCTTCGGCAGCGAGCATTCCGGCCAGCAGGTGTCGCGCATCACCTACACCAGCGAACAGGTCGCGCAGGCCTCCACCGACGCGCTGAAGGTGGCCGTCACCGAGGGCCTGATGATCGTGGGCATGATGTACGTGATGCTCTCGACCAGCGCTTACCTCACCATGGCCTTGCTGATCATGGTGCCGGCAGTGGTGCTGATCGTCACCGTGGTCAGCCGGCGCTACCGCACCATCAGCAAGCGCATCCAGGGCACCATGGGTTCGGTGACCGGCGCGGTCGAGGAATCGGTCGGTGCCAATCGCGAGGTGCGCATCTATGGCGGCCAGAAGCGCGAGGCGGAACGCTTCGAGCAGGTCACCGAGCATTCCAAGCGGCTCAACCTGAAAGTGTCGGTGACCAGCGCGTTCTCCAGCGCCACCATCCAGACCGCGGCCGCGTTCGCGCTGGCCCTGCTGGTGTACCTGGGCACGCGGCCGGACGTGATCGACAGCATCTCGCCCGGCGTGTTCATCACCGTGCTCACCTCGATGGGCGGCATGCTGCCTTCGCTCAAGCGCCTTACCGGCGTGCAGGCCAGCGTGCAGCGCGGCGTGGCCGCCTGCGAGGACCTGTTCGGCATCATCGACATGCCGCCGGAAGTCGACGCCGGCACCCGCGTGCTCGAGCGCACCCGCGGCGACATCGTGTTCGAGGACGTGCGCCTGACCTATCCGCGCAACGATTTCGAGGCACTGCGCGGAGTCGACCTGTATTGCCGCCCGGGCACGGTCACCGCCCTGGTGGGTCGCTCCGGCAGCGGCAAGAGCAGCCTGGTCAGCCTGCTGCCGCGCTTCTACGAACCCACCGCGGGCGCCATCGCGCTGGACGGCCTCGACTACGCCGGCTACACCCTGGCCTCGCTGCGCAAGCAGATCGCCTGGGTGGGGCAGAGCGTGGTGCTGTTCGACGGCACGGTGGCGGAAAACATCGCCTACGGCGAGCTGGAAGGTGCCAGCGAGAAGGACATCGTCGCGGCGGCCGAGGCGGCCAATGCGATGGAGTTCATCCAGCGCCTGCCCAAGGGCATCCACAGCCAGATCGGCCAGGGCGGCAACATGCTGTCCGGCGGCCAGCGCCAGCGCATCGCGATCGCGCGCGCCATCCTCAAGAACGCGCCGATCCTGGTGCTGGACGAAGCGACCAGCGCGCTGGATACCGAATCCGAGCGCCTGATCCAGCAGGCGCTGCAGCGCCTGATGCGCGACCGCACCACCCTGGTGATCGCGCATCGCCTGTCCACCATCGAGCATGCCGACCAGATCGCGGTGATGGACCAGGGCCGCATCGTCGAGCGCGGCACGCACGCGGAACTGCTCGCCGAGGGCGGCCACTACGCCGCGCTGCACCGCATGCAGTTCCACGACGCGGCGACCGACTGAAGCCGCCATGGCGCTGGCCGACACGCTGGCGGAGGCCTGGTACGGCAAGCGCGCGGCGCCCTGGTGGACCGCGCCGCTGGCGGCGCTGTACGGCGGAGTGACACGGCTGCGCCGCCGCCTGTACCGGGCCGGCTGGTTGTCGAGCGTGCGTCTGCCGGTGCCCGTGGCGGTGGTCGGCAACGTCAGCGTGGGCGGCACCGGCAAGACGCCGCTGACCATCGCTCTGGTCGAGGCCCTGCGCGCGCGCGGCTTCCGGCCCGGCGTGGTGAGTCGCGGCTATGGCGGCGCGGAAACGGGCCCTGCGCTGCTCGGCGAGCGCCCCGATCCCGCGCGTTTCGGCGACGAGCCCTGCCTGATCCACGCCGCCGGCACGCCGGTGGCGGTAGGGCGCGACCGTCCTGCGGCCGCGCGCCTGCTGATTGAGGCCGGCTGCGATGTGATCCTGGCCGACGACGGCCTGCAGCACTACCGCCTGCGCCGCGACGTGGAGATCTGCGTGATCGACGGCGCACGGCGTTTCGGCAACGGCCGGCTGCTCCCGGCTGGCCCATTGCGCGAGCCGCTGGCGCGCCTGGACGAAGTGGATTTCCGTGTCTGCAACGGCGGCGATGCAACAGCGGATGAAGTGCCGATGCGTCTCGAGGGCGGCATGGCGCGCGCACTGCACGGCGCCACCGTGCAGACGCTCGACGCGTTTCGCGGCCAGCCCGTGCACGCGCTGGCCGGCATCGGCCACCCGGAGCGCTTCTTCGACGACCTGCGCGCGCGCGGCATCGAAGTGCTGGCGCATCCATTTCCCGATCACCATGCCTACTCGCCGGGCGAACTGGATTTCGGCGACAGCCTGCCGGTGCTGATGACCGAGAAGGACGCGGTGAAATGCGCCGCCTTCGCGCCGCCGCAGTCCTGGGCCGTGCCGGTGCGCGCGGTGTTGCCGGAGGCTTTCTTCGACGCCGTGGCCGCGAAGCTGGTGCAGGCACGCCGCGCGTCCTGAGTGACGCGAACGGAACGACGGTTGCTGCGTCCTCACACCCAGCGTCATCCCGGCGCAGGCCGGGATCCAGTAGCGTCATCGATCGGTTTTTGCGAAAAGGCTCAACAGCAACACCCTTTGAGTTCCACGCCAGAATCGCGGCCGTGTCGCTACTGAATCCCGGCCTGCGCCAGGATGACGGCCGGTGCGCAGGCGGGCCTTCGACACCATGGACACAAAAAGCGCGGCCGGTGTCGCCACCGGCCGCGCCATGCGAGCGACGCGTCCGCGCTTACTGAATGCGCACGACGTTACCGTCCGGATCCACCTGCACGATATCGCCCTCGCGGATCGCGCTGGCATCCGGCACGGTGACGTTGCTGTAGCTGCCGTCGCCCATGCGCAGGCGCAACAGGAAGCTTTCGTTGGTGCCGCCGCGGCCGATGCGGTTGCCGGCGAAGCCGCCGCCCACCGCGCCCAGCACGGTCGCCGCCTTGCGGCCGTTGCCCTTGCCGACCTGGTTGCCCAGCACGCCGCCGGCGACCGCGCCGATGATCGCGCCGGCGGTGCCGTGGTCGGCGCCCTGGGTCACGTTGCGCTCGATCGATTCCACCGTGCCGCACTGGGTGCAGCGCAGGAAGATGCCGTCGCGGCGGATCAGCACGTTGCCGTTGAGCGTGCCGCCGGCATCGACCGCCGGACGGCGGGGGGCGGAGGACTGCGCGGTGGCGGCCATGGAGGCGAAGGCGAGCGCCGCTGCCAGGGGCAGGACGAGGAACTGCTTGGTGTTCATGGATTCTCCCGGTGTAGTGAGGCGTGCACAGTCTATTCGGATCAGCTGAACCATCGGCGCAATGTCTTTATCATGTGCGCCTGCCGGAGCCGCCCGTCCGCTCCACCCGTTTTCGAAGGGAGTTTCCATGAGCCTGATCCAAGTTCCGGTGTCCTACGGTGAGCTGATCGACAAGATCACCATCCTGGAGATCAAGTCCAAGCAGATGACCGACCCGGCCAAGCTGGCCAATGTGCGCAACGAGCTGGATCAGCTCAACGCCACCTGGGCCGCCCATCCGGCCGCCGCCACCGACATCGCCGACGAGCGCGCCCGCCTGCTGGGGGTGAACGAGACGCTGTGGGACATCGAGGACCGCATCCGCCTGAAGGAGAAGGCCCAGGCCTTCGACCAGGAGTTCATCGAGCTGGCGCGCGCGGTGTATTTCCGCAACGACGAGCGCGCGGCGGTGAAGCGCGAGATCAACCTCAAGCTGGGTTCGCAGCTGGTGGAAGAGAAGTCGTACCAGGACTACAAGGCTGTCTGAAACTGCATGGCATCGGCGTAGGTTGGGGTGAGCCGCAGGCGAACCCCAACGATGCGAGGCGCATGGTGCTGCCGATGTTGGGGTTCGCCTGCGGCTCACCCCAACCTACGTCATAGCGTCGCCGCAAAGGCCTCGAAGCGCTCGACCACATCGTCGACTCCGATCAGATCCATCACACCCTCGCGCTCGATCTTGCTGCCCCACGCAATCTCGCTGGCCGGCTTGCCGAGATACCTGCGCGCCGCCTCGTCGTACTTGTTCACGCACCAGCGGCGGTCGGAGTAGGGGCCCGAGCGGTCCGGATTGCTTGCCGCGTGCAGGCCCAGCACCTTGCAGCCCACCGCGTTGGCCATGTGCATCGGGCCGGAATCCGGCGTGAGCAGCAGCGAGGCGCGCGACAGCATCGCCAGCAGGCGCTTGAGCGTGTCCTTGCCGGTGAGGTCGGTGTGCGGCAGGCGGCAGGCCGCCAGCACCGCATCGGCCATGCTGCGCTCGCCCGGCGAAGGGCCGCCGACCAGCAGCACGCGCCAGCCGCGCTGCGCGGCATGGTCCATCACCGCCGCATAGCGCTCCGGACGCCAGTTGCGCAGGCTGTGGCTGGAGGTAGGGCTGACCAGCAGCACCGGCGCACCCGGCGGCAGCTGTCCGGCGGCCCAGGCCTGCGCCTCGTCGGGCAGCGGGATATCCCAGCGCACCTCGGTCTGCTTGAGGCCCAGCGGCTCGCAGAAGCTGCCGATCGCATCCAGCACGTGCTCGCCGGTGCGGGCGGGAATGCGCTCGCCGATCACCAGGCCATGCAAATCCTTGGAGCGCGCCTGATCGTAGCCGATGCGCCGCCGTGCCTTGACGCCCAGGCTGAGCAGGTTGGAGCGCAGCGCCACCTGCATCTGCAGCAGCGCATCGAAGCGCCGCCCGCGCAGCGCATCGCGCACCGCGCGCATGCCGGCCCAGCCGGCGCCCTTGTCGAAGGTGACGAACTCGACGCCGGGCAGGTCGCCGACCAGCTTGCGTTCGAGCTTGCCGACGATCCAGGTCAGCTCGGCCTGCGGCCAGGCCGAGCGCAAGGTGTGCACCAGCGGCACCACGTGGGTGACGTCGCCGATGGCGGAGGTGCGCAGGAGGCAGATCGATGAGGGAGCGGGCATGAGGGCTTGGGGTCGGTAGTACGCGCTGGGCTAGAATCCAGTGGATCACTGGATGGGGTGCCGGGTCGGACATGATGGCGCAAGAGCAGGTCCGGACGAATGCGGGCGGGGCGATTCTGTTCGACTCCGCCGCTTCGTCACAAGTCGACGACGACTGGTTCGTGCCCAGCCACTGGCGCGAACTGGGCGCCTTGCGCATGCAGACCGGCGGGCGCGGCGGCGTCGCGCTGGTCGGCACGCCGGCCGGCGAGGGCGTGCTGCGCCACTATCGCCGCGGCGGGATGGTGGCGCGCTTGATGGGCGACCGTTACCTGTGGACCGGCGCCGAGCGCACGCGCAGCTTCGCCGAATTCCGCCTGCTCGCCTCGATGGCGCGCGAAGGCCTGCCGGTGCCGGCGCCGATCGCCGCGCGTTATCGGCGGCAGGGGCCGTTCTATACCGCCGACCTGATCACCCGGCACGTCGCCTCGGCACGCACGCTGGCCGAATGCCTGGCCTGGGGCCGCCTGGACGCCGAACTGGCGCAGCGCACCGGCGAGCTGGTCGCGCGCTTCCACCGCGCCGGCGTGTGGCATGCCGATCTCAACGCGCACAACATCCTGGTGGCGGAGTCGCAGCTGTACCTGATCGATTTCGACCGCGGCGAACGCCGCCCGCCTGCCGAAGCCTGGCGCACCGCCAACCTGCAGCGCCTGCGCCGCTCGCTGGTGAAGCTGGGCGCGATGGCCGAGAGCGAGGCGGTATTCGAGAAGACCTTGTGGCAACCGCTGGAACAGGGCTACACCGCGACCTTCGGCGTCGGCGGCGACGAGCCATGAGCAGGCAGCGCACACGTATGGGAGCGGCCGCATGACCTGGAGCCTGCATTTCCTCGGCGTCGGCGCCGCGCATGCGGTGGAGCTCGGCTCTTCGGCCGCGGTGCTGGAGCGCGACGGCAAGCCGCTGCTGCTGATCGACTGCGGGCCCGACACGCTGGACCGCTACGTCGCCGCCTACGGCGATGTGCCGCCCGCGCTGTTCATCACGCACACCCACATGGACCACGTCGGCGGCATGGAGCGGCTGTTCTTCCGGCTGTGGTTCGACGAGGCGCGGCGCGGGCGCACCAGGCTGTTCGTGCACGCGGCGCTGATGAGCTGGCTGCAGGCGCGGGTGGCGGATTATCCCGGCGTGCTGGCCGAAGGCGGGGTTAACTTCTGGGAGGCATTCCAACTGGTGCCCTGCCACCGCGGCTTCTGGCTGGACGGGCTGTGGTTCGACGTATTTCCCACCCGGCACCATCTGCCGCAGACCTCGTTCGGCCTGGCCCTGGGCGGCAGCTTCGCCTACACCGGCGACACCCGGCCGGTGCCGGAGATGCTGGCGCGCTACGCGGCCGGCACCGAGTTGATCGCGCACGATTGCGGCCTGGTGGGCAATCCCTCGCATACCGGCATCGACGATATCGAGCGCGAATATCCGCACCCGTTGCGCCCGCGCCTGCGCCTGTACCACTACGGCAGCGCGGACGACGGCGCGGCCCTGGCGGCTCGCGGCTACGTCACGGCCTCGACCGGCGAGCGGATCGCACTGCCGTCGCCCACGCCGCCGCGGCCGGATGCCGGCTGAGCCGGCTTGTTTGGGCTCCGGGCTGCCGCTATGATTCCCCCTCTTTGCCGGGCCCGATGGCCCGACAGGGCGATTTCACCATCGCGGAGAGGTGTCCGAGTGGTTGAAGGAGCACGCCTGGAAAGTGTGTATACGGCTTATACCCGTATCGCGGGTTCGAATCCCGCCCTCTCCGCCAGTGAAATCGCATGACGTTCCGCCCGGCGGAACGTCGCCAAGGGCTTGAAGCCCGACGTCTATGGTGACCCCGTCGGTCCCCCCGCGACGATAGTTCGTAAATTCCGCCAGGCCCGGAAGGGAGCAACGGTAGCGAACGATTCGGGTGCCGGGGTGTGGCTGGCGGGGTCGCCGCCTTTTCGGGCCTGCATTTTCAAGCCTCGCCACCGCGCGCTCGCGCCGCCGTTCGTACTGACTTGCCGCAGCCGACTTGGCACAATCGGGCGTCGCCCCAAGTTAGTATCCCGCCACTTCATTCCCGTCCTCGCCGCGTTGCCGGAACGGCATCGGCGGCTCCGGCGTCCAGCAGGCTTTCAACGCATGTCCTATCAGGTACTCGCGCGCAAATGGCGCCCCCGCAAGTTCGCCGAACTGGTCGGGCAGGAGCATGTGGTGCGCGCGCTCACCAATGCGCTCGACACCGGCCGCATGCACCATGCCTACCTGTTCACGGGCACGCGCGGCGTGGGCAAGACCACCATCGCGCGCATCTTCGCCAAGTCGCTCAACTGCGAGCGCGGCGAGTCGGCCGATCCCTGCGGCGAGTGCGCGGTCTGCACGGCGGTGGACGCCGGCCGCTTCGTCGACCTGCTGGAGATCGACGCGGCCAGCAACACCGGCGTGGACGACGTGCGCGAAGTGATCGAGAACGCGCAGTACGCGCCGGCGCGCGGCCGCTTCAAGGTGTACCTGGTCGACGAGGTGCACATGCTGTCCAAGCCGGCCTTCAATGCGCTGCTGAAGACGCTGGAAGAGCCGCCGCCGCACGTGAAATTCCTGCTCGCCACCACCGACCCGCAGAAGCTGCCGGTGACGGTGCTGTCGCGCTGCCTCAAGTTCAATCTCAAGCGCCTGCTGCCGGAACAGATCTCCGGGCAGATGCGCCACATCCTGGGCGCCGAGAGCATCGCCTACGAGGACGGCGCCATCGTCGAGCTGGCGCGCGCCGCCGACGGCTCGCTGCGCGACGGCCTGTCGCTGCTGGACCAGGCGATCGCCTACGGCGGCGGCGCGCTCAAGGTCGACGACGTGCGCGCCATGCTGGGCAGCGTCGCGCGCGGCCAGGTGCTGGGCGTGCTCGATGCGCTGGCCGCCGGCGACGGCGACCAGCTGATGGCCGAGTGCGCGCGGATCGCCTCGTTCTCGCCGGACTTCGGCGGCGTGCTGGACGACCTGGCCGCCGTGCTGCATCGCCTGCAGCTGTTCCAGCTGGTGCCGGGCTATCGCCCCGAAGGCGACGGCGGCGACGAGGCAGCGCTTGCCGCGCTGGCCGAGCGGCTCGGCCCGGAAGACGTGCAGCTGTATTACCAGATCGCCATCGGTGGCCGCCGCGACCTCGCGCTGGCGCCCGATGCGCGCACCGGTTTCGAGATGGCGCTGCTGCGCATGCTGGCGTTCCGCCCGGCGGGCGAGGGCGAGCCGACGCGTGCCGAGCGCCCTGCTGCCGCGCCGCGCCCGGCGGCTGCGCCGGCACCGGCACGCAGCGCGCCGCCGATGCCGGCATCTGCTCCCGCTCCTGCGATGGAACGCCCGGCGCCGCGCCAGGCGGAAACGCCGCCGCCGCGCATGGAACCTGCCCCGGTGCCGGCGCCGCGCGCCGCGCCGGCGCTCGACTCGCGCGGCCTGCCGCACTGGGACAGCCTGATCGAACAGGCCAGCCTGCGCGGACCGATGGGCCAGCTGGCGCAGAACGCCGTGCTGCGCGAGCGCGAGGGTTCGACCCTGGTGCTGGCGTTGCAGCCGATGTACATGCACCTGGCGGTGGAACCGATGGTCGGGCAGATGGAAGAGCGCATCAGCCAGGCGCTGGGCGAGCGCATCCGCCTGCGTTTCGTGGACGACCGCTCCGGCGGCGGCGAGACGCCCGCCGCGCGCGCGGCCAATGCGCGTTCGGTCGCGCAGTCGGCCGCCGAGCAATCGATCGAGGAAGACCCGCTGGTGCAGTCGCTGCGTCGCGAATTCGGCGCGCGCGTGCTGCCGCAGTCGGTCAAGCCGTTTGAACCCTGAAAACCTCAAGCCTTCGGAGTACGCGTCATGAGAGGACAGATCGGCCAGCTGATGCAGCAGGCGCAGCGCATGCAGGAAGAAATGAAGCGCGCGCAGGAAGAGATCGCCAAGCTGGAAGTCACCGGCACGTCCGGCGGCAGCCTGGTCACGGTGGTGATGAGCGGCGCCCACGAAGTGCGCCGCGTGCAGATCGACCGCAAGCTGTTCGCGGACGATCCGGAGATGGCCGAGGACCTGGTCGCCGCGGCGATCAACGACGCGGTCAACAAGGTCGGCGAGGCCAGCAAGAACAAACTCGGCGGCGTGACCTCCGGCATGAACCTGCCGCCCGGCTTCAAGATGCCGTTCTAAGCGCGTGAGCAAGCTTCTCACCGACCTGATCGAAGCCCTGCGCTGCCTGCCCGGCGTGGGTGGCAAGAGCGCGCAGCGCATGGCCTTCCATCTGCTGGAGCGCGAACGCGAGCGCGGCCTGCGCCTGGCCCAAGTGCTGGAGCAGGCCATGCAGCGCATCGGCAACTGCACGCGCTGCCGCAATTTCAGCGAGGAACCGGTGTGCCCGATCTGCGCCAGCAGCAGCCGCGACCGGCAGGTGCTGTGCGTGGTGGAGTCGCCGACCGAGCTGGCGGCGATCGAGCAGGCCACCGGCTACCGCGGGCAGTACTTCGTGCTGCTGGGGCGCCTGTCCCCGCTCGATGGGCTCGGGCCGGAAGAGCTGGGCCTGGACCTGCTCACCGAGCGCCTGGCCGAGGGCGAGATCGAGGAAATGGTGATCGCCACCAATCCCACCGTGGAAGGCGAAGCCACCGCGCACTATCTCGCGCAGCTGGCGCGCGCGGCCAAGGTGAAGCCGACCCGGCTCGCGCATGGCGTGCCGCTGGGCGGCGAGCTGGAATACGTCGACCGCAGCACGCTGGCGCACGCCTTCGGCAGCCGCCAGCCGCTGGGTTGAGTCATTGACCGAAGGAAGCCGACGCATGGCCGACACCATTTTCGGAAAGATCATCCGCCGCGAGATTCCCGCCGACATCGTCTACGAGGACGACGACGTGCTGGCCTTCCGCGACCTCAATCCGCAGGCGCCGGTGCATGTGCTGTTCGTGCCCAAGCGCGCGATCGCCACGCTGGACGAAGCCGGGCCCGGGGATGCCGAGCTGCTGGGTAAGCTGCTGCTGGCCACGGCGGCGTATGCACGCGAGCAGGGTCTGGCGAAGGATGGTTATCGCACGGTGATCAATTGCAACGAGCACGGTGGCCAGACGGTGTTTCACCTGCATGTGCATCTGCTGGCCGGGCGTCGGATGCATTGGCCGCCGGGCTGAGCCTCACCCGACCTGCGTCAGGACAAAAAAACGCCGGCCTCGGGCCGGCGTTTTTTTGTCCATGCAAGCGGCTTACTTATGCACCGGCCGCGGCACTACGATCACGCGCGGCTGGTACCAGAACGGGTCGCCCCACGGACCCCAGCCCGGGCCCCAGTACGGACCGAAGCCCGGACCCCAGAACGGGTCGTAGTAGCCCGGCGGGTAGCGCACGGCGACGCGCTTGGGCCACAGGTAGACCACGTCGGCCTCGACCCGCGGATAGGCGTAGTCGTATTCGCCGACCTTCTGCGACACGGTGCCGTGCAGGGTGCCGGTGACGGTCAGCTCGCGGCCGCGCGCGAACACTTCCGGATCGTAGAAGCCGGCGCGGCAGGCCACGAAGCGGCCCTGGCTGTCGTTGTCTGTGGCCATCTTCGGGCGCGCCTCGCTGTCCAGCGGGCGCGACAGCAGGAAGAAGCAGGTTTCCTGCGGACCGGGTTCGGTCTTGATGATCTCGCCGCCCCAGCGGACCTTGCTGCCGCCGGCGCCGCCTTGCTGCGCCTGGGCCGTGCTGATCTCGGTATAGGTGCCCTGCAACGGCTGGGGAACCGTGGCGCAGGCCGCCAGGGTGGCCGTCACGGCCGCGATGGCGAGGTGTTTGCGAATGGACATGACCGCTTTCTCCATGATCGGGCGGATATTCCTTTATCCGAAGAGTTCAATTCGTTCGGTTCATTTGACCACGTGTCGAGGTCTGAAATCCCGCACCGCCCGGCGGAACCGTCGCAGGGGTTCAGGCGGCGGGGTCTGGTGGGCGTAGCGCAGGTCCAGGTAGCTCCTCATCAGTTGGTCCAGCTGCTCGCGCTGCCCGGGCAGGGCCCTGGCCGCGCGCTGCAGGTAATGCTGCGGGCCCTCGCTGCTCCTGCGCGCCACGCCGGCCTTGGCCAGCCTGCGTTCCAGCGTGCGCAGCGCGGCCCGCAGGGGGTCTTCGTCGCGTCGCCGCCACAGGGCCCAGATCAGGCCGATGACCGCGAACGCCACGCTGCTGGCCGCCAGCAGCACGCTCAGGGTGGTCGTATCCGTGTTGCGGACGCCGAATGGCGTGAGGAGCCCGCGTTGCCTGAGTGCATCGAAGCCGATAACGCCTTCGTTCCACCAACGGTTGACCACGTCCCAGCGGTTGCGCATCTCGCGCAGCCAGGCGATGCCCTGCCATTCGGACTGGCCGGCCGCCGCGGCCGCCGCGGCGCCCAGGCTGACCCGTTCCGGGCGCACCGCGGCGGTGGGATCGACGCGGATCCAGCCGCGGCCGTCCAGCCATACCTCGCTCCAGGCGTGGGCATCGGACTGGCGCACCAGCAGGTACTGGCCGAGCTTGTTCCAGTAGCCGCCCTGGTAGCCGGTGACCACGCGGGCCGGCACGCCGGCGGCGCGCATCAGCACGGTGAAGGCCGAGGCGTAGTGTTCGCAGAAGCCTTCGTGGGTGGAGAACAGGAAATCGTCCACCGCGTCGCGGCCCAGCGGCGCGGGGGCCAGCGTGTAGCTGAAGCCGCCTTCGTGGAACAGCGCCAGCGCCGCCTTGACGATGAGGTCGTCGCGCCCGGCGAAGGTGCGCCGCCATTGCCCGGCCAGTTCCAGCGTGCGCGGATTGAACTCGGCCGGCAATTGCAGGGCGCGCCGGCGCGAACTTTCGTCGAGCTCCGGCTGCAGGCGGTAGCTCAGGGCCGAACGCAGCTCGTAGGTCAGCGGATCCTGCACGGGCTTGGTGCTGGTGATCGCGCGATCGGTGCCGAGGATCGCGTTGCCCGGTGCCGACAGCGGCACGTCGAGCGCCGGCAGGATGCGCTGGTTGGTCGGCTCCAGCGAGATCCGGTAGCCGATGCTGTCCCGGTATTCCACCGGCACCGGCTGGCGTCCGGTCGGCAGCGTGCTCCAGCGGCGGCCGTCGTAATGCCACATCACGTAGGCGCGGAAATAGCGCTGCGCCGGCGCCGGCGGTTCGCTGTCGAAGCTGGCGCGCAGGGCAGGGTGGTTGTCGGTGAGCAGGTCGACGAAATCGCCCGGGGACATTCCCTCGCTCAGTCCAGTGCGCGCCTGTCCCGACGGCGGTGCGCCCCACAGCGGCGAATCGAGCCGCGGCACCAGCACGAAGGCCAGCAGCGACAGCGGCAAGGCGGCAAGCAGCAGGCCGAACGCCGGCAGCAGTTCGCGCCGCAGGCTGGTGGGCAGCCGCGCCGGCTGCAGCGCGCGCATGCTGGCGACCGCCGGGAGCAGGCCGAGGCTCACCACGAAGGTGGCGACCATGCCCTGGTCCGAGAGCAGCGCGGCCATCAAGGTGAAGCAGGCGAACGCCACCGCGACCTTGGCATCGCGCGGCGTCTCGGTTTCCAGCAGCTTCAGCACCAGCAGGCCCACCGCCAGCGCGGAGCCGGGCTCGCGGCCGAAGATGTTGCCGTAGTGGAAGATCACCGTGGCGGCCAGCAGCACCACCAGCGGCAGCTTCAGATAGACCGGCGCGCGCCCCGGCTTGCGCCGGCGCTGCCACCAGCGCAGCGCCAGCACGACGGCCAGCGGCGCGTCCAGCCACGGCGGCAGCTGCATGGCGTGCAGCACCAGCACCACCGCGGCGGTGAGGCAGAGCAGGTCGAACGGGCGCGCCTCCAGCGGCGCCTCTTCGCGCTTGCGCCGCAGGCGGCTCACGATCGAGCTCACGGCAGTTTCGCCAGCGCGTTCATGCAGCGCGCGTAATGCGCGGGACCGGCGCCATGGGCGATCTCCTCGCCCGGCAGCCACAGGCTCGACGGCACGCCGCGGGCCTCGGCCTCGCCCAGCCAGCGGGCCAGGCGGGCGATGCGCGATTCGCTGTCCAGATGACGCAGGTCGCGCCAGTCCAGGCGCCATTCCAGGCGCGGGCGCGGCTGCTCGAAATCCTTCACCAGCAGGCCTTCATGCCGCGCGCTGGCCTTCCACGCGATGCGCCGCTGCGGATCGCCCGCGCGGTAATCGCGCAGCGCCGCCAGGTCGTCGCCGTGATGCAGGCGCTGGTGGATCGGATCGTCGGTGGGCGAGCGCGGCGGCGGTCCGGCGGCTTCCGGCCGTGGCCACACCAGCACCGACATCTCCGGATACAGCCAGCTCCAGGCGCGGAACAGCCCGAGCGGCCAGCTGGTCCACAGCTGGATGCGCGGCAGCGGCTGCCAGCCGCGGTGCTCGGTCGGCAGCGGCACTTCCACCGCCAGCGTTTCGTGCGCGGGGATGGCGAAGGCATGGGTCTGGCTGTCCAGCTCGACGCGGATCGCCTGCCGCAGGCGCACGCCCGCTTCCACGTGCAGCTGCAGCGCGAGCGGTTCGCCGGCGATCGCATGGCCGGCCTGGATCGCGCTCAGGCGCAGTCCGTCCAGCGTGCGGAACGCCACCAGCATGCTCGACACACAAGCTGCCGCCAGCAGGCAGGTGAGCAGCAGCGCCGCGTTGTTGGCGTAGTTGAGCGCGCCGGCCAGCATGATCAGCAGCAGCACGCCGAACGCTGCGCCGAAGCCGCTGGGCACGATGTAGATGCGGCGCCGGTGCAGTTCGATCGGCAGGCTTTCCGGTCGCCGGTAGCGGGTGAGCGCGGGCAGGCGCCGCTCGGCCCATTGCTGCACGCGACGGTAGGTCTCGGCCACGGCCATGGCCATCAATCCACCGCCACCTCGGCGAGCAGCTGGCGCGCGAGCGCGTCCCCGTTGGCGCCGCGCGCCGGCACCAGGCGATGCCCGGCCAGCGGCACGAACAGCGCCTGGATATCTTCCGGCAGCACATGCCCGCGGCCGGACAGCATGGCCCAGGTGCGCGCGGCATTGAGCAGGGCCAGGCCGGCGCGCGGCGACAGGCCGACGCGGATGTCCGCATGGCGGCGGCTGCCGGCGAGCAGGGCCTGCAGGTAATCGAGCAGGGCCGGGCTGGCGGTGATCGCCTGCGCCTGCCGATGCAGCATCGACAACGCGGGGCCGTCCAGCTGGGGGCTCATCTGCGCGAGCAGGTCGCGGCGGTCGCTGCCGGTGAGCAGGGCGCGTTCGGCGGCGGCGTCCGGATAGTCCAGCGAAACGCGCAGCATGAAGCGGTCCAGCTGCGAATCCGGCAGCGGGAAGGTGCCGGCCAGGTCCAGCGGATTCTGCGTGGCGACCACGAAGAACGGCTGCGGCAGCGCATGCGTCTGCCCGTCCACGGTGACCTGGCCCTCGGCCATCGCCTCCAGCAGCGCGCTCTGCGTCTTCGGCGTGGCGCGGTTGATCTCGTCCGCCAGCAGCAGGCCGGTGAAGATCGGGCCGGGATGGAAGCGGAACTGCCCGGTCTCGCGCTCGTAGACGCTCACCCCGATAATGTCCGACGGCAACAGGTCGCTGGTGAACTGCACGCGCTGGAACTCCAGCGCAAAGCTCGCGGCGAGCGCATGCGCCAGCGTGGTCTTGCCCACGCCGGGCACGTCCTCCAGCAGCAGGTGCCCGCCGGCGATCAGGCAGGTGAAGGCGAGTTTCACCTGGCGCGGCTTGCCCAGCAGGACCTGGTTGACCTGCGCCATGGCGGCGTCGAGGCGGGAGTGCAGGGCGTCATCGTGGAGCGGAGTGATCGCGGACATGGGCTCGCGTGGGAGAAGGAAACGTGGAGTGAAGAAGGGCAAGGGCATGACCCATGCGTGATCGCGGCAGTGTAGCCCCCGGCCTCGCACGCTGGCGAGGCGCGTTTCTCATTGCCTTTCTCGTGCTGCTGGCGGCGCGCGTGGCGGTCGCCGCGCAGCTGGCGCCGTTCGGCGACGAGGCCTTCTACTGGCAGGAGAGCCGGCATCCGGCCTGGGGCTACAGCGACCTGCCGCCGCTGACCGCGTGGATGATCCGCCTCGGCGAAGTGCTGGCCGGCCACGGCGTGCTCGGCATGCGCTGGCCGTTCCTGCTGCTCGGCAGCGCGCTGCCGTGGCTGGTGGTCGCGTTCGCCCGCCGCGCCTTCGATGCGCGCGCCGGCTGGCAGGCCGGGCTGCTGTGCCTGGCGCTGCCGCTGGCCGGCACGCTCGGCGTGATGGCGGTGCCGGATGTGCCGCTGACGGTGGCGAGCATGCTCGCGCTGTATGCGCTGCTGCGCGCGATGCAGGACGACCGCCTGCTCGACTGGCTGCTGCTCGGCGTCGCGCTGGCGGTGTGCTGGCTCACGCATTACCGCGCGGTGATGCCGATGCTGGCCGGCCTGCTGCTGTTCGTGCTGACGCCGCGCGGGCGCGTGCAATGGCGCCGGCCGGGATTCTGGATGGCGCTGGCTGTCTCGCTGGCGGGCCTGGTTCCGCTGCTGATTGCCAACTGGCAGCAGCGCGGTGCGGGCGTGGCGTTCCAGCTGGTCGAACGCAATCCGTGGAGCTTCCATGCGGATGCGCTGGTGCAGCCGCTGGAGCAGGCGGCGGCATGCACGCCGCTGTTGTACGGCCTGCTGCTGTGGGCCGCGTGGCGCAGCTGGCGGCGGCGCGGCGAAGGCGCGCCGTGGGATCTGATTGCGATCGCTTCGCTGTGCTTCGTCGTGTTGTATTTCGTGCTTGGGCTGTTCGCCGATGACGTGCGTTTCCGCGCGCACTGGCCGCTGCCGGGGTATCTGCCCTTGCTTGGCGCATTGCCGGTGCTGTTGCGTCCGTTGTGGGGACGGCGCTGGATCCGGCGGACCACCATCGCCGCCGTGGGCATGGCCTTCTTCGGGCATCTGTGCGGGCTGGCGTACCTGGGCCTGGCCGCGAGCCCCGCCGGCGCGGACGCGCTGGCGGGATGGAAGGCCTTTCCGGCGCGCTTCGTGGGCTGGCGCGAAAGCGGCGCCGCCGCGCGCGAGTTGCTGGCGGCCCATCCGGGCGCGCTGGTGGCCGACAATTTCATGCTCGCCGCGGAGATCGATTTCCAGCTCGATGGCGCCGTGCCCGTCTACGCGCTGGACAGTCCGCTCAACACCAAGCACGGCCGCGCGCCGCAGCTGGCCGTGTGGCAGCGCGACGAAGCCGCCTTGCGCCAGGCGCATGCCGGCGCGCCGATGCTGCTGGCGGTGGACGAGACATCGCTGCGCATCCGCGAGCGCTCCGACTGGCTGGGTTCGCTGTGCGACCGGATCGCCGCTGCGCAGGCGCTGCGCCGGCTGGATCTGTTCGACGGCCGCAAGCGCATCGCGTTCTACGAGGGGCGCGTGCCGATGGCCGGCCAGCCGGCGATCGCGCCGGCGCAGTGCGTAATCTGGCGCGAAGGCGCCGCGGCGTTCCGCTAGGGCAGCGCCACGCCCGCCGCGCGCAGCAGGCGGGCCAGCGCGATCAGCGGCAGGCCGATCAGCGCGGAAGGGTCTTCGTTGTCGATGCGTTCGAACAGGCTGATGCCGAGACCTTCGCACTTGAAGCTGCCGGCGCAGTCCAGCGGCTGTTCGCGTTCCACGTAGCGGGCGATTTCCGCCGCGTCCAGCACGCGGAACTGCACGCGGGTGTGATCCATATGCACCTGCCCCTGGCCGCTGCGCGTATCGAACAGGCACAGCGCGGTGTGGAAATGCACCACGCGGCCGGAACTGGCGGCCAGCTGCTCGCGGGCGAGCCCGGGTGTGCCGGGCTTGTCCAGCGTCCGGCCGTCGAGTTCGGCGACCTGGTCGGAGCCGATCACCAGTGCGTCGTGCAGTCCCTGCGCGGCCGCCTCGGCCTTGGCCACGGCCAGGCGCAGCGCCCGCGCGGCCGGAGCTTCGCCAGGCAGGGCGGTTTCGTCGGTGCCGGGGGCGCGCTGTTCGAACTCGGGACAGAGCCGGCGCAGCAGCTCGGCGCGGTAGCGGGAGGTGGAGCCCAGCACCAGGCGGGGCGGACTCATGCGTTGGAGTCGCGCTGGATGTGCTCGCGCATGGCGTCGTCCAGCGCGTGCTGGGCGTCGTTCAGCGCTTCCAGCAGGGGGGCCAGGCGGCTGCGCGTCTCGGCCATCGCGGTGACGGCCTGGTCGAGCTGGCCCTGGCTGGCGTGCGGTGCCTGGTCGCGGATCCAGATGCGCTGCTGCAGCAGGGAGCGCAGGCCGGCCTCGATCGCCTGGCGGGCTTCCTGTTCGCTGGCGGCGGGCTTGTCGGGATTGAGCGACATCACCGCATGGGCCTGCTGCAGGCCGGCGCGGCAAGTCTTGAGGTCCGCTTCCAGCCGGTCGGCCAGCTCCAGCAGCTGGTGCAGGCTGTTCGAGCGTTGATTGCCTTTGCGGCGCAGCCAGACGCCGCCGGCCGCGACGATGACCGCGAAAACGCAAAAGGTGGCCAGGCCGTACGTCAGGAGGTCGTTCACGTGAGACGGAGCGGCTCGGCAACGAGGAGGGCGCAGTCTGCCGCATGGGGGCCGTTCAGGCAAAAGGCCCGGATCGACGTAAGTCACGTTCCTGGACGGGATAGATCGAGACGGCATGGATGAAGCCGGATAGCATATGTGGCTGCCGGATCCGGCCAGGTAAACAAGATGTTGACTTGGGCCCGGCGCAAACCTATGATTTCTCGATTATGTCCGTGACACTGCCAGAGTCCGTGGACGCTTGGCGCATGGTCTCGGCGCGGCGTTCGTTCCAGGGAGCCTTGCCCATCGCCGCCATGCGGCGCCTGAGCGAAGCCCTCGCCGGTACCGAAGGCGAGGTCCGGTTCGAGCTGGATTTCGGTCGTGACGGGTTCGACAACGCGTACCTCGACGTACGCGTCGAAGCGCCGCTCACGGTGATCTGTCAACGTTCGCTGGAGCCGTTCGTGCTCCCCGTGCACGTCGACACCCGGCTCGGCCTGATCCGTTTCGAGCGCGAAGAAGCAGCCTTGCCCCCGGGCAGCGAGCCGCTCCTGGTCGCCGAGGACGGCAAGCTGGCCCTCGCGGACGTGATCGAAGACGAATTGCTGTTGGCGCTGCCGCTGGTCCCGGTCAATCCGGACAGCACGCTGCCCGACGATGTAGTGCCCCCATCGCCCGAAGCGGATTCGGGCGAGGGACGTTCCGACAACCCGTTCGCGATCCTGCGCGAACTCAAGAAATAACGCTTAGCTGGAGACTCGCCATGGCCGTTGCCAAGAGCCGCAAAACCCCGTCCACCCGCGGCATGCGTCGTTCGCACGATGCGCTGAAGACCGTGCAGCTGGCCACCGATCCGACCAGTGGCGAAGTGCATCGCCGCCACCACGTCACCAAGGACGGCTACTACCGCGGCAAGAAGGTCATCGACACCAACACCTCGGTGGTCGAAGAGGACTGAGCGTTCGCGCGAGGGGTTTGCCCCTCGCGAGGATTCGCTTCCACGAAGCGGCGCGGTGACGCGCCGCTTTGCGTTTAGGCGCTCACGAACGTAACTTTGCGGTCTCGGTGCGGACGTTCTCCCAGGCCTGGGTGACGTCGCGCGCCGTATCCGCCGACGGACAGTCCATGGCCCAGATCTATTCCCGCATCATCGCCACCGGCAGCGCACTGCCGGAGCGCGTCGTCACCAATGCCGACCTGGAGAAGTTCGTCGATACCAGCGACGAATGGATCCGCGAGCGCACCGGCATCCGCCAGCGCCATATCGCCGCCGACGGCGAGACCACCGGCGACCTGGCCACCCAGGCGGCGCAGCGCGCGCTGGAAGCGGCCGGCGTGAAGGCCTCCGAGCTCGACCTGATCGTGATGGGCACCACCACGCCCGACATCATCTTCCCGTCCACCGCCTGCCTGGTGCAGCACCGCCTGGGCGCCAACGGCTGCGCGGCATTCGACGTCAACGCGGCCTGCTCGGGCTTCGTCTACGCGCTGGGCGTGGCCGACAAGTTCATCCGCAGCGGCCAGTCCAAGAAAGTGCTGGTGATCGGCGCGGAGACGCTGACCCGCATGCTGGACTGGGACGACCGCACCACCTGCGTGCTGTTCGGCGACGGCGCCGGCGCCGTGGTGCTGGAGGCTTCCTCGGAGCCCGGCATCTACGCCACCTGCCTGCATGCCGACGGCGGCCACAAGGAACTGCTGTACAACCCGGTCGGCGTGTCGGTGGGCTTCAAGGACAACGAGAAGAACCATGGCGTGCTGGTGCGCATGGCCGGCCGTGAAGTGTTCAAGGTCGCGGTGAAGACGCTGGACGCGCTGGTCGAGGAAACCCTCACTGCCGCCGGCATGCACGCCGACCAGCTGGACTGGCTGATCCCGCACCAGGCCAACCTGCGCATCATCGAAGCCACCGCCAAGCGCCTGTCCATGCCGATGGACAAGGTCATCGTCACGGTCGACAAGCACGCCAACACCTCGGCCGGCTCGGTGCCGCTGGCGCTGGACTACGCGGTGCGCTCGGGCAAGGTGCAGCGTGGCCAGAACCTGCTGCTGGAAGCGTTCGGCGGCGGCTTCACCTGGGCCTCGGCGCTGCTGCGCTACTGAGCCTCGCCTGACGTTTCAAACGCCATGCCGCCTTCGGGCGGCATGTTCGTTTGCGCAGGTGCCGTCGACGCGAATACGGCTGCGCATGGCCCGCGTTGCTGGCACCATTCCGCTTTTCCTCGATGGAATTCCCGCCTGCATGACTCAGCACGCCGCTTCGCTCGCATTCGTCTTTCCCGGCCAGGGCTCGCAATCCGTGGGCATGCTGGCGGAACTGGCCGCCGCCCATGCCGAGGTGCGGGCCGCTTTCGACGAGGCCTCGCAGGGTGCCGGCGTCGATCTGTGGGCGCTCAGCCAGCAGGGGCCGGAAGACGCGCTAAACCGCACCGAGAACACCCAGCCCGCGCTGCTGGCCGCCAGCGTGGCGACGTGGCGCGTGTGGCGGAAGCTGGGCGGCGCGCTGCCGGCGCAGCTGTCCGGCCATAGCCTGGGCGAGTACAGCGCGCTGGTCTGCGCCGACGCGCTGTCGCTGCACGATGCTGCGGCGCTGGTCGCCGAGCGCGGCCGCCTGATGCAGGCCGCGGTGCCGCCCGGCGTGGGCGCGATGGCCGCGATCCTGGGCGGCGACGATGCGCAGATCGCCGCCGTGTGCGAGGAAGTCGCGCAGGGCCAGGTGGTGTCGCCGGCCAACTTCAATTCGCCGGGCCAGCTGGTGATCGCCGGCCATGCCGAGGCAGTCGACCGCGCGCTGGCGCGGCTGGCGGAACTGGGCGTGAAGAAGGCGATCAAGCTCGCCGTGTCGGTGCCTTCGCATTGCGCGCTGATGAGCGAGGCGGCGGACAGGCTCGGCGAGCGCATGGCCACGTTGAACTGGCAGCCGCCTTCCATTCCGGTGATCCAGAACGCCGAGGCGTGCGCCTACGCCAAGATCGAGGACATCCGCGGCGCGCTGCAGCGCCAGCTCTACCTGCCGGTGCGCTGGACCGAATGCGTGCAGGCGCTGGCCACCGGCGGCGCCACCCGCGTGGCCGAATGCGGCCCGGGCAAGGTGCTGGCCGGCCTGATCAAGCGCATCGACAAGAGCCTAGACGCGCGTGCCATCGGTGCGCCGGCCGAGCTCGACGCGGTGCGCGCCGAGTGGGCCTGAGCGGCCGCGACACAGCGCATCACGACTCATCACATCGACCTCAGGAAGCACAACGATGAGCAAGACTCTGCAAGGTGAAATCGCCCTCGTCACCGGCGCCAGCCGCGGCATCGGCGCGGCGATCGCCGACGAACTGGCCGCCCAGGGCGCCACGGTGATCGGCACCGCCACCAGCGAAAGCGGCGCCGCCGCGATCGGCGAACGCCTGGCGCCGCACGGCGGCCAGGGCCGCGTGCTCAACGTCACCGAGCCCGGTGCGATCGAAGCGCTGGTCGATGCGATTGGCAAGGACGTCGGCGCGCTCTCCATCCTGGTCAACAACGCCGGCATCACCCGCGACCAACTGCTGATGCGCATGCGCGACGAGGACTGGCAGGCCATCCTCGACACCAATCTCACGTCGGTCTACCGCGCCTCCAAGGCGGTGATGCGCGGCATGATGAAGGCGCGCAAGGGCCGCATCGTGTCGATCGCCTCGGTCATCGGCCTGACCGGCAATCCGGGCCAGTCCAACTACGCGGCGGCGAAGGCCGGCATCATCGCGTTCTCCAAGTCGCTGGCGCGCGAGATCGGCAGCCGCGGCATCACGGTCAATGTGGTCGCGCCCGGTTTCATCGACACCGACATGACGCGCGCGCTGCCGGAGGAATCGAAGCAGGCGCTGCTGGGGCAGATCGCGCTCGGCCGTCTCGGCGAAGCGCAGGACATCGCCAAGGCGGTGGCCTTCCTGGCCTCGCCGGCGGCTGCGTACATCACCGGCGAGACGCTGCACGTCAACGGCGGCATGTACATGCCGTAAGGCGGTCGGTCGTCATCGGCGCTGCAACGGGAGCCGCCTCAGGGCGGCTCTCCTCGTTTCCGGCCGACGCGCCCGGCAGCGCTGCGCGAAAGCTTGCGCCAGGCGTGCAGGAACATCCGCCGGGGTATGTGTCGCAGTGCACGTGGCCGCCGCCGCAAGCGCCCCGGTCCAGCCGGCCAGGCCGCCCCGTGGCGCGGTTTCGTCCGGGAGGGTCGGGGCGGCGACCCTGCCGGAAGGGGGCTGCCGGGGTTGTCGCCATCGGATCGTTTTTAGGCGACAATTGGTCTTTCGCGCCGGTCGTCAGGGCCAGCGCCTTACCAACGTTGGTGGACCGTGGCGGGAGCAAGGCTTAGCCACTACAATCCGCCGGCATTTTTGTCCTTGGGAGGTATTGGCAACATGAGCACCATCGAAGAGCGCGTCAAAAAGATCGTTGTTGAGCAGCTGGGCGTGAAGGAAGATGAGGTTCAGCCGAGCTCGTCGTTCGTTGACGATCTGGGCGCGGATTCGCTGGACACCGTCGAACTGGTGATGGCGCTCGAGGAAGAGTTCGAGACCGAGATCCCGGACGAAGAGGCCGAGAAGATCACCACGGTGCAGCAGGCCGTCGACTACATCAAGGCCCACACCAAGGAGTGATCGTGCGCGGCGGCCGGCGCCACATGCGCTGCCCGCCTCACGACGCGACACCAGAAAGCTGCGCCACATTGGCGCAGTTTTCGTTTCTGCATTTTGCAACGTCCTAACCCGTATGGTTCGCGTCTCGCGCACCATAGGGCGAGGGACGGCATCCACGCGGCTTCCGCGGGATGGCTGCCCTTGCGGCAGGCACACGGAACCATGAAGGAAGATCAGCATGAGCAAACGACGTGTGGTGGTTACCGGCCTCGGCATCATTTCGCCGGTCGGCAACGATATCGCCACGGCCTGGGACAATGTCCTCAAGGGCGTGAGCGGCATCGGGGAGGTGACCCATTTCGACGCCACGAACTACGCCACCCGCATCGCCGGCCAAGTGCGTGACTTCGATCCGGCGCAGTGGATCGCACCGAAAGACATCAAGAAGATGGATCCCTTCATCCACTACGGCATCGCCGCGGGCACGCAGGCCCTGCGCGATTCCGGGCTGGAAGTGACGGAAGCCAACGCGCCGCGCATCGGCGTGGCGGTCGCCGCCGGCATCGGCGGCCTGCACACCATCGAGCACACCTCGATCGAGCTGCATGAGAAGGGCCCGCGCCGCGTGTCGCCGTTCTTCGTGCCCAGCTCGATCATCAACATGGTCTCCGGCCACCTGTCGATCATGTACGGCCTGAAGGGTCCGAACATCGCCTGCGTGACCGCGTGCACCACGGCCACCCACAACATCGGCCTGGCCGCGCGCATGATCCAGTACGGCGATGCCGACGCGATGATCGCCGGCGGCGCCGAGTTCGCCACCACCGGCACGGCGATGGCCGGCTTCTGCTCGGCCAAGGCCATGTCCACCCGCAACGACGAGCCGACCAAGGCCAGCCGTCCGTGGGACAAGGACCGCGACGGCTTCGTGCTGTCCGACGGCGCCGGCGTGCTGGTGCTGGAAGAGTACGAACATGCCAAGGCGCGCGGCGCGAAGATCTACGCCGAGCTGGTCGGCTTCGGCATGAGCGGCGACGCCTACCACATCACCGCGCCCAGCGAGGGCGGCGAGGGTGCGGCGCGCTGCATGGACAACACGCTGAAGGACGCCGGCCTCAACCCGGGCGACGTGCAGTACGTCAACGCGCACGGCACCTCGACGCCGCTGGGCGACCTGGGCGAAGTGCTGGCCGCGAAGAAGGTGTTCGGCGAGCACGCCTACAAGCTGGCGATGAGCTCGACCAAGTCGGTCACCGGTCATCTGCTGGGCGCCGCGGGCGGCGTGGAGGCGATCTTCTCGATCCTGGCGCTGCGCGACCAGGTGCTGCCGCCGACCGTCAACCTGGACGAGCCGGGCGAAGGCTGCGATCTCGACTTCGTGCCGAACACCGCGCGCGAGGCGAAGCTCGACGTGGTCCTGTCCAACTCCTTCGGCTTCGGCGGCACCAACGGCACGCTGGCGTTCCGCCGCCTCTGACCGGCGCGTGACGTCCATCCGCCGCACCCTGCACGGCCGGCGCGACCTGCTCGCGCCGGCCGCTGCATTTCCCGAGCGCTATCCCTGCCTGCTGCAGAGCGTGGTGCGCGGCACCCCGCAGGCGCGCTTCGACCTGTTGTTCGCGTTCCCGCGCGACCGCCTGACCCTGCACGCCGACGGCCGCGTGCTGGACGGGCAGGGTGCCGAGCACGCGGGTGGTTTCCTGCATGCGCTCGATGCCGCCTGGCAGGCCGAGCGCCTGCCGCGCGACGCGGACGACGGCCTGCCGTTCCACGGCGGCTGGGTGCTGTTCCTGGCCTATGAACTGGCCGGCGAGATCGAGCCGCGCCTGCGCCTGGCGCCGCACGAGGTGCTGCCGGTGGCGCTCGCACTGCGCTGCCCCGCGGCGGCGATCGTCGATCACGAACGCGAGCGCACCGTGCTGATCGCCGAACCGGGCTGCGAAGACCTGCTCGAGCAGATGGCGGCCGACCTCGAGGCGCAGCCGCCGATCGCGCCGCTGCCGGCGCCGCTCGAACGCGACGAAGACGATCCGCAACTTTTCCGCGATGGCGTGGCGCGCATCCACGAGCATCTGCATGCGGGCGACATCTTCCAGGTGAATCTGTCGCGCGCCTGGCGCGCGCGCTTCGCCGACGCGCCGACGCCGGCTTCGCTGTACGCCTCGTTGCGCATGGCCAATCCGGCGCCATTCGCCGGCCTGCTGCAGCAGCCGGACTGGGCGGTGGTGAGTTCCTCGCCCGAGCGCCTGGTCGAGGCGCGCGGCGGCGTGGCGCAGACGCGCCCGATCGCCGGCACGCGTCCGCGCACGCCGGCGGACGACGAGCTGGCGCGCATCCGCGAATTGCGCACGCATCCGAAGGAGCGTGCCGAGCACGTGATGCTGATCGACCTGGAGCGCAATGATCTCGGCCGCGTCTGCGTGCCGGGCAGCGTGCAGGTCGACGAGCTGATGGTGGTGGAGAGCTATGCGCACGTGCATCACATCGTGTCCAACGTGCGCGGCAAGCTGCGGCCCGGCGTGACGCCGGGGCAGGTGATCGCCGCGACTTTCCCCGGCGGCACCATCACCGGCTGTCCCAAGGTGCGCTGCATGGAGATCATCCGTGCACTGGAAGACACCCCGCGCGGCGCCTACACCGGCGCGCTGGGTTACCTGGACCGCAACGGCGACCTGGATCTCAACATCCTGATCCGCACGCTCACCCTCGCCGGTACGCAGGTGAGCCTGCGCGCGGGCGCCGGCATCGTGGCCGACTCGGTGGCGGAGAAGGAGCTGGACGAGACGCGCGCCAAGGCACGCGGCCTGCTGCGCGCGCTGGGCGTGGCGGACTGATGCCGCCCCCGGCGCGCCTGCTGGTCGACGGCATGGCGGCGGGTGCGCTGTCGCCGCTGGACCGCGGGCTGGCCTATGGCGACGGCCTGTTTGAAACGATCCGCTTGGTCGGCGCCGCCGCGCCGCTGTGGCCGCGGCACATGCAGCGCCTGCGCGAGAGCTGCGTACGCCTGCGCCTGCCGATGCCGGACGAAGCGCTGCTCGCGCGCGAAGCCGCTGCCGTATCGAGCGGCCTGGCGGATGCCGTGGTGCGCATCACCCTGACCCGCGGCGTGGGCGAGCGCGGCTATGCCATGCCCGCGTCGCCGCAGCCCACGCGCATCGTCGCCGCTTTCCCGGCGCCCGCGCCGTACAGCGGCGAGGGCGTGCGCCTGCGCCTGTGCCGGCTGCGCCTCGCCGAGCAGCCGCTGCTGGCGGGCATGAAACATCTCAACCGGCTGGAGCAGGTGCTGGCGCGCGCGGAGTGGGACGATCCGTCCATCGCCGACGGCGTGCTGCTCGATGCCGCCGGCCGCGTCGTCTGCACCACCATGGCCAACCTGTTCGCGGTGATCGGCGGCCGCCTGCTCACACCGTCGCTGGAACGCTGCGGCGTGGCCGGCGTGGCCCGCGCGGAAGTGCTGGCCATGCGGGACGTCGAGGTGCGCGACCTGGGCCTGGACGAACTGCTGCGCGCCAGCGAGCTATGCCTCAGTTCCAGCGTCCGCGGCATCGTGCCGGTGCGAAGCATGGCCGAGACCGTGTATGTTCCCGGACCGGTCACCCGCGACTTGCAGTCGCACTGGCGCGGACTGGGCTTTCCGACGGAGCACATATGAGTCGACGCAAGACCAAGGGCCGCGCGCTGGCGCGCGGCCTGGTTCTCCTGCTGCTGCTGGCGCTCGCCGGCGCGCTCGCCTACGGCTGGCGCGAGTTCTCGAGCTTCAGCGAGGCGCCGCTGAACGTGCAGGCGCAAGGGCAGAGCATCGATGTCGGCCGCGGCAGCAGCCTGAAGGAAATCGTCGCCCAGCTGCGCGCGCAGGGCATCACCGCCGCGCATCCGCTGTACTGGCGCCTGCTGGCCGAACAGCTGCGCGTGGCCGGCCGCCTGCATGCCGGCGAATACGCGCTCAGCGCCGGCATGACGCCGCGCGACCTGCTGTCCAACATGGCCGCGGGCAAGGTCATGCAGCGCAACTTCACCATCGTCGACGGCTGGAGCTTCCGCGAATTGCGCCAGGCCCTGGGCAAGGCCGACAAGCTGCGCCAGGACAGCGCCGCGCTGGACGAGGCGCAGCTGATGGACAAGCTCGGCGCGGCCGGCGAAGCGCCGGAAGGCCGCTTCCTGCCCGAGACCTACGCCTACGTGAAGGGCGACAGCGACCTGGACATCCTCAAGCGCGCCCATGCCGCGATGAGCAAGACGCTCGACGCGCTGTGGGCACAGCGCGACAAGGACCTGCCGCTGGCCTCGCCGTACGAGGCGCTGATCCTCGCCTCCATCGTGGAGAAGGAAACCGGGCGCGCCGACGAGCGTCCGCGCATCGCCGGCGTGTTCGTGCGCCGCCTGCGCACGCACATGCTGCTGCAGACCGATCCCACCGTGATCTACGGCATGGGCGAGAGCTATGCCGGCAATATCCATCGCAGCGATCTCACCACCGACACGCCGTACAACACCTACACCCGCGCCGGCCTGCCGCCGACGCCGATCGCGCTGCCCGGCAAGCCCGCACTGGAAGCGGCGCTGCATCCGGCCGGCGGCAGCGAGCTGTACTTCGTGGCGCGCGGCGACGGCAGCCATGTGTTCTCCAGCACGCTGGAAGAACACAATCGCAACGTCGCCTGTTACCAGCTGAAGCGCTGCCAATGAGCCAGACACGCGGAAAATTCATCAGCCTCGAAGGCGGCGAAGGCGCGGGCAAGAGCACCTTGCTGGCCGGCCTGCGCGCCTGCATCGAGGCGCGCGGCGTCGATCTGCTGCTGACCCGCGAGCCGGGCGGCACGGCGCTGGGCGAGGCGGTGCGCGGCATCGTGCTGGATCCCGCCCTGCGCGGCATGGCGGCGGAAACCGAACTGCTGCTGATGTTCGCCTCGCGCGCGCAGCTGGTGCGCGAACTGATCGAGCCGGCGCTGGCCGCCGGCCGCTGGGTGCTGTGCGATCGCTTCACCGATGCCAGCTATGCCTACCAGGGCGGCGGGCGCGGGCAGCCGGTCGAGCGCATCCAGGCGCTGGAGCAGTGGGCCACCGGCGGCCTGGCGCCCGATATCACCTTGCTGCTGGATCTGCCGGTCGCCACCGGTCGCGCACGCGCCGCAGGCCGTGGCGAGGCCGACCGCATCGAAGTGGAGGCGGATGCGTTCTTCGAGCGCGTGCGCGCCGCGTATCGCGCGCGCGCCGCCGCGCAGCCGCAGCGCTTCCGCGTGATCGATGCGAGCCATTCGCCCGACGACGTGCTGCGCGCGGCCGAGCAGGCCATCGCAGCTTTGTTCGAGGCCGCGCCATGAGCGCGATGCCCTGGCATGCGGAACTGTGGGAGCGGCTGCAGGCGCGCCGCCGCCGCGATGCCATGCCGCACGCGCTGCTGCTGTGCGGGCCGGCCGGGCTGGGCAAGCGCGACTTCATGCGCCGCTTCGCGCGCGGACTGTTGTGCCAGCAGGCCGTCGACGGCGAGGCCTGCGGCCGCTGCCGCAGCTGCCTGCTGCTGGACGCCGGCACGCATCCGGACCTGGTCACGCTGAGCTTCGGCCTGCGCAAGGACGGCGTGCAGCGCAGCGACATCGTGGTCGACCAGATCCGCGAGCTGTCCTCGCGCCTGGCCATGGCCAGCCAGTTCGGCGGCTGGCAGATCGCCACCATCGACCCGGCCGATGCGATGAATACGGCGGCGGCGAACGCGCTGCTGAAGACACTGGAAGAACCTTCGCAGAACACCTTGCTGCTGCTGGTCGCCGACGCGCCGTGGCGCATGCCGCAGACCATCCGCAGCCGCTGCCAGCGCATCGAGTTCCAGGTGCCGGCGCGCGAAGAGGCGCTGGCCTGGCTGCAGGGCGAAGGGGTGAAGGATGCTGTCGCCGCGCTCGATGCCGCCGGCGGCAATCCCGGCCTGGCCAGGGTCTGGGCGGAAGAGGGCGCGCTGGCGCGCCGCCAGGAAGTGCGCAAGGACCTGGCCGCGCTGGCGGCCGGCCGCGGCGAGACCATGGAAGTGGTGCGCCGCTGGCTGGACAACGAACCCGCGCAGCGCCTGTGGTTCGCCGCCCAGGCCGCGGCCGACGAAGCGCGTGGACGTGCGGGCGCGAATAACGGTCCGCTGGCCAGTCATCTCGATGCCGAGGCGCTCGACGACTGGTACCGCGCCGCCAATCATGCGCGCGATGCATTGCGCGGTCCGTTGCGCGGCGATCTGCTGTTGCTGGAATTGCTGTCGCGCTGGCGCTAAGCCGCCGTCCTGCCCGGCATCGTAGGTTGGGGTGAGCTGAAGGCGAACCCCAACACCTTCGCAACGTTGGGGTTCGCTGCGCTCACCCCAACCTACGCGCGATGTGTGCCTGGAAAGCCCGCAGACAGCCCGCTTTCCTAAGCTGGGCGGATGAGTTTCGCCAAGGAAAAAACCTTCACGGTCAGGTGGCCATGGCTGGCGCTAGCCTTGCTGGCGGTGCTGCGGCTGGCGTGGTTGAACGCCTATCCGCTCAATTCCGACGAAGCGCAGCACGCGCACGTGGCCTGGGGCTGGACGCAGGGGCTGCGGCTCTACCGCGATGTGTTCGACAACCACGGTCCGCTGTTCAGCGGCTTGCACTCCGTGGTGCTGAACCTGATCGGCGAACGTGCCGATGCGCTGACCTGGCTGCGCCTGTCCATGCAGGTCTGGTTCGCGCTGGCGCTGTTTGCGGTGTGGCGGATGGGGCGCCGGCTGTATACGCCGAACCTCGCTTTCTACGCGATGCTGATCGTCGCCTTCGTGCCGCGCTTCTTCCTGGTCAGCGGCCAGTTCCGCACCGACGACATGTGGATGGCGCTGTGGCTGGCGGCGCTGGCGATGGTGGTCGGCGCGCCGCCGCGCGCGTGGCGCTGGTTCGTCGCCGGTCTGTTGACGGGCGCGGCCTTGTCGGTCTCGCAGAAGACCATGGTGCTGCTCGGCGTGGCCGCGTTCGCCGGTCTGGTGGTGTCGCTGGCGCGGCCGCCGGGCAAGCGCGCGCCGCGCGCTCGCTCGATCGTCTGCGGCATCGCCGGCCTGCTGCTGGTGCCCGCGCTGTTCGCCTTGTGGCTGGCCTGGCGCGGCGATCTCGGGCCGGCCTGGTACGGCCTGGTCGGCTATAACGTCGGCGGCGCGCGCAAGGCGTATGCGCTGCCGAAGCTGGCGGTGTTCCTGCTGCTGTCGGGCGTGTGCGTGCGACTGGCCTATGGGCATGTGCGGCGCGTCGCGCGGGAGGTATTCGACTGGCCGGTATTCCTCGCGCTGCAGGCGGGGCTGTTCCTGTTCCTGGTGTGGTTCGTGTGGCCATTGATCACCGCGCAGGATTTCCTGCCGGCGATCCCGCCGCTGGTGCTGGTGCTTGCCGGCGCCATCGCGCGGCTGCCGTGGCTGCGCGAGAGCGCGATGCGCCGCCGCGCGCTCGGCAAGGCGGTGATCGGCCTGGAGCTGGCCGCGCTGCTGCTGACCGCGCCGCCATGGCTGGACCGCCTCGCGCCGCAACGCACCGAGCTGGCCGCGGTGCTGCATTACACCGATCCGGGCGAGACGGTGATGGATCCGAAGGGCGATGCGATCTTCCGGCCGCGGCCGTATTTCCCGGTGATCGAAAGCATGGCGATGATCCGCCTGCGCCGCGGCCACATGGCCGACACCATCGCCGAAGGCATGCAGCGCGAGCGCACCATGCTGGTGCTGCGGCGGCGCCTGCCGCCGGCCAGCGACGAGTTCGTGCAGCGCAACTACCTGCCCGTGTCGGACCAGCCAGGGCAGGCGGAAGTGTGGATGGCCGGCCAGTACCTGCCGCCCGGGCAGCGCACACGTTCCGTCGACCTCGCCTTGGCGGGCGAGTATGTATTGAGCGACGGCAGGAACCAGGTGCCGGCCTCGATCGACGGTGCGGCAAGCGATAGACAGTGGACACTTGGCGTGGGACGACACTCCATCGACGCAGCCACGGATCGCGCCCTCGTGCTGGTATGGCGACGCGCCTGGGAGCGCGGCTGGCGTCCGGCGGCGCTGCCGCCGCCGACCGAGGAAGAAGCGGGGGCCGACGCATGCCAGTGACGATCGATGCGCGCACCCGCCTGCTGGTCGTCGCGCCGCATCCCGATGACGAATCCATCGCCACCGGCGAACTGATCCAGCATGTGCGCGCCGCGGGCGGCACGGTCGAGATCCTGTTGCTGACCGCCGGCGACAACAATCCCTGGCCGCAGCGCTGGCTGGAGCGCCGCTGGCGCATCGGTGCGGAAGATCGCCGCCGCTGGGGCCAGCGCCGCCGGCAGGAAGTGGCCGCCGCGCTCGCCCGCCTGGGGCTGGCGCAGGAATCGCTGCATCCGCTCGGTATGCCGGACATGGGCCTGACCGCGTGTCTGCGCGAGGACTTGCGCGGCCGTGTGCGCGAGTGGGCCGGCTGGCTCGAACGGATCCGGCCGACCTTGATCGCCTTGCCGGCGCTGGGCGACGGTCATCCGGATCACAGCGCCGCGCATGTGCTGATGCGGCTGGCCGTGGCCGCGGGGCAGGGCGCGCCGCCACCGATGCTCAGTTACCTGGTGCATGGCCGGGCCGGCGAACGCGGCGAGTCCGTCGCGCTGCCGTCCCGCGCCGACATCCACGCCACCAAGCTGGCGGCGCTGGACGAACACCGCAGCCAGGTGGCGCTGAGCGGCGGACGCATGCGCGGGCTGGCCGACCGGCCCGAAGTGTTCCGCACGGTGGAGCCCGTGGCCGGGGAAGGCTGGCTGCCCTGGCAGCCGTCCGCCGCCCAGCGGCCGTGGCTGAAGCTGACCCTGGCTGACCGCGAAGGCGCGCGCAGCTGGCCGTGGTCGAAGGCGCCACTGGAGCGCGACGCTTCGGGCCGCTGGCGCCTGCGGCTCGAACCGGTCGCCGGGCCGCGCTTCGTCAAGCTGCATGCGGAGCTGCCGTCGCCGTGGATCTTCGACCGCTGGGGCTGGTGCGAGCTGTAGCCTGCTGGTGTGAACCGCCTCCCATGGCGCAAGGCCTGCGCTTTACGCCCGGGCGTGCCGCTCGCTACGATGCGCGGCATCGGGCCGCCACCGTCCACGGCCCGCGGGGACGCAGCATGAATCCGGCCATCGCGGCCCGCCAGGGCATCATTTCACTGAAGATCAAGGACACGGCCGCGCTCTACAACGCGTACATGCCGTTCCTCAAGCATGGCGGCCTGTTCGCCCCCACCGCCCAGGGCTATTCGCTCGGCGACGAGGTGGTGCTGCTGGTCAACCTCGCCGACGAAGGCGAGCGCCTGTCGGTCGCCGGCAAGGTCGTGTGGGTCACCCCCGTCGGCGCCCAGGGCAACCGCACGGCCGGCATCGGCGTGCAGTTCAACGATTCCTCGGACGGCGAGGTCGCGCGTTCCCGCATCGAGGCCATCCTGGCCGGCATGAGCGGCTCCGAACGCCCCACCCACACCATGTAACGCCGCCATCACGGCGAGAAGGGCGACACTGCATCCTTTGGCTCCTGCGCCCAGGGGCCGGCGGCTCGTTGGCGGCCCTGCCAGCAGGCCGATGAAATAGCCGTCAAGGCTTGTTGTTGTTAAGCGCACTGATACAATGTCCCGATTTCCGAATTCGATCGTGGTAAGTCGGACGCTCGTGCTTGCAACGCGTGCGATCGTGGCCCCAGAAGCCCACGGCCAGACGGCCATGCCGATCCGCAGTAGACCGGACCTGTTTTACACCTGACCGTTTCCCCCAGGCGGTCACTGATGCGCCCCCGGCGGCGCGGAGGTACGCGACATCGTGCTTGCCGAATACTGGCCCATCCTGCTGTTCATCGGCGTCGCGACGGGCTTAGGGCTCGTCCTGCTGGCCATCGGCCTCCTGGCCGGTCCCCGCCGTCCCGAGTCCGAGAAGCTCTCGCCCTACGAGTGCGGCTTCGAGGCCTTCGAGGACGCCCGCATGCGCTTCGACGTGCGCTACTACCTGCTGGCGATCCTCTTCATCATCTTCGACCTGGAAATCGCCTTCCTGTTTCCGTGGGCGGTGGTGTTCGACAAGATCGGCATCACGGCGCTGATTGAAATGGCCTTGTTCCTGCTGCTCCTGGTCATCGGTTTCGCTTACGTGTGGAAGAAGGGAGCACTGGAATGGGAGTGATCTCCTCGCTCGACCGGGTGATGCACAACCCGCAGCCGTTGAACGTGGTCGACGACATCCTGCGTCCGGCCGGCGACAACCCGGTGATCCAGCGCGGCGCGGTGACCACCACCGTCGACGCCCTGATGAACTGGGCGCGCACCGGCTCGATGTGGCCGATGACCTTCGGCCTGGCCTGCTGCGCGGTCGAGATGATGCACGCCGGCGCCGCGCGCCTGGACCTGGACCGCTACGGCGTGATCTTCCGTCCCAGCCCGCGCCAGTCCGACGTGATGATCGTGGCCGGCACCCTGGTCAACAAGATGGCCCCGGCGCTGCGCAAGGTCTACGACCAGATGCCCGACCCCAAGTGGGTGATCTCGATGGGCAGCTGCGCCAACGGCGGCGGCTATTACCACTACTCGTACTCCGTGGTGCGCGGCTGCGATCGCATCGTGCCGGTGGATATCTACGTGCCGGGCTGCCCGCCGACGGCCGAAGCGCTGATCCACGGCATCCTGCAGTTGCAGAAGAAGATCCGCCGCACCAGCACGATCGCGCGGTCCTGAGGCCCAAGCCATGAGCGAAACGCAAACGAACTCGCTGGCCGAGCGCCTGTCCGCGCGGTTCGGCGACACGCTGAAGATCAGCGTCGCCCGCACCGAAGTCACCGCCGAAGTGGCCGCCGCCGACCTGATCGCGGTGGCCACCGCGCTGCGCGACGAGGCGGCCTTCCGCTTCGGCGAGCTGGTCGACCTGTGCGGCGTCGACTACCTCGGCTACGGCCAGACCGAATGGGACACCGAAACCGTGTCCGGCACCGGCTTCTCGCGCGGCGTGGAAGGCGAGGCGATGGGCCGCTTCAAGTGGGCCGACCGTCCGCGCGACGTCAGCCAGCCGCGTCGCTTCGCCGCGGTCATCCACCTGCTGTCGATCGAGAACAACCAGCGCCTGCGCCTGCGCGTGTTCGGCGAGGACGACAGCCTGCCGGTGGTGCCGTCGGTCACCGGCGTGTGGGCCGGGTCCAACTGGTTCGAGCGCGAGGCGTTCGACCTGTACGGCATCATCTTCGAAGGCCATCCGGACCTGCGCCGCATCCTCACCGACTACGGTTTCGTGGGGCATCCGTTCCGCAAGGACTTTCCGCTGATCGGCAACGTCGAAGTGCGCTACGACCCCGAGCAGAAGCGCGTGGTCTACGAACCCGTGTCGATCGAGCCGCGCGTGCTGGTGCCGCGCGTGATCCGTGACGACGCCGACCTGTTGCAGGCCAAGGCCGAAGCCGCCGACAACTGGCGGGAGAACTGAGCATGCAGGAAATCCGCAACTACACGATGAACTTCGGCCCGCAGCATCCGGCCGCGCACGGCGTGCTGCGCCTGGTGCTGGAGATGGACGGCGAGACCATCGTCCGCGCCGATCCGCACGTGGGCCTGCTCCATCGCGGCACCGAGAAGCTGGCCGAGGCCAAGCCGTTCAACCAGTCGATCGGCTACATGGATCGCCTGGACTACGTGTCGATGATGTGCAACGAGCACGCCTACGTGCGTGCGATCGAGACCCTGCTGGGCATCGAGGCGCCGGAACGCGCGCAGTACATCCGCACCATGTTCGACGAGATCACCCGCATCCTGAATCACCTGATGTGGATCGGCTCGAACGCGCTCGATCTCGGCGCGATGGCGGTGTTCCTGTACGCCTTCCGCGAACGCGAAGAACTGATGGACGTGTACGAGGCCGTCTCCGGCGCCCGCATGCACGCCACCTATTACCGTCCGGGCGGCGTGTATCGCGACCTGCCGGGCAAGATGTCGCAGTACCGCGAGTCGCCCTGGCACAAGGGCAACGACCTCAAGCGCCTGAACGCCTGGCGCGAAGGTTCCATGCTCGACTTCCTCGAGGCCTTCACCGCCGACTTCCCGTCGAAGGTGGACGAGTACGAGGAGCTGCTGACCAACAACCGCATCTGGAAGCAGCGCACCGTCGGCATCGGCGTGATCTCGCCGGAGCTGGCCCAGCAGTGGGGCATGACCGGCGCGATGATCCGCGGCTCGGGCGTGGCCTGGGACCTGCGCAAGAAGCAGCCCTACGCCAAGTACGCCGAGATGGATTTCGACATCCCGGTCGGCGTCAACGGCGACTGCTACGACCGTTACCTGGTGCGCGTGGAAGAGATGCGCCAGTCCAACCGCATCATCCAGCAGTGCATCGCCTGGCTGCGCGCCAACCCCGGCCCGGTGATGGTGGAGAACTTCAAGGTCGCGCCGCCCAGGCGCGAGGCCATGAAGGAGGACATGGAAGCCCTCATCCATCACTTCAAATTGTTCACCGAAGGCTATGGCGTGCCGGCGGGCGAGACCTACTGCGCGGTCGAGGCGCCGAAGGGCGAATTCGGCTGCTACCTGGTCTCCGACGGCGCCAACAAGCCGTTCCGCGTGCATCTGCGCGCGCCGGGTTTTGCCCATCTGTCGTCGATCGATCCCATCGTGCGCGGCCACATGCTGGCCGACGTGGTGGCGATGATCGGCACCTATGACCTCGTGTTCGGCGAAGTCGATCGCTGAGCCGACGGGAGCATACGCATGAAAGCCACCGGAAATTACGAGCAGGTCAAGCACGTCGACCCGCTTGCCGTGTTGAACGACCACACCCGCCATCACATCGACGAGTGGGTCGCCAAGTTCCCGCCGGACCGCAAGCGCTCGGCGCTGATCCAGGCGCTGTTCGCCGCGCAGGAGCAGAACCAGGGCTTCCTCACCGACGAGCTGATCACCGCCGTCGCCAGGTACCTGGAGCTGCCCGCGGTATGGGCCTACGAAGTGGCCAGCTTCTATTCGATGCTGGAGACCAGGCCGGTCGGCCGCAACAACGTCGCCATCTGCACCAACATCTCGTGCTGGCTCAACGGCGCCGAGGAGCTGGTCGCGCATTGCGAGAAGAAGCTGGGCATCAAGCTGGGCGAAAGCACCGCCGATGGCCGCGTCTACCTCAAGCGCGAAGAAGAATGCATCGCTGCCTGCGCCTGCGCGCCGGCGATGACCGTCAACGGGCATTACCACGAGCGTCTCACGGCCGATAAGGTCGACGAGATCCTCGACGGTCTCAAGTAAGGGTCACGGCGTCATGGCATACGGTCCCGCACCCCAGGAACACCAGGTCGTCTACACCACGCTGCATTTCGACAAGCCGTGGGCGATGGACAGCTACACCCAGGTCGGCGGCTACGAGGCGTGGAAGAAGATCCTCGCCGAGAAGCCCGATCCGAACGCGCTGATCGAAGAAATCAAGAAGAGCAACCTGCGCGGCCGTGGCGGCGCAGGCTTCCCGACCGGCCTGAAGTGGTCCTTCATGCCCAAGGGCAACATGCAGAAGTACATCCTCTGCAACTCCGACGAGTCGGAGCCGGGCACCTGCAAGGACCGCGACATCCTGCGCTTCAACCCGCATGCGGTGATCGAGGGCATGGCGATCGCCTGCTACTGCACCGGTTCCACCGCGGCGTACAACTACCTGCGCGGCGAGTTCCACCACGAGCCCTACGAGCACTTCGAGGAAGCGCTGAAAGAGGCTTATGCCGCCGGCCTGCTGGGCAAGAACATCCAGGGCACCGGCATCGACGTGGACATCTACGGCGCGCTCGGCGCCGGCGCCTACATCTGCGGCGAAGAGACCGCGCTGATGGAATCGCTGGAAGGCAAGAAGGGCCAGCCGCGCTTCAAGCCGCCGTTCCCGGCCAACTTCGGCCTGTACGGCAAGCCGTCGACCATCAACAACACCGAAACCTACGCCTCGGTGCCGGCGATCCTGCGCAAGGGCGCGGACTGGTTCCTGGCGCAGAGCAAGACCAAGAACGGCGGCCCGAAGATCTTCTCGGTCTCCGGCTGCGTGCAGAAGGGCGGCAACTTCGAGGTGCCGCTGGGCACCACCTTCGACGAGCTGCTGGAAATGGCCGGCGGCCTGCGTCCGGGCCGCAAGCTCAAGGGTGCGATCCCGGGCGGCGTGTCGATGCCGGTGCTGAAGGCCGAGCAGCTGAAGGGCCTGCCGTTCGACTACGACACCCTGCGCGACCTGAAGACCGGCCTGGGTTCCGGCGCCATCGTGGTGCTGGACGACACGGTCTGCACGGTGCGCTTCACCCGTCGCATTTCCCAGTTCTTCCACAAGGAATCCTGCGGCCAGTGCACGCCGTGCCGCGAAGGCACCGGCTGGATGCACCGCGTGCTGGACCGCATCGTGGAAGGCAAGGGCACCATGGAAGACCTGCATCGCCTAAAGGCGATCGCCGGCCAGATCGAAGGCCACACCATCTGCGCGTTCGGCGAAGCGGCGGCGTGGCCGGTGCAGGGTTTCCTGCGCCAGTTCTGGGATGAGTTCGAGTACTACATCGTCAATGGCCGTTCGATCGTCGACGACCAGATCGGAGTCGCCGCATGAGCGCGCAGCCCGTGAACAACACGCCGCCCGACCTGCTCAACATCGAGGTCGACGGCAAGCCCACGCAGATCCGCAAGGGCGCCATGATCATCGAGGCGGCCGACGCCATCGGCGTGTCGATCCCGCGCTTCTGCTACCACCGCAAGCTGCCGATCGCCGCCAACTGCCGCATGTGCCTGGTGGAAGTGGAAATGGGCGGCAAGCCCATGCCCAAGCCGCAGCCGGCCTGCGCCACCCCGGTGGCCGAGGGCATGAAGGTGACCACCCGTTCCGCCGGCGCGCTGAAGTTCCAGCGCGACGTGATGGAATTCCTGCTGATCAACCATCCGCTGGATTGCCCGATCTGCGACCAGGGTGGCGAGTGCGAGCTGCAGGACGTGGCCCTGGGCTACGGCCGCAGCGTGTCGCGCTACACCGAGCGCAAGCGCACCATCGCCGACGAAAACCTCGGGCCGCTGGTCGCCACCGAGATGACCCGCTGCATCCAGTGCACGCGCTGCGTGCGCTTCACCAGCGAGATCGCCGGCACCTACGAGCTGGGCGGCATGAGCCGCGGTGACAACCTGCAGATCGGCACCTATATCGGCAAGGCGCTGGAGACCGAGCTGTCCGGCAACGTCATCGACGTGTGCCCGGTCGGCGCGCTCACCAACAAGCCGTTCCAGTTCAAGGCGCGCGCCTGGGAACTGATTGCCAAGCCGTCCGTCGGCTACCACGACGCGCTGGGCTCCAACCTGTGGCTGCACACGCGCCGCGGCGAGGTGCTGCGTGCGGTGCCGCGCGACAACGAGACCATCAACGAGTGCTGGCTGTCCGACCGCGACCGCTACAGCCACCAGGGCATGTACGCCGCCGACCGCATCACCGCGCCGCAGGTCAAGCGCAACGGCCAGTGGCAGTCGACCACCTGGGAAGATGCGCTGATCCTCGCCGGCGAAGCGCTGGCCAAGGCGCGCGGCGACATCGGCTTCCTGGTGGCTCCGGCTACCACCAATGAGGAAGGCGACCTGCTGGTGCGCCTGGCCCATGGCCTGGGCAGCGCGCATGTCGACCACCGCCTGCGCCAGATCGATTTCGCCGACGGTGCCCGCGCCCAGGCCTTCGGCCTGCCGGTGGCCGAGGTCGACAAGGTCAAGGCCGCGCTGCTGGTCGGCTCGGACCTGCGTTACGAAATGCCGCTGCTGAACCACCGCGTGCACCAGGCGGTGAAGAAGGGCGCCAAGGTCTACGCCGTGAACCCGGCGCGCTTCAGCTTCAACTACGCGCTGGCCGGCGAAGCGATCGTCGCGCCGCAGGCCATGGTCGATGCGCTGCTGGCGCTGGCCAAGGCGGCGGTGCAGGGCGGCGCGACCGCTCCGGCGGCGCTGGCCCCGGCCATCGACGCCGTGCAGGCGGACGAGGGCGACCGCGGCGCGATCGACGCGCTGAAGGCCGGCAAGGCCGTGGTGATCCTCGGCGAAGCCGCCGCGACGCATCCGCAGGCTTCGTGGCTGCGCGCGATCGCCCGCTTCATCGCCCAGGCCACCGGCGCCGGCTACAACGAGATCCCGGTCGGCGCGAACGCGCTCGGCCTGACCCGCGTCGGCGTGCTGCCGGGCAACGGCGGCCTCGACGCGCAGGCGATGCTGGCGCAGCCGCGCAAGACCTACGTGCTGTACGGCGTGGAGCTGCCGCACGACGTCGCCGACGGCGCCGCCGCGCTGCAGGCGCTGACCGGCGCCGAGAGCGTGGTGGCCTTCTCGGCCTACGCCACGCCCGCGCTGCGCGACCTGGCCGACGTGATCCTGCCGATCGCGCTGCTGCCGGAAATCGACGGCACCCTGGTGAATGTCGACGGCCTCGCGCAGAGCGTGGTGCAGGGCGCCCGCGCCCCCGGCGACGCCCGCCCGGGCTGGAAGGTGCTGCGCGCACTTGGCGGCGGCCTGAAGCTGGCCGGCTTCGAGTTCGACGACCTGGCCGGCCTGCGCGACGGCATCGTCGACCGCGCCGCGACCGCACGCGAGGGCCTTGCGCCGCGCGCGACGGTCGAGGGCCTGAGCCGTCTCGCCACCTGGCCGATGTATCGCTCCGACGCCGTGCTGCGCCGTGCGACCGCACTGAACGCGCATCCGCTGAACCGTGCGCCGGCCGTGCGCCTGAGCGCCGCCGAAGCGCAGCGCCTGGGCCTTGCCGACGGCGCGCCGGTGCGCGTCGGCAAGGTCGTGCTGCCCGCCGCCGTCGACGCGTCGGTGCCGGACGGCACGGTGTGGATCGAGGCCGCACACGAACTCACCGCCACGCTGCCGCCCTACGGCGCAGCCATCACCTTGAGCAAGGCGTAAGCCATGGGCGAACAGATCCTCAACCAGCTCGTCTGGCCGATCATCTACATCCTGTGCATCGCCGTCCCGGTGATCCTGGCGGTGGCGATGTTCGTGTACTGGGAGCGCAAGGTCATCGGCTGGATGCACGTGCGCATGGGGCCGAACAAGGTCGGTCCGCTCGGCCTGCTGCAGGCCTTCGCCGACGTGGTCAAGCTGCTGATCAAGGAAGTGATCCTGCCGACCAGCGCGAACAAGTTCCTGTACTACCTGGCGCCGCTGCTGGCGCTGGTGCCGGCGATGGCCGCGTGGGCGGTGATCCCGTTCAACGACAAGCTGGTGCTGGCCAACGTCAACGCCGGCGTGCTGTACCTGCTGGCGATGACCTCGCTGGGCGTGTACGGCATCATCCTCGCCGGCTGGGCCTCCAACTCGCGCTACGCGCTGCTCGGCGCGATGCGCTCGGCCGCGCAGGTGATCTCCTACGAGCTGGCCATGGGCCTGTGCCTGGTCTGCGTGCTGGTGCTGGCCGGCAGCCTGAACCTCACCGACATCGTGCATGCGCAGGCGGGCAGCAAGGGCATCTTCGAGTGGTTCATGTGGCCGCTGCTGCCGGTGTTCGTCATCTACTTCATTTCCGGCGTGGCCGAGACCAACCGCGCGCCGTTCGACGTGGCCGAGGGCGAATCGGAAATCGTCGCCGGCTTCCACGTGGAGTACTCCGGCTCGGCGTTCGCGATCTTCTTCCTGGCCGAATACGCCAACATGATCCTGGTCAGCTTCCTGGCCGCGATCCTGTTCATGGGCGGCTGGCTGTCGCCGTTCCCCGCATCGGTGCCGTTCCTGGGGCAGGGCAGCTTCTTCTGGCTGTTCGCGAAAGCCTTCGCCTTCGCCTTCCTGTTCCTCTGGTTCCGCGCCAGCTTCCCGCGCTACCGCTATGACCAGATCATGCGGCTGGGCTGGAAGGTGTTCATTCCCATCACCATCGTCTGGGTTCTCGTGGCCGGCTGCATGAAGTATTTCGGCTGGGTCAGCATCGGCACGGGAGGCTGAAGAAAACCATGTCCGGCATTACCAACTACTTCAAGAGCCTGCTGCTCATCGAGCTGTTCAAGGGCATGGGCCTGACCATGCGCTACATGTTCAGCCCCAAGTACACGATGCGCTACCCGATGGAGCACATCCCCAAGTCGAACCGCTTCCGCGGCCTGCATGCGCTGCGCCGCTACGCCAACGGCGAGGAACGCTGCATCGCGTGCAAGCTGTGCGAGGCGGTGTGCCCCGCGCTGGCGATCACCATCGACTCCGCCCCGCGCGAGAGCGACGGCCAGCGCCGCACCACGCGCTACGACATCGACCTGTTCAAGTGCATCTTCTGCGGCTTCTGCGAAGAGAGCTGCCCGGTCGACTCGATCGTCGAGACGCACGTGCACGAATACCACTTCGAAAAGCGTGGCGAGAACGTCGTGACCAAGTCGCAGCTGCTCGCCATCGGCGATCGCTTCGAGCATGAAGTCGCCACCGCTCGCGCCCAAGACGCCGCGTACCGCTAAAGGACACAACCGTGATCGATCCGTCTGTGTTCCAACTCGTCTGTTTCTACGCCTTCGCGGCGGTCACCGTGGTGGCGGCGCTGGGCGTCATCACCCTGCGCAACTCGGTGCATGCCGTGCTGTCGCTGGTGCTGACCTTCTTCAGCACCGCCTGCATCTGGCTGCTGGCCGAGGCGGAGTTCCTCGCCATCGCGCTGATCGTGGTCTACGTCGGCGCGGTGATGGTGCTGTTCCTGTTCGTGGTGATGATGCTGGACATCAAGCAGGAGCACCTGCGCGAAGGCTTCATCCGCTACCTGCCGGTGGGCATCGTGGTGGCCTTGGTGATGCTGGTGGAAATGCTCGCCCTGATCGGCGTGCGCACCATGCACGAGGCCGTGATGGGGGCCAACCCGGCCACCGCCGCCGGCCTGTCCAATACGCAGTGGCTGGGCCAGGCGCTGTATACCCAGTTCCTGCTGCCGTTCGAGATCGCGGCGCTGATCCTGACCGTGGGCGTGGTCGCCGCCGTGGCGCTGACCCTGCGCCACCGCGGCGGCACGCGCCACCAGACGGCTGCGCAGCAGGTCGCGGTCAAGGCCAGCGACCGCGTGCGCATCGTCAAGATGGCCGCTGAGCGCCCCGCGACGGAAACGCCCGCCGCGCCTGCCCAGAATCCGGAGACCAAGCCATGATCACGCTGTCGCACTTCATCGTGCTTGGCGCGGTGCTGTTCTGCATCGCGGTGGCCAGCCTGTTCATCAATCGCAAGAACGTCATCGTGCTGCTGATGTCGATCGAGCTGATGCTGCTGGCGGTGAACATCAACTTCGTGGCCTTCTCGCGCTTCCTCGGCGACGTGGCCGGCCAGGTGTTCGTGTTCTTCATCCTTACCGTGGCCGCGGCGGAAACCGCCATCGGCCTGGCGATCCTGGTCCTGCTGTTCCGCAATCGCAGCACGATCAACATCGCCGAAATCGACAGCATGAAGGGCTGAGCCGATGGCAATCTCCACCTCCATTCTGCTGGTCATCGCGCTCGCGCCGCTGCTCGGCTGCCTGCTCGCCGGCTTCCTCGGCAAGTTCATCGGACGCGCCGGCGCGCACAGCGCCACCATCCTCGGCGTGGCGATCTCCTGCGCCCTGTCGATCTACGTGCTGTACCAGCTGTGCACCGGCGCGGTGCCGGTCTACAACC